>Ga0184639_10000695_pt1 | contig 13497 bp, 12 predicted proteins | sample PLM31_170_b2_FD_133155 | JGI IMG/M metagenome (GOLD analysis project Ga0184639, IMG submission 133155) | Groundwater sediment microbial communities from an aquifer in East River, Colorado, USA - PLM3-1_170_b2 | ecosystem: Environmental > Terrestrial > Soil > Riparian zone | place: USA: East... | reverse complement strand
ATCAGCTCATCTGTTCAACCATCTGCAGAACACCGGCGTGCTCGACGTCCACGATCTCCATGTTTGAACCGGCGTCAATGCGTCATGGCGTAGATCAGAACATTGATACCAAGGGCGTAGCCATCTGGCGAGAATTGGCGAAAGAACTCGGGATCCTCGCCTTCGCGCTCCCACGAATCCGCCACATCCGAGTTGTGGGTCATGACGACCATGATGCGACCGTGCTGATCGCTGATCGTTCGCAAGTGCGGTTCGGCAGTCTCGGCGCCGCGTTCCGACGTGGTGGCTCCGCCCACGCTGCGCCAGAACCCGATGTTCGTGATCTGAGGCACCTTGTGGACGTTGAACAAGGTCTTGAACACGACATGATCGAGCGGCGCATCGACAATCGGGTATTCGGCCGGGGGAAGCACTTTCGCAACCTCGCGCGTCCACTGGTCCCACGCAGCCGTGCCCCAAAAATCGTCCACCCAGAGCAAGCCACCTTTCAAGAGATACGCGCGCAATTGCACCACTTCTTCCGAACTGAGCCCGATGGTGCCCACATCGGAAGCCATCACGAAGGGACAATCGAACAACGCCTCATCTGTGATGCGCACGACCCAGTGATTCGGGTCGCCCTCGTGGTTCATGCTCACGTGGGTCTTGGTGAGCTCCGAAAGCCGAATCATGAAGTTGATGTCGGCATACGGATAATCGGTCGACCAGCCTGACCCCGCAGGTTCGCGTCTGACGCTGGTATACATGAGCCGACAGAAGGAGAACGCGGAGTCCGTGTGGTCAGCCGGGCGGAATCGCGGCGGCACTCGGCCGAAGCGGCCAAACTGGGCGAACGCTGTCGACACGACGAGGATCAGCGCTGCCGCGCTCAAGCCGACCCTGATTAAGCGGGCTCTCATGATAAGTATCGATTTCCGGCGTTGGCGCCAACTCCGGCGCAACAGCGGTCAGCACTTATCGTGGCGGTAAGTTCGGCGGGCGTCAAGCCACAATTCTCTAATGCGGACATCCCTTCAGCCTTCACGCCATCGGGATCGATGGGCGCGAGGAGCCGACGTTTGGAACTGGCAGCCGCTTTCCACCGCCGCACCTCCCAATACCGCTTCCATTTCCGATTCCTGGCCGCGCCAGTACCACCTCGGCTATCCTGGGGCTGGAAACCGAGATGGCCGCCGGCATTCGATCCGGGTTGAGACACGTGATGCCGGGCTCCGCGTGCGCGCGCGACGTGGCTACGTCGCGACGCCGTGAAGGAAGGTGGCGAAGATTCTCGACAGCCTGACGATACTCGCCGCGAGCACCCGCAAGAAAGTTCCGCTGTCAAGAAGGTTGTGTCCAGATCCGTGATAGAGCTAGAGTCATGACACCGATATCGATGCGTAGACATCGTCACTTCATCACGCTCAGCGCGATTATTTTGATGCTCGCGGTATCGGTCAGTTATGCTCAGCGGCGCTTCAGGGAAGGATCCGGTCGCTTCGGTGGGACGCCGCCACGATTCAGACCCCCCGGACTTTCGCGATCGCACGTTCTCGTTCTGTAAGTTGATGTATGACAGCGTCCGCTCCGGGCAAAGCGGGATGGGGTGGTCGACCGACTACCCGTACGCTGGCATCAACTTGATGATTCGGCTGTCGGAGCTGACGAGAACTGAGGTAAGCATGGATGGTGAGGACGAGCCGAATCACTGCGGCAAACACGGCCGCTTGATGGTCGTGATGACGCACAACACTGACATTGGCGATTCCTGGGAGCGTGAAGCGGAAGATCCGGGGTTCTTCTATCAGTTTTCGCCGAATGGCTACGCGCTGGGGGTCGACGTTCTGCTGTACGCCATGACGCACTGAATGGCCGCTTACCTCATGGTCGGCGCATCGCCGACCCAGTAGCCGCTTCGCGCCTGAATCGCGACCCGCTGGTGCACCCGGACTTCGAGTCGATGCCAACCAGGCACATCGCTGGATGCTAATCCAAGCAGATATTGATGGCGCATGTCCTCGACAATTTCACGGGCGGCAATGCTGCCTTCGGCCGGGTTTGTGGCGACATAGAGCGCTCCACCTGTCCATCGGGCGAGATCCTCCGCGGTGCCGACCTCCGGACGCACGAGAGCTTCGCTTGACAAATCGATCGCCAGTCCGACCGCTACGAGATATACAGGGACATCAATGGCGCTGGCAATCGCCGACACCTCGGGGCCTGTCAAACGACTGCTGGTATCGATGCCGTCCGTCAGGACGACGACAGCATGTCGCCCGGGACGCTGTGCCACTCGTTGAGCCGTTTCGGCGATCGCGTCATACAAAGAGGTCGACCCAAATGCGCGGATCGAAGCGAAGGCCTTCCGGAGCGGATCGAAACGATTTGTAAAGTCATGAATGACATGAACACTGTGTTCAAACGCGAAGAGCGCGCCTTCGTCTTTCCCTTCGGTGAGCGTTGCCAGAAGTAGATGTGCAAACTCACTCGCACGTTCGAGCTTCAAGCCGACTCGCATGCTGCCGCTCGTATCCAGCAACATCGCGACGCTGATTGGGCTGATCTCATTTCGGAAATCGGTAATCGCACGCGAAATCCCCTGGTCGCGCACCTCAAAATCCTGCGCAGAGAGTCCTCTGACAGGCCGGCCTTGGGAATCTCGAACGACAACGGCAACGGTCACCCGGGACACACCGCCCTGAAACAGCGCTTGTTGGCCGCCTATGGATCCTGAGAGGCCTATGGGTGAGAAGGCGACCAGTATCGCGACGAAGGTTCCGGCAAGAATTTTCATTAATGTTCCAACAAAATGTCTGGAAAAACAGCGGAAGCTATCCGCCTTATCGGGAGGACCTCATGGCTTCATCAGGTCCGCCAACTAGATCTTCACGGCTTGGAACCCCGAACGTCAATACGGATTGCACAACTTCGAGAAACGGTTGTCTCCAGGTCCGCAATGGAGCTAGAGTAAATATCTGCCGAATCACCATGCGTAGACGTCGTCACCTCATCAGCTTGACTGCGCTCTTCCTGATCGCCTCGGCTGGCGGCGTGCTGATCGCGCGCGGGTCGCAAACCCCGCGGACACCATTCCGCACGGCAATTGATCTTGTCTCTCTCAACGTGACTGTGACGGACACCATGGGCCGTCACATTTCCGGCTTGTCCGCGGATGATTTTGTCGTGTTCGAGGACGGACGACCCCAGCAACTCTCGTATTTTGCTTCCCTCAGCACACCCTTGTCAGTCTCTCTGTTGATCGATACCAGTTCCAGCATGGAGCAGCAGCTGCCGGTGGCGCAACAAGCCGCCATCGATTTTGTGTCGAGGCTGCGGCCCGGCGATTTGGCGGCCGTCGTCGATTTCGACAGCCGCGTCGAAGTGCGACAACCGTTCACCAGTGACAAGCAGGCGCTCGAGTCGGCGATCCGGGATCTGCGGGCGGGCGGCGCGACCGCCCTCTATAACGCCGTCTATATTGCCTTGCGTCAGCTCGCCACGGTCAAAGCCGAGACCGAGTCGACCATCCGACGAAACGTGGTCGTCGTGTTGTCCGACGGCGAAGACACATCAAGCCTGGTCACATTTGACCAACTGCTCGATCTCGCGCGTCGATCGCAGACGGCGATTTACCCGATCAGCCTGACAGCTGACTCACCCGTCTCCGACCGGACCAACCAGGCCGCCACCTTTGCGCTTCGACAGCTGGCGCAGGAGACGGGTGGGCGACTGCTGGCGGCCAAGCGCGCCGATGAGCTCACCGGCGTCTATAGTCAGATTACGGCCGAGCTCACTAGCCAGTACGCACTGGGGTACATCTCCAGCAATCCGCGACGTGACGGCGGTTGGCGCAAGTTGGCCGTCCGGATTCAACGACCGAACCTCATTCCCCGAACGCGCACCGGCTACTACTCTCCCACCTCCTAAGATGACCAGATCGAGAAACCCTTAACGCTGCATCGTCGGTGCCCGTTGTTTCTACTTTCCACTTTCTACGTTGACCTTTCAAAGGAGCTCCCTGTGCCTGCATACTGGGTCGCGCGCGCGAGGGTCACGGATCCGACAACCTATAAGAAGTACACGGACCGCGTGCCAGAAATCGTTGGCCGCCACGGCGGCAAAATCCTGGCACGGGGTGGCCGCCATCAGATCATGGAAGGTCCAGAAACGTTTCACCGCTTTGTCGTGATCGAATTTCCGACGTTCGAACAGGGAGTCGCCTGTTTTGAGTCGCGCGAGTATCAGGAAGCGGCCGCCTTCCGTCGCGCCGGTGGCGGCGTGGTCGAGCTCATCGTCGTCGAGGGGAGCGAGGCGCCACCGCGCTGATCGGGCCGGGATGCGCCACATCTTAGCCCTCCTCATCCTCCTAGAGGGTGCGCCCTCAGTTCTCTGGGCTCAGGGTGCCGGAGCTCAGCCTGTCACCTTGGGTGATGTGATCCTGTCCGGCTCGTTGCGTACGCGGGTCGAAAACTGGGAGTGGTTCAAAGGCGATGCGGACGGCGACTACACCTACTCAGGATTGTTGGGGCGCCTCGGACTCTCGCAATCGAGCCGCAAGCGAGAATGGCAATTCGAGGTGGCGTTCCCGGTACTGATCGGCCTGCCACGCAACGCGATCGCACCCGGCGCGCAAGGACAGGAAGGGCTCGGAGCCACCTATTTCGCCGCGAACGGCGACAGCCGCGCGGCCGCACTGTTCGTCAAGCAAGCGTCATTTCGATTCAAAGCGATCGGCGGCCATGAACAGCAATCGCTCAAACTGGGTCGAATCGAGTTCACGGAAGGAACCGAGGTGACGCCACGAAATATCACGCTGGCCACGCTCAAGCGCGATCGAATTGCGCAGCGCCTCGTGGGCAACTTCGGCTTCACCCACGTCGGTCGCAGTTTCGACGGCGTCCAGTGGGCGGTAAACGGAGACAAGCTGAACGTCACGGTGTTCGGCTGCCGGCCTACCGAGGGTGTCTTTCAGGTCGACGGCTGGGCCGAGCTCAACATCAACCTCTTCTACGGCTCGCTGACGGCGCAGCAGGATGATGTAGGGGAGTGGCGCCTGTTTGGGATTGGGTACAGCGACTACCGCGATCGCGTGCTGAAAACGGATAATCGGCCGCTCGGTGTTCGACGCGCCGACACAGAACGCATCGACATCGCCACGTTCGGCGGACATTACCTTCGCCTCGCAGACTCGTCGTCCGGTCCGCTCGATTTTCTGCTCTGGGGCGCAATCCAGACAGGCACGTGGGGCACTCTTGCGCAGCGGGCGGGCGCATTTGCGGCCGAAATCGGTTGGCAGCCCCGGTTCGCGGCGCTCGCACCATGGATTCGTGCTGGATACAACTACGGGTCGGGCGACGCCGATCCGAACGATGCGACACACGGAACGTTCTTTCAGCTCCTTCCGACGCCACGCGTCTACGCTCGGTTTCCCTTCTACGGGATGATCAACAGCGCGGACGCCTTCGGCGAGCTGGTCCTCAGGCCAACACGAACGCTCAACGTTCGGGCGGATGTCCACGCCCTTCGTCTCGCGACGGGCGAGGACCTTTGGTACTTGGGGGGCGGAGCCTTTCAAGCCGAGACGTTTGGCTACACGGGCAGACCGTCAAATGGGCACTCAGGGCTTGCGACCCTCTACGACGCGAGCGTCGACCTCGCGCTCAACCCGCATGTGTCGGCCACAGGGTATTACAGCTATGCGGCGAGCAAGGAAGTGATACGGAGCACCTACCCGGCGGGCACGAACGGACGTCTCGGCTACGTCGAACTGCTGGTCCGCTTTTGAACGGTTTCATAACCTCATCTTGTAGCGGCGGATCTTTAGATCCGCCGAAAGATCACCTCCCTAATTCGAGCGCCGATGAGGCGGTCTTGGGAACCCTGACCGTGAGAGGACTCGCAAGCTCTACCGATAAGTCTGTCCCGGACCGGAGTTGGACTTCGTCGCCCGACGAGGCGAGGACAAGCGCCGTGCCCGCACTGCCCCCGACGGCTGCGCCGGCGGCCGCACCTTTCTTTCCGCCAGCGATGGCCCCAATAATGCCGCCAGCCGCGGCGCCCACACCGATCTTGGTTGCGTCCTCTTGCTTGGTGCTCTTCGCCCGGTACACGAGGGGCTTCGTCCTGATGTCGTAGATCTCCTGGCCGACCTTGACGTGACGGAACTCGAACGCCAGGCGGGCCCGTCCCTTCACTGCACCAGACGGTACGGCCTGCGTGACCACGCCGCTCACCGGGCTCCCCGCCGGAATCGTTTCAACGCCGTTCACGACGACACGCGAGCGCATCGTCGCGCGCACGGTGTCTTCGACCGCACTCGCGTTCGACGCGAGCGCGCCGTCAAGCTCAATTGGCAGGGCCGTTCCGGCAGCGATCGTCACTTCCCGGTACTCCGGCTCATCAGCCAGCAGGTCTCCCAGAAGAGAACGGCCTTCCTCCTTTTTCTGTTGGACATCAGCCACTGCTGTTCGTCGAATTGCTTCGTGTCGCCCCGTGTTCGGACTCTCAAGCACCAGAGTCTCAGGGTTGACGTCGACCAGCTTTCCGCGAACAACGGTGCCGTCCTTGACCTTGACGGCGACTTCATTCCCCAGAGGAATGTCCTCCACCGCCGTCGCGCTGCCGCACGCAACAGTCAGCGCGGGGATTACGAAACAAGTCAGGATGATCAGCCACACGATGTGTGTCTTATGCATCAGCGATCACCTCCACGAGTTGGCTGAGCAAGGTTTATGCCCAGAGCTCGGTCCTCTGAGAGCCGGTCGTGTGGTACAGGCTCCCACGTCAACTCGCCGCGCGCGGGTAAGATTTACACACGCAACGCCGCAAATGATTGATCCGTAAACGCTCGTTCGATGGCCAACGCTTTCGTCGGAGTGCGCTCGAACGTTCGCTTTCCCATCTGTCGCCCACCTTGCCAACTCCGCGAAACTCAGTCCTGTTCAAACAATTGGCGGATCAGCGATGCGCAGAAACTCATCTGTCCAGGTGCGTCTGTTGGCACCGCGTAGGTTTTACTTTGTCGCGGAGGGCGTGGGCACCTGAGTGGGCAGGTTACGCGCGACAAGTGCCGGATGCCGGAGCGAGGCGAACTGGCATAGTTGATGCTCACGCTCGCCTTGGACGCACGAGTGCGGTGATTGAACGCGCTCAGCGCGGAAGATGCGGGATCGGATCGTCCCTCACCAGTAGCAAGGAGGATGAGTCATGCAGCAACACACGAATCATCGGCGAGCAGTGTGGAGTGCGCTCCTTTTGATGCTGAGTGTGAGCCACATCACGTTTGCCGAGTCACCCAACCAGACGCACGAGCGGTTGCAGAAGTCTATTCAAGTGCTCCGCGATATCACGACCGCGCCTGACGACGCCATCCCGGAGTTTGTGCTCGAACGAGCGGAAGCGATCGCGGTGGTCCCTTCGCTCATCAAGGGCGGGTTCATCGTCGGTGCCGAACATGGCAACGGCGTGATGAGCGTGCGAGATCCCGACAAGAACACCTGGTCCTCTCCTGCATTTGTCAGTCTGTCGGGCGGGAGCTTCGGCGCGCAAATCGGTCTGCAGTCCGTTGATCTGGTCCTCGTCGTCGTGAACCGTGACGGCATCGACGAGCTGTTGAAGGACAAGTTCACACTCGGCGCGAATGCATCGGTAGCCGCCGGCCCAGTCGGCCGCAGCGCCAGGGCCGCGACCGACATTCTGCTGTCAGCGCAGATTCTGGCTTACTCGCGTACGAAGGGGATCTTCGCCGGCGCGACCCTTGATGGTTCGACGCTCGGGCCTGACCGCGCTGCCAACGAGCGGTTCTACGGAAAACGTTACGACACCAAAGAGATCGTTACTCCGGAAGCCATCGCGCCGCGTCAACGATCGGCCGTTGTGAGGCAGTGGCAAGACATGTTGACGATGCTTGCTGGCTCCCGCGCGTCGAGGTAGTCCGCCTGCTGTCCGGCCCACCTGCCAACGGCTGGAGTGGGCGTGTGAAGGGCCCCTCCAGCCGCCCGCCTTACCCCTCGGGGCAGGGCAGCGTCGACTCCCTCTGATTCAGACCGCTGGCTGAGGTGACTTTCGTGCGAGTAAGAGATCGAAAGGAGGCAGAAAACATGGCAAAATACTTCGTCACGGGGGTGGTGGCCGTTTGCGTCTGGCTCGCGGCAGTCCCCGCGCAGGCTCAGGGATATCTGGTTGGGTCTGCTGGTGCCGCGTTTGGCGGCGATGCGCCGTCAGGCAAGGCGACGTACGGCGTGGCAGCGGGCGCTACGGCGGGACTTGTGGGGATCGAGTTCGAATTTGCGCACACGCCGACATTTTTCAGTGAGAACTCTGATTCGGGAAATGTCCTGACGCTGACCGGCAACCTTCTCGTCGGTGTACCGATCGGTCCCATCCGTCCCTACGCCGTGGGTGGCGCGGGGCTCATTCGTCAGCGCGCCGAAGTGGGCTTTGGAGGAATCCTGAACAACTTCACGGATCACGAGTTCGGCTACAACATCGGTGGCGGCATGGAAGTGACGCTGGTTCCGCACGTCGGCCTTCGCGGCGACGTTCGCTATTTCCACGTTCGCAAGGCTGAAGGCCTGAGCTTTGGACGGGCCTTTATCGGAGCCGTTCTCAGGCTGTGACCATGAGGATTGGCTTTCGTCTGATTCTGTCGCTCGTTGTCGCCGTCACGCTCGTCGCTTGGCTGTTTGACTTCGTGCAGGTTCAACTCGAGCGGGAGCGACTGAGGGACGAGCTGGAAATCCGGGCTGCGGTGCTCGGCGAGAGCCTGGCCAAGATAATCGAGCCGTCGCTCGCACAGGTACGCGATGGGAGCCTTCAGCGAATCGTCGACGCGCTCGGTAACAGGGAGCGCCTGACAGGCGCGGCGGTGTACGACCATACGGGGCGGCCGCTGGCAGTCACGTCAGGCACCGAACTGCTGCGCGCTCCTCCGGCAATCGCGCTGGACGCGATCCATTCGGGACGGGGGTTGCACCAGTTTCAAGAGACAGGCGACAGACTGCTGCATTTCTACGCGCTGCCTCTGTCCCAGCAGAGCGCGCTCGCCGGCGCGATCGTGCTGCTGCACGACGCGAGCTACATTGCGGCTCAGGGAGCGGACGCCCGGCGGCTGAACTACATTCGACTCCTGATTCAAGCGCTCCTGATCGCGTCGGTCACTGTCCTGATCGTGCGCTGGAGCATTGAAGGACCCATCGCGAAGACCGCCGAATGGATGAAGCGGCTGCGGATAGGGGATGTGTCGGAGCCGGTCGGTCTGCTCAAGGCGGGCGTGTTCAAGCCGCTGGCACAGGAGGTGATGCACCTGACGAGGAGTCTGACCGCCGCAAGAGCGGCCGCCGAAGAAGAAGCTCGACTGCGCGGTGCCGCGGAGTCGTTATGGACGCCCGAACGTTTGAAGGAACATGCGCGGAGCAAGCTTCAGAGACAGTCCCTGTTCGTGATCTCCAATCGCGAGCCCTACGTGCATGTGCGGCGAGGCAAGGAGATCGACTGTGTGGTGCCGGCGAGCGGCGTGGTCACGGCGCTGGAGCCGGTTCTCAGAGCGTGCGGCGGGACGTGGATTGCCTACGGTGGGGGTGATGCGGATCAAAAAACGGTGGACGAGCACGACAGACTGCGAGTCCCGCCCGAAGAACCGCTGTATACCCTCCGCCGGATCTGGCTGACGAAGGAGGAAGAAGACGGCTATTACTATGGGTTCTCCAACGAAGGGCTCTGGCCGCTGTGTCACATCGCGCATACCAGGCCAACGTTTCGAGCCGAAGATTGGGCCCAGTACCAAGCCGTGAACGTCAAGTTCGCCGAGGCGACGTTGGACGAGTTGGAGGGCGTGCACGAGCCTTGCGTCCTCATCCAGGATTATCACTTTGCGCTGTTGCCGCGGCTGATCAAGGAAAAACGTCCGGACGCACGGGTCGCCATCTTCTGGCACATCCCCTGGCCGAACCCGGAAGCGTTCGGCATCTGCCCCTGGCAGACAGAGCTGCTTCACGGGCTGCTGGGAGCGGATCTGGTGGGGTTCCACACCCAGTTTCACTGCAACAATTTTCTGGAGACCGTCGATCGCGCGCTTGAGTCACGGCTTGACCGGGAGAGCTTCGCCGTCAATCGGCTGGGCCACACAACCTGGGTGAAGCCGTTTCCTATCAGTGTCGCAAATCCCGTCAACCACACCGGGCCATTGCCTGACCGCGATGGGCGGGCGCTGAAGGATGCCCTGTTCAGAGAGCTGGGGGTGAAGGCGTCGTACCTCGGTGTCGGAGTTGACCGGATCGACTACACGAAGGGCCTGGTCGAACGCTTTCGGGGACTCGAGCGATTCCTGGAGAAATATCCGAGCTACGAGGGAAAGCTGACCTTCGTCGAGCTCGGCGAGCCGAGCCGTACCCGCATCAGACAGTATCGCGACCTCGTTGGCGAGGTCGAAGAAGAGACCGAGCGCATCAACCGGCGCTTCCAGAACGGCGATTGGATGCCAATCGTGTTTCTGAAGGGCCACCATACTCATGAAGAAATCAGGCCGTTCTATCGGGCCGCCGATTTCTGTCTGGTCACATCGCTGCACGACGGCATGAACCTGGTGGCCAAGGAGTACGTGGCCGCACGAGACGACGATCGTGGCGTGTTGATCCTGAGCCGCTTTGCCGGTGCCTCGCGTGAGCTCCAGCATGCGCTGCTCATCAATCCATACGACATCGAACAGATGGCCGACGCGATCTACGCTGCGCTGGAGATGGCCCCGGGAGAGGTTCGCGGCCGGATGGCGGGGATGCGCCGGCACATCAAGGAGGCCAACGTGTATCGCTGGGCGGCGAACTTGCTCTCGGAGCTGGCTGAGATCGAGCCCGAGCGAGCGCAGATCGTAGCCTCGGCGTGAGAGGGTCGTGATTGCGCGTCTTGTGGTCCGAGTGGCCCCGCATTCGAGAGAGACTCGCCTCCGGCGTCGCCATTCTGCTGTTCGATTTCGACGGGACGCTGGCGCCGATCGTCGCTGATCCGTCGCGGGCAAAGCTCCCGCGCGCCACCGGGCTCGTGCTCGCCAGGCTCGCCCGTTCGCCTCGGGTCATCCTCGGAATCATCAGCGGACGCCAGATGGCGGAATTACGTCGCCTGGTGGGCTTGAAGAACATCTGCTACGTCGGCAGCCATGGATTGGAGTGGAGCCTGCCAAGCGGCCGCACGATGCTGCGAGCCACACCAACCGCGCGTCGTACCGCGCGCCTGATTGCGCAAGAGCTTCGCGTTGCCCTGCGTCGCATTCCCGGTATTCTGGTCGAGCGCAAGGTCGCGAGCGTGGCGGTGCACTATCGCAACGCCTCCAGCGATCACGCGCGCGCGGTGCTCGCTGCCGTGCGAGGCGTGGCGAAGCGGCACGCCCCGCGCGTGACCGTGCTCGAGGGAAAGAAAGTCGTCGAGCTGTTGCCGGCTGGTGTCAAGAGCAAAGGAACGGCCGTGAACGCGTTATTGGCCCATGTTCGTCGCCGAAGCCGTCTGACGCTGGTGGTGTACGTCGGAGACGATGCCACCGACGAGACGGTGTTTCGCAGTCTGGGACGAAGCGCCGTGACCGTCGTCGTCGGCACACCTCGGCGAACACGTGCTCGTTTCTCTCTACGTTCGTCCGCCGAGGTCCGCAGGTTTGCCGAGCGCGTGGACAAGGTGACGTCATGAGAGCCGCCAAGGCTCCGTTCCAATTTATGGCTGCCTCGACGCTCACTCGGATCACAGGCCGGCGGGCCAGCACGCTTCGGGAGCTGCTCGACGGAATTCGAAGCTGCGACGACGCCTCCATTTTCCACCATACCTTTCAAAGTCTCGAGGAACACCATTTCCTGACGGAGGGCTTCTCGAACGACTTCGCTCAGTGGGCGCTCGCGGCGTGTAACGAGCCGCTGCTTGGCGAGCGTCTCGCTTCGCTCGACGTCAATCAATACAAGACCCTGGCTGACATCCGAACCGAGATCGTCAAGGCGCTCGAGGCGCACCTTCGGCGATCGCCCGAGGCAGCCTCACGCCAGGCCTTTGAAGCGTTCCACTTCTGCGAGGCGCTGACGGTCGCCGTCCCCACGCAATGGGAAGCCTGGACGCTCAGCGAATTCTGCGACGCGCTTCGCCAAGTGAGCGTGCACACGGTGTACTACCACTTCGTGACGGCGCGTTTGCGCGAGCCGCTGGCCCTGAATGATTTCTCTTTTTGGGTGGAGGACAGCTTCGGACTGCGGGAGCTCGGCGACCGAATCGACCGAATCGACATCTACACGAACACGCTCGACAGGGTGCGACAGCGGATCCTGGAGGAGGCTGTGCGGTGGCTGGCCACTTGAGCAAACGTTCCTTGTCCCCCGTTCCGATGGGACCGGGTCCTTCCGTCAAGCCGATCTCGCTCGACGACTACGCACCGGTTGTGGGCCCCTCCGAGATCGGCGAGATACGCGCGTTAGCACAACGGTTGTCTGGCAAGTCGGTGCAGATGGTGAACTCGACCGCGGTCGGCGGGGGAGTGGCCGAGATTCTCAACCGCCTGGTGCCGTTGCTGTCCGACATCGGCTTGCCGTGCCGGTGGGACGTCATCACGGGTGGCAACGATTTCTTCGAGGTCACCAAAGCGTTTCACGACGCCCTGCACGGGGCTCCCTGCGATCTTTCGGAACGTGCGTTCGAGCTCTTTCTCTCCTACAACGATCAGAACCTGAGCCACCTGTCGTTCGACGCCGACTTTGTCGTGATTCACGATCCCCAGCCGGTCGCGCTGATTAAAGCCCGCCGCCGTCGCCCGCCGCACTGGATCTGGCGCTGTCACATCGACGCGTCCGACCCGAACCCGGTCGTGTGGGACTTCCTGCTGCAGTTCGTCCGTGGCTACGACGCCGCGCTCTTTTCGTCGCCGAACTTCACACGCGCGCTGCCGATTCCGCAGTATCTCTTCTCCCCCGCCATCGACCCCCTTTCTCAGAAAAATCAGGAGCTCGACGCGGACTTCGTTCGGAAGGTGCTCGAGGAGTTCTCGATCGATCCCAAGCGTCCCATCCTGACGCAGATCTCCCGCTTCGATCGGCTCAAGGACCCGCTCGGTGTCGTTGAAGCCTTCAAGCTCGTGCGCAGGTACGTGGATTGCCAGTTGGTCCTCGCTGGCGGTGGGGCTGACGACGATCCGCAGGGAGGTCAGGTCCTCGCGGAAGTCCGAGACGCCGCGGCGGGCGACCCGGACATTCACGTCCTGGAGCTGCCGCCGTGGAGCGCGCTCGAAATCAACGCGCTACAGCGTGCGTCGACCATCATCATTCAGAAGTCGTTGCGGGAAGGATTTGGGTTGACGGTCACGGAAGCGCTCTGGAAGAAGAAGCCGGTCGTGGCCAGCGCCGTGGGCGGGATCCCCTTCCAGGTCATCCACAAATTCACCGGGATGCTCGCCCATTCCGTCCAGGGAACCGCGTATCAGATCCGTTTCTTGCTGTCGCATCCCTCAATCGCCGCCCGGCTGGGCGAGAACGGGCACGCACACGTCAAGGAAAACTT
>Ga0184639_10000694_pt1 | contig 13497 bp, 15 predicted proteins | sample PLM31_170_b2_FD_133155 | JGI IMG/M metagenome (GOLD analysis project Ga0184639, IMG submission 133155) | Groundwater sediment microbial communities from an aquifer in East River, Colorado, USA - PLM3-1_170_b2 | ecosystem: Environmental > Terrestrial > Soil > Riparian zone | place: USA: East... | reverse complement strand
CGTCCGCTCGATCTTGGCCCGGTCGAGAAACGCGAGCCAGTCTTCGCCCGAGCCGGGCCGGTACTCGCTCGCGGTCACTCGCTTCTTGCTGACCGCGTTCTCTTCGTGCAAGGCGAAGTGCATCCCGTCGAGCGACGGAAAAACGCCCTGGCGATTGCGCGCCGGTTTCACCGCATGTTGTCTGATGCGCGGACTCATGTACTCGGCTAGCTCGGGGATCGACTCGACGATATGACCGTCGCAATCCACCACCGAATAATTATCGTAGGACATGGGCGGGCTCCTCGTCGCAAACTTTGCATCACTGAGTCGCGCGATATTAGATCGGCGCGTTGGGTGGCGGCAAGGGGCGGCGGGGGTTGGAGTACTGGAGTGATGGAGTACTGGGACTACCCAACACTCCACCACCCCATTACTCCATCACTCCATTCTTCTACTCCATCACTCCAATTGCCGTTTGCTACTACTTTGCCGCCGGTGCCGGCGTCTTCCCGATTTCTCTTAGCAGCTCGGTGTAGGGAACGATTCTTTGGTGTATCGACAGAATCCGATCGACATCGATGTTCAAGCGCCGGACGTTGGCCTCCAGGTTGACCGAGTTCGGATTCGGAACCTTGGGCGGCTCCGCGCCCGCCGGGCTCGGACTATAGACATCGGCCTCGATCAGAATTTTTTCCTTGCGCAAATAGGCCATGATGATCCCGTCATGATGGGCGTTGCCGACGATCTGATAAAGCTCCACCGAGCGCGCGCCGTCGGTCAAAACCATGTTGTCGCCCATGGTCTGAAACACCGGCTTCTTCTTCGACTTCGCTAGACGGTCAGGCGCTAAGTTCCAGGAATTTGCCGCCGCGCGCTCGAAATACGGCCGATTGATTTCATGGGTCACGATCGTGACGCCCTCCGCCGCGTAGGCTCGGATGCCGGCGGCGTGGTCGAAGTGATGGTGTGTGTTGACCAAGTACTTGATCGGCTTATTGGGCACCAGCTTTTTCGCTTCGCCCATCACCGCCAGCGAACGTTGCTCGCCGTGCGGACCCTCGACGACGATCAAATAGTCCTTCATCTCGATGAGCACGCTGTAGGCCGAAACCCCCGTGATGTACCAAACCCCGTCCGCCGCCTTTTCGGATTTCACCGGCACCGGGTTGTCGCGAACATGAGCCGGGACCTGAATATCCACCGGCGGATTGGCTCTGACGGCGGTAACCGTCAGATTCAAAGTCGGCTTGTCGTCCTGATATTGAATAATCTTGGCTGGGAACTTGACGCCGGCGAAATCGCGATAGGGAGCGTAGTAGGTCACAACCTTGATATCGCCGGCCACGGGATTACCGTACCATGATTCCACCCGCTCGATGGCGTTTTGGTCGTTGGCGTAGGCAACTACCTTGTGTTTACCCTGGTCGGTAAATGAAATAACCGTCATCTGCCGCCCTTCGACGACCTTTTTCGAGACCGCCGCGTTGTTGGCGAATGCAGCCCGAAGAAGACCGTGGGGTGAGATCACGATCTGATGGGCGCGCTCAGGGGCCTCGAAGAGCCTCGGCGCCATGTCTTTGCCCGCCGCGTTCCAGGCATGACCGCCGCTGACGAAGGTAACGGTTTGTTGCTCCGGTCCGATGGTCGTGCTCTCCGCCGCCATCCGCACTACTTCATCGCGCATCGCGCCGTTCGTATAATCGTAAACGCGGGTCATGCTTTTCACGAAAGACCTCGGCCACGGCGCCATCGGGCTGGTGCTTTGCCCGAGCGAGAACATCGCGCCGTTGCCGGTGAATTGAAAAGTCTTGGTCGCGGACACGTCCAGGGCATCGGCGATGCGCTGGAGGTCGCTCTGGGCGTCCGCGCCGGTCTCCAAGACCGTGAATGACACAAGCACTAAGAATAATTTTTTCAACATAAATTCGCCTCCTCCTTCGAAGTGAGAGCGCCGCACATCGACGATCTTCCTTCGTGGCCGCGAGCCTATCCGAAAACCTTCCTCGGTGTCAATTCCTCGGGATCGCGGGCCGGCGAATCCGGAATTGCGCAGTTGCTAATCTTTGAAACGCCCGATCCAAACGACAAAGGCTTCGAGAAACTTCTTGATATGCTGGCGGGTGTTTTCATCCGCGAGCCGCCCGCCGGCGTCGAACAGAGCCGCCACCGAGGGCAGCTTGATCTCGGGCTGAAGCATGACGTGGGTTTCGGTAAAGACGCAACTCTGGCGCAGCGCGTGCTGCGCCCGAATGGTTCCGCCCAAACCTTGCGAGCATCCCATGATCGCCGCCGGCTTACGATTCAACGCCGATTTGCCGGCGGGCCGCGAAGCCCAATCGATGGCGTTTTTGAGCACGCCCGGCACGCCGTAGTTGTATTCCGGCGTCGCGATCAACATCGCGTCGGCGCCGCCGATGAAGGCTTTCAAATCCGCCACCGGCTCCGGATCGCCTTTCTGGAAAACATCATCGTTGTACGGCGGGATATCGCCCAACCGGCTGTAAATCGAAATCTCCATGCCCGCCGGCGCCAACTCCACCGCCGCCCGCAGCAAGCCCCTGTTGAACGAACCCTCGCGCAAACTGCCCGCAATACCCGCAACTCGAATAGCCATCGATCCTCCACAAACATAAAATTGATCGGGATTTTATACGGCGCGACTCGAGTGCAGGTCAAGAAGGCCGCAAATTTTATCGGCGCTTCCTTTTGTACCGGTTGTGGTAGTTCGACCTCATCCTCGCGCCAAGACGCCCAGCAATCACCAATGAAAATCCGAAATCCGAAGCTCGAAAGCGGCCCCGCGGACCGAAACAAACTCAAAGCCAAATAAACCTAAAAGCCGAGAAAATTCCAAACGCCCATCCGAAGCAGTCTATTTGGAACATTGCATTTTTTGAGCATTAGAATTTGTTTCGAATTTCGGATTTCGTGCTTCGAGTTTTTTATTCTCTTTCCTTTGCGTACTTTGCGTTCTTTGCGGTTAAAACGCCGAATCTTTTTATCAGTGCAGGTACCCGCTGCCGCCGCCTTCGGCTTCGGCCAAGGCGAGATTGTAGCGCACCGCGTTCAAATGCGGGTGGATTTCCAGCGCCCGCCGAAAGCAAACCGCCGCCTCGCGGAATTCGCCGCGGCACAGATGGCAAAGCCCTTGTCCTGATGCGGCGCCGAAATGATGGGGATTGCGCGCCACGGTTTCTTGGCAGTCGGTGATGGAAGCCGTGAAACTTTTCAGCATGAAGCGCACGGTCGCGCGCTTGTTCCAACCCTCGGCAAAATCCGGGGCAAGCTCGATCACGCGGGTAAAAAGCGCTTCAGCTTCCTGGAGACTCCTCCGCTGCATCGCCTCCACGCCGGCGCGCAAAATCCTGTCCGCCTCGGCATCGCCCGACCGGCACCAGGTTCTCCAAAGAAGCGCCTCCGCCGTGGCGGCAAGCTCGGCATCGTCGCCCTTGAGCGCCGCCAGCGCTTCATCTTCCGTCGTGGGATACATGAATCACCCTCGGTAAACTCCGGTTCAACGTTCAATGTTCGGCGCCATCAGAGCTTCAGCAGACCGGCGCTTTTTCGTTGTTCATTCCACCCTGAGAGCAGATACCAAACGCTCATGAGGAGGACCACAGTCCAGATCGCAGCTCCCCACCCAATAACGTTTGGTAGAAACAGCGCAGTCCCGAGCTTTCCCAATAGTTCGGTTCTGACTAGCATGAGTCGCATCATCGAAGCCCCGATGGCGAAGAAAAAAACCGCCACCCAAAGCTTCATATGGCCTTCGCCGGCCCTCCAGATAGAGCCCGCGCCGCAACCGCCGGCGATCACCATGCCGAGTCCGAAAAAGCTTCCTCCAAACAGCCCGCCAAGCCAGAAGGAAGGAAAAACCCACTCTGTTGCATCCTTCAGATCCGTAGCCTTAAGAATCGAGAAGCCGATCATGCTCAAGGTAAGAGCCACGGCGGCGGCTCGCGTGTGCTCGCTCTCACCGCTCATGAATGGCTCCCGAAATGCCCTGACAAGACAAAAACGCGACCGTTGGAAGACGACCCCGAAGGCGACGCCGAAAAGGAAGAAAGTCGCCTGAGGTGTGTAACCGAGCTGGCGATAAAGATAGGCAACGCCGATAAGAGCGCAGAAAACCAACAGGCCGATCAAGGGCTGAAGCCCAAGCGCTGAAGCGGACGGCGTCGACGCAGGAGGCTCACAAGGAGACTGAAATTCGTCCGGGCTTGCACGGAGCATCTTCCGAGTCTCCCACAAAAGATATCTTGTTCCCAAAAACGCCCCGACTCCAAGCCCCACCATCATAGCCACACCGCTCAGCGAAAGCGCCGAAAGCGCGCTGAAGAAGCCGCCGATATTGCAGCCGAATGCGAGGATAGAACCGGCCCCCATCAACAATCCGCCAACTCCGCCCTTAACCAACTCCCCAACCGGAGCAGTCCGGACAGCAAACTCCCGACTAAGCAAAGCAGTCGCGAAGGCTCCCAGGAGCAGACCGAGATTCAATATCGAGCCCGAATAAAGCAGCGGAGAGACGAGATCTGCCCGGTGGACAATGCCGAGAAGCTGGAAGAGCCAGTCGCCCCAATTTCTAAAGCCATCTGACGCCGTCCATGGCCGGTCGAAAGCAAACAGAAAGACGCTTAGGGTTCCGACGAGAAGGGCTGCCGGGATCACAGGCCACGACTGGCCAAAGACGGTTTCATATTGCTTTCGGAGGGCTCCAGGCTCTGTGGCTGAATTCGCCATGCCGCGTCTCCAACTCAATGAGTTGTGGCGGCCATTGTTTCGTCCACCAAAACTTCTGTATCCTTGTTCAGCATGGCTGGTCTCTCTTATTGCGGGCTGGCTGTGGGTACACCCCAGCGAGCTTTAGGAGACAGCATGGCCTCGAAAAGCCCTCGGCCTTTTTCCCCCGTCCATTCTCTCGGACCAACAGCGCGGCCTATCATTTCGCCCTTGCGGCCGATTAAAACTACCGTCGGCGTGCCGGCCACGCGATACAACTGGGCTACCGCACCCTTAGAATCGAGAAGAACAAGAGAGGTGACCCTTTTCTCCTTGACCCAATTCGACACCTGGTTGCGGTTCTCCTTCATGTTCACGGCAAGGACTGTGAGACCTTTCTGCTTGAACTCCTTATGGACCTGCTCAATTTTCGACGGTAACTCCGCCGTGCATTGCGGTCACCATGTAGCCCAGAAGTAAAGCAAAACCGCCTTCCCGCGGAAGTCAGCTAGGGAAACCCGTTTTCCTGCAAGCGATTCGAGGGTGAAGGCCAGCGCCGGCTCGGAATCCAGAGGAACGATATGGAGGTCCCACAACCTCTCTTCCAGGTTGTCGCCCAAGGAAGGCGTGGCGGCCAATAAGAAACCTAAGAGAAGCGACTGGAGGATTGCGACAGTTGTCATACCACCCTAACTCGAGATCGATTCTCGATCTTAACTCTCTTGACCCTTCGAAGATAGTCTGCAATCACATCGAAGGTAGGAGGGCCATCAACCTCCCTTGTGCTAGCCCATCCTGCCGCCTTATACTTTTTGTTTGCATCCAAAGGCTTCCCACCTACCGAGATTTCGGTGATCCTCTCACCCTGTTTCTTATCCGGGGCAATGGTGTATGTAACGCCACCAACTCTGACCATATCCCCTCCCTGGCGGTAATAAGGGTCCCTGTTAAAAAGGTTGTCCGCGACGTCCTCCATGACCATCTTGATCTCTTCGCCTGTCATTTCCCTCACCCACGTGTTCGGATAGGTAAGGCTTGTGTGATTGTAAACGTCCTCCAAAGTGATCTCTTGGCCAGGTAGAATCGTGATGCCCCAGCGGAAGCCCGGCGAGAAGGCTAGCTGAGCGTCGTAGTGCTTGATCAGCGCATCCAGAATAATCTCATCGAAGCTCCCGTTGAAATTGCCGCGGCGGTAAAGGAGGCTTTCGGAGATGGCGAGTTTCTCTGCCAGTTTGCTTTCGTGGGGAGCGCGAATTTTCCTGATTAGAGCTGCCATCTCCGGCTCTTCTGAAATGAACGTAGACAGAACGGGGATTAGCTTGTAGCGGTGACCGACGACCTTGCCGTTTCGAACATCCAGGTCCAGACGGCTCAAGAATTTCCCGTGCGCCCCGGAGTTGATGACGATCGTCTTATCGATGAGGATCGGTTTCGGCACTCCATCGTGGGTATGTCCGCCGAGGATTACATCGATTCCTTTCACTCTTCGGGCTAACTTGAGGTCTACGTAAAGCCCGTTGTGGCTCAAGAGAATTACTAAATCCACCTTCTTTTGGTCTCTGAGCTCGTTGACCAACTTCTTCAGACGCTCTTCTTGGATCCCGAAGGTCAGGTTTGGAACAAATCGCTGGGGATGAGATATTGCCGTATAAGGGAAGGCCTGACCTATGATTCCGATTTTGATCCCACCGACCTCCTTGACCGTGTAGGGGTGAAATACTGGATCTCCGGGTGGTCCCCATGAGATATCCGCGACATTGTGAGCGACGAAATCTCCCTTGAAAAGGCCGCGCGTTTCCCGGTCTCCAAATAACTCTCTCACCCGCTCAATCCCGTAGGTAAACTCCCAATGTGAAGCGAAAACTTCTACCCCCAATTGATTCGTCGCCTCGAGCATGTCTAAGCCCCCGCTCCATAGCGAGGTAGCTGAGCCCTGGAGCGTGTCCCCGCCATCGAGAAGAAGCGTTCTGCCTGGACGGTCGGTCCTGATCTGCTTTACCAGAGTGGCCAAATGAGAGTAGCCCCCCATCTTCCCGTAACGGGAAGCCAGTTCTGAAAAGTCGAGGTGGGTATAGGCGTATGCCTCAAGCGACTTGCGCCCAAATCCATAGGCTTTGAGAAAGGCGCTGCCGGTCACATAAGGGGGCTTGTTTTTCCACTCGCCGACCTCAATCAAGGTGTCGGGCTCGCGGTAATAGACGGGTAGAAGTGTGGCGTGGGTGTCGGTGATATGGAGAAGGGTAACGTTGCCAAGGGATTGGAACGAAAGCAAGCGGTCCGCAGTTAGAGTGGCCGCCAGCGCCCGGGGGCTTCTCGCCCCGACCACTCCCGCGATCCCGATCAGTTTAAGAAAATCCCGTCGGGTAACTTCCACTGTTCTGCTCGGCTCAATGTCTTATGCCGGGCACGTTCATTGACTTTCCGTGGGCAAAAGAAGCGAGGTATAGCTCCAGCTCCGCGTACTCGACCGAGTCAGCCGCGAGATAGTTCATGCCGAGCGGCAGCATGCACCACTGCATCCTCTTGCGTATGTCCCAGACCAGGCCCTGGCTTGTTCGCCACGTAGGAAAGTGGTTTGTGAGGCCGGTTTCCACATCGCCCAGCAGCCGACCGCCCAGGAACTTAGTGGCGCCCTTCCCCGGTGCATTCGTATGGCAATCCGCGCAAGCATGCTGCCGTTCCCCCACCCTTTTATAGAAGCTTGCCTTGCCTCGCTCCAGCGCAGCCTTCATCTCGGGGCTCGTAAGATCCAGATTGACTGGCATGCCGTTCGACTGCATTTTGATCAGAATTGTCATATTGATGTTCGCCTGTCCCTCCGAAGGCATCGGCTGCCCAGTCGTCTCCGGCGCGTGAACAGAGACAAAATCTTCGATCGCCATAATGCGGCTGTACTTGGCAATGTGCTTGGGATACTTTGTCGCGACACCTTTCATCGACTTCCCTGGTCCACCTGTATGGCAGTCGCCGCATGACTTGCCGGAAGCTCCTTTCTTTGCCCAGTCCACCATAGCGTCATCGGCTAAGTCCATCGCCGGATTGTTGGTGGGATCGAGATTGTCGCCCAAATAGGATTTGACTTTCCGCGTGAAGGGGTTCCGGTCGGGATCTTTTTCAGGCGGTGGCACAAAAGGAGGATTCCCTTTCTGAGTTTTCAGGAACATCAGGATGTGGACCATTTCGTCAGGTTTGAAGATCCCTACTGTTCCCCACGGCGGCATCGCGGTGTTGGGGAAAAAGAGCCTGGAGTCGTAGATCATCTGATAGACGAACTCATCAGGCAAAAGCCGATCGCCGTAGGTAGATAGATCCGGACCGATGTTGCCAGCCGGCCACACGTCGTCGCCCTGAATCAGGTGACAACCGGTGCATGGCCCCTTGGCCCCATCCATGAAGAGCTTTCGGCCCAATTTCGGATCTCCCTTCACGTCTTTTGGCATCGAAACTTTCTGCATAGGAGGCTCGGGCCGGTTGTCATTGTAGGCGTAGGTTCGCCACTGGCTCCAGTCGCGTTGCTCGCGCGCAAAGGGTGCCCCCTTGTATCTGATCTGCATCCTCTTGCCATCGATTTCTTTGACCTCCCCCTGGGCCTCGGGAATCGCGCGGGATTTCCAGGGTCCCGGCGCCGCCATCTGGGCGTACGCGACAGCCAACGCCGTCACAGCAACGCTTCCTACTAGACTAAAGAGCATCCCGGGTCTCATCTGTCACCTCTCTTCAAGAGACAAGCCGTCAGAATTTGATCTCCGCGCTTCCCTCATAGGTCTTCCCATTGGTGTCCGTGAAGCTAATCACGAGCTTCCCAGGCTCCGTCACCTTCAGGGGGAAAGCGATAAATGGGTTCTGGCTAACCGCCTGCGTGGTCTCGGCCTGAAGAATCTCTCTACCGTTATATGTGGCGACGATTTTGTAAACGAACTGATAGTTCTTCGGTATGGGCTTCCGCTCCTTGTCAAACGACAGGACCTCCATGGGATGGGTTACAAGAGCGCGTACCCTTATGACCTCTCCCTTGGCGATCGTGGAGGGAAGGCGAATCCTTACCCTTCCGATATCGGCTCCGACCTCGGCCATGACAATCCTCCTTCAACGAAGGTTATCCGCCGCAGCCACCTACAGTGACCTTCACTTCCTGCTTGACCATGTACAGCGCGCCATCGTTCATCTCTACGATCGCCCTGAGATCGGTGGTCTCCGCCAACCGGATGTTGGTAGAAATGGCTGCCTTCCCGACCTCGGGAGTAAGGGAGAACTTGGCATTCAGAGGGCGGCGGTTTTTGTCTGAAATGATGTAAATACTCTTCACATGTTTTTGGGGGGTCATGGGAAGGTCAGCCTCCACCGTCACCGGCACTACCGACCCGTTCTCGGCAATGTGCGGCGCCTCCAGTTTTACCTTGCCGTCGGCAGGAGAGATGGAGCGATTCCCGAACAGACGCTTTATTGTAGCATCCACTTTCTCGTCCGGCTGTGGCATCCCGGGCTGGGTTTGCTGAGCAGCAACCGTCATGAAGCTCCCTAGGCCAAGTGAAACCGCCACGCCCGTAGAGCCAATAATCCCCAATGCGCGGAGAAGATCGCGCCTCGTGAGTTTTGGCACATCCAATTCTAACTTCATCGTCTACCTCCTTATTATGAGGCGCCGCTTTTCCTCGTCGAAGAGAAGTGCGCCTTGTGTTTAGCTGGTTCAGCAGAGCCACGCCGGGTCCCTGGCGGCTGACCATGATACTTACTCGGATAGTATCTATCCGCACCCCTGTCAATCGTCAACTACATCGATTTGTCCAGGAAGTCCCTCACATACTTTACGAGTTCGGCCTGATGATTGTTAAAGAAGTGGTCTGCCTTGGGCGCCATGATCTGCTGCGATCGTTTTAAATCCTTGATCGAGGCAGCCCGTTGGCTCGCGCCCGTCAACACGGCCGGTAAGTCGTTCTCACCGAGCAGGTCAAGCACTGGGAGTTTCATTGGCCTAAAATCATCTTCACTACCCAGACCAATCGAGACCCATGCGTTGACGGGTGCACCGGGATCTCTGCTTAGATAATAATGGGTCATGCGCGAGCCCATGCTGTGTGAGACGATCGCGATCTTCTTGTAGCCCTTGGCTTGCAGGAAATTCACGGCAACCTTCAGCCTCTCGCCTGCTGCGCCAAAGGTGGAGGGATACTCCTCAGACTTAGCCTCCTGAGCCAACACCGGCATTTGCACGGATAGGGTCGTGTAGCCGTGGTTGGCCAGCGCACCGCGCAGCATACCAATCAAGCCCCAATCCGGATGAACCCCCATGCCATGCACGATGACAAGCCCCGCTTTTGCATTGGGGGCCTCGGTATAAATGGTGAGGAACTTATGGCCGGCTCGTCCCTCCAGGTACACTGGATCGCCCACGACGATTCCAGGGGTAATCTCATCTGCCCATTTTTTTTCCCGGACATAGTCAGATCCATAGGCCAGCTGCGCTACAATCAGCAACAAAACTTGGAGGATATAACCCATAGCCGCGGGGGCACGCGCGAAATCAGGGTTCAATCCGAATCTTTCCCAACACATCGATTTCTCCCTTGTCATCCAAGCGGGCAACCAACAGGTCCCCGTCGTCGATCAATTCCATCGTAAGCAAATGGATGTTCGGCCGGTGGCTGATAAACACGATTGGGGCAGCCCCACGGTGCCGTGATAGTAGCGTCAGTGCCGTCTTTTCAAATACTCCTGTACGCTCGCTGTCAGCGCTGGCAATTTCACTCAGCGCCGGATCGGTGACGAATTCGTTCCCGAAGGCGCCCTGTGCTGTCTCGCGACAACGACACATAGGGGAACTGACAACCGGACCCGGCTTTATGCTGTGTTGTGCAAATGCTTCCCCAATTTTCCGCGCGTGAGCTTTGCCTTTTGCACTGAGGACAAGCTCGCCTCTGCAGTTACCGGTGTCATCCCAGGTGAGAGGGTTGCCCCCTGCGGAATGAGTGTGACGCATGAGAACGACCAGGTTGGGTTCGGATCTGAGCTTGATCCAAAGCGACTCATCCGCGCCTGCAACCTGAGTAATCAAACAAAAAATAGTCAGCGAGAGTACTCGCATGATTGACCGCGCCTCAGTGTTCACCAGGAGGTCCGTCACCAGCCTGTTGACTTCAACCTTCCGCGTACATGCAAAATCTTCGGCTGTTCGCATCAGATCCACCTCAGAAGTCATCGTTCCAGATTTCGAGGTAGGCGCGGTTGATGTTTCGTCCGATGACGTACGACCGTTCCAATCGCTCCCAGTCCGAAAGATCGAGAGAACGGCGAATTTCGAGTTCGGTGAGACCTTTTAGGAAACCCTCCTTGACTCGAGAGTAGAACGTGGAGATTGAATGATGCAGGGCTTTCACGTCACTCTTATTCATGAGAGGTCCATGTCCTGGCACGAAGACATCGACCTCAACCCCTTGGAGTTGTTCGAGAGTGCTGATCCAGTTCTTTATGGTTGCGTCCTGCATGGTAGGTACCACGCCACTGACCAGAATATCGCCCGCAACGAGTAGCTTATCGTCCGGAAAGTAGACAAGCATATCGCCCACCGTGTGCGATCCTTTCGGGACCCAGAACACCAAACGGACTCCATTTAGAACGACGGAGGTCTTGGTTCCCTCTTTGTGCGTGATGTCTGCGACAATCGGCCGAGTACCCGGGAATTGGCGTCCCACGCTCCGCTCCATGATCTCGACCCACTCCTGACCGGTTTCGCGAATCATATCCCGGCACTTCTCGGAGCTGATGAACGTGGCGCCAGCAAATGCCATATTGCCAAGATAGTGGTCGCCATGGTGGTGGGTATTGACGACGTGCGTCACTGGCTTCGGGGTAATGCGCCGCACAGCCGCGGCAATATGTCGGCCGACTTCGTCCGTACCGCCAGAATCGATCAGAACCACTCCCTTGTCACCGACGATGACAGTGGAGTTAATCATGTAGCCCTGATTGTTCTTATTGGCATGCTGGATCGGCCCAAGAAGAGCGAACACCCTGCTGTTGATCTTTATCGTGCGGGGCTCGGGCAGCACCTGCGCAAACGCATCGGTTGCAAAAGTGAGCAGGAGCAGCAGGGTGAATCCATTGGACACGATGATTCCAGGTGGGCAACGCTCAAGTTCAGCGGCTCACAGAGCGGGTCCACTGCAGTGTAACGAGAATATACTTCGGAGAGACAGCCACCGACAAGCTAAAAATTTTCCCAACGATACGTACTCGTTTTGGATCGGACACGGGTGACAGAATAGGCCGCTGAGGTCTGCGCAACAAACGCTTTCTCAGAACCTGATCTCGGTGCTCCCCTGGTATTTTTTTCCCATAGTATCGAGGAAGCTTACCGTTAGCGTTCCTGGTTGGTCCACCCTCAGGGGAAAGGTGAAGAGCGGATTCTGGCTCACGGCCTGGGTCGTCTCCGCGCGCATGACCTCTTTGCCGTTGTAGTTCACCGCCACGGTGTGAATGAAATTGTAGTTCTTCCTTACCATCGCCCCCTCTTTGTCTCGTTGCACGAGCTCCATGGGATGAATCACCAGGCTGCGCACGCGGATTACGTCGCCCGGCTTGATCGCCGACGGCAACCGAATGCTGACCCTGCCTACTTCCGCCATAATTTCTCCCTTTCGAAATGCTACGAAACAAGATCCAAAACCCGAATATCGAAATCCGAAACAAACTCGCAGTCAAATAAATCTCAAACTCGGAAAATCCAAAACCACCGACTTAGATCGATCCTGCTTGGAACATTGTATGTGTTTTACCTTTAATCGTTTTGAATTTGTTTCGAGTTTCGTGCTTCGGATTTCGCGCTTTCTCTTTGGATCATTTGAATTTGTTTCGAATTTCGGATTTCGAGTTTCGAGCTTTGCCCCGTTATTTAGCTTTGCGGCGGCAAATCGCAGCCGCTGATCGTCACGCGCACGTTTTTGCTGACCGCGTAGAGCGTTCCATTGCTCATTTCCACGATCGCCCGCACATCCGTCGTCATCGCCAAGCGAATGCTGGTCGCGATGAACGCCTTGCCGGACTCGGGGGTAAAGGAAAACTTGGCGAGCATGGGGAGCCGGTTCTTGTCGGAAACGATGTAAATATTGCTCACCCGCGGCGCCCCGCTCACCGGCCAACTCGCATCCACGCTGATCGCCACGTTGCCGCCGTCTTCCGCGATCAGCGGCAGATCGAGCTTGATTTTGCCCTCGCCCGATTGAAGGGCGCGATTGCCGAACAGCCGCTTGAGCGTCGCCTCCACCGCCTCATCCGGCAACGGCAGGCCGGACGCAATTGCTTGCGCCGAGGCCGAAGCGCCGCCGGCAAATTGTTTCAGCGCCGCGCCGACACTGACGATTGCCGCCAGCGCGCGCAAGAAAGCGCGCCGGCTAAGGCCCAACTCAGGCTCCGTAAGCCCTGGGTTCGTCATAAAAATCCGCCGTCTGAGATGACAGAAATCTAATCGATCCGATGGCGCCAATCAATACGTGCCAATTCGAAAAATGAGCGCTTGACTTATGCGGTTCTAAACTAGTATGCGAACCCCTAAAATGCTACTTGTAACTTGGCCGGGCTTTCTTTAGCCGTAGCGACTTTCGCAGAAACCCGATGGCGACGCGCTTAAGAGGGAGCAAGTAACGGAACAGCCCATCGGCTGTTTGTTATCGGCTAGGATGGGGAGCGGGCTCCAGGCAAGTTACGCTTCCCGACACCTCCATGGAATCAACACTAAGCTCAAACCGGAAGGTTTCGCTCTACATCTGGGTCGCCGTGGCGGCGCTCCTTACGCTCGTG
>Ga0184639_10000693_pt1 | contig 13509 bp, 17 predicted proteins | sample PLM31_170_b2_FD_133155 | JGI IMG/M metagenome (GOLD analysis project Ga0184639, IMG submission 133155) | Groundwater sediment microbial communities from an aquifer in East River, Colorado, USA - PLM3-1_170_b2 | ecosystem: Environmental > Terrestrial > Soil > Riparian zone | place: USA: East... | reverse complement strand
GCTCAAGTGGCTGATGCTCGAGAACGTCCCGGGCTCGTTCCCGTTCACGGCCGGGGTGTTCGCGTTCAAGCGCGAGAACGAGGACCCGACGCGCATGTTCGCGGGCGAAGGCGAGCCGTTCCGCACCAACAAGCGCTTCCACCTGGTGTCGAAGGACATGCCGGCGAAGCGGCTGTCGACCGCGTTCGACTCGGTGACGCTCTACGGCTTCGATCCCGACGAGCGGCCGGACATCTACGGCAAGGTCGGCAACTCGGGCGTGTCGATCGCGACGCTCGACGACATGAAGGTGCTGTACTCGGGCTTCGACCTGTGCGACCCGGCGACCTCGGTGTCGATGACGATCAACGGGCCGGCGCCGACGATCCTCGCGATGTTCTTCAACACCGCCATGGACCAGCAGGTCGAGAAGTTCAAGAGCGACAACGGCCGCGACCCGACCGAGGACGAGTACCAGAAGATCAAGGAATGGACGCTCGAGACCGCGCGCGGCACGGTGCAGGCCGACATCCTCAAGGAGGACCAGGGCCAGAACACCTGCATCTTCTCGACCGAGTTCTCGCTGAAGGTGATGGGCGACATCCAGGAGTACTTCATCCACCACGGGGTGAAGAACTTCTACTCGGTGTCGATCTCCGGCTATCACATCGCGGAAGCCGGCGCGAACCCGATCTCGCAGCTCGCGTTCACGCTCGCGAACGGGTTCACGTTCGTCGAGACCTACCTCGCGCGCGGCATGCACGTCGACGACTTCGCGCCGAACCTGAGCTTCTTCTTCAGCTACGGGATGGACCCGGAGTACGCGGTGCTAGGCCGCGTGGCGCGCCGCGTCTGGGCGGTGGCGATGAAGAGCAAGTATGGCGCGAGCGAGCGCGGCCAGAAGCTCAAGTTCCACTCGCAGACCTCGGGCCGCAGCCTGCACGCGCAGGAGATCGCGTTCAACGACATCCGCACGACGCTGCAGGCGCTGATCTCGACCTACGACAACACCAACTCGCTGCACACCAACGCCTACGACGAGGCGATCACGACCCCGACCGAGGAGAGCGTGCGCCGCGCGATGGCGATCCAGCTCATCATCAACCGCGAGTGGGGCATCGCGAAGAACGAGAACCCGAACCAGGGCGCGTTCGTGATCGAGGCGCTGACCGACCTCGTCGAGGAGGCGGTGCTGAAGGAGTTCGAGGCGATCAGCGAGCGCGGCGGGGTCCTCGGCGCGATGGAGCTCGGTTACCAGCGCGGCAAGATCCAGGAAGAGTCGATGCACTACGAGCACAAGAAGCACGACGGCTCGTACCCGATCATCGGGGTCAACACCTTCCGCAACCCCCACGGTGACACAATCGCCCAGAAGCTCGAGCTGATCCGCTCGACCGAGGATGAGAAGCAGTCGCAGCTCAGGCGGCTGCGCGACTTCCAGGCGCGCAACAAGGACAAGTCCGGCCCGATGCTGAAGCGGCTTCAGCAGGCCGTGATCGAAAACAGGAACGTCTTCGAGGTGCTGGTGGACGCCGTGCGGGTCTGCTCGCTAGGGCAGATCACGCATGCGCTGTTCGAGGTGGGGGGGCAGTATCGGCGGAGTATGTAGTAAGACCGGTTCGCCCTCACCACGCTCTGCCATACTTCCCTCATGCGACAGATCGGACGACGCAGGGTGGGCTCTCTCGCCGCGGTCCCCAGCGCGGAGGCCCTGCGCCTTGCCGCGGTCCATCAGGCGACCGGGCAGGCGCTCGCGGCGGTGGCGACGACCGGCATCCGCAAGGGCATCTACCGGTTCGCTTCCCATGCGGCGATGAACCGCCACACCGAAGAAGCCCTGGCGCACGCGATTGCGCTCAACGTTCGACGGCGCACGGGCCGTCCCTAGATGAGCGATTCGACATCGAAGCTCGCACGGCCGGCGAGCTTCGATGATCTCAAACTGTTGCTGCGCGCTCTGAACGAGCACGGTGTCGACTACCTGCTGATCGGCGGCTATGCCCTGTACGCGCTCGGCTACCAGCGCGGCACGGTGGACATCGACATCGTTCTTCGGCCAACGCGCGAGCAGGGCGAGAAGGTGAGAACCGCGCTATTGCTCCTGCCGGACGGTGTTGCGAAGGACCTCGACCCCGAGTGGTTCGCCGAGGGTGAGACCATCAGGGTCGCAGACGCCTTCGTCGTCGATCTGATGTTCAACGCCTGCGGCGAGACATACGAGTCGCTGCTACCTTACGCGGTCACTATCGACCTAGATGGCTTGCCGGTCCGCACGCTCAGCATCGAAGGTCTGTTGAAGACCAAGCAGACGGTTCGGGACAAGGACAAGCTGGACCGCGAGATTCTCGAGCGTGCGCTTGCCGAGTTGAAGAAGTCGCGTTGAGGTATCGACAAAAGCCGCCCGATGCTCGAACGGCTCCGGCAGGCGGTGATCGAGAACAGGAACGTCTTCGAGGTGCTGGTGGACGCGGTGCGGGTCTGCTCGCTGGGGCCGATCACGCACGCCCTGTTCGAGGTGGGGGGGCAGTACCGGCGGAGTATGTGACCCCAAAAAGAGCCCGGCGCCCATGAAGATCATCGGCCCTAACAGCGACCACTCGGACATCGAGCTGGACCCCGTCAAGGCGTATCGCCGCGGGCGGGTTCTGGATGCCATGCTCCGCTCGGCGCTGCCGCCTCCGAAGCGCGGCGTCTATCGCGGGACGTTCGAAGCGTTCGAGCGCATGGACGAGGTCCGCATGGTCGAAGCGGCGCGTAGACTCGAGCTCGCCCGCATCAAGCAACGCCTCGAGCACGAACCCGGGGAGCCGAGCGAATGATCCGGGAACACGATTCCGTTGTTTTGACCAGGGACCTGCCGGGCTCGGGTCTCATCGCTGGGGACGTCGGCGTCGTCGTTCATGTCTACCCCGGCAGCGCCGCGTACGAGGTGGAATTCTTGCGGTACGACGGAACGACGATCGGCGTCGAGACCCTCACAGCTGACTCGGTTCGGCCGACAGGCACGCGGGACGTGCCGCACGCCCGTGAGCTGACGGCCTGACGCTGGAGCCGACGGCAGTCTTCAAGGCGCTCATGCACACACGTGCGGGTCTGCTCGCTGGGGCAGATCACGCACGCCTTGTTCGAGGTGGGGGGCAGTACTGGCGGAGTATGTGACCCCAAAAGTGCCGGAGGAGCATGTGATCCGGGCCCCGGCGCCCTGGGGCCCCCAGCAACCGTCTACCCGGGGGTCGAACAGGCGCGTTCCCGGGTCGCGCCGGGACTCGCCAGGGCCCCTGTGACCCGGGATATTGACCCCTCGCGCATGGCGCTGTATAAGACGCCTGCCGGATTCCAGGTAGTGAAATGGCTGGTTCGACGCAGCGCTTGCGCTGCACCCATCAGGTCCTTTTTTCTCTTCCTTGACATTCCAGCACACCCTTTTCAACTTTCAGGAAGAGTCAGATGGCTACAGGTACGGTCAAGTGGTTCAACGACGCGAAAGGTTACGGCTTCATCACCCCGGATGGCGGCGGCAAGGACCTGTTCGCGCATTTCTCGGCGATCCAGGACAGCGGCTTCAAGTCGCTCAAGGAGAACCAGAAGGTTTCGTTCGATATCACGACTGGCGCCAAAGGCGAGCAGGCGACCAACATCAGGCCGATCACGTGATCGCGGCGGCGCGATGAGAAAAGGCCCGGATAACCGGGCTTTTTTTATGGCTTCAGGCGGTAACACGATTGCGGTTTCTCCAGAGGACAGTCATGGATAAGCGCAAGGCATGGCGCGAGCAGGAGCAGCGTCTGGTGGAGTCCTGGAACACGGCGGTGGCGCGCTATCGGGACGTGCAGGCGGAGCTCGAGCGCGAGCAGCTCGCGGAGGGGGGCCGCGCGAGCGAAGAGCTCAGGCTCAAGGCGGAAACCGCCCGCGCCGAGATCGAGGCCGTGCGCAAGCGGGTGGCGCGCCTCAAGGTCGAATTCAGCTCCGGAAAGCGGTACTAGCCCGGTCGGGGGTGGGAAGCCCCGGCGCCTTCAGCGCGCCTGAACCCCCACCCCCGGCGCAAAGCTCACGCGCCGCGTCTCCACGATCCGCTTCGCGTCGACCCTGCCCTCGACGATCTCGTAGCCCATCAGCGCGAACACCCGGCCGCGCAGAAATAGCGGCCGCGAGTTCCCGTACCAGTCCACGCACGAGGCGCGGCAGCCGTCGTTGCGCTCGGCCGCGCCGGGGCGCGCATCGAGCGTGCCGAGCTCGCTCAGGCTCAGGCCCTGGTTGCGCAGGTAGAGGAGCGCGGCCGACTCCTTGCGGAGCTGGCGGGAAGCCGGGTCGGCTGCGCCGATGATCGGCAGGCCGAGCAGGCCGTCGTACTCGGTGTCCGGCTTGTAGAAGAACCCGTGGCTGCGCGTTTCCCCCTGCGCGGCGTCCTTGCGCGTGTAGCGCTGGGTCGTCACCGGCGCGTAGCCCAGCCGCACGCTGGTGAAGTGCAGATCGCGACCGTCGCTGCCGACCACCACCGCATGCGGGCCGAGCGCCTCGATGCGATCGACCGCATGGACGAGCGGCAGCGCGAACGTCACGCCGTCGGCGTAGCGCACCGCATAGGCCAGCGATTCGACGGTCTGCTGGGGCCGGCGCCATCCGGTGCCAGCCCCGTAGAGAAGGTACGAACCGATATAGCGGCTCTGCAGCGCGTACCCCTCCGCTCTCGGCAGCGGGCGGTACGCATCGGCAGGCGCGCTGTCCCGACCGTCCGAGAAGCTCGCCAGCGGCGCGCGCAGGAGCGCGAGGTCGCCCGAGTTCACCTCGGCGGCCCACATGCCGTCGCCGCGGCCGTTCGAGCGCACGAGCACGTTCAGCACGCCGTCTGCGCCTTCCAGGAAGGAGAACTGGTCGATGGGACTCCCGGCGACCTTCAGCGCGCTCGGGGCGGAGCCGTCGAGCGGAATGCGGAACACCGCCGAGGCGAGGGTGGTCGCCTCCGGCCCGCGGCGCCTGGTGGTCGTCCAGACGAACACCGAGTTGGGCGAGACATAGAAGACCCGCCCCGGCGGTCCCATCACCGCGGTGCTCTCGCACTCGAGCTCGGGCTTCGCGAGATCGCAGATCGACACGCTGTGCAGCGCGACGCCCGCGAAGGGGTCGAGCGGCTCGTCGGTGCGGTAGATGCGGGTCGCCGGCGCGATGCGCTTGAAGTCCGCCGGAGTCGCGCCCCGGCGCCACTTGCGCACGGCCGGGAACGCTGCGTACGGGTCCGCCGCCCACGGGCTGAGGAACAGCGGCGAATAGAAGACGAGCTTCGTGCCGATCAGGCGGCTCGCGTAGTTCCGCGACGAGTAGTAGTCGTTCGAGCGCAGGTGATAGGTGCCCTTGTGCGCGAGCTCGCCCGCGCGCGAGATCTCGAACAGGCCCACCTCGGTGCCGCCGCGCGCGTAGCTGTAGCCGAGGACGGCGATGCTGTTGCCCGAGATCAGCATCTCGTCATACCACGCGCCGTCTGGATCGATGTCCGGCCCGAACGCGTCCGCCGAAGACACCGGCTTCAGCTGCTTGTCGCCGATGGCGATCGTGAACAGTCGCCCGCGTCCCAGGATGACGAGGTGGTCGCCGTGCACCTTGACGATACCGCCCTCGTCGACGCCGGCGTGCTGGACGTTGGTGACCGAGTCGGCCATGCTCGCAGCGGCTTCCTTGGCCGCAAGGGCAGCCTGGGGTGCCGGCGCGGCCGCCGGCGCTTGCGCCAGCGAGCGCGCTCGCTGCTCCTCCCGCCGGCGCTTGGCCTCCTCGGCCCAGCGCTTGAGGACCGTGGCGAGCTCTTCCTCGCTCGCGAAGGCCGTGAGGGTCTTCTTCGGCGCGGTCGGGTTCGTCCAACCGGTTGCGGGCAAAGTCATGGCGATCGCCGCGACGGCGACCGATAGCGCTAATCCCTTGACCATCTTCGTTCCTTTCGTTCGACCGGGGCGTTGGCACGGAACGCGAACCGCTAGGGGCGGACGCGTTGCCACTCGCGGTCGGTAAACGATGGCGCGGGGCGGGCGGGGTTAAACAGGGGGCGACTCGGACGGCTCGTGCGTGTGGCGGTGCGCAAAATGCTCCGCCCCGCAACGAGTCCTTATACTGCCGAGCTTTCGGCAACCGCAGCTGCGGGACAAAACATGAAGTTTCGGATGGCCAAGGATTCGTTGTTCGCGATCCTGCTGCGCTCGCGGTGGTGGATCAGCATCGCCATCGCCGCCGGGATCGTTGCGGTGGTGAGGCTCGTGCTGCCCGCGGTGCCCGTGGGCTATGCCGTGTTCGCCGCGCTGCCGTTCCTGGTGATCGGCGGGATCGCCGGCTGGCGGCAGCTCCGGCGACCGAGCGCCGCGCGGGTCGTCGGTACGCTCGAGTCCGTTCGCGCGATGTCGTGGGGCGATTTTTCCAGCGCGCTGGAGGATGCCTTCCGCCGTGACGGCTACACCGTGAGCCGGCTCGCCGGCGCGGCGGCCGACTTCGAGCTGACCAAGGCGGGGCGCGTTTCGCTGGTCGCCTGCAAGCGCTGGAAGGTCGCGCGCACCGGTATCGAGCCGCTGCGCGAGCTGCATGAAGCGACGCGCGCTCGGGAGGCGCAAGAGTGCATCTACGTCGCCACGGGCGAGATCACCGACGGCGCGCGCAAGTTTGCGGCCGAGAAGAACGTCCGAATCGTGCACGGCGCGGAGCTGGCGAAGCTACTGCCGCGGGTCGGGCGCGCGTAGTTGGCGCCGGAGACGCTACGCCCGCCGCTGCTAGTCCGTCAGAAACAGCGCCGGATCGACGGCGACCGCGTTGAGGTACACCGAGAAGTGCAAATGCGGTCCAGTGACGCGACCCGTGGCGCCCACCTTGCCGATGACGGTGCCGGCGGAGACGGGATCCGCGACGGTCGCGTCGATGGCGCTCAGGTGGGCGTAGAGCGAGAGCAGCCCTTGCCCGTGGTCGAGGATGACGGTCCGGCCGGGGAAGAAGTAATCGCCGGTGTCGATGACGCGTCCCGCGTTCGCTGCGATCACCGGCGTGCCGGCGGGCGCCGCGATGTCCATTCCGGTGTGCGGATTGCGCGCCTGGCCGTTGAAGTAGCGCCGTAGCCCGAACGAGCTCGAGCGCCGCCCGGGCACGGGCTGCAGCATGGCGAGCGTCGCCGGCGGGGATGCGCTGAAAGCCCTGAGCACGCCGTCGAGATGCGCCCGCTCGCGCTCGTAGCGCGCGAGATTCTCCGCCGCGACTTCCACCTGGTCCCGCGGCACGGTCAAATGTTGCGAGGCGTACTGCTTGGGTGCGACGTCGATCTCGAATCGCTCGTGTCTGCCGCCGGCAAGCTCCGCTTCCACCCGCACCTTCGAGCCCGGCTTCCTGGCGAGCGCGATGCCGACGAGCGCGACCCACTCGTCGCCTTCGCGTATGACGAGCACAGGGTCGCCGCCGAGGCGCACGCGCGGCGGTTCCTCGGTGGCGCCGAGACGGATTCTCGCGACGCCGCCCGGTACCGGCGACGCACGCGGTTTCGTGCTCGCCCACGCGGCGGACAGCCACGCCGGTGCAACGAGTGCGGGCGCGAACGAGAGGACGAACCGGCGCCGGTCCATGACCGGGATTCTAGTGGCCGCGAGGAGGCTCGCTAAGACCCCGACGCTATTTCCGGTGCGGACGGCGTTCGCTACCCCGTCGCGTCCGAGCGCGCCTTGCTCGCTTCGGCCTTCCAGTCCGCCATCGGCTTGAAGCTCGGATCCCGGCCGTACTTCGCCTCGATGGCGCGCCACGCTTCCTCTTCGGAGGCGTTGAGATCGATGTCGAGCGGTTCGACGATCGGCTGCTGCACGTAATACGGCGTGTCCCAGAAGAACTCCAGCCGATTGCCCTCCGGGTCGCGGTAATAGACCGAAAGCCAGGAGGCGTGCGTGATCAGCTCGACGCTGTCGACCCCGGCCTGCTTCAGGCTCTCGTGCCGCTTTCGGAGCTCCGCCAGAGATTTGACGCGAAACGCGACGTGGTTCAGCGCGCCCGCCTCCTTCGGGCCCTGCCGGCCGCTCGCCAGCGCGACCTGGTGGTGATCGGTTTCCGGGTCCAGGGTCAGGAAGCAGATGTCGTTGCCGCGCGCGCGGCCGATGTCGGAGAGGTGGAAGCCGAGCACTTTGGTGTAGAAGTCGAGCATCCTCTTGAAGTCGTAGCAGTAGAGGACGACGTGGCTGATGGAGGCTTTTCCGCGGTTCATGGCTGGCTCCTTTCGGCTACGCGGCCGCCGGCAGGCCCGGGTCCGCGACGAGCCCCGCGGACTCGATCCCGTAGATCGCGCAGATCTCGTCGTTCTCGCTGTTGTCGCCGCTGATCCCGACCGCGCCGAGGATCTCGCCCCCGGCGGAGCGGATCAGCACGCCGCCGGCGGCGGGCACGATGCGGCCCCCCGATGCGCCGATCAGGGCGGCGATGAAGCTCGGCTGGGCGGTCGCACGGCGGGCGAACTCGCGTCCCCCGAATCCCATCCCGAGTGGACCCCATGCCTTGCCGATCGCGATCTCGGCCCGCAGGATGCCCGACCCGTCGTCGCGCTTGAGCGCGACGAGATGCCCGCCCGGGTCCAGCACCGCCACCGTGAGGGGCTTGAAGCGCCGCTCCCGGCCTTTCTCGAGCGCCTTGTCGACGATCGTGGAGGCGAGGGCTAGAGTCAGCTTGGTCACGGAGTGCCCTTTCTGTCGCGGTCAGAAGCGTCCGATGGCGCCCATCATACCGATGGCTCCCATGCCGAACACGGCGGCGATGAGCGTGCCGATCAGGAACGCGATCACGATGGCGATCGCGAAGAGCGCGACGGTGTAGCCGATGGCCTCGCGCTCGGGCACCTTCATCAGCAGGGGCGCCCCCAGGTGGAAGAGGTAGAGGGAGTAGAGGCCCGCGAGCAGCGAGATCAGCCACGCGACGACGGGCAGGAAGGTGAAGAACCCGGCCACCCAGGAGGCGGTCAGGGCGTAAGCGACGAGCTTGAGGGCCTGGTGGAGATCCCTTCGCCCGCCGAAGCGCGGCGCGAGCGCATCGGCGATGAGGCCCATGGCGAACACCATCCCCAGGCTGAGCACGTAGCTCGTCAGGGCGGCGCGCAGGGCGATGCCTGCGCCGAGGCGCCCGGAAGCGAGCGTTCCGACGAGCGCCGTGCTGACGAAGCCCGCCACGGCGGGCAGCGCCGCAAGGATCGCAACGTAGCGCAGGTAGAGCATCGCGGGGTCGGTCCGCTCCTCCGCGATGGCCGGCCACTCGCTCCGCGGCTGGAGCAGGATGTTGATCACGCGAGTCACGAGGTGCATTGGGTTCATTGTTCTCTTCCCGCTCGGCCGGCGACCGTGCCAGTATAAGGGGCGGGTCGGGGAGCGACAACGAAGCGACCGGTTCGTCGGCAATGCGCCCGGGCGCGCCATCAGGAGCTTTCGCCATGGATCAAGCCGTCGGCAGCGACACCGCGATCACCGCCGAGCTCGCCTACGCGATCGACACCGGCGCGAAGCCGGTCAACGAGACGTTCGGTCCGGGAAACATCCGTCGCCGCACCACCGGCGCGAAGGAGCGGCGGGCGGTCGAGATCCGCAATGGCCGTCCGCTCGCCGGCGGGTTTTCGCTCGACGAGAACGGCTTCGAGTTCGTTCGCCATCTGACCAGGGTCGCGGACTTCTTCGACGCTGACCAGCTCAAGACCGTCTACTACCCCGAGATCGAGCAGCTGATCAAGGACGTCTCGGGGGCGTCACGCGTCGTCGTCTTCGACCATACCCTGCGCTCCGGCGACGAGGCCGAGCGCGAGGCGCGGCTGGTCCGCGAGCCGGTGCTGTCGGTGCACAACGACTACACGGAGTGGTCCGGCCCGCAGCGCGTCCGCGAGCTCCTCCCCGACGAGGCGGGCGAGCTCCTCGCGCACCGCTTTGCCATCATCCAGGTGTGGCGGGCGATCAACCGGCCGATCCAGGCGAACCCGCTCGCGATCGCCGATGCGCGGAGCCTCGCGCCCGCCGACCTGATCGCCGCCGAGCGCCGCTATCCGCACCGGGTCGGCGAGACCTATCAGGTGCGCTACAACCCGGCGCACCGCTGGTTCTACTTCCCCGAGATGCGCCGCGACGAGGCGCTGGTGTTCAAGGTGTACGACTCGCAGCAGGACGGCCGGGCGCGGTTTACGGCGCACACGTCGTTCATCGATCCGACCTCGCCCGCCGATGCGCCGCCGCGCCAGAGCATCGAAGCGCGGACGCTCGCGTTTTTCCCGCCGGCTTGAGCCGGGCCTCGTCGACGAAGGGGATGACGAACCGCTGGTCCCCTGGCGAGCTGCTCATGCGCGTCGTGGCGATCGCGCTCGGCGCGGTCGTTCTCGCCGTCGCGTTCGTCTTCTCGCTCGTCATCTTCTCTATCGCGCTCGCGGCGGGCCTGGTGGTCCTCGGATACGTGTGGTGGAAGACGCGCTCCGCGCCCCGCCGCGGTGGACGGGTGATCGAGGGCGAGAGTCGCCGCGAGATCACCCCGCGGATTGACCGGGACGACCGCTAACCGCTACGCGGGCGCCACCTGCCGTCCCCGTCCGCGCAGCAGGAGGAAGGCGGCGATCGACACGTTCAGCAGGTTCCAGAGCGTGCCGTTGAGGAACGCGGCTCTGTAGGAACCCGTCAGGTCGAAGATCACGCCCGACATCCATCCGCCCAGCGCCATCCCGAACAGCGTGGCCATCAGCACCGTGCCGACCCGCACGCCGGCCTCCCGCGGCGAGAAATACTCGCGCACGATGATGGCGTAGGAGGGCACGATGCCGCCCTGGAACAGGCCGAACAGCGCCGAGATCACGTAGAGCGACACGAGCCCGTCGAACGGCAGGAAGAGCAGCAGCGCGACGCCCTGCAGGCTCGAGCCGAGCAGCAGCGTGCGCACGCCGCCGATGCGGTCGCAGATCCAGCCGGACGCGAGCCGGCTGACGATGCCGAAGCCGAGCATCACCGACAGCATCTCCGCGCCGCGCGCGGCGCCGTAGCCCAAGTCGCCGCAGTAGGCGACGATGTGGACCTGCGGCATCGACATCGCCACGCAGCAGGCGAGGCCGGCGACGACCAGCAGCGCCTGCAGCGCGCCGGGCGACAGCCCGAGCGGGCGCTGCGGCCACGCCGCGGCCTGCCCGCTTCCCGGCCCGAGCTCGAAGGCCGGCGGCCGTCGCCTGAGCATCAGCGCGAGCGGCAGCATGCTCGCCAGGCAGAACATGCCGATCCCGGCGTGCGTCTGGCGCCAGCCCGCGGTCTCGATGAAGTGCTGGACGATCGGGGGCCAGACCGTGCCCGCGAGGTAGTTGCCGCTCGCAAAGATCGCCACGGCGATGCCGCGCCGGCGGTTGAACCACAGGGACGTGTCGGCGAGGAGCGGCCCGAACGTCGCGGAGCTGCCGAGAAACCCGATCAGCACGCCCTCGGCCAGCGCGAACTGCCACAGGCTCCCCGCCGAGCTGGCGAGCACGTAACCGAGCGCGAGGGACACTGTCCCGACGACCACGGGGACGATGATCCCGAAGCGATCGGAGAGCCGGCCCATGAAGATGCCGCCCAGGCCGAACCCGACCATCGTCAGCGTGTACGGCAGCGACGCGTCGGAGCGCGCCACGCCGAACTCCGCCTGAATGGCCGGCAGCGCGACGACGACGGACCACATGCCGACGCCGCCGATGGTCGACAGCAGGAGCGCCGCGACGAGGCGCGTCCAGGCGTAGGTGGACTCCGCCTCGCCGGCGGGGCGCGATACCGTCATTCGCCCCGCGACTACTTTCCGGTCCGCTCGAACTCCGCGACGCGCTGCATCGAGCGCGGCGTGAACTCGTTCAGGGGCGTGTCGCCGCCGACGACGAACAGCAGCACCTGCTCGGCATCGGGCTCGCCGCGGGTGATGTTCTCGAACCGGCGCGCGCAGCCCGCCGGGAAGGAGATCGTATCGAGCGGGCCGACCTCGAGCGACTCCATGGCTTCACCCTCGTTCCACTGCGCGAGCCACTTCCCGCTCATGACGACGAAGGTCTCGTTCGTGTCGTGGTTGTGCATGAGCACGCCCTTGCCCGGCTTGCAGCGCACGAAGCCGAGGTTGAAGCCCTCCGAGATGGGGATCGCCGCGTTCGCGGAGGAGCTTTGGCCGACCGGCGAGTTGACGCCGCCGACGCCGGCCTCCGCCGGCATCTGGAAGCCGATGACGGCGAAGGTGGTCTTCTGGCACTCGGGCAGGGCGGAGTCCTGCAGGCCGTCGCTGAAGCCTTTGAGATCGGCGAAGCGCGCGACGCGCTTCATCATCTCCTCGCGGGACCAGACTCTGACCGGCGGCAGCATGGGCGCCTCGCTACGTGACGATGGACGAAGCGGGCGATGCTAACCCGGGTGCCTCGCGCCGGCAACGTGGGTTGTGCGGGCGGGCCTTCCCGTGGAGAATCGCGCGGTTCCGCCCCCAGCGAATCGATGCCGCTCGAGAAGCCGACTGCGTCCCCGCCCGCGCCGCGGCAGGTGCTCGCGGATTTCGGCGGCGTCTATCTCGTCAACGCGATCGTCGCGTTCATCTTCGCCGCCTCGGGGCCGGTCGCGATCGTCCTCGCCGTGGGCACGCGCGGCGGGCTCACTGCCTCGGACCTGTCGTCGTGGATCTTCGGCTCGTTCTTCCTCAACGGGCTGATCAGCATCGCCTTCTGCTGGCGCTACCGCCAGCCGCTGGTGTTCTTTTGGTCGATTCCCGGCACGGTGCTCGTCGGGCCGGCGCTCGGCCACCTCACGTTTCCGGAGGTCATCGGGGCGTTCGTCGCGACCGGCGTGCTCATGCTGGCGCTCGGCCTGAGCGGCTGGGTGCGGCGTGCGATGGAAGCGGTGCCGATGCCGATCGTGATGGGCATGGTCGCCGGCGTGTTCCTCCGGTTCGGCCTCGACCTCGTGCTCGCCATCCGCGACGATTTCTGGATCGCGGCGCCGATGACCGCAGCGTTCCTCGCGTTGAGCGTGTCGCCGCGGCTCGGGCGGCTGATGCCGCCGCTGATCGGCGCGCTGATCGTGGGCGTCGTCCTGGTGGTCGTGCTCGGCCGGTTCGATCCGGCGGCGACCGGGGCGCTGGGGCTCGCGCGGCCGAACCTCTACGTGCCGGCGTTCTCGTGGCCGGCGATGATCGAGCTCGTGGTGCCGCTCGCGATCACGGTGCTCGCCGCGCAGAACGCGCAAGGCATCGCCATCCTCCGCGCGGCCGGGCACGCGCCCCCGATCAACGCCATCACCGCGGCCTGCGGTGTGGGCTCGATGGTCACCGCCTTCGTGGGCGCCGTGTCGACGTGCCTGACCGGCCCCGTGAACGCGATCCTCTCCAGCGCCGGCGAGAAGCACCGGCACTACACCGGCGGCATCGCCGTTGGCCTCCTCGCGCTCGCGTTCGGGCTGGCGTCGCCCGTCTTCACCCGCCTCATGCTGGCCACGCCCGGCGAGTTCATCGCGGCGCTCGCGGGCCTCGCCATGCTGCGCGTGCTGCAGACGGCGTTCACGACCTCGTTCAGGGACCGGTTCACGC
>Ga0184639_10000692_pt1 | contig 13516 bp, 10 predicted proteins | sample PLM31_170_b2_FD_133155 | JGI IMG/M metagenome (GOLD analysis project Ga0184639, IMG submission 133155) | Groundwater sediment microbial communities from an aquifer in East River, Colorado, USA - PLM3-1_170_b2 | ecosystem: Environmental > Terrestrial > Soil > Riparian zone | place: USA: East... | reverse complement strand
AGAACGAAGTCGTTGAGGTCGCGCTGGAGAATTGCTTGCGGCAGGTCGAACGGCTTGCGGGTCGCCAGACCTTCGGCCATCGTTTCCATCCGGGCCTCCACCCGGCGCTTTTCCTTCCACGAGAGATAAGCAGCAGGCGCCGCCTCGGCCTGGACGCCGATCACCTGAATGCGTGGGTTCACTGTTTTGGCGACCAGGCATGTCCCCGCCGCGCCGCTCCCACCCCCGACTGGCACGATAAGTACGTCCACTTCGGGCAATGATTCAAGAATCTCCAGCGCATACGTCCCAACTCCGGCGATCAACAACGGCTCGTCGCCCGACGAGAGATAGTGGGTGCCTTCGCGCCCCGACATCTCCTCCGCATACGTCCGGCAATCGTCGAAGTCCCTTCCCACGAAGTGGACCTCCGCCCCCAGGTTCCGGATAGATTCGACCTTGCCAGGGTTGGCGCCGTCAGGCATGGCGACGATGGCGCGCACGCCAAACAATTGCGCGGCGAAGGCCACGCTCTGCCCATGATTTCCGGTGGAGGCAGTGATAACCCCGCGGGCTTTCTTTTCAGGCGGCAGGTGGGCCATAAAGTTCACCCCACCGCGCACCTTGAATGCGCCAATCGGCTGGTGGTTCTCGTGCTTGACCCAGACCTCTGCCTGCACGATGTCACTCAGGCTTTTGTAGTAGTAGAGCGGGGTGGGCCGCAGGTAAGGGGCGATGGTCCGGCGGGCGTCCAGGACGTCGGTGAAAGTGGGCAGGATCATCTTTGGCTCCTTTGAGCAAGCAATTCTAGCGGCTTCCAAGCTACTCTGCGCTTGAGGTCAGCCGGTGGGCTGTGGCAGTCGTTGAGGAGGTACCCGAAAACCAAAGGCGAAAACGGAGTTTTCGCCTTTGGTTTTCGGAAAGCATGTTTGTGGGACACGGACCTCTTTCAAACCGGTATCGTCAGGCTATCCAGGTCGCGCGGGTAGTACGTCAGGATCTCGATCCCGTCCTCGGTGATGGCCACCGTGTCGGAGTGGCGGAAGCCGCCGAGTTCGGGTGCATACAAGCCAGGCTCAACAGTGAACACCATGCCGGGCTTGATCTCGGTCGGGTCACCAATGTCAAGGAATGGCCCCTCGTGGTAGCGCAGGCCGATGGCGTGGCCAACGTGGTGTTTCCAATAAGGCATCAGGTCGTTAGCCTTGTAATACCCCCGGACCGCCCGATCCACATCGGCGCACTTCGCGCCGGGTTTGAGAGCGGCGAAGGCCATGTCTTGCAGCGCCAGCATGTGATCGAACATCTGCTTCTGCTCATCGCTGGCGGGTCCGATGATCATGGTCCTCTCCAGTTCAGAATTGTAGCCCCATACCGGCGCGCCGGCCCCAGTAACCAGCACGTCACCGGCCCGAAAGGTGATATTGTTTGCCAGCGCGTGGGGGATGGCGGCGTTGCGGCCGATCTGCCCGCGATAACCGGCGCCGGCCCCTTCTGAGAACACGCTCTGCGCGCGGTAAATCGGGCCAATCGTGTCCAGCATAGCCAGGTTGGCCTCCATGCTGGCCCGCGCGCTCACTTCGCTCTCTGTCGCCCCAACCCGGGTGTAGCGCTGGAGGAGCACGTGGGCCAGATGCCCCCATTTCACGCTCTCACGGATCAGGGCCAACTCCGAAGGGCTCTTGATCATCATCTGGTCTTCGACGAATGCTGTCACCCTCTGTGGCTGGCCGCCGGTCAGCTCACTCAAATCGGGACCGCGATAGCCGAGGATCCAGGGGTAGCCGTCCGTGTCCACGCCGAACGCGCCGCCGATGCCCATCTCGGCGAGCATTTTCTCTAGGTATTCCATCGGGCGAGGGTCGTGGGGATATTCAAGATAGTGGTCAACCCGGCCAATCATGGAGTTGGCCCGGGCATGCTCCACCTCCAGCCTCGGCACGAACATAGCCTTCTCGCCCTTCGCGTTCATCACGAAGGCAATGGGGCGCTCGGTGGGGATGAAGGCAAAGCCGGTGTAGTAGAGGATGTAGTGTCTCTCGAATAGCACTACGCCGGTCAGGCTCTCGGCGCTCAGATGTTCGAGCAGTTTGTCAACGCGGGCTTGGAACTCGGCGGAGGAGATGCTGATAGAAGTTTGCATAGTGATTCAGGCGATGGCAAATCCTGTATGTGCTTTCAGCGGCAAATGGTCAATCTGAAACGAGAACTCTGTAGAGGCGCAGGCCTAGGAATTGGATTCGGAGGCAGGTCATCCGTTCAATAATTATAGAGGGCGTAGAAGAATACTACGAAAGTCGTAGCCAAAGCCGATGCAAAAAGAAACCCGACGCCACATAATATGGCTCCGCCTGCCTTTGGATATTTCTTTTTCAACCGGTTACCCAAAGAAGCGATCACGCTCAATACGATATTAAACACAGGTGAACCAGAACCGACGATCAGAAAAGGTCCAGCTGCATTTCCCAAAGACGGGATACTCATGAACAGTCCTGTCAATCCCACCGCCAGGCTCAGAATGAGTATCGTAAGGATGACCCCGGCGGCGAATCCAAGGTTGAATTTTCTCACAAGCCAATCGCACAGGAAAATCAAGGAGACTGCCAAAATGAGAAAAAGCGCCAACAGCGCCAGACCGCTACCCTTCCCATTAACTATTAAGATTTGGGGGGCGCGGAAAACCCCTATGAAGTAGAGGAAGAATCTCTCTAATACACTCATGACCATGACAACTACCCCAATAGATTCCTACTTCTGCTGCGCCGTCAAGACGATCGAAAAACTCTCTACCCATTATTACTGACTTGTCCTAGCAACTCCCCTGTTCCCCCGTAAACCTCAAACCTCACTCGCGGACTATCGGGTGTGGGAAATTCAACTCGCACTACCCCAAAGTTATGCTGGCGCGCGCCGAAGAATAACTGCTGGCGCTTCACCACCTCCGTTCGGAGTGGCCAGTAGGTATGGCTCGATAACCAGTTCGGGGCCTGCTCAAACGGTGAAGCGCAGAATTCCCACAGCGGCAAGAGGCGACCCTGCGCCCCGGACAAATCTGCACGGATGGCGTGAGCATTATGCAAATCGCCCGAGAGCAGGTAAACACCTTCGATGTCATGAGCGGCCAGGAAGTGAAGCAACCGGTCGCGCTCTACGGGAAAGCCCGACCAACGGTCGCGGGGGATGTCCAGCCACATGTTGAACAGGAGGGTGCATGAAGTCACCAAGAACTTCACCGGATAGGCGTCTTTGACGGCCTGGAGCCATTTCTCCAAGACCTTCCACTGCCCTTCCCCCAGCATGCTTGTCTCCGCCCGGCTTTTCACCCGCGTGGTGCGCGTATCTAGCACGAAGAAAGCGGCTGCTCCGAAGGTAAAGGTATAGGCCAGTGAGCCCGGGTCTTCCGCAGCCAGGGTGTACTGGTCTTTCGAGTCCAAGTAGGGAGGCAGCGCGAAGGGCGGAGCGTGCATGCCCTGGTGTTCCCAGTAAGCCTGTAAGGCGTCCTGCACCCGTTGCCGAGGGATCTGCCACTCTATCCGCGGTCGCCCTTGTAATCGGCGTATCACCTGATCCCAAATCGGGATCTGCGCCATGGTGCGTTGGCGGTCTGTCCAGGTCCAATCATCGTCCACTTCGTGGTCGTCCAGGGTCATGAAAGCCGGTAGGCTTGCGAGAAGGTCCCGGAAGGAAGGTTGCGCGAAGGCGTAGGCGTAGACGGCGCGGTAATCTGCCAGACTCGTCGCCACCTTTCCAATTCCGTTGAAGCGGTGGTCGTCAGCATAAATTTGATCGCCGAGCAGCAGGATGAACCGCAGGTTGTCCTTCTGGCGGCGTTCGCCAATCGTACGGAAAATCTGCCCGGCCTGCGCCCCCTCCGGCCGAAAGCAGGAGCCGAAGGCGAACGCGAAGGAAATTCTCTGGCCAACCTGCGGAAAGGTGGTGAAATCCGGGTAAGGGGTCATTGCCGGGTTGGGAGGCTGCCCGCTCAAGCCCAAGGAATAATAGTAACGAGTGCCCGGAGACAGGCCGGCGACCGGCGCCACCCCGGCGAAGCTGTTTTCGGCCGCCAGGGGCAGGGATTTTCCTGCCAGCCAGGCGTCGCTCAGGTCGGCTTTTTGACCCAGCCAGGCATGCAGCTGGCCCGGCCCGTCCGCACGGCCCCAAAGATTAGCCCCAGTAGATGTGATCCCGCCGATGATTGGGCCTAAGATGAGTCGGGTCACTCCAGGACCACCCCCCTTCATCCTGAGGATTTCATAGTTGCCGCCACGGGTGGAGAGGAATGTGATTCGACTGGCCGCAGGTGGGAGCGCAGGGGTGGGCGCGGCTGTGCAGGTAGCGAGGGCTCAGAGCTCACTTTTCCACCTGCACAATGTACAAACCAGCATCGCCGGCAGCCAGGTAGAGCAGATCACCGTCAATGCCGAAGTCGCTGATCGGGAGTGGGAAATGCCCTGAAAGATACGGATGAGACCTGTCGCGTACATTCAACGCCCAAATCCCGCCGTCAGACAGCCGCATGTAAATCGTATCGCCGGCCGCAACCATCCTGGTGACATTGCCAGGCAGTTCAAATCGGCCGATCTCAGCCGGATGCGACGGGTCTGAGATGTCCAGGGCGTATAGCGTATATTCGTTTCCTTCACCCGCACGAACGCTCGCTACGTAGACCGTATCACCGGCCACGGTGAAGTCCCAGCTTTGCTCCGGCAGGTCGACTGCCGGTTCGAGCCGGCCAACTTCAACCGGCGTCAACGGATCGCTGACATCGAAGATTTGCAAGAGCGTAATGAAAACGGTTGACTCCTGGGTATAAGCATATGGTTTTTGGCTGAACACAATGAGATGCCTGTCAGTGGCTGACAAGCCCATGACTATAGAGCCCTCCATCGAAACCGTGGTGACCAAGACCGGGTTGGCTGGGTCGCTTATGTCAACAATGCCAAGGCCGCCGCCAATCGTCGGTCTGTCAGAGGTGGCAGCCAACCACCCTGTGAAAAGTACATTGTCGACCAGGGCAGGGGTTGGCCAGTAGAAAACGCCTTCTAGATTGTCTGTGACCAAGCGAGGGTTGGCCGGATCGCTAATGTCCACTACGCCTGCCCATGTCCCGTACAGTCTTTCCCCCCGCACTTCAGGCCCTTCAAGAATGGAGGGCTCAGGGTCTCCCAGATCAAGCCCATCGCCATTAAGCAGTGTTGGAGCCGGGCCCGCCACGTCGAGCACACGCAGCCTGAGCAGCCTGTTCCTCCCGGCTGTGGTCAGAAGATAAGCGAGGCCCTGGTCCAGCGCAACCCCATCAACCGAGATGAAGCCAGCGGGGGGAGCCAACTCGCCGCTGAGCGTGATGTTCGCCGGATCACTAAAGTTGAAAATTTGCAGGCCGCGATCGCCGGTGGCGGCCAGCGTATCACCGGCCAGTGTGAAGTGGTTGAAACAGCTCTGTGGATCGATTTCGGCTGGACCCTGCGGCGAGGTTGGATCAGTGACGTCAAAAACGTACAGTAATGCGGGACATCCCGTGTGTGGGAAGGATCGACCCAACAAGAAAAGATTGTCATCGGTCGCTGCGATCCCAGCAATATTAAGCCCGACGTCAAACTTTAGGGCGGGCATCTCTTGTGGCTGTGCTGGATTGCTTACATCCAGCACAAGCAGGGAATCGGAGCTAATATGCTGATTTGCAATTACGTAAGCTACATTAGCAACCACGGCGATGTTGAAACTTTCTGCAATGTCCAGTTCGATCTCGCTGAAGATCTGATCGAGATTGGCAGCATCAAACAGTTGTAGTTTGCCTTCACCTGCAATGTAGAGCACTTCCCTGCTGACTGTAGTTCCGGCGTTGATAGGCAGTTCGTGTGTTCTTAGCAAGGTGGGCCGTGTCCGGTCGCTGACATCAAAGGCCATCAGGCTTTTGGAAGAGTAGTCCGGGGATCCGAAGCCAATGGTGTAAACGATATCGCCAGCCGGGAAGATTTCCCCTAAACCGTACAATGACTCTGCCAGGCCGCTAACAGAGCTGATCATGAGCGGATGGGATGGATCGCTGGTATCATAGATTTCGATCTCAAGACCGGCGCTCACGTAAGCCAAGCCAGCCTGTAGGGCAATTGCACCTATCACGCCAGGTAAAACATCACTCCGCCAGAGTAACCGAGGCGCGGCCGGATCCCCAATATCCACTGTAACCAGGCGTGGTCCGATACCGAGATAGACAATATTCCTGTCAACGGCTAATGCGTTGAACGTACCGCCCAATTGTGCCAGCATGTTGAAGGGGATTTCCTCCTTCACTGGCAAAGGCAAGAAGGGCAATGCCGTTGGTTGGAGCGTGCTTGTTGTTTGCGCGGTGGCAGTTGGCGGCACGGCCGATTTCGGAAGGGACGTGGCTTGGGGTGGGGTGGGGGAAACTGCCGTTTCCGGCTCCTCCCCACAGGCTGTCAGCATCAGCACAGCGACCATCACTATCGGGAATAAGGCTTTTTTCATATTTCACTCCCCTGTAAAGCTCCTTCGGACGGCGGGCGATATTGTTCGTTTAATACTTTTCTCTTCAATTCGATGCGGTTTGGGAACCTGCTTAGCTTGATGTCAACGGTCACTTCTTGGTTCGCTTGCCAAATAAGCGCGCGAAACTTGCGATCAAACCTATCAAAGCGCCGAGAATGAAACCTATTGGCGCACCGGCTTCATAACCTTCTCTGCCATTGATAACGAATTCAGGGGCAAAAGTCGTGAAGATGATTGAACCAACAATCAAGCCAATTACGGCGGAAACAAATCCAATGAGGATTACGGCAAGAGCACGAAGTGCTACCTTAATCATTAGCGGATCTCCTTGTTTGGTATTTTCTTTATTGTGTATTGATCAACGTTGCGCTTGCTGTGAGGTGAGCAACTGCATGTACAACAACTCCGCTGGCTGCCAACAGGTACAGCCTCTAATCAATCAAACGCAGGATGCTCGGGTAGTCCTTGACCAGCAGGTTTCGGACGAGCAGAATGCCGTTCTCTGTCTCATAGTAGTTCCCATAGAACGCGTCGTTGGGGAACACATCTATTCTTCAACCTGCACAATATACAAACCAGCATCGCCGGCAGCCAGGTAGAGCAGATCACCGTCAATGCCGAAGTCGCTGATCGGGAGTGGGAAATGCCCTGAAAGATACGGATGAGACCTATCGCGTACATTCAACGCCCAAATCCCGCCCTCAGACAGCCGCATGTAAATCGTATCGCCGGCCGCAACCATCCTGGTGGCATTGCCAGGCAGTTCAAATCGGCCGATCTCAACCGGATGCGACGGGTCTGAGATATCCAGGGCGTATAGCGTATATTCGTTATATTCGTTTTCTTCACCGGCACCAACGCTCGCTGCGTAGACCGTATCACCGGCCACGGTGACGTCCCAGACTTGCTCCGGCAAGTCGACTGCCGGTTCGAGCCGGCCAACTTCAACCGGCGTCAACGGATCGCTGACATCGAAGATCTGCAACCGCGATCCTTGAAGTTGAATCCCCGGATCTTGGGGGCTGCCATCTTTGGAACTGAATACAACAAGAAACCGATCAGTAGCGGACAAGCCAGTGACCCAAGAGCCTTCAGTCGAAATTGTCTTGACGGGGACCGGATTGGCCGGATCGCTCATGTCAACAATACCCAAACCGCCGTCCACTTGCGCGTAGAGGACGTTCCCAACCACGGCCGGGACCGGCACCGAATAGGAACCCGCCCCCCCCTCTTCGCGCGTGAGCAGGCGGGGGCTGAGCGGCCGGCTGATGTCTATCGCTCTCAGGGCACCCTGTATCGGAAGGAAGAGTCTATTCCCTCGTACGTAAAGGCCGGCTGCCCCCTCGTCATACTGCGAACTCAAATCGAGCGCCTCGCCGGTCCATCTTGGCGCGGCCGGCTCGGTCAGATCCAGCACGCGTAATAGTGCGGTCTTTGGGTAGGTGGGGTCTTCAGAAATAATATAGGCAACATCCTGGTTCAGAGCGATTGCCCCTACATGGCTGAAGCCGGCGGGAGGAGCAAATTCCCCAGCGAGCGCGATGTTGGCCGGGTCACTGACGTCGAAAATCTGCAGTCCGCGATCGCTGGTGGCGACCAGGGTATCACCCACCAGTGCGAAGCGGTTAAGACAGCTTTGCGGGTCGAATTTGGCTGGATCCTGCGGCGACGCTGGATCTGTGATGTCAAAGACGTACAGTGAAGTAGGACATGCCGAGTGCCCCCCCCAGGATTGACCCATCAGAAAAAGAGTTTCATTGGTCGCCGCGACCCCACGGATAGTATGCTCGATGTCCATCTTCTTAGTAATGATTTCTTTTGGCTGTCCTGGATCGCTGACATCCAGCACCAGCAAGGAATCGGGGCCTTCAAAAAGCTGATTCTCTACGACATAAGCTACATCGCCCAACACGGTGACGGAGTAACTCCAGGCGCTGCTCAGTTCAATCTCACTGAAGATCTCATCGAGATTGGCAGCATCCAACAATTGAAGTTTGCCTTCGTTGGCGATGTAGAGCACGTCCCCGCTGACTGTGATCCCGGCAATGCCAGACAGGTCGCGTGTTCCCACCACGGTAGGCTGCGTCGGGTCGCTGACCTCAATGGCCTTCAGGCTCTGAAAGTTGCCATTGCCGGAAACGAAGTTAATGGTGTAAACGGCGTCACCGAACGGGATGATGTCAATTTCGGCGAAAAAAATCTGCTCCGGGCCGGCAAAGCCACTAAGAGAGCTGATTCTAACCGGATTGGCGGGATCGCTGATGTCATAGATATGGAGGTCATGCCCGGCAGCCACGTAAGCCAGGCCAGCCTGCACCGCCACGTCGTACACCACCCCGGGCAGTACATCGCTCTGCCAGAGGTATCGTGGCGCGGACGGATCGCCGATGTCCACCGTAACCAGGCGTGGCCCAACACCGAGATAGACTATATTACCGTCTAGGTCCACAGCATTGAACGTACCGCCCAATTGCCCCGCCACGGTGAAGGTGACTTCTTCCCTCACCGGCAGCGGCAGGACGGGCAAGGGGGTTGCTGAGCTAACTGCTCGTTCCGACGTTGGCAGATCGGCTGCTGGTTCGGGCGTGCTGGTTGCCCCCTCCGTAACTGTGGGTTGGATGGCGGGGGTGGGCTGGGCTGTGGTTGACGCCAGCGGCACACACGCTGTCAGGACCAAGGCAGCGATCAGAGCCATCATGACAAAGGCCAGTGGAAAGATGATAACCGTACGAGAAACGTGGCTGTTCATGTTGTTTACTCCTTGAAGATGGAACAATGAAGACGCAGGACTAAGTGGAATATACTCCCAAAAACATGATACCCAGGCTAAGAAAGCCACTTATTCCGCCAGCGATGGCTCCAGTTTTCACCAAAGGTGAATTGGCCGATTTTCCGATTAAACGTGACGCGGCCCACCCAATCACAGCCCCTAATAACGCTCCTGATAGTGGCGCAAACACGAATGGAAACCCCGAATATGGATGGAAGAGATCGAGTACAAATCCTGATAATTCTAATGAGATTGCTCGTGCAATTACGTAATAGGGGCTGTAATCATGAAAGTATCCTGTCCCTGCAAGTACAACCCACCGGCCATTGATTAACCCGACTACTACACTAATCACGCCGACAATTATCGTCAATCTATATGATGGTTCCTTATTTTTCATGCGAATGAACTCCTTGAAGAAATTTATTGTACTTTTTCTGGACTACGAACTCTAGGGCAGCCTAACGGTTGAGCTCAGCGGCGCGGCGATGATAGTCCAGAACGGTTGCCAACCCAAACGTCTGCGAAGGAGAACGGCCAGTTAATCGCGGCGCAGCCGCGTCCGCTGCAGCGAAGGGTTGGGCAGCACTGTAATTGATTATGCCACGTTTGCCTTCCGATCCAGTCGCTCCGCAGCAGCCTTGAGCCGTGCTAAAGCGTCTGCGACTCCATCGTGAAGTTGTTGGCTGCCGAAATGCTCCATGACCCAGGCCCACCATCCAGGTGAGATGGAAAAGTCTCAACCAAAGCTGACACTTGTATGGTGGCCGTCGAGCGATGTGCAGATGATGTGATTGAGGACTGTGATACCAAAGGGGAGACGTGTTACCAGGCTGAGCTGATGCTTCTCCGGCGTGACATCCTGAACGGTGATGTGAACGTCCCATGGTTTTCCCAGCGCGACAGTCTGGGCGAAGATTTGCTGGCCAGGTTGTGCCGGGCCTTCGGGGGTGATTGAGCGCGTCTGGGCGTCCCACCAGAGAGCATAACGTGCAGGGTCAGCGAGCAGCCGCCACACTTGCTCGACCGGTGCGTCAACGGTGGCAATGGGGCATGTACTGAGGCTCATAGGGACCAGTTTCCAAAGTTCGAGTGTTGCCGATTTCGGCGGTGGTGGTCTAGTGCTGCCCAACTCTTAAATATGCCGCACTTTTGCGGCCTAATCCACCCTTTCCGCGTCTTATGCCGCAATTGTGCCTTATGACTTTCCTGAATCGGAGGATCAAGCCGCACCGAGGCCATATAATCCACAAGTCTGGGGTATCATCATGCAAGTTTGCTGCGTAAACTCCCTGCAGGAGTTCAGAAAAATGCTTCTTAAAACCCCACCGGCAAAGTTGCTTACAGTATAAGACGCGCTTGCTCCACGTGCAAGCTCTAGATGGTTTTGCAATGCCACAGCCGCCGATCAAAATGCGCCGCGCCGCCTTTATCGCCTCCCCTGAGGAGTGGGCTGCGGGCTTTGGCCTCCAGCACCCGCTCAAGCCCGAACGCCTAAAGCGCACGTTTGAGCTGCTGCAGGCCTACGATGCCTTTGCGGCCCCCAACGTCCGTCTGGTCCCGGCCCGCATGGCAACAGAGGCCGAACTGGGTTACTACCACACTGTGGAGTACATTGACGTCGTACGCCGGCTCAGCCGGGGCGAGCGCGGCGTACCCCAGGCGAAGTACGGCCTGGGGCCGGGGGATAATCCGGTCTTTCCGGGAATGTTTGAAGTATATGGACTGGCTGTGGGCGGGGCGTTGGTGGCCGCCGAACTGCTGCTGAGCGGGGAAGTGGATGTGGCTTTCAACATGGCCGGCGGTCTGCACCACGGCGGCCCGGACTTTGCTTCCGGCTTTTGCATATTCAGCGACGCCTCCGTGGTGCTGCGCTGGCTTGTCCAGCAGGGCCTGCGCGTGGCCTACGTGGACATTGACGTGCATCATGGGGACGGGGTGCAGGCGGCCTTTTACGACTCCGACCGTGCCCTAACCATCTCGCTCCACGAGTGCGGGCACTTCCTCTTTCCCGGCACAGGTTTTGTGGACGAGATCGGGGTGGGCGCCGGGAAGGGCTACAGCGTCAACCTGCCTTTCCCGCCTTACACAGACGGTTCGATCTATCTACCGGCCTTCGAAGCCATCGTCCCGCCCTTGGTGGAGCGCTTCAACCCGGACCTGCTGGTAACTCAACTCGGGGTTGACACTCACTACCGGGATCCGCTGGCACAGCTCTGCCTGACGACGAACGACCACCTGCGCCTGTTCGAGCGGCTGGAATCACTTGCGCCGCGCTGGCTGGCACTGGGCGGAGGCGGCTACGACCTTGGGGTGGTGCCGCGCGCGTGGACTCTGGCCTTTGGCGTGATGTCCGGCCAGAGTTTCCCAGACCAGCTTCCTGCGAGCTACCGGGAAAAATATCTGGGCGAATGGCTGAGCGACCGGGAGACTCCATTGATAAACGTCTCTGACCAGGCGCGGATAGATCGCGAAGTAGACTCGACCCTGAGCGAGCTCAAGCGTCTGCATCGGCTGTAGGCTGCCCCGCCACCTTACGACGGACGAAGATTTGAGAAGTCCTCCGCCAATGAACGCGTAACTCCGTTGCGCGTTCATTGGCGGAGACTTTGCTGAGGTTCGGCGTATTTTCATACCAGCACTTGAAATCGCTTGACTCTCCCATAATGGGAGGGTGTAAGATAGCACGCAATGTTCAAAATAAGCGATTTCTCACGCTTCACACGAATTTCGGTGAAGATGCTCCGTCACTACGACGAGCTGGGCCTGCTCAAGCCCGCGCACGTTGACCCCTTCACGGGCTACCGCTACTACTCCCCCAATCAGGTGCCGCGCCTGAACCGCATCATCGCCCTGAAAGACATGGGGTTCTCCCTCGAGCAAATCGGCGATTTCCTGACCGACGAGCTTTCCCTCGAGGAAATCCGGGGGATGTTGAAACTCCGCCGGGCCGAAATTGAGCAGCGGGTTCGCCAAGAGCAGGCACGCCTTGCGCAGGTGGAGACCCAATTACGGCGTCTGGAGGAGGAGGCACGACCCTCCCCATATGAGGTGATACTCCGCGAAGTGCCGCCCCTGATGGTCGCCGCCATCCGGCAGACGCTGCCGGATACGGATGACCCCATCGCCAGACTTTTCGATGAGGTGGAGGCGCACGTGGCGCAGTATCAAGCGCGCGCGAGTTTCAGCCCACTGACCATATCCTATGACTCGGACTTTCCTGAGGAACAAGTTGAGGTGGAAGTCGCTGTTCCAATCTGCTTCCCTATCCCCTCCAGTGAACGCATTATCGTCCGTGAGCTGCCCGCTGTGCCGGCGATGGCATGTGTGGTTTACGAAGGCAGTTACGAGCAGGGCCTGAGTGCGCTCAGTGCACTCTCGGCATGGATGGAAGGCAATGGTTACGAAGCTGCCGGAGCGCTCCGCGAGGTCTATCTGCGTTTCAGCGCAGACGACGCCGCGAGGCTCAGGATCCCCACAGCATTCCTGGCGGAGAATGAGAAGCAGTTCGTGACGGAAATTCAACTGCCGGTTGTAAAACGCGGAACAGACAAAGAGAATTAGAGCGAATTCCACTATGGTTTACGGCTGTCATTCTGAGCGGAGCGAAGAATCTCGGCCCAAGCGCCAGACTCTTCGCTCTGCTCAGAGTGACAGACCCGTAAATGAACATGGAAACTGCTGTAGAAGGAGGCGACAACATGCGACTAAAATTGCTGGGTCACAGCGGCCTGCGGGTTTCGGAGCTGTGTCTGGGCACGATGACGTTTGGCGAGGACTGGGGCTGGGGCGCAGACAAGGAGACCAGCCGGGAAATCTTCGAGGCGTTCGCCGAAGCAGGCGGCAATTTTATAGACACCTCCAACAACTATACCAATGGCACGAGCGAGCGGTTTGTCGGGGAGTTCATCCGGTCGGAAAGAGACCGATTCGTGATCGCTACCAAGTACACATTGCGGCTGACGACCGGCGACTCTAGAAACGCCAACCTCGGCGGCAACTCGCGCAAGAGCATGATGCGCTCGGTGGAGAACAGCCTGAGACGCCTGGGCACGGATTACATTGACCTGCTTTACTTACACATGTGGGATTTCACTACCCCGGTGGAAGAAGTGTTGCAGGCGGCGAGTCATCTGATCTCGTCCGGCAAGGTGCTGTATTTCGCGTTCTCAGACACGCCTGCATGGGTGGTTTCGCATGCCATTGCGAAAGCCGAAGGCCACGGCTGGCCGCGTCCGGTGGCGATTCAAATCCCGT
>Ga0184639_10000691_pt1 | contig 13537 bp, 13 predicted proteins | sample PLM31_170_b2_FD_133155 | JGI IMG/M metagenome (GOLD analysis project Ga0184639, IMG submission 133155) | Groundwater sediment microbial communities from an aquifer in East River, Colorado, USA - PLM3-1_170_b2 | ecosystem: Environmental > Terrestrial > Soil > Riparian zone | place: USA: East... | reverse complement strand
AGAAGGCTGCCGTCCCGCAGGTCGCCGACATCGTGGCGGGCGTGCGATCGGTGATGGGTGTGCCGGCTCGGAACTAGTGCATGCCCCTCCCGCCGGCGACGATCAGCAGCTCGCCGGTAATGAAGCTCGCCTCGGCCGAGGCGAGGAAGACGGCGCAGCTGGCGACGTCATCGGGCGTGCCCCAGCGGCGCAGCGCCGTCTCGTCAAGGATGCGCTGCACTATGGCCGGGTCGGTCTGTTCGACCATGTCGGTGCGGATCCAGCCGGGGCAGATGGCATTCACCGTGATGTACGGGCCGAGCGCCAGCGCCATCGCCTTGGTCAGACCGTTCATCCCTGCCTTCGAGACGACGTACTCGGTGAAGCGCATGGCCGATGGGTGGTAGAGCCCCGAGTTCGACGACATGTTGATGATCGTCCCGCCCTCCTGGCGGATCATGATCGGGGCGACCGCCTTCGAGCACAGGTACGCCCCCTTCAGGTTGACGTCGATGGTCCGGTCCCACTCCTCCTCGGTCGTTTCGAGCACGCCCTTGGCCACCATGATGCCCGCGTTGTTGGAGAGGATGTCGATCCGCTCGAAATGGTCGAGCGATTGCGCGACCAGGCGCTCCACGTCCGCGCGGCTGGAGACGTCCGCCGCCACCGCGAGGGCATCGCTCCCCGCCTCTCTGATCGCGTCCACGACGGCCGCTGCGTCGGCGGCCCGCGCCTGGTAGTTGACGACCACCCGCGCCCCCTCCCCGGCGAAGCGGAGGGCGATGGCGCGCCCGATCCCGCGAGAGGCACCGGTGACGATCGCGACCTTCCCTGCCAGGCGATTGCCGGACATCATTGCTCCGTGCTTCCCGACGCCACGCCCGATTTCCCGGCGTCCAGGGCGTCGATCTTCGATACCTTGCGGGCGGAATCGCCACCCTGGAACTCGGCCGCCAGCCAATGGTCAACCAGGATGGCGGCCACGTCCGGAGCCACGACGCGCGCGCCGAGGCACAGCACCTGGGCGTTGTTCGACTTCCGTGCCCGCTCCGCGGAGTACGGATCCGCGACGGATGCGGCGCGCACCCCCGGCACTTTGTTCGCCGTCATCGCCATCCCGATGCCGGTGCCGCAGACCAGGATTGCGCGCTCGAACCGCGAGGCGGCGATCTCGCGTGCCACGACCACCGCGACATCGGGGTAGTCGATCGGCGTGGTGTCGTCGACGCCAAAGTCGATCACCTCATGGCCCAGACCGACGAGGTGCGCCTTGACTGATTCCTTCAGCGGGTAGCCGAGGTGATCGGCTCCGACCGCGATCCTCAAAGTATCGCTCCCTGCCGAACAGCTCCGGCACCCGCGATCCGGGCGAAGTTCACCGGATCGAGCGCGTAGCGGCCGACAAACAGCCCGCCGACCCCCGGCTCGCTGAGCATCCTCGCCGCGGCGGGAAGGTCCACGCTGCCCCCGTAGATGATCGGGACGGCTGCCCCGCCGGGGCGCTCCGCGAGCCAGGCCGCGAGGGCCCGGTGGATCATCCCGACCTCCTCGGGGGGAGCCGCGACGGCACCCTCCCCCATCGCCCAATGCGGCTCGTAGGCAATCACGACGCGGGGGAGGTCCGCCGGGTCGACGGCGGAGAGGCATCCGGCCAGATCCTCGACCAGGAATCGCATGGTTTCGTCGGGCGCGGACCGGAGATGCTCACCGAGGCAGACGATCGGGCGCATGCCCCAGCGCAAGGCCGCAGCGGCCTTCGTCGAGATCAGCTCCGGCGTCTCGCCGTGATCGCGCCGGCGTTCGGCATGGCCCACCATGACGTAGCGACATCCGAGATCGGCCAGCATCGGCGCCGAGATGTTGCCGGTGTGCGCACCCTCATCCTCGGGGAAGACATCCTGCGCCCCCCAGCCGACCGGCGTATCGCGCAGGCGCTCGCGAGCGATCCAGATGGCGGTGAACGGGGGAAGGACGAACAGGTCCCGGTCATCCAGCCGATCAACGAGGGGCAGGAACGCCTGGAACCAGCCGTCGGCCTCCGTCGAGGTCAGGTTCATCTTCCAGTTGGTTCCGATCAGCGGTCGCATCGGCGGCACGACGATAGCATCCGGCGCGCTTGACGGCGCTGCCACAATCGTTCTGTCGGCGCCCCGGGATGGGCGGCGCAGCGCGACGCAGCGGGCCCGTACCGGTCGAAGCCGGGACAAATTCGGTAGGAGACGCGAATGGACAGCGGCACCGGCCCAACCCACATCTCTCAGGTCGCGATGGTGGTCCGCGACCTCGACGCGAGCATGAAGATGCTTCACGACACGCTCGGCTGGGGACCCTGGAACGTGTATGAGCATGTCTCGCCGAAGCTCCACCACACGCACCTGCGGGGCGAGCCGGTCGAGTTCTCGATGCTCGGCGCCGAGTGCGAGGTGCAGCCCGGGCTCGTCTTCGAGCTGGTCCAGCCGCTCGACGGCCCGAGCATCTACAAGGAATGGCTGGACGAGCACGGCGAGGGTGTGCAGCACATCGCCTGCATGATGCACTCGCAGGGCGATTCGGACGAATTCAAGAAGACCTGGGAGGCGCGCGGCGCCAAGGTGCTGATGGGCGGACGGATCGGGGACACGATCGAGTTCTACTACCTGGACACGGAGCCGATGCTCAAGTTCATCCTCGAGTCCGGCAGCGGCCACGCGATCGATCTCACACCCGTCCGCACGTATCCCCCCTCCTGATCGGGCCATCCCGGCCGGCATCGACCACAGCCCGCGATCACGCCGGCCAGCGCCATGCGGATCCTGATCGTCGGGGATTCGTACTTCCCGTCATCGGCGTATCGGCCGGCCTTCGAGCGCCTGGCGGATCGCCACGAGATTGACTTCGTCGATATCGCCGATGACCCCACCTGGATCCCCGCCTCTCCCTCGGAGCTGGGCCTGCGGGAGACGTTCGGCAGCCCGGCGGCGGTGATCGGAGCGCTCGATCGCCACGAGGTCCTTGTGTTGCAGGGTGCTGCGGTCAGCGATGCGGTCCTCGATGCCGCCCCTGGGCTGCGCCTCGTGTGCTGCGCGCGTGGCGGCCCGGTGAACGTCGACCTGGCGGCGGCCACCGAGCGGGGGATCCGGGTCGTGACCACGCCCGGCAAGAACGCGGAGGCGGTGGCCGACCTCACGATCGGCTTCATCGTGATGCTGGCCCGCCGGTTGCCGGAGGTCGTGCGACACGTGGAGGCCGGCGGGGAGTTCGGGCACGACAACTACGAGGGGAGCCGCTGGTTCGGGCACGACCTTGCCGGCCAGACCTTGGGGCTGGTGGGTTTCGGGCAGGTCGGCCGACGCGTGGCGACGCGGGCGCTGGCCTTCGGGATGCGCGTGATCGTCCACGATCCGTTCGTCGCCGCCACGGTGATCGCCGGGGTGCGTGCCGAGGCGGTGGACCTCGAGACGCTGGTGGCCACCGCCGACGTCATTTCGCTGCACGCGCGGGCCTCGGCCGACAATCGGCGCCTGATCGGGCGTGCGGAGGTGGCGCACATGAAGCCGGGCTGCCTGCTCATCAACACGGCGCGCGACACGCTGGTCGACGAGGAGGCGCTCGCCGAGGGGCTGACCAGCGGCCGGCTGTCCGGCGTCGCACTCGACCTGGTAAGCCCCTCTCCCACAACCGGGCGCCACCTGCTGCTCGCCTTCCCGAACGTGATCATCACCACCCACATCGGGGGAGCCACCTTCGAGACCCTTCACCACGCCGGCGAGATGATCGCCGCCGAGATCGAGCGGCTGGTCGCCGGGGAGCCGCTCGTGAACCTGGCGAATCGGGCCGGGCTCGAGGCCCGCGGTCAGGGATCGGTCGCCTGATGGCTCACCTCCTGGCGATTGACCTGGGCACCGGCAGCTGCCGCGCCGTGATCTTCGCGACGGACGGCCGCCAGGTGGCCATCGGGCAGCGCGAGTGGTCGCACGCTGCCCTGCCAGACTTCCCCGGCTCCCAGGTCTTCGATACCGAGCACAACTGGCGGCTGATCTGCGAATGCATCCGGGAGGCGCAAGCAACCGCGGGGCTGCGGTCGAGCGACATCACCGCGGTGAGTGCCACCAGCATGCGCGAGGGGATGGTCCTGTACGACGACGCCGGACGGGAGATCTGGGCCTGCCCCAACGTCGATTCCCGTGCCGCAGATGAGGCAGCCGAGCTGGTCAGCAGCGGGCAGGCACGCCGGATCTTCGAGATCGGGGGCGACTGGGTGCCGATCACCTCGCCGGCCCGCTTCCGCTGGATCCGCAACCACCAGCCGGAGGTCTTCGCCGCGATCGCGCACATGGGCATGCTCAGCGACTGGGTGCTGTACCGGCTGACCGGCCGATACGTCACCGATCCCAGCGCCGGATCGAGCTCCGACCTCTTCGACCTCCGGGCGCGCACGTGGTCGCCGACGATCCTCGAGATGGTCGGCCTGCCACCGTCGATCGTGCCGGAGGTTCTGGAGCCGGGGCAGGTTGTCGGCCCGCTGAGCGATCGAGCCGCGGAGGAGACCGGGCTGGCCGCGGGGACGCCGGTGGTAGTCGGGGGCGCGGACACCCAGCTCGGCCTGGTGGGGATCGGGGTCGTCGGCGGGGATCGGCTCACGCTCGTGGGCGGCAGCTTCTGGCAGCTCACGGCGGTGACGGAGGCGCCCCTCATCGACCCGCAGGCTCGCGTGCGCACGCTCTGCCACGCCGTGCCGGGGCACTGGATGACCGAGGGGATCGGCTTCTACTGCGGAATCGCGCTGCGCTGGTTCCGCGATGCGTTCTGCGAGCTGGAGTCGGCCGAGGCCGCTCGTCGTGGGGTCGACCCCTACGTCGTGATGGAGGAGGAGGCGGCGCGCGTCCCACCCGGCTCAAACGGAGTGACCGCCATCTTCTCGAACGTCATGAACGTCAAGCGCTGGGTCCAGGCTTCGCCGTCATTCCTGCAGTTCGACGTGGACCAGCCGGCCGGCTCCAATCGGGCCTCCTGCATTCGCGCCCTCCAGGAGCAGGCTGCCTACGCCTCCCGCGGGCACCTGGCGATCATCCGGGAACTGACCGGGCGGACGTACGATGAGGTCGTCCTCACCGGCGGCGCGGCGAAGGGCCGGCTCTGGCCGCAGATCGTCGCCGACGTATTGGGGCTGACCGTACGCGTGCCCGATGTGAAGGAGTCGACGGCGCTGGGTGCGGCGATCTACGCTGGGATCGGGTCGGGCGTCTACGTGGACCTCGGAGAGGCGATCGCTCAGCTCGTGCGCTTCGAGCGCTCGATCGATCCGGACCCTGCGGCCCGCGCCGCATACGACGCGTTCTTCGCTCGCTGGAGCGAGCTGTACCCGAGGATCCTGGATCTATCCGAGGCCGGACTGCTGCGACCGATGTGGTGGCCGGCCGGCGCCAACGCGACGGAGCCATCCTGAAAGGACCAACCGATCATGCCCGAGGCCGATGGCAGCGAAAGCAAGCAGTTCCACGAGGAGATCCCCCAGCGCCGCGAGGCCTTCTTCCTCAAGGGCTCGACCGCCTACGACTGGGGCATGCAGCATCGGCTGGCGCGCATCTTCCGCCCGGAGGATGGGCGCACGGTCATGCTGGCCATCGACCACGGCTACTTTCAGGGACCGACCTCCGGCCTGGAGCGGATCGACCTGGACATCCTCCCGCTCGTGCCCCATGCCGATGCGCTGATGGTCACCCGGGGCATCCTCCGCTCGGTCGTGCCGCCGTCGATCCGGCAGGGCCTCGTGGTGCGAGCCAGTGGCGGGCCGAGCGTCCTCAAAGAACTCTCCAATGAGCAGATCGCGATCGACGTGGACGACGCCGTCCGCCTGGGAGCCTCCGCGTTGGCCGTCCAGGTCTTCATCGGCGGCGAGTTCGAGACCCAGTCGGTCCACAACATGACCAGGCTGGTCGACGAGGGGCTGGGGAGAGGCATCCCGGTGCTGGGCGTAACCGCCGTCGGCAGGGACCTCGTGCGCGATGCCCGCTATCTCGGCCTGGCGACGCGGATCATCGCCGAACTCGGCGCCCAGATGGTGAAGACCTACTTCTGCGAGGACGGATTCGAGCGGGTCGTCGCCGGCTGCCCGGTCCCGATCATCATGGCCGGTGGCAAGAAGCTTCGCGAGCTAGAGGCTCTGACCATGGCCCGCCGCGCCATCGACGCCGGTGCCGCCGGCGTGGATATGGGCCGCAACATCTTCCAGAGCGACGCCCCGGGGGCGATGATCCAGGCGGTTCGCGCGGTCGTCCACGAGGGAGCAAGCGCCGCCGGCGCCCACGCCATGTACGAGACGCTGCGCGCCCGTTAGGTCAGCTGGCGGGCAGTGGACGCATCCGCTGCCCGCGCGGAGCAACGTCGCAGCCCGTGATCGCGGAGCGCCTCGAGGAGCTCGGGGAGGGGTCGGATGGGCCGGGTAGCATCGGTCATGGCCCAACCGATGATAGAACAGATGTTCTAGTTTGGGAAGCCCCGAAACCCGCTGCTATACTCGGCCGGCTCTGGGGATGGAGCTCAGTTGGGAGAGCACCGCGTTCGCATCGCGGGGGTCAGGGGTTCGAGTCCCCTCATCTCCACCATTCCATCCGGTAAGCGAATCTCGGGCGGCACGCGGTAGGTGACCCGCACATCCGCCGCCGAGACGACCCGCACCTCCTCGATGAGCTGGGCCAGGAGTGCCTTGCTCCGTTCGGGCGGCAGCTCGTTGGCGAGGATCGCATCCAGCGAGACGCCCAGCAGCGCCGCGGCGAAGTCGAGATCAGCCGGCCGCCAATCCTCTGGGTCGGCGTCAGTCGCAAGCTGTAATCCCTCGCCACCGATCGCCGCCAGCCGGGCCTCGATCGCATCGATCCGGCTTTGCGCCGTCTCGGGGCGGAGTCGGCCCTCCTCGAAGGCCACGAGGTAACGCTGGAGACGATGCTCCAGGTCGACCCGCTCGAGGGCGAGGGCCGCGAGCCGACCGCGCCGGGCACCTTCCTTGGCCCGCCACTGGCGATCCGCTGCGTCGAGCGCGGCGCGGAGGATGGCAGTGTTGGCGTACACCTCGGCGAGTTGACCGAGGACCGCGGCTTCGAGTTGGTCGCGACGCAGGCGATCCTGGTCGCAGGCAGCCGTGCCGTGCCGCGAGCGGGTGGCGCAGGTGTAGTAGTCGTAGCGGCGGGAGCGGTTGTGGGCGGCCGTCCCTACCAGCGGGCTCCCGCAGCGGTCGCACACGAGCCGCAGCCCGCTCAACAGGAACGGGCTAGCGTTGGTGCGCCGCTGGGCAGGAGAGTGGGCGCGGCTGGCGCGCAGTCGTTGGGCCGCCGCGAATAGCTCGGCATCGACGAGTTCCGGGTGCTGCCCCGGATGCCAGACCCCGCGGAAGGGGACCTCGCCGCAGTAGACCCGGTTGCCGAGCAGCTTGAGCACCGAGGCGCGGGTCCACGGCCCACCACGGGTGGTGCGCAGGTCGCGCTCGTTGAGCCAAGCCGCGATCGGACCACTGCCCTGCCGATGGGTGACGTAGCGGACAAAGACGTCGCGGACGACCTGGGCGGCGGCCGGGTTGGGGGTAAGGCCGGGGCCCTCCGGGCCGCGGTGGTAGCCATACGGGTAGCTGCCAACCGTCCACTCCCCGCGACTCGCCTTACGCTCCATGCCGGCGCCGATGCGCTCGATGATGGATGCCCGCTCGAACTCGGCGAAGACGCCAAGCATCTGGAGCATCATCCGCCCGGCCGGGGTGGTCGTATCAAATGGCTCCGATAGCGACTGGAAGGCGACGCCCGCCGCCTCCAACTCCTCGATCAGGCCAGCGAGCTGGCCGAGGTTGCGCGACAGACGGTCGACCCGGAACACGAGGAGCAGGTCAAAAAGGCCAGCCTGCGCCGCTCGTCGGGCGGTGGCCAGCGCCGGTCGCTCAAGGCTCTTGCCACTGGCGCGGTCCTCGTAGTGGGCGATGATCTGCCAGCCCGGCTGGGCAGCGACATAGGTGTCCAGCCGGTCGCGCTGGGCGCCGAGCGAGTAGGGCTGATTCGCCTCGTCGGTCGAGATCCGGGTGTAGAGCGCCACCCGGCGCGCCGTGGCGTTCATCTCAAATCCTCGCCTCTCCGTCGCTCAGCTTCGAGCAGCTCGCCGACCGCCGCACCCCAGCTCGCTGGCGACCTGGGTGGCGGCATCGGGTGCCAGCGGGACGAAGGCCGGCGTCGCGAGGCGGATGCCGCCAGCCGCCCGCCTCCGGTCGGCACCGGCAAACAGGATGAAGAGCAGCAGGATCAGCAACGATCCGAGGCTCAGCCCGGTCGTGCCCTCGGGCAGCTCGGGCGGCCCTTCGGCGCTCACCGCTCGTCTCCCGCGCTGCTCTGGGGTCGCCAGAACAACACGCTCGCCGGCTGGCCGAGGAGGCCGCCGCCCTTCTCGCGGAAGGGGTGGGCCTGGTGGTAGGTGGCAAACCCATTGCGCCAGGGCTGCTCGGACCACTCGTTCTCGGGCACTAGCTTGTCACAGCTCGCGCAGTAGGCGACGAGCCAGGCACCACGGCCGCGCTGAGCGATATGGTGCGAGCGATCCGACCCCCACCGGTAGCATCGGCGGTAGCAACAGGGGCGGTCACGCCCGGTTGTTGAATCTGGCGGATCGGCTACTGTGAGCGCGGGAGAGGCTTCGGCGGATGTTCGCGGACGGTATGGCTCGGACTGCAAAACCGCGTACTCGGGTTCGAGTCCCGTCGCCACCACCAATCACCCATTTCACGTTCGCCCTGACCGCATGACTGCTTCGCGCTGCCCACCACCGGTTGGCTACATCGCTCTGTGACCGGATACCTACGTGTCGCAGGACTTCGACGTGCTCGAGGAGCCACGCCGCGGTGACCAGCGGTCTCCGGGCAGTCGCCTCCTCTCGCGACCTTCAGTGGCGCGGCAGATGGAGCACAGTAGCCTTACCGGGCGTTGCTCGAAGGGACCGAGCCCACTTGACGGATCCCGAAGGGCAGGGTGATTGCTCGCGCTGAGCGGGTGAGGACCGGAGAGAGGAGGAATCCGTGGGACTGGTGGAGCGTAAGAATTTCGATGCGCCGGACGAGGCGGACGACCCGTACGAGAAGGCGCACGGCGACTGGATCGAGTTGATGGGCCAAGGGGTCGGAAGGATGACCCTCCAGCCAGGCTGGAACTGGACCGAGCATTCGGCGCCGGTAGACGGGACCGATCGCTGTGAACGATTCCACGTCAAGCTGTTCATCTCGGGTCGGTTTGCGGTCGCCTACGACGACGGGACGCAGGTTGAGTTCGGACCCGGCGACATCGCTGTGATCCAGCCGGGACACGACGCGTGGGTCGTCGGCGACGAACCGGCCGTGTACTTCTCCCTGGGACCGCTATTCAAGAAGGCCGCGGGCCAGGGTTGAGATCAGCGCTGACCGCCTAGACCTGCAACTCGAGAGGCACCGGCCCGACGTGGCCACAACCCGCGTCCGGGGACGTTCCGTGCCGTCATCACAGGGGCCGAAATAGCACGCCTAGGTCCACCGTTCTCCATCTGGTATGCGAACCTCGGCGTTCATGAGCCGGTACCAATAGGCGGTCTGAGTACCTGGCGAAGCAATCCCGCGGGTTGGTTCGCATACTGTGCGGTACGGACCACCAATCCCCCTGGCATTCGAACCTCGGGCGGCACGCGGTAGGTGACCCGCACTCCTGACCCGAGACGACGCACTCCCAGTGTCGCCCACCAAAATCGTTCCTTTGGGGCTCGGCACTCCACCTAGCAGAGATCGTTGTTGTCGTAGACGCCGGCTGGCGGGAGGTCCACAACGATCTCTGGCGTACCTTCGAAGCCGGTACTCCAGACAAGCCTGACGAGCGGTTGGGCTTGCGGCGATATGACATAGGGAAGCTCTCCCCTCCTGCTTTCGCCCGGCCTGAGCGCGCCGCCCAGGAGAGGCACACTCAGAAAGTACGGGTTGATCACAGGTGGGTACACGAAATCGTCGCCGTCATAGGCAGAGAACTGAGAGTCGGAGTAGAAGACGCTGGCGTCGCCATCAGAGGTGTTTTCGATGGTCACGCAGACAACGATTTCCTCCGAATTGACGTTAAGGTTCCGTACCCAGTTCACCGTGAGGAGGGCCGTGGGAGAGGCGCCGGGTGTCGGGTTCGGCACCTCGGTCGGTTGCTCGTTTGGGCTCGCATTCTCGGCTTCTAGGGCCTTGACCCTCTCGAGGGCCGCCGATGCCAGATCCTCGAGAGCTGCAATTTCAGCGTTGAGCCGATCGATGTCGGCATTCACGCCGCCCGGCTGACCGATCAGCTGAGCGGTAACGAAACTGCTCAACCCGCCGATCAGCAGCGCCAACAGCGTCCCGATGATGACCGCTTTTCGGATTGTCGTGACGCGTGCCTGTGGCTTGGCATCAGATTTACCTGATCCGCCGCCTTGCTGCGCATCGGGTGTCATCGGTGCCTCCTCCTGAACGCCATGCGGCTTCTCATCGAAGCCGAGTGAACGCAGCGTATTCCCTCGACACAACCGCCCGCCGGCCACTTCGCGTACCGTGAGGTACGGACCACCGTTCCCCCTGGCATGCGAACAGCCTTGGGCAGTAGCGGCATATCAGGTCCCGCTGCCGGGGTTGTACACCTCGGCGGATGCTGGTCCGCCGCCCGTCACCAGTACCGTGCCATTGAGCCGCGTGGCTGTGTGACCGTAGCGGGCTCCGATCATCCCCGCAGTGGCGGTCCAAGTTCCCCTGATGGGGTCGTACAGCTCGGCAGAGGTCAGGTTGCCGCTGATGTCTTGCCCGCCCGCCACGAGCACCGTGCCGTCGGACAGGAGCGTGGTCACGTGACCGTTGCGGGCCTCGATCATGCTCCCGGTGGCGGTCCAGGTCTCACTGATGGGGTCGTACAGCTCGGCAGAGGTCAGTATGGTCGGGTTGTTGCCGGTGCTGTCGTAGGTGTAGCCGCCCGCCACGAGCACCGTCCCATCGGACAGTAGCACAGCGGTGTGACCGATGCGCCCCGCGAGCATGCTCGCCGTGGCGGTCCATGTCCCCGTGTCGGGGTCGTACAGCTCGGCCCTGCCCACGCCGAAGGACTGGCCGCCCGCGACGAGCACCCGGCCATCGCGCAGCAGCGTGATCGTCGCGAGTGCGCGGACCTCGACCATGTCTCCAGTGGCGGTCCATGTCTCCGTGTCGGGGTCGTACAGCTCAGCCGTGGCCAGGCTGGCGATGAGGCCGCCGCCCGCCACCAGGACTGTGCCATTGCGCAACCGCGTAGCGAGGTGACCGCCGTGGCCCTCGACCATGTGCCCGGTAGCGCTCCAGGACCCGCTGATGGGGTCGTACAGCTCGGCCGAGGTCAGTGGGCCGCTGGCGCTGCCGCCGCCTGCCACGAGCACCGTGCCATCCGACAGGAGCGTGGCTGTGCGATTGAAACCGACCTCGATCGTGTTTCCGGTGGCTGTCCACGTTCCGGTGTTTGGGTCGTACAGCTCGGTAGTGGCCAATGGGCTGTCGGGGATGGGGCCGGAGCCGCCCGTCACCAGCACCATGCCATTGAGCAGCAGGGTGGCCGTCGCGCCGGTGGGCTCGACCATGTCCCCGGTGGCGGTCCACACGGGCCCGGCGTCGGCTGACGCATCCGCGGTCGCGGAAGGAGTCGCTGACGCATCAACCAACACGGGCAGCTTGATGATGCCGGACCCGACCAGGACGGCGCCGCCGAGGGCCAGCACCAGGAGCAGCGTCACCACCACCAGGACCCAGGAATTGCGCCGACGTGTGGGCTGCATGGCGAGAGCTCGCTCCTCGATGTCGTACCAGAGGTTCGGCGCCGACACCTTGTCGAGCGTCCGGAAGCGGTTGTGCAGATCGGTCATCGCTCGTCACCCAGCAGGACGCGGAGATGCTTCCGGCCGCGGCTCAGGTGAGCGCGGACGGCAAGCGGATTGATGCCGGTGCGGCGGGAAATCTCGCGCACCGGGCAGTCGGCGTAGTAGTGCAGCACGATCACCGCGCGCTGCTGTGGCGTGAGCTCCTGGAGCGCAGCCAGCAGCTGCTCATCGGGGTGGGCGTCGTGAACGGCGCTCTCCGGCATCGGTCCATGCCAGACGCCTGACTGGCGCTTGAGATCGCCCTTGGCCAGCTGAAAGGCGGAGCGCCAGACCCAGCTGCGCACGTCCCGGATGGCCGAGCCCCGACGCAACGCCTGGGCGAAGGCTTCGGAAACCGCATCGGAGGCGACCTCCTCGTCGCCGGCGAAGGCGTAGAGCGCCCGCCACAGCCGATCACCGTCCTGCCGGTAGACCGCCTCAACCTCGCCAGTTGCCGAAATGCCAGCCACGATGGTCGTCACTATGCCTGTACAGGGAGCGATCGGCTCCAAAAGGTGACAGCCCCTTGGCGGGCGGGCAGGCTACCGCGCGTTCAAACCGCTTGCACTCGAGTTCGGGCGGAAGCGGAGCAGCTCGCTGATGCCGGCGCAGCCCAGCGCACGGAGCTGGTCGTGCGTCGGCGGAGGACCGCCTCCGGCCGCAGCTTCTTCCTCGCGGATCGCCGCTGCCGCGGCGCCGGCCAGTCGACCGCCACCGGAGTCGAACTCATCGAGCCGCGCGAGCGACGGTCCCAGCTCTTCCCATCGTTCCAGCATCGTCAGCGCGATGGCGGGCATGAGGTCGGAGACGTCCCAGGCGCGCTGCCGATCCCACAGCAGAAGATCCGGCGCATACGCCTCGAGCCCATTCAGTACAGCAGCACGGTCCCCCGCCATGACCCTTGGCACCATCACCGAGCTTCCCTGGATCAGGGTCGACTCCGGGACCAACCGCGCGACGAACGCATCGAGACGCTTCGGCAGAGGCCGACCGGCGAGGATGTCGGCGATCGCGCCGTAACCGGCCGCAGCGGCGCCGAGCAGGCAGAAGCCGGTGTCCGGGTTCGCCTCGACCAGGAGAGCCAGCTCGCGCGTCGAGATCGTGACGTCGTCCCAGGCGCCACGCGCGAGCTGGAGGAGCGCGGTGAGGCTGAGCGAGTGCTGGCGCGTGTGCGCGCTACGACCGGTCGCTTCGTCGACCAGCCGCTCGGCCAGCGCGTCGGCTCGGCCAAGGTCGCCGGCGTTGAAGGCTGCGACTGAATACCAGACCAGGGCCTCCGGCTCGTTGATGATCGCGCCGGCTGGCATGAGGCGCTCGAAGACAGTCTGATAGAGCTCCAACGCACGTGTGATCTTCCCCTTCCACAAACACACCTGTGCCATGCGATGCGCCGCCTCCCCAAATCGGACGGCGTCCGGCGACTCGACGAACCTCATGATCTCGTCGGCTCCGGCCAGGTCATTCGTATCCGCCTCCTCGCGAAGGAACCTGGAGATCAGGAGGCGAGCGAGCGAGACGTCGTCGCCGGATGTACGCGCGGTTCGCTCGCCCTCGTCAAGGAGCCGGAGGACCTCCACGTCGTCGGGCCGGTGCGTGAAGTAGCCCCAATTGAACGTCGCGATCTCGAGCATGTCGGCGTAGAGCTCGCCCGGCGGCGCGGATCCAGCCTGGTTGAACCGGTCGATGGCGCGCAGACGGT
>Ga0184639_10000690_pt1 | contig 13545 bp, 11 predicted proteins | sample PLM31_170_b2_FD_133155 | JGI IMG/M metagenome (GOLD analysis project Ga0184639, IMG submission 133155) | Groundwater sediment microbial communities from an aquifer in East River, Colorado, USA - PLM3-1_170_b2 | ecosystem: Environmental > Terrestrial > Soil > Riparian zone | place: USA: East... | reverse complement strand
TCCTTGACACACGACTCGATCAATCGGCAATAGAGATCGAACCCGACAGCGGCGATCTGGCCATGCTGCTCGGGCCCCAACAGGTTGCCTGCCCCCCGGATCTCCAGATCTCGCGCCGCCACCTTGAACCCGGAGCCGAGTTCGGTCAGCTCCGCGATCACTTGGAGCCGCTTCTTCGCGATCTCCGAGAGCGCCGCATCCTCCGGCACGAGGAGATAGGCGTACGCCCGCCGCTTGTCTCGACCGACCCGTCCTCGGAGCTGGTAGAGCTGGGCCAGGCCGAGGGCGTCGGCCCGATCGACGATGATGGTGTTGGCCCTGCCGACATCGAGACCAGACTCGATGATGGTGGTACACAGCAGGACATCTGACTTGCCGGCGTAGAAATCGCACATGATCCGCTCCAGGCGCTCTTCGGGCAGTTCGCCATGCGCCACGGCCAGCCTGGCCTGCGGGACCAGACGCTTGATCAGGCGGGCCACGGTCTGAATGCTCTCCACCCGGTTGTGGACGAAGAAGACCTGCCCCCCACGATCCAGTTCCTGCTCGATCGCCTCTTGGATGATCGCCGGATCAAACCTGGCGACGGTCGTCTTGATCGACAGGCGGTCCGCAGGAGGCGTCTCGATGGTGCTGATGTCACGAACTCCCAGCATCGCCATGTGCAGGGTCCTCGGGATCGGGGTCGCGCTCAGGGTCAAGACATCCACCTGTCGCCGGAGCTGCTTCAGTCGCTCCTTGGCCGCCACGCCGAAGCGATGTTCCTCGTCCACCACGAGGAGGCCAAGGTCCCGGAAGCGGACGTCTTCCTGGAGAAGGCGGTGAGTGCCGATCACGATGTCCACCGTCCCATCACGGGCGCCCCGCAGCACCTCGGCCTGCTCCTTCCGGCTACGGAATCGAGACAGCATCTCCACCGTGATCGGGAAACTGCTGAACCGCTCCGAAAAGGTCCGCACGTGCTGCAGGGCCAGGACGGTGGTCGGGACAAGGGCGGCCACCTGCTTTCCCCCCATGACCGCCTTGAAGGCAGCCCGCATGGCCACCTCGGTCTTGCCGTAGCCGACGTCTCCGCAGATGAGGCGATCCATCGGCCGGCCTCGCTCCATGTCGGCCTTCACGTCGTTGATCGCCTGGAGCTGGCCCAGAGTCTCCTCGTACGGGAAGCCGGCCTCGAACTCCTGTTGCCAGGGGGTATCGGACGGAAAGGCGAAGCCACCGATGACCTGCCTGGCAGCGTATAGCGTGAGCAGCTCTTGGGCCATCTGGCGGATCGAGGCCTTGACCCGCTCCTTGGCCCTCGCCCAGGACCCGCCCCCCAGCCGATCGAGGGTCGGCGGATCGCTCTCAGCCCCCACATAGCGATGGACCAACTGGAGCTTGCTGGTTGGAACGTACAGCTTGGCGTTGTCGGCGTACGTGAGGAAGAGGTAGTCGCCCTCCATTCCCCCGGCCGCAAGCTGCCGCAGCCCCTTGTACTTGCCGATCCCGTGATCGACGTGGACCACATAGTCCCCGTAGACCAATTCCTGATACGAGACGAAGGGGGCGATCTCCTTAGGCCGGGTCCGGCGGCGCGGGATATGACGAGGCCCGAAGATTTCGGCGTCAGTGATGTAGGTTAGGCCGGCCTGATGCAGATGAAAGCCCCCGCTCAGGTCACCCGCCACGATGGCGATCCCGCCTGAGGGGGCCATTCCCTCGGTGACGGACGCGGACAGGTCGTAGTCCCTGAGCACCTCCTGAAACCGGCGACCCTGGGCCCCGCTCCGGCAGACCAGATGAAGCCTGCGCCCCTCTGCCCGCCACCCTGCCAGGTCACGCGCCAACTCCCGCAGTCGGCCCCGATAAGCAGGGATGGTCCCGACCTGGAAGTCTAGTGTGACGCCAGCTTCACCACGGCTGGTCGGTGAGAACTCATCCAGGAGGATCCGTGGCCTGGTGCGCAATGACGCCTCGAGCTCGGTCCAGTCAACCAGCGAGGACGTAGAGGGCGGGAGGATGCCCTCCTCGCTCACGCCACGCTCCCGTACGCGAGTGGTGGCCTCGGCCAAGTCCCGCGCGCGGACCTCGATGCCCACAGGATCCACCAATACCCAGATCGTGTCGGGCGCCACATACTGCAAGAGATCGGAGCGCTTCCGATAGAAGTACGGGAGATAGGCCTCCATCCCGGGGAACGGGCGCCGATTCTCCAGCGCATTGATGATCTCGAGGGGGGCCCCCCTGCCCTGGCGCTCCGCTGCGGCGAGCAGGGCCCGGACAGCCTCTTCGCACGCCTCGGCCGTCAGCGGAGTCTCAACAACTGGCCAGACCGTGATCTCGTGCAGGGATCCGACGGAGCGCTGGGTCGCGATATCGAATTCGCGGAGGGCAAGCAGTTCGTCGCCGAAAAACTCGGCCCGGATGGGGGAGTCGCCTACGGGCGGGAACAGGTCGAGGAGGCTTCCGCGCAGGCTGTACTCGCCACGCTCCGTCACCTGGCTGACCCGACGGTAGCCCCCGGTCTCCAAGGCGCGCACGAGGCCATCCTGCGGGAGAAGCCGGTGAGCGCATAGTGATACAGAAGCATCGAGAAGGACCGATGGTGGTGGAAGGGGTTCAAGCACTGCCTGAATCGAGGCGGTAGCCAGCGGAAGCTCCTTGCCGGCTAGACCTGCCAGGCAGGCAATCCGCTGCCACCGGATTTCCGGCTCATCATCGCGCTCCGGAAGATACCCGACGGCGCCACGAGAAAAGAACCGGAGATCTTCCGCCAGCGTTTCGGCCTCAGTGGCAGAAGAGGTCAGGACAACCATCGTTCGACCCGAGCGCCGAGCGATCTCGCAGAGGATCAGCGCCTTTGAGGCCCCGAACAGACCCGTGAGGTGGAGTGTCTCGGGGCCGCCTTGCAGCCGAGCCACCGCCTCATCAATCTGTGGAACTGTTAGAGCCCCAGACTCCTCCATACACCCCACCACTGACAACGACGGCCCTACCGTCTCATCCTCGCATTTGCCCCCTTCCCTCACCCTCTCCCCCACTAGGGGGAGCCAGCGACGAGGGCTTGGCTGAGCCCTGCGGAAGCCTCAGTCGAGCGAGGATAAAGGCGAGGGGGAACCGGAGAGGATCCGCTGGATGATGCCCGTCGTGGACACGCCTTTCACCAGCGGGATCGTCACCACCTGGCCGCCAAGCCGTTCCACCAACTCTCGACCGACGACCTCTTCTTTTGCCCAGTCGGCCCCCTTGGCCAGGATATCGGGCTGCAGCGCCGCAATCGTACGGCTTGGGTCGGCCTCCTCAAAGATCACCACGTAGTCCACCGAGGCCAGGGCCGAGAGCACCTCTGCACGCTCCTCCTGAGAGAGCACCGGTCGTGACGGACCCTTGAGACCCCGAACAGAGGCATCGCTGTTCAGCCCCACGATCAGCAGGTCACCCAGCTCGCGGGCTTGGTGGAGAAGGCGGGTGTGGCCCCGGTGGATCAGGTCGAAACAGCCATTGGTGAACACCACCCGGTGCCCGAGCGCCTTCCGCTCCCGTACGACGCGGATTAACTCTTCCAGCCCCCTGATCTTCTCAGCGGTCCCCATCCTGACCCATCATCCGTGAACTGTGAACTCTCTAGCGCTTTCCGGAGGCCGCCATTATCCTTTCTCTCAGATAGGCCCTTCGGACAGAGGAAGGAACCCGTCTGCCACGGCCTGCCTGATCAACCGTTTCCCTTTTTCAGCGTAAGGCGAAGGGGTCATCAGGCGGATCTCTCCAAGCGGGCCAAAGTTGATTCCCTGATACCCGCCGATCTTCATGGAGCGGAGCCGGCACGGCACGCCATGGCGCTCCAGATGGAGGCGGAGAAGCTCCGCCAACATCTCATCATAGGTGGTGTACACGATGCGGTCATGCATCAGGAAACCGCGGCGACCCGAAGCGGAGAACCGAAGAGAGCCGGTGTTCTGGAGCACACAATGAGCCGCTGCGTCGGATGATTACGCGGCACAACGGCGGGAACGCATGACATCGCCTCTTGACAGAGATCGTGCGGCGGGATCACGCCTGATAGAACAGGGTCCCGGTCAGCCTGACTCAGAGCCCGGCAACGCACACAGGTGATTGAGCCGGTCTCGGAAGCGACTGTCACCGAGACCGGCTCTGGGCTGGATCTGCTTTTGACGCCCCTCCTCCTCACCACGGACAAGAGGGAGAGCGATGTTTCCGGTTTTTTATTGCAAGACGAAGTGGGCCCTCCGACTCAATTTCCAGGCCGATTCGTCGTGGCCAGGGGCAAAGGGCCGTTCCTTGCCGTAGCTGATCGTCTTGATCCGCTTGGCATCGATGCCGGTGGCCACCAGATATTCCCGGGTCGCCTTCGCGCGCCGCTCGCCGAGGCCGAGATTATACTCTCGAGTTCCGCGCTCGTCGCAATGACCCTCGATGGTGATGGTGGCATTCGGATTCCCCTTTAACCACCGGACGTTTTCATCGAGGGTCTTTTTCGCATCCGGGCGGATCAACGACTTATCGAAGTCGAAGAAGACGTCCTTCAGGGGCGACTCCTTCGACGCGCCAGGGGATGGCGTCGCCGCGTCTGGCTTGGGTCCCGCCGGTGAGGGGACCGACTCCATCGGGAGGCGCGATTCACGGGTGGCCGCCAGCTTTTTCTGCAGCGCATCGAAGGCCGCCCGACACTTTCCGATCACGTTTCGGGCGCTCGGATCAGCGAGGGGATCGTATTCCGTGGCCTCATGGGTCAACCAGTCGAGGCAGGCCTCTGCGTGGGCGTACTCTTCGGGGGCGAGCGTTTCGGCCCCCGCTGCCTTGGCCTGGGCCAGGGCGGCCTTCATGCCCTCGATCTCAGGGCGGTAGGATGCCGTCGTCGCGCAGCCGGCAACAATAACCGCCACCGACGCGCAGAGAAGTGCGAGCCATGATAGATGTCCAGCCTTCGTTTTTTGCGCCATGGTCGGACCCCCTCCTCTTCAGCCTATCGGGAAAGTCGGCTCGTGCTTATTTTCCGGACTGCGCTATCGACTTTGCGTCCTCGGCCGCCTTTTTCGCGATCCCCGCCGACACCTCTGCCGCAGCGGTATCACCTTCCGACAGCTCGTGCTCGGCCAGAATGAGATATTCTTTCGCTTTCGCCATCGGGTAGCGAGCCGTCTTGATATTCCCCGCGCCAGCGGCCTGCGCCTCGGCAAGCGCCGCCTTTGCCGTCTTCACGGCAGCGGGAGCGGTCCGTTGTCCGCTGACCCAGTCGTACCCCTCCGGCCTCAGATGCACGCCAGAGCAGCTCCACAGCAGCGCCGCCGTCCCGATCACAGCGACTCCGAGCAGCACCCGACTCTTTTGCCTATCAGTCCTCATCGCGTCCCTCCTTCGTCGGTCTACTGAGTGATGTGTAACTCGCACTCCATGGCTTCTCGTTGGGAAGCAAGCTGTGTGCCACCGTTGGATCAAACCGGTTGAATCTATCACGGAAGCGTGGACGAGTCAAAACATTCTCATCGGATTGGCTGTTCCCATCTCCTGGCCTGTGTGATATGGTGCGGGCGATGAGCAACGCGGGGCGAGAACCGCTTCACTCCCTTCTCAGTATCTTCTTTCGGGCCCACACGTGGCACGGGATCAGGGCCGGCGACGAGGCGCCCGACAAGGTGACCGCCTATATCGAGATGGTCCCGACAGACACCGTCAAGTACGAGGTGGATAAGGTGTCGGGCTTTCTGAAGGTGGATCGCCCGCAGAAGTATTCGTCTCTGTGTCCGGCCCCGTACGGATTTATCCCACAGACGCTGTGCGCGGACTCGGAGGGCTCCGGATGTTTGACGGGCGCGAGGCGGACGACAAGATCCTCGCGGTCCTTCAGGACGACCCCGCCTACGGCGACTACACGGATATCAGCGACTGCCCGCGGAGCTTGATCGAGCGCCTTCGCCACTACTTCTTGACCTATAAGGACATGCCTGATGTGGAAAGGCGAGCCACCGAGATCACCCATGTCTATGGCGCCGCCGAGGCGAAAGAGGAGATTCGCCTCACCATGGAAGATTATCGAACGAGGTTCGGGGCTCTCAGCGGTCTGGCAATTGGGGCCCTGTAGTTCAGGCCGTCGCCATGCACGGGGCTGCCGCAAGGCCGACATCGCCAGGCTCCCCACTCCACAGACTCACAAGGAAACCACAGAGAGCAGGTCAGCCACGACCTGCCCTCGGCGTGTTCGCTTGGGCCTATGCATTCCATCAATGAGGCTCCCAGGGAACAGCCGCCCATCCTCCTTGGAGGACCGGCAGGCGTCTGGTCGCGAGGAGGCGCATGATGGAGAGGCCGCCCCATGTCGTGATAATCGGCGGGGGCTTCGGTGGGCTGTATGCGGCGCAATCCCTGAAACATGCGCCGGTGCGGGTGACGGTGCTCGACCGGCGGAACTTCCATCTCTTTCAACCCCTGCTGTACCAAGTCGCAACCGGCGAGCTATCCCCCGCCAATATCGCGACGCCACTTCGCGGAGTGCTGAAACGCCAGAAGAACGCCGCAGTGCTGCTGGCCGAGGTGATCGACGTCGATGTGCCCAACCGACGAGTGGTGTTAAGCGACGGCGAGATCGAGTACGACACGCTCATCCTCGCGACCGGCACACGTCACCACTACTTCGGCAACGACCAGTGGGAGACCCTGGCGCCCGGACTGAAAACGATTGAAGATGCCATCGAGATCCGGCGACGCATCTTGCTGGCATTTGAGGCCGCCGAGCGCGCGTCTTCTCCTGACAAAGTTCGCGCGTGGCTGACCTTTGTCGTTGTTGGAGCAGGCCCCACCGGCGTCGAGTTAGCGGGCGCGCTGGCGGAGATCTCCCACGAGACCCTTACGGATGAATTCAAGCAGATCAATCCGGCCAACGCCAGCATTGTGTTGGTGGAGGCCGCGGCCCGCGTGTTACCACCCTATCCGCCGACGCTCTCCGCCAAGGCCGCGGCAGCGCTGGCCCGGCTGGGCGTCACCGTCTGGACTGACGCTATCGTCACCGACGTTCAAGCCGACGCGGTGATCATCCGCCGGGGCGGCCGGAGCGAGTCGATCACCACCCGTACCGTCCTGTGGGCGGCCGGCGTGCAGGCATCTCCTCTGGGCCGCGTCCTGGCATCCGCCACAGGAGTAGAGGTCGATCAGGCGGGCCGCGTGATGGTGTCGCCGGATCTCAGCCTGCCCGGCCACCCTGAGATCTTCGTCATCGGCGACCTGGCCCATTTCAGCCACCAGACCGGCATGCCCCTTCCGGGTGTCGCGCCGGTCGCAATGCAGCAGGGCCGTTATGTCGCCGACCTGCTCCAATCCAAGTTGCGCGGCAACACGGCGCCGCCGTTCCACTACACAGATCGTGGCAGCATGGCCACGATTGGTCGTGGCGCGGCGGTGGCCGACCTGGGGCGACTGCATCTCTCCGGCTTTTTCGCCTGGCTGACATGGCTCTTCATTCACCTCCTGAACCTGGTGCAATTTGACAGCCGCATTCTGGTGCTGACGCAGTGGGGCTGGAAGTACCTCACGCGCAACCGGGCTGCCCGGCTGATCACGGGAAAAAGCCCACTGCCGTTTGACCGCTGAGACACGCTGCCCCCCCTCTAGCTCCACCATCCACCCGTTTACCCGCCTGGCAACATCCGAGTCTGGCGGCACCATGACGAGAAATCGTTGCCAGGCCTCGATGGGGGAGAGCATGACGGTGAGGGGGAATGGTGTGAAGGTCGTAGCGCTCGACAGGTCAGCGTCCCGCAGGGTCGCCGAAGTGCTGGACGAGGTAGTGAATCATAGCCGCACGTTCGTCCGCTTGGATCGGGGCGCCATAGCTGATCATCCGGTCGATGATCTCCGCCCACCCCTGCGGGCCCTGCCGTTGCTGCGTCGCCACCTCGAGGGTGTGACAAATCATGCAGCGGCTGAGGACCAGACCCGAGGCGGCACCCTGCGGGATTGGATCGGCGGCGGCAGCCAAAAAGCGCAGCGGTAGTCTGAGATACGGGGGCCCTCCACCAAAGGCCGCCGCCCCTACGGCCAGCGCCATGGCGGCAGCGAGCAGCCTGCTACGCCACATTCACGTTGATGGCGTGGATGACGTTCCATCGATAGCCGAGCGGATTCCATGCGCGGGTCGCAGGCTGGATACGACCGAGGCTGTCGCTCGCTCGCGCCATGACCGTATGGCTGCCGGTTTTCGCCTCCCAGACATACTCCCACTTCCGCCAGGAGTAGCGGTCCTGCTGGCCGACGAACTTCCCTGGCTTCCCGCTCTGCCCTCCGTCGGTCGAGAGGTCGATGCCGGTGAGTTCCCCCTCGCCGGCCCAGGCCCACCCCCACATCGTCATGCTGCCCGCCTGAAGCGTGTCGCCATCGGACGGACCCACGATGACCGACTTGACCTCGAGCGACTGGAGCGAGTAGGTGTCCTTCTCGTCCTCTGCCCGAGGAGCCCGGTAGCTCCGCTTCATAAACGGCCCATCGAACTCGTCGGTGATCACCATGATCCGCTCGACCCACTTGCTCGAGGCCGATCCGATCCAGCCCGGCACCAGCACGCGGGCTGGCCCCCCGTGCAGGTGTGGGATCGGCCCACCGTTCTTCTCGATCGCGATCATCGTCCGGGGCTCGATCGCCTTCCAGATCGGCACGCTGCGGATGAAGTCGGGCGCCTGAGGTGTGGGCGGCTTGTCCGCCCCATCGAAGGCGACATGCTTGCCGGTGGGCCGAACACCGGCCATCGCCAGGACATCCGCGAGCCGCACGCCTCTCCACCGGGCGGTCCCGACGGCGCCATACTCCTCCTGCACGCCCGAGGCTTTAGGCTTGTGGAAGCTGCGCCCGTTGCCAGCGCACTCGATGGTCATGTCTTGGGTGATCATCGGAAGTTTCTTGAGATCGTCCATGCGGAAGACGAGGGGCTTGTCCACCTCCCCCTCGATGCGGAGGGACCACTGGGCAGGATCGATCGGCTGCGCGTCGTAATTATTGCGGACGAAGAAGAGGTCGCCCGGGGTGAAGTATGACGTCAGCTCCTTCAGCGGGGTCTCCAGATTGACCGGCCTCGGGCTGCGGACGATTAGCTTCTCCTTCCCCGGAATCGGCGGAGGGGGGGTCGCCGGGGGGGGCAGTCTGCTGCGCCACTGCCCTACCGGCAGGCAGTCCGGCGCGAAGCACCACTGCCGTCGCCCCGGTCGCGATCAAGAATCCCCGTCGGGTCAATCTCGAGTCGTCACGAGTGCTCATCTCTCCCTCCCTGTGTCGTCGCGCTCAGGCCCTCCCCCCATCTCCCTAGTCTATACACAGATACGGGGTGGCAGCCTCGCGATCGCTCAGCCGAGATCGACTCCCAGCATGTAGTCCTGTAACTCCCGTTTTCGTGTCTCCTCGGTGGTCTTTAGGGCCTCGATTTCCGTTCGCAGGCCATCGATCTCGGTCTCCTGCTGGTTCAGCTTACTGACATAGCGGGCGAATAATTCTGAGTTCTGCGCGAGCCTGGTCATATTCTCTCGAATGCGACCCTGCTCCTGGGTGATCTCCTTGATCCGCTGCTCCAGCCGGCCCCGCTGAGCAGCAGTCTGGTCAACACGGCTGCGGAGGGCGATGATCTTTTGCAGCGCCTCCTTCACCTTGGGGCTGACCTGCTTGGCTTGCAGGTAGTAGCCGATCATGTCAGGACCTGCATCCATGAGCCGCACAGTTTGTTGGATCTGCCGCTCCTCTCGCACCTGCACGCGCGCGCTCGCACCGCCCTCAACGGGGACCTTGAAGCGGTAGACGTCCCTGGTGCGTTCGGTCGGATCGACCGTCTGGGTGAGCTGCCAATCTGCACGGATGGGGTGCTCGATCAACACGGCCTTCGGCTTGTTGTCCCGATTGGTCACCTGATAGCTCTTCTCCTCGACGGCCTTTCGCGTGACGAGCAGGGTCCCCTTGCGAAGGCTTGCTGCCACCACCTCTTGCGTTTCGGGTGAGGCCTGGGGGACCACTTCCGTCTTCAGGTCCAGGGCATAGCCGATGATCCGCTCCTGGCCAGGCGGAAGGTTCTCGATCCGTGCGTCGCCAGCATAGATACCGCCATCGAAGACAGTGACCGGTCCCTGCATCAGGTGCAGTCCCGTGGAGTTGATCAGCCGGAAGCCGTTCAGCGGGTGCTTGGCATGCACGCGCTCGTTGTAGATCGAGAGCTTCGCGCCCTCGATCTCCTCGGTGACGATCGGCAGCATGGCGGACTTCTGTCGCCCAAGCGAGATGGGGGTGGAGATGGTATATTGGAACAGGTCGCCCGCCTCCGCCGCCAGGGCGGCTGACGTGACACCCTCCTGTAGCTCGACCTCGGTCGGCATCGGAGGCGCCACTGGTGCCGCCGAGGGCATGGCGCGCTTCATGGCCATCGGGGGCGCGGCAGCCAACGCCCTAGTGGTTTCACCGGCCTCCTTAATCTTGTCGCGCGGTTCCGCCTGTGCCTGTTCGTACACCTGCGGCCGCAACGACTCGTACAGCTCGGACACGACGACGGGCCGCTTGACGTAGAGCGGCTCGTACAGGTCCATCCTGAATGAGATCGGGCGGCCGGAGATTAGCGACAACCTGACGCTCTTCCAGTCTTCATCGGTGGTGTTCTCGACGATCGCCCATCCCTGCAGGAACGGACGCTTCGTCTCAGAGAGGGCGAGCCGATAGCTGGTCTTCCAGACGGGCGTCTCGACGATGTACCCGACCCGCACGCGGCGGCGGCCTTTCCCGTCAAACTCCAGCTTCACCGTCCTCTTCTGCATGTCGTGACTCGATGCCAACACGCCGAGCGCCTGCTGCAGCTCGCCGCCAAGTCGCTCATTGGCAATCTGGATGCGCTGGACCTGGTTCAGTGGCAGCGAGCGGAGGCCCTCAGCGGTCAAGAGATTCAGGTGCTCAACCTCTGCGACCTCCCGCTCGCCGACCCTTTCTCGTTTTTTCTCGACGCCAACGATCAGGCCGCTGGTCGGGTTCGGCGCGGCCACCTCCACCCGCTCGCCGCGAATCTGTTGCAGCAGTTGGCCGAGCGTGGGGTTCGCGGTCAGGTCCACCGCAAAGCTCTTGAGCGTCTTGGCGATCGGATCACGCGAGTCGTACACGACCGTCCCGACCTGCCCGCCGTCGAAGTCCTGCACGACCATACTCTTCAGGAGATCGTTGATCTGGTCCACCTTGAATGTGAGCGCCACGTCGCTCCGACCATCAATAGATCCGTCGCGTTGGAAGTAGCCGACACCGCTGGAATACAGCACAACTTCAGAGAGTGGCAGATGGTTGGGAGCCGCCGCCGTAGCGGCAGCCTCACTTGTACGCTCCTGGGCCGATGCGACCAGGCCGAGAGAGAGCAGTAACACCGTCATGAGCGGACGAACCGAACGACTCATTCTTCGCCTCCTTATCCACTTACGTGCCAACTCAACCGCCCAGCGGCGAGGGTCGCGTCAGAGCGGAGGATGCCAAGAGAAACGCCGGCGATCCACACATTATTTCAGACAGCAACTCTTTCAAAATGTTCCGGTAAAAAGTCGCCGGCGCCCTTCAGGAGGGACAGTCCCCGCAATCACCGTCTTGTTGATGTTCCTAGTGCTCCTCCAACTATTTCCTCCCAACTTGGTGGGACACTGTGCCGGGCCAAGAAACGAGCATAGCAAGGCGCGGACCCCAGGGCCGCACCCACTTCGCGTGTACCCGGCGTACATTATCTATCTGGTACGTCGTCCCGGTCCGTGAGGCCCGTCCCGGGATCGCGGACAGGGAGCGCCCTGGGGTGAAGCCTCGCCGCTAGGCGAAGTTAATTGGAACGGCACTAGTCTACTCCAGAAGCGAGTGTCTGAGCCAGTCCGAAGATGGGCCACTGCGTGGTGGCGTGAAAGGAAGGCTAATCGGAAAGGAGCCTGTGGACTTCAGCGGGGGTCCTGGGGCTCGTTCCGAGCAGGATCGTATAGTGGTTCGCGACGGCTACGAGGCGCGCGTTCGGGATCGCCGCCGCCAGGCGCGCGCCGTTCAGAAAGATGTGAGGCATGCGCAGCTCAGCTCAAGGCGGCCGCCAGCTCGTCGAAGCTTTGTACTACAAGGTCCGGCTTCACCCCAAGCCGGTCTAATGGGGCGCCGGTCCGGTTGATCCAACAGACCCTGCATCCGAAGCCCTTGGCCCCCGCCACGTCGAAGGAGTTTGAGGAGACAAACATGATCTCCTGCTTCTTGAGCTGGATATGTTTCACCGCAAGCTGATAGACCTTGGGCGACGGCTTATAGCGCTTGACCTCGTCCACGCTGATCACCCAGCTGAAGTAGGAGATCAGGCCGGACCGCGTGAGGCCCGTTCGAAGCATCTTCGGGCTTCCGTTGGAGAGCACGGCCAGCAGGTATCGCTCCCTCAGACGGGAAAGCGAGGCCTCCACCTCCGGGTATGGGCTGGGGTGAAGCCAGGCGTCCATCAGCCGCGCCCGTTGCGCCGGACTCACCTGGAGACCAAATCGCTCGAGAGTAAACTCCAGGGCCTGCTGTGACACCCTCCAGAAATCCTGGTACGTCTCCATCAGGCTCCGGAGGAATGTGTACTCAAGCTGCTTCGCCCGCCACCCCGCATTGAAGGCGATGGGATCCGGGACAATCCCCTTGCACGCCTCGGCCACCGCCCCTACATCCACCAGCGTGCCGTACATATCGAAGACGATCCCCCTTACCCCACGTCTAGTCATGCCCTTTTTACTTCCCCGCCGCTGATCCCCATTCTACATCTCTTTGTAGAACAGGAACATCTGGAGGCCGAGCAAGAAAACAAACAACGGCCACAACCGGCCCAACCACCGCCCTTCCTCATTGTGACGGAGTTGGAACCACCGGCAGAGGCCGGCCAGCAGTGCGAAGGTCCCCATGACCGCATGTTGAATATAGATGTAGGTCTGCGTGTCGCTGGCGGAGATGCCGAGGTCGTGGCTGTGGCTGAACAGCATGAAGCCGCCGACCAGGCAGAGCGAGGGGAAGACATAGGCCCAGCGCGACTGCCCGACCTGCCGGCTCCGCCCGAGATACTCCACCCACCCCAGCGCGAGGAGCAGCAGGACCGACACCCGGTGCTGCACCATCTCGGGGATGCGCATGCTCTCGAGGAACCCGACCGGGCCGAACGGCCAGGCCTCCGGATCGTTCCGGATAAACAGAAAGATCGCCAACAGGACAAATCCCATCGGCCAGGCTCGGGCCCATCGGAACCGTCTGTCCTGCCACCCCTCCAGGAACGACCCGATCGCCATCACCATCAGCGCGGCTCCCGCCCAGGTGTGGTTGAAGACCGAGTAGGCGAAGTCCTCGGCGGTCTGCTGGAGGGCCGGCCAGGGGCCCGGACCCAGGCCAGGCGAAGAGGTCGGCGGCGGGCGCGGCATAAAGAGGTCGGAGAGCCTGGCGAGGCTGAGCGTGCCGCCCGGATCATCGACGGCTGGCGGCACCGCGCTCAGGACGGCCGCCAGGGCCAGGATCGCGGCGCCGACGCTGACCTCGATCTCCACCAACGACAGGAGACGTTGCGAGAGCTTG
>Ga0184639_10000688_pt1 | contig 13554 bp, 16 predicted proteins | sample PLM31_170_b2_FD_133155 | JGI IMG/M metagenome (GOLD analysis project Ga0184639, IMG submission 133155) | Groundwater sediment microbial communities from an aquifer in East River, Colorado, USA - PLM3-1_170_b2 | ecosystem: Environmental > Terrestrial > Soil > Riparian zone | place: USA: East... | reverse complement strand
GGTCGGGATCGGCTATTCGACCCACGCGGGCGCCCTCGTCGTCTGCGACGGGACGGAAGAGGCGGAGCGGAGGATCGAGCGGGTGCTCACGACGGACCCGGGCATGGGCGTCGTCCGTCACGCAGATGCGGGTTACGAGGATGCCGTTCGATTCGCCCGAGACCACGGCATCCGCATGCCGTCCCTTGAGTGAGCGGATGGCGTCTCAGCGGCACCCTTCCGTGACCGTGGACGGACTTGTCTTGGTCGAGGGGAAGCTCGTCGCAGTCCGCCGGAGAAACGAGCCCTTCCGCGGGATGCCGGCCTTGCCCGGCGGCTTTGTCGAACTCGGAGAGACGACCGTCGAGGCGGTCGTGCGGGAAGTCCGGGAGGAGACGGGCCTCGAGACGAGAGTGATTCGGCTCGTCGGGGTCTTCTCGGATCCGAACCGGGACCCGCGCGGGCACACCGTCTCCATCGCGTATGGCCTGGAAGTGGTCGGAGGCAAGCTGGCCGCGGGGAGCGACGCAGCGGAGATCGTCCTCGTCGATCCGGAGCGACCGCCGGCGTTGGCGTTCGACCACAACGAAATCGTCCGGGTGTGGCGAGAGGCCTAGAGGTCCGGTGGCGGGCCGGACCAGACTTTCTTTGCGGTGCCTGGGATCCAACCCAACAAGACAAACATGGTCGATACGGCGAGGAACAGACCGAGGCCTCCCGGAGTGGTGACGGCCCCCGCTTGCGTGGCCGCCGCGAACCCGAACCCAGTGAAGCGGCCGATCATCCCGGCGACGCCCGCGAACACGCCGGCCCGGGAGCCCGCGGCGATGCTGACCCACAGGATCCACGCGGCGGCGCCGATCACGAAGAGAATCGAGAGCGCGAACGGGAACAGGCTCTCCGGTCCCACGACAAGGACGGGAACGGAGGGGAACGCGAGGATGAACGCGAGGCTGGCGAAGAGGATCTTGTATGAGGTCCCGTAGCCGTAGAGCTCGCGGTACCGCCGACCGACCTCTCGCGCGGGCCCGAGCGCGACGAGGGCCGCGCTCACATCCCCGCCGTTCGTCGCGGTGGAGTCCGCGATGTGGCCTCGGAGCTCCCGCAAGATGTCGTCCCGCACAGTGGACGCCATGCCACCCATCGCCCGGCGGACGTCGGCCAGGTACTCGGCTTCCGACGTCAACGAGCGTCCTCCAAGACTTGTTCCGCGCCCTTCGTCATCGCGTCCCAGATCGTGAGGGCTTCGCGGAGTGCCTTCCGACCCCGGTCCGTGAGCCGGTAGTACTTGCGGGGCATCCCGCTCTTCGGTTCCTGCCAGTGGCTCTGGACGAACCCGCGCTCCTCGAGCCGTCGCAGGGCCGGGTACAGCGTCCCTTCCTTGAGATTGAAGAATCCGTTCGATCGGTCCCGAAGTTCGTGAAGGATCTGAAAGCCATACTTCTCCTCCTTCGCGAGGAGAGCCAAGAGGCAGAGTTGAATCGAGCCCTTCTTCAACTCCGCGGTCCACTCGGGGGAGACTTCCGCCATCCGGTCCGCCTCGTATCCGAGCCTCGCTATTTCGGCTTTCGGTCGGAAGCGTTCGTCGGTGCGGCATCGGGATTGACATGGGACTGCATTCCTCCGGGATGTGCGCTCATGGCCCTTCAGAAAAAGGGGGAGGGGAGGCGCTCAGTTCTTGCGCCTCGCCTTCGCTCGGAGGTACAGGGCCGGCCCCACGGCGATCCCGACGACGGCCAGCTGTGCCGCGAGGATCGTCAGCGGCGTGAGATTCACGCCAGAGGGCAGGTCGAGCAATGCCTCCGTCGACATGACCGGGTCGTGCACAATCACCTGGCCCGCAGGGTACACGAACGCTCCACGGAGCCAGAAGCCGACGAAGATCCCGCCCCCATGGCGCAGCATGATTCGCCCGCCGCCTTGGAGGTTGAACGTCATCGTCATCGGCACGCCGTCCACCATGACGTCCGTCGCCCACTCGAACCGCCCGATCCGCGTGTAGTTATCGTCGAAGTAGACGCGGTCTCGGGTGTACAGCTCCGGGTGCACGCGTTCCGTCTCGTTCAAGGTGCGCGCATCGCCAAGGTCCCGGCCGAGTCCGTTGTCGGCACGTTCCCGCAGGACGGCATGGATGAATTCCGCGGTCCGCTCGGGAATGAAGTTCCCGACGATCAGCTGCGTCACCAGGGCGAGCCGGTCTTCTGGGTACGCGAAGTCCCAACCCTCGATGCGGTGGTCGTACTTCGCGCCCATCGCGATCGTCGGACCGGTCACGTTGCGGTACCCGAGGAACTCGACTCGCTCGATCCCGTACCGGTTCCCGTCGTCGACGGTGACCCGATACCAGGGGATCCGCGCAGTCCGCTCGCGGACGTCGACGGTCAGGTGGAACGTGAACGCGACGAGGTTCAGCATTCCGTCCCCGAGGCTCGTGTTGTCCGCGATCCGCGAGTACCGAAGGTCTGTCGAGAACACGGTGAAGTTCACGTACGTGGTCCCACCCACGGTCTCGTTCGTGAGGTCGCGGAGCTGCCACGCGGTCGCGAGGGAGAGCGCCTTCACAGGCACGTTCACCGTGAGATGTGGAAGTTGTCGGTCCAGGCTCGTTAGATCGTATCCGTCGCTCACGTTGAAGGGCCGGAATTCGATGAAGTGAGAGAGGTTCTGGCCCAAGACCGTGTACACCGGGATCCCGCGGGTCGCGAGGTAGTTGCCTTGTCCATCGACGATTTCCGCGCCGCCGAGGAACCGCTTGTACTCCGCGAAGATCACGACGCCGTTCGGATGTCGGCTCGTTCCGTACCGCACGCCAAAGAGGGCGTCCCCCGCCTTCACCGCGACGAGATCCCCGCCACCGAACCGGTCCGTGGACACGGGTCCGATCACGACGGTCGCCAGATCGCGGTCCGTGGTCGCCGCGCTCGCGGTCCCCATCAATCCGAGCGGGACCAGGAGGACGGCCGCCACGACCAACGCTGCCACCAGAGTTCGCATGTCGATCACCACCTTCGTGAGGTCCTATATCGCCTCACTATGAGCATAGCTACGCTATGTATACGTCAGTACTTAAAACCGTCCCCGAAAATCTCACCGCAGGCCCATATAGTCCGCCACGATTGGACGAAGACGGTGCCCCGAATCGTCCTCCTCGACACGAATGCCCTTCTCATGCCCTTCCAGTTCCGCGTGAATCTCGAGGCGGAACTCCTCCGGCTGTTGGGGAATCCGGACATCGCCGTTCCGACCCCGGTCCTCTCCGAGCTCACGATCCTCGCGGAGCGGGACCGGAACGCCCAGGCCGCGCTCCGGCTCGCGGCGAGATACCGCGCGATCGACGCGGCCGGATCCGCGGACGATGCCCTCCTCGACCTAGCCCAGAAGCACCGAGCCGTCGTCGTGACGCTCGACCAGCCTCTGCTCGAACGCCTCCGGGTCGCAGGCATCCCGCGCATCTTCCTGCGGTCTCGGAACCACCTCGTGGGCGAGGGCATCTGACCCAGGAAAGACATATCCGAGCGGGGGGCCTCACCCGCCGCACGTGAAACCGTACCATGTGGAGACCCTGAAGGCGATCGCCCTCCTCGGTGGGATGAAGGAGTACGTCAATCTGTCCTCGGGCGAGCTCGGGAAGCTGATCGGGGTCAGTCAGCAGAGCGCGTCCCAGCGGATCCTCGAATTGATCCGGGACGGCCTCGTGGCCCGGGATCTGGCGACGCGGCGCCCGCGGATCCGGCTCACGCCTCGAGGGGCCGAGGTCCTTCGGAAGGAATACGCGGACTACCAGCGCGTCTTCGAAATCAGGGAGACCGTGACGGTTTCCGGCGCCGTCACGAGTGGCCTCGGCGAGGGCGCGTTCTACATGCGCCAGAAGGGGTACAAGGATCAGTTTCGCAAGAAGCTCTGGTTCGAACCCTACGAAGGGACGCTGAACCTGAAAATCCGCGGCCCGGACCTCGCGAAGCTCCAGATCCTTCAGGAGACACCGGGGATCGAGATCGGGGGGTTCGAAGCGGGAGGCCGCACGTTCGGCGGCGCGAAGTGTTTCCTGGCGACCGTCGGGCACGTGGACTGCGCGGTGATCATGCCGATTCGCACGCACCACACGGACGTGCTCGAAGTGATCTCGAAGCACTATCTCCGGAACGCGCTCGGACTGAAAGATGGCGACATCGTTGAACTCAACGTGAGTCTCTGATCAAGGCGGCAGCCTAGAACCGCTTCGCCACATGGTCGAGGACGCTGTCGAAAAGCGCCTTGCCGTCCCCATAGACGGGATCGCGGCCAGGTGTTCGAGTCCAGTCCGGGCGGAGGTGTCGGAAGAAACAGCGTTCGGGATGCGGCTGCACGCCGAACACATTGCCCTCGCGATTGCAGAGGGCGGCGATCCCGTCCGTCGTCCCGCTTGGATTCCACGGATACGATGCGCGCTTTCCGTGGTCGTTCACGAACCGAAAGACGATTTGGTCGTTCTCCGCGAGTTCCTTGAGAATCTTCGCCTGGCGATCCTTCGGGAACAGGAGCTTGCCTTCCGCGTGCGCGGAAATGAAGGTCACGACTTCCTTGCGCCGGAGGCTGTGCGTGAACGCGCATGACCCCCGATTGTCTAATCGGAGGAAGCTGGGCCGGCACTCGTAGTGCCCGGAGTCGTTCGTGGCGAGCACGGCTTCGGGCGTCTCCGTCATCGTGCCGCCCAGGGCCGGCAGCAGACCCGCCTCCACGAGGACCTGGAAACCGTTGCACACGCCGAACACCGGCTTTCCGGCCTCGACGAATTCCGTGAGGTCGCCCGCAAGCCGGCTCCGGAGTCGCGCCGCGAAGATCGCCCCCGCGCGGACGTAGTCGCCGGCCGCGAAGCCTCCCGGAATCATGAGGATGTCATACGTGTCGAGCGTCCGTCGCAACTCGGGCGGGGCGTCTCCGGTGAGCTGCTTCAGGTGAACCTTCTCGGCCTGCGCCCCGAGATGACGGAAGAACGCGACGGATTCGTCCTCGCAGTTCGTTCCTTCGATCAAGAGGACGCCGACGCGGATGTCCGAGCGCTTCACGCGACCACCACTTGCTTCGGGATCGCCTCGCTCCACACCTTCCGCATCGAGGGGATCGACAGGGATGTCCCCTGTCGGCCTTGGCTCAGGTGGAGGGATCGTCCGCCCGTCAACCCCAATCGGACCGTCGGAATGTTTTCGAGGAGATGGATGAATTCGTCGTAGCGGTCCTTCTCCACTTCGACGAGCCAGCGACCGTTGGACTCCGAGAAGAGCGGCACGTCCCACCGCGCGGGATCCATCGGAGCAGTGCTGAGATTCGCGCCGAGGTCCCCTCCGAGGCACATCTCCGCGGCGGCCACCGCGAGACCGCCATGGCTGAGGTCGTGGCAGGCCGCGACCGTCTCCATGCGAATTGCCCGGAGGAGGGCATCGGTGGACGCGCGGAGGCCATGGGCATCCACGGAGGGCGGAGGTCCCCCGTCGAATCCCCGGAGCCGCTCATACTCGGATCCGCCAAATTCCGGACCCGTCGGCCCTATGAGAACGATGGGATTCCCCGACTTCTTGAAGTCGGACGTGACGCACCGCCGAAGGTCTTCGATCATGCCCACGCCCAGGACGACGGGGGTCGGCGGACACGGACCGAGGGCGGATTCGTTGTAGAAGGAGACGTTTCCGGAGGGAATCGGGATACCTAGGATCTTCGCGGTCGTCCCGATTCCTCGGACCGCTTCGCGGAACGACCAGAGCCGGTCCGGTTTCTCCGGGTTCCCGAAGTTCAGACAGTTCGTGAGAGCGTGGGGCGTCGCGCCGACCGACGCGAGATTCCGGCAGACTTCGTCCACCGCGGACGCACCACCGCGGAACGGATCGAGCGCCGTGAACCGAGGGGTCGATGCGACCGCGATCGCGAGGGCCCGCCAGGAATCGATCCTCGGCCGGATGACCGCGGCGTCCCCGTGGCCCGCCTTCCCGATTACGCCTTGAAGGGGCTTCAGGACCGTCGACGCGCGCACCTCGTGATCGTACTGTCGGATCACGTACTCCTTCGACGCGATGTTCGGAGCTGCGAGCAGTTCTAAGATCGCCGAACGGTACGACTTGGGTTCGCGCGGGAGACGGAGCGTTGGGACCTTCCGTCCCTCGGGTGGCCGGAACGGACGAACGTACTCCGGTCCGCCCGTGTAGAACGGCAGATCCATCTCGAGGACGACGGCGCCCTGGTACCGTACGCGACACACTTTCTCGGGAATCACCCGACCCACCACGGTCGCGGGCACGTCGTACAGGTCGCAGATCCGGAGCACCGGTTCCAGGTTCTCCGGTCGAACCGCGAGCATCATCCGCTCCTGGCTTTCGGAGACCCAGATTTCCCACGGTGCGAGGCCTTCTTCCTTCAGTGGCACCTTCTCCAAGTCGACCTCGGCCCCGAATCCCCCCGCGAGGGCCATCTCGCCGATGACGCACGAGAGTCCGCCGCCTCCCAGATCCTTCATGCCGTCGAGGAGACCCGCCTCGGCGGACTCGACGCAAGCGTGGATGAGCGGTTCTTTCATGATTGGATCGCCGAGCTGGACCGCGCCACCCTCCCACTTTTTCACGGACCGATCTGAGAGGTCGACGCTCGCATACGTGACGCCGTGGATGCCGTCCCGGCCCGTTCGCCCCCCGCAGAGGACGAACACGTCCCGATCCGACCCGACGCGGTTCCGGACGAACTGGGATTTCTTCCCGAATCCGATGCAGGCGACGTTCACAACGACGTTGCCGATGTAGCCGTCGTCGAACACGATGCAGCCAGCGACGGTCGGCACTCCGACCCGGTTCCCATAGTCCCGGATGCCGGCGACGACGCCGCCGAACAGATACTTCGGGTGCTTCGTCCCCTTCGGAAGATTCCTCAGCGGGAGGTCCAGCGGGCCGAAGTGCAGGGGATCCGCCAGCGCGATCGGCTGGGCTCCCATCGCGAGCACGTCCCGGAGGATTCCGCCGATCCCGGTGCTCGCGCCCCCGTACGGCTCGATCGCGGACGGATGATTGTGGCTCTCCATGCGCAATGCGTACGCATGGTCCTCGTCGAACTCCACGACGCCGGCGTCGCCCCGGTCCATCACATAGGGCGCCTGGACCGGGAAGATGAATTCCTTGAGGAAGACCTTGGATGACTTGTAACAACAATGCTCGGACCAGGCTTGCCCGAGACTCTGGAGTTCCACGTCGGTCGGCTCGCGGTCGATGCCGCGGAAGTATTCCTGAATCCGGCGCATCTCGTCAACGCTGAGGGCCAGCCCGAGCCGCTCACTGATGTGCGCGAGTTCTTCGGAGGAGGCGTCCCGGATCCGGACGTCGTGCAGGGAGAAGGAGAGGGACCGCCTTCGGAATCGCTCGCCCAACCCTTCGCCCCGTTGAGGACAATCGCCCGCAATACATTATGCTTCTCGTCCGCTCGAACGAGCGAGTCGGAATGGAACCTTCAAGTAGCACCGTGGCCCCATGCCGGCCCGATGCGCCGGCCGTTCCGGAAGAGCCTCGACTCGACCCCCCTCGTCCTGGAGATCGTCCCGCCATCGCGCCGCGCGAGCGAGAAGTCCGTCTCCGCGCTCGTCGACCGGGTCGGGCAGGCCGTGCAATCCCTCGGGAACTTGGACGGACTGAACTTGCCGCAAGTCCTCGACGAGAACCACATGGGACAGCCATTCCTCCGCAACATGGACCCGCGAGAGTTCGCGGCCCGCCTCGGAGCCGATCTCGGCGTGGACCCGATCGTGAACAACGTCGTCCCGCACATGACCTCTTCCGCCGGATTCGAACGGTGGGTCCACGAGTCCCTCGAGACCTTCGGACTCCGGGGCTTCGTCCTCGTCGGCGGGGCGAACGGCAGGGTCCGCTATCCAGGTCCATCCGTCCTCGAAGCGAACCGGATCCTGCGGGCCGCGGTCAAGGGACGGGACGACGTCGCCCTCGGGAACATCATCATCCCGGACCGCGACGATGAAGTTGACCGGCTCATCGAGAAGACCCGGGCCGGATGCGACTTCTTCACGACGCAGGTTCTGTTCGAGGCGGAGCCCATGGCGACCGTCCTCCGAGCGTACGGGAAGCGGTGTGCGGCCCAAGGACTCCCGCCCGCGACGGTCCTCCTGAGCTTCGCGCCCGTCTCCGATTACCAAGACCTCGAGTTCCTCGCCTGGCTCGGGGCGATCGTGACGCCCCGGACCGAGGATGCGCTGCTGAATGCCAAGGGCACCGCGGGCGGGCGCGCCTCGATCGACGTCGCGCGGACCCTGTGGTCCCATCTCCACGCCGCCGCCGCGCAGTCGCGGCCCGCGGTCCCCCTCGGAGTGAACATCGAGGAGGTCTCCCTCCATAACTTCGACCTGGCGGTCCGCATGGCGGCCGAGTTCCCATCGTGGCGGGACCTGAAAGCGCCGCGCGCGGACCATGTTTAAATAGCTCGTCGAGGTTTTTCGCCGTGCGTCGACCGGACACAAGCCGGCGTACCACGGGGGAATGCGGACGGGGAAAGAAGACCGGGACCAGTGGATCGTGAAGTGCCCGAAGTGCGGCCGCGTCCGCGAATCGTGCCGCCACATCTCCCGGGATGACGTCCGCCGGATTGTGAAGCTCCTCGACGCGGGCGTCGAGGTGTACCAGCCGGAGGATGATCGGGAGGCCTCCGAGCCCCATGTCCATGAGCCCGCTAGGCCCGTCGCGCAGTCCCTCCAGCCGCGCTTCACGATGGCAGACCTGGTCCTCGCGGAAACGACGCGGGATGGGCTCCTGGACGCCCTTGCAGAGCTCCGGCACAAGCGCCTCATGTATCGCCGGTGGGGCCTCAAGAAGGTCGTGAAGAAGACGAAGGGGCTGAGCCTGCTGTTCGCGGGTCCTCCCGGCACGGGCAAGACGATGGCCGCGGAGGCGCTCTCGAGCGAACTGGGTCGGCCGATGCACGTGGTCAACTACGCGCAGCTCGAGAACATGTGGGTCGGGGAGACGGAGAAGAACATCGAACATGTGTTCCACACGGCCCTCGACGCGGGCGCCATCCTGTTCTTCGACGAAGCCGACGCGGTGTTCCAGCGGCGCGGGGTCATGTCGACGCCCTGGATGAACCGCGACGTGAACGTCCTGCTCACGCAGATGGAGAACTTCTCCGGTGTCGTCATCCTGGCGACGAATCTCGCGCAGGTGATGGACCGGGCCCTGGACCGCCGGATCGACATCGCGGTCGAATTCCCGCTCCCGGATGCGAAGTTGCGGCGGAAGATCTACGAGCGCCTCGTGCCGAAAGAGGCGCCACTCGCGAAGGGAATCGATTTCGACGTCCTCGCGGCGAAGTATGTCCTCAGCGGGGGCTCCATCCTCAACGTCGTGCGACAGGCGATGCGGAACTCGTTGCGGCGGGGAAAGCGCCACCGGATCACGATGGACGACTTCACACGGGCCGCGGAACGGGAGCTGCGGAAGTCCGCCCTCCTCACGACGGACCACTTGCAAGAGGCCCCGCGACGGGAACGCATCCGGGGCTACGCCTGATGAGTCGAGGCCGTGGACAGGCGTCGAAGGTACCCATCGTTCATACCTCCAAGTAGAGGTATGCGGCATCCGTCAACATCGACGGTCGTCGGATCGCGTCACTTCTCGATCGCGATCGCGTAGTCATGAATCACGGGATTCGCGAGGAGCCGTCGGCACATCTCCTCGGCTTCCTTCCGGGCGACCTTCGGATCCTTCGTCGGGAGGTCGATCAAGAAGACCTTCGAGCTGTGCACGCCCCGGAGGCCTCGGAAACCGAGGAGCGTGAGGGCCTTCAGGACGTTGTCGCCCTCCGGATCCGCGACGCCTTTCTTCAGACGGATCTCCACGCGGACCCGGACCATCGAGATGCGCCTCGCGTCCGGCATCCGCTCCGTCCTCTTAGGCCTTTTCCGGCTCGTCGCCCAGGTGGGCCCGGATCAACGCGAGCCGAGGCGAGGGCTGGAGGATCGCCCGACCGTCCCGCGTCGCGATCTCCACCAGCCCCTTGCCGGCCAGAGTGTGGATCGCGGCGAGGGCCGTTCGTCGGGCGAACCCGGCCTCGATGACGGTGTGAACCATCGAATCCAGGGGCATCGCCCCCCGGAGGAGCCGGATGATCGACCCTTCTGCGCCCGAGAACGCCGCTGCAAGACGGACCCCGCGGAGGACCGGCAGGCGGACCGGGTTCGGGTCGCAGTACCAGACGTCCACTCCCTCCTGAAAGGCGGCCAAGACCGCGGCCATCGTCAAGATTTTCGTCCCGCCAGTTGCGCTGATTCGCACGGGACCGTTCCGCAACGCAAGGCGGACACTCTCTTGGACCGACTCCAGGCATTCGCCGAAGTCAAAGGCGTTCACGCGCACGGCCTGCAGGTCCGGCTCCAAAGACCGGAGCCGCCGGAATCCCGGCGAAACGAAGGTGTTCCGGCTCCCTACCAGAACGAGTCGGTCGTATGGGAGAAGCCGCAAGGCGGGCAGGACATGGCGCTCGTCGAAGCCCATCGTCGCGATCAAGGTGCGTTCGGGCATCTGTCACTCCACGAGCAATTCCATTCCGGCAGCCGGCCTGAGGATCAGGCGGCGGCCGTCCGCGGGATCCTTCGCGCGCTCCACCGCGCCCGCGGCCTCGAGGCGGCGCAAATGATGGTTCATCGTCGCCTTGTGAACGCCGAGCGCCCGGGCGAGTCCTGTTTCCGAGAAAACCTTGTCCCGATTTTTCACGAGAAACGCAAGGACCTCACGTTGTTTCGCCGTCAAGGCCTCCCCATATGTAAGACGAAGCAGGGGCAGCGGGATCTCCCGATAGGTGTCGTCGTGCACGTACGTCGCGGGGATGCCCTCCAGGATGCAGACGAGGAGGGCCGCGGAGCTCATGAGACGGGTCCCGCCCGCGATGTTGAATCGGACATCCGCCGTCGAGGCCCTCTCCTTCCGGACGCCCTCCCGGATTCGAATGGCGCATTGGATCAAGTCGAAGGCGTCGCTCAGCTCGACACCGGTTGCGGCGACGCCGAGGGATCGGCAGAACTCCATGATTTTTCCGCGGGCATCTCGACTCTTTGCGTGGTCGCTATGGTAGAACACGACGCGCTCGAGGCCTTCTGTGGAGCGAATGGACGGGATGAGGCTTTGGGGCCTCCAGCCGAGCGTGCCGAAGAGGACGGTCAATCGAATCCCACCGACGGGAAAGGTCTGACGATAAGAAAATTGTTCCTTCGATAGGACGCGGGCCCCGGAGGGTCCGGAGGCGAAACTGTTTTATCGCGCCTTCCGATGAACGCTCCGGACGGCTCCTCGATGTACCAGGGCGAGAAGACACTGCTTGTCACGAGGCCGACTCGGCTCGTCGCCCTTCGGTACTATGTGGGCATGTTCTTCTCCCTCATCCTTGCGGGCGTGTTCTACTTCCAGGTCATCGAGCGCTTCGCACCGTCATTCCCGACCCTAAGCGTCCTCGGCGAATCGACGAACGTGATCCTGGCAGGCGTCTTCCTCTTCCTTGCCCTCCTCGCACTCCTGGCGGCTGAACTCCTCCGCAAAACGACTCGGTACATCATCACGGACAACAAGATCATTCGAGAGGATGGGATCCTGAGCAAGCGGACGGCGATGTCCCCGTACACGCAGTTGGAACGGGTGGACCTCCATCAGAGCCTCCTCCAGCGGATCCTCCGGATCGGGACCATCGTTGTCGACACGGGCGACGACTCGTTGAACATCGACATGATCCCGCATCCTCGGCAGGTTCAGGACTTGCTCAGCGCCCGGATGGGTCGTCGGGCCTATTCCGGGCCGGAGCCACCGAATCCGTAGACCACGGCTCGCCCGGAACGAAAGGTCTCCGCTCCGTCCGCGTTTTCGGTTTCTACTCCGTCCACGGAAGGAGCAGGCGAGCTTCCTGGGTTCCCACGACGTCCCAGGCACCCGGTTTGCCGTCCGGCTCGCCTTCCACCCAGTAGCCGCCCAGGGTCATGTCGTACCCGTGCGTCGGGTCCAGGGCCACCGTGCATCCGAGCTTGCGTCGGTAGCGGCGGGTCGCCCAGCCGGCCTCATGCCGCCGGGACCACACCCGCCGTTTCAGGGCGACGACCACCTCGAGCCACTTCACCCGATCCGCCGGCCGATCCCGCGAAATCCGCCGAAGTTCGTCGGCCACGTAGTCCAGGTCCGTCCGAGACAGGGTCGCGGCGCCGTCATCGCCCGTGTGGCTGTGGAAACCGCCCAAGATCGCGTAGCCGACGTCCAGGTTCTCGATCGCGCCTCGCGCCCGCTTGACCGCCTTCTCGTTGCCGTGGCTCACCCAATTCGGCTTCCGGTCTTCCGTCTGCAGGGGGTAGGCCGCCCGAAGGACGGTCACCTGCCGGGGCCGCTGCCGGACGAGCCGCGTTCCCCGGTTCCCGACGAGGAAGCCGTTCGTCTCCCGGTTGTACGCCTCCACCGCGGAAGTGACGAGGCCGAGGAAACAGCTGCGTCCGATCACGATATCGTCCATGGGAGCACCCTCCGGCAGGGGCCGCACCAACGCCCCCGGGCGTATAAGAAAGTGACGACCCGGACATCGCACTTCGTTCTAATTTTTTTCATACCGTTTTATGTACACGTCACGGTGGCCTCCGGGAGAAAGGCAAAATAACCGCCGAAGGATACGCGGCCGGAGCCGGAATGAAGCGCTTTGCCACAGAGCTGCGAGGCAAGACCGTCATGACGGAGGATGGCCAGATCCTGGGAGTCCTCGAGGACTTTCTCCTGGAAACGAAGACGGGACGAATCCAGTCGCTCCTCGTCCAACCCGCCGAGTCCGTGGAGACGCGCCTCTTCAAGACGGACCCGGATGGGCGGCTCATCCTGAGCTTTCGTTCCATGAAATCGGCGCGGGACGTAATCGTGACGCAGCTCGCGGACTGACGGCGCGGTGGCGGACGTGACGAAGCTCACCCTCTACGGCGGCGTCGGGGAGATCGGCGGGAACAAGTTCCTCGTCGAGGACGGCGACGCGCGCCTCTGGCTCGACATGGGGGCCGCTTTCCACTTGGGTGACGAGTACTTCGTCGAGTTCCTCGGGCCGAGGGACCGCTTCGGGCTCCGGGACCCCTTCGCGCTCGACCTGATGCCCCGAATCCCCGGTCTGTACTCGGCCGACGCGCTCGAGCCGACCGACATGGTGTGGGAACCACCCGCGTTCTCCGCGATCTTCATCACCCATGTCCACTACGACCACACCCAGCACCTTCGATGGGTCGATCCGAACATCCCGGTCCACCTCGGGGAGGGGGCCAAGACGATCCTCGAGTCGCTCGACACGACCGCACGCCAGCCGAACCTGCGCCTCGGTGCCCACGCCTACCAGACGTTCCGCTCCGGCCAAGCGAAGACCGTGGACGGCGTCGAGGTCGAGCCGATCCACGTGGATCACAGTGCGCCCGCGGCCTATGGATACCTCGTGCATACGAGCGAGGGGACGATCGCGTACACGGGCGACCTGCGACACCACGGTCCGATGAAGCGGCTCACGGCGGAATTCATCGCTGCGGCCGCAGCCGCCAAGCCGATCGCTCTGATCACGGAAGGG
>Ga0184639_10000686_pt1 | contig 13565 bp, 10 predicted proteins | sample PLM31_170_b2_FD_133155 | JGI IMG/M metagenome (GOLD analysis project Ga0184639, IMG submission 133155) | Groundwater sediment microbial communities from an aquifer in East River, Colorado, USA - PLM3-1_170_b2 | ecosystem: Environmental > Terrestrial > Soil > Riparian zone | place: USA: East... | reverse complement strand
TCGTGGCTGGTCCGTCGGCTCTTCCGTCGCTTCCGCCGATGCCGCAGGGCGGCCAGCAGCCCTCGCTTGAGTTCGCCGCGAGGCAAGACGCCAGGGCCGTGGAGCTCGTCTCGTGGGACACCCGCATCGTCGCATCCTCAGGATACTCCGTGCGCAGCCACTTGGCGATCTGCTCCGGCGACCAGCGCTGGGCCAGCCGCCTGTGCACGTACGCCGTGAGCCGTCCATTGACCACCAACTTCCGCGGGCCCCGGGGCGTGTGGGTAGCGGTGGCAGCCGCCCGATGGGCCGCCGCCGCCCGGTACGTCCGCGCCGTCATTCCCGCCCGGTGCAGTTCTCGTGTCATCGTGCTGGGTGCGCGGCCGAGCTGCCGGGCGATCGCTCGGTCCCCGTACCCTGCCGCTACTTGGCGGCTCATCTCCTCGGGCTCCGCGACGGTGAGCCTCTTGTAGGTTGTCATCCAGCGCAACTCTTTTCTCCTGGGCCATCCCAGGATAGAGGTGTTGCGCTAGAAACTTGAACTCAAAAACATTAGAGTATCTCCGCTCATCCGCATGAAGGTGGGGATCCGAAGATCTATGGAAACCTTCCAGAGGCGGAAGATTCTGCTACTGATCCTCGCTGTGGCCTTCCTCGTGCGCTTCATTCGGGTTAATGCCCCCATTTCTGGAGAACACTCCTGGAGGCAAGCACGACACGCTATGGTTGCCCGTAACCTGTATCGACACGGGATGAACGTGTTTTACCCCCAGGTCGATTGGGGCGGGAAGAAGCCGCTTCTGATTCAGTCGGAATTTAACATCTATGCCTACCAAGTCGCGTTGTTGTATCAGCTCTTCGGGATCCACGAATCGGCAGGCAGGGCTCTCTCCCTCGCCTACTCAATGGGAACACTTCTCTTCCTGTTCTTGATCTCAAGACGGTACTGCGGAGAGAATGTCGCGGTTTGGGCATGTGCCTTTTATGCCGTGGCCGCGAGCTCGATCTACTACGGACGGGCCATTATGCCAGAGCAAATGATGCTCTTTTGCTCCGTAGCGGGGCTCTACTATTTTGGAAAATGGCTCGACGTCAAAAAGACTGGTTGGTTCTTGCTGGCCTCGATCCTGGTTGCCTTGGCATGTTTGATCAAAATCACGAATTTACACCTTGGACTCCCTCTGGCCTTCCTTATCTGGGCTAGGCAGAGAGATGAGAGGCCTCCTTGGCAGAAGTTGGCCTTCTTTGTCTTCCTGGTCATGGTCCCCACATTCCTCTGGTATTTCCATTCTTACCAGCTCCACTTGAAAGGAGCTCAGCCGTTGATTCCGTGGGCTCCGGGGGGGGAGAGCCGATGGGGGAACCTGGAAGAGCTGGTCACCTGGCGCTTCTACCGTAAAATGATCTTTGACCGCCTCTGGAAGGTTCACCTCACGTATACTGGAGGGGCCTTGTTTTTCATAGGTCTACTTATGCGGCGTGGCAATAGGCAAGAGCAGATCTTTGACATCTGGCTTGCTGCGATCGCAATTTATGTTGTGATCGTAGCGAAAGGGAATCTTTTTCATGAATATTATCAACTTCCGTTCCTCCTCCCCGCTTCTGTCTTCATCGGGAAAGCCTGTTCCAGATTCTTTGAGGGTGGCTTTTGCATGGGGGGTCGTCTCCAGAGGCAAGCCATCTCAATTTTTTTCTTCCTCCTTATTACTGGTGTTCCCGTCGTCTGCCTGGCAAGAACCTTGGGATACTTCAGGCATGAGGATGTCTTACACGTGGCTGTTGATTTGGGAACAGCCATCCGACAGAGAACAGAACCATGCGCCTTAGTTGTCACCTTCTATGGCGGCAACCCTACCGTGCTTTACTATGCTGACCGAAAAGGTTGGCTGGCATACCCTAGAGATCTTACTGTGGGATTTCTTGAACGAAAGCGTGTGGAAGGGGCTTCTTATGCTGCTGGCTTCATGTCTCCCATTTTACCCGACTTTCGTTCACCCGCCGCCCAGAGGGGATTGGATGAAGTGCTTCGCCGCTACGAGCGGGTGGTACAAACTGAGGACTACTTTCTCCTCGATCTCCGCCCGGGAGAGACATGCGAATGAGAGAGCGTCCTGAAAGGACAGGTGACCGGACCGTCCCCTCCTATCTCACTGTCGCTTGCCCATTGAAGAACCCGGCCAGGCCGTTCCCTTTCAGGCCGATGGTGGCGACATCGCCATCAAGTCCGATTTGACCGCGAGGGTGGCCAAGCTCGCGCCTCTGGCCCACGAGGTGCCGAGCGCATATCATGGCCGACCGATAGCGAGGAGTAAAAGATCATCTGGCGTGACGGCATCGCCGCCCCCTATCGCATTCCCCCTTTCAACTGTCCGATTAAACCAGTGACTGCCAAGAACCTCATACCGCAGGCACAGCGCGTATCAATAATATCAGTAGCTGCAGTCGCTGCAGACATCCTCGCGGTCCTGTCCCTTCTGCTTCTGATCCTGGCACTGACCGGGAAGTTCCCCTTTTCTGGAGATTATTCCTCCCCATTCGGCGTGATCAAGAGCGGACCCAAGCCGACCATATGGGTTTGCCTCTTCGCTCTCGCAATGCTGGCAAGGATTACGATCCGCCAGGAAGGTGGGCGTATTCCTGGATTAATTCTGCATCCGACAGCCACACGTCTGTTTCTCGTCGCGCTCTTCATCTACAATGCGAATGGCCGGCAGATCGGAGCCATCGATACCATACCGTCACGCCTTTTGCCGGTCAGCATCCTCAAGGAGAGAAACTTCGACTTGGATGAGTTTCGATTCCTCTACGCCCGCGGAATTCCTAAATGGCTGATCCAAACTGGTGGACATCTGGTCTCGGGGTATCCCCCTGGTCCCGCGATTTTGGCGCTTCCCTTCTATCTCATCCCAGTCCTAGCTGGCGTGTCTCCCGAATCCAAGTTGCTGATTGATGTGGAAAAACTAGCCGCATCAACATTTACGGCCCTATCCGTAGCACTGCTATATGCGCTGCTGAAAAGACTAGCTGGGGAGAAAGCTGCGCTAACCCTGAGCCTGATTTATGCGTTCGGAACCAGTTCCCTTAGCATTAGCAGTCAAGCGCTCTGGCAGCATGGCCCAATCCAACTGCTACTTGTGGCCAGCCTGTACTGTCTCGTGAGGGGGATGGAGGAGCCGAAATGGGCTGCCTATTCAGGTTTCACCCTGGGGTGGGCGGTTTTATGCCGCCCCACAGACCTCCTGGCTGCAATCCCTCTTGCCGTTTATGTTTTTCATCTCCACCGAAAGGAAGCCCACCTGTTCAGCCTCCTCATTCTGCCGTCCATCGCCTTTATGGTACTCTACAATCACTGGTACTTCGGCTCCGCTATTCGGATGGGATATGATCAGGGTTTCTTCTCGGGAGACATGTGGAAAGCGCCGTTATTCGATGGTTTGGCAGGAATTCTCATAAGCCCTAGCCGTGGGTTATTTATCTACTCACCTATACTCCTCTTCTCAATTGTAGGAATGTACATCGCCTGGTGTGATTCCGGAAACGTGCTGTATAGATACTTGAGTGTTGCCGTTGTATTGTTAATCGCCCTCTACAGCAGATGGGGCCAGTGGTGGGGGGGTTGGGCCTTCGGCCCCCGACTGCTCGCAGACCTGACGCCATTGCTCACGGTACTGATCGTGCCGGCCTACCCACGCCTCGTGGCCGCTCGGGCTCCGCGCCACGCGGCGTATGTCCTGGCCGCGCTCTCGATTGCTCTCCATGCCCTTGGGGCCTTCGCGCCAGGAGCCTGGAATCCAGGGGGTAACCCGCGATCGAATCGCCTCTGGTCCTGGACGGACGGGGAGCTCGCGTATCGAAGCCGCCGGTGGCTGCACAAGCTTGTCGGCACGCCTCGGCCTCGCGAGCTCCCGATCGTCTCGATCTCTGCCGATCGCTCTCATTACCACCAGGGCGAGCACGTAGGGCTGAAGGTTCTTGTCCGAGGGGCAGATTCAGAGGGCGGTCGACCTCTACCTGTCGATCGTCGGACCTGATGGCCAGCGGCGCTTCATTGGGCCTTCAGGCCTGACACTGAATCCGATTCCGTTCCTCTCGCCGATTCCGCGAACCGCTTTGCTCGAGCGGAGCCTGGTGCTGCCGCTGCCTGACGACCGGGTTCCCGGTCTGTACACGCCGGAGTGGTGGCTGTACCAGGCGAGAAGCGCGTGGGGAACAGAAGGACTAATCAACATGAGTAGAGCGCAACGCCTAAGCCTGGGTGAGTGAGGATGACATTCTTGCAGTGGTAGAGGGTGACCCTTCAGCAGGGGTGGGGGCCACTTGCTGAATCACCAAGGCTTCGATATAGTGGGTCAGCAATCCCCCGAGTCTGGCTTGAGCCGGGCTCCAATATCAGAGCACAGGGATACCACTGGGCGCTTGACATCCACTCGGGGCCTCTCTGTCCGTTCTGGGTTCTGGGGGGAGGGTAGGGCAGAGCCAATGACGTGTCGAGGAATTGACGTGACAACCGTGAAAGTCATCGGCCTCATATCCGGGACGTCAGCGGATGGGATCGACGCGGCGCTCGTGGAGATCGGCCCCGGGAAGGCGTTGCCGCGCCTTCGCCTGCTACACTTTGTCGTCCTCCCTTTTCCCCGGAGGCTCCGTGAGCGGATTCTTCGGGCGGCGGACGACTGTCGGGGAGGCGCCGCGGAGCTTTGTCAGTTGAACGCCTACCTCGGCGAGCTGTTCGCCCAGGCTGCCCGCACCGTCGCCCGTCGCGCCGGGATGTCGCTCAGCAGAGTGAACCTGATCGGCTCTCACGGTCAAACCATCGCTCACCTGCCCGACCCGAAGACAGGGGACGGGGCGTTGGTCCGGTCCACGCTGCAAATCGGTGAGCCATCGATCATCGCCGAGCGGACCGGGGTCACGACCGTCGCCGACTTCCGGCCCCGCGATCTGGCCGCTGGCGGCGAAGGGGCACCCCTCACCCCCTACCTTCACGCCCTCCTCTTCCGCCATCCTCGGAGGGATCGAATTGTCCTGAATCTCGGCGGGATCGCCAACCTCACCTTTCTGCCAAAGGGCCGAGGATTCCGAGGAGTCCACGCCTTCGATAGCGGTCCCGGCAATGTCCTGATCGACGGTCTCATGGCGCGGTTGACGGGCGGCGCGCTGGGCGTTGACCTCGATGGAAAGATCGCCGCGTCCGGGCAAGTCGAGCCTCGCCTGCTTGGGTGGCTGATGGACCATCCATACCTCTCGCGCCGGCCGCCGAAGAGCACCGGGCGGGAAACCTTCGGCCCGACGCTGATCGAGGCGCTGCTCCGCCATGCTGCGGCCCGCCGTATCCCAGAGGAGAACCTGGTCGCGACTGTCACCGCCTTCACAGCAAGATCGGTGGCACTCCACGTCCGGCGGGATTTCCCACGTCGGGGCGCCGAGGCATCCGACCTGATCACCTGCGGCGGCGGCGCGCGGAACCCGACGCATCTCAAGCGGCTCCAAGAAGCACTGCCGCAGTGGAGCCTCCTCACGGCAGACGAGGCTGGCTTTCCAGGTCGGGCCATCGAGGCCTCGGCCTTCGCCCTGCTGGCCTACCTGACGGCGAACGGTCGGCCCGGTAACCTCCCCTCCATCACCGGGGCGTCCCACCCCGCAGTCCTGGGCAAGATCGTGCCAGGGCGGGCGTTTCGAGGATTGCGTTGAGAAGTCCTGCCTACTACGAGGCGGCGATTAGGCTACTCGGCGAGATCCACAAGAGCCAAGGCGGGGCGATTGACCGTGCGACCGACTTGATCTTCGCCTCCCTCGCGGCCGATGGCGTCCTGCACCTCTTCGGAAGCGGCCACTCCCATCTGGTCGCCGAGGAGGCATTCCATCGAGCGGGCGGGCTGGTCCCGGTCAACGCCATGACCGAGCCGTTTCTGACCCCACTGACCCCGCCGAGGAAGAGCGGCCGCCTCGAGCGGCTGAGCGGCATTGCTGCGATCCTCCTGGACTACCACGAGCCCCGGCCGGGGGAGGTCCTGGTCATCATCTCCAATGCCGGGATCAACCCGGTATCGGTGGAGCTGGCGCTGGAGGGGAAGGTGCGAGGTCTCACCGTCATAGCCATTACCTCGCTCCACCACGCTCGGGCCGTCGCCTCGCGTCACGCGAGCGGCAAGCGCCTGTTCGAGGTGGCGGACCTCGTGATCGACAACTGCGGCGAGGCCGGCGACGGCGCCGTCAGCTTCCCCGGGCTCGCAGGAAAGGTGGGGCCGACATCGCTCCTGGCCGGCGCCTTCATCGTAAACTCGATCGTCTGCGGTGTCGTCGATCGATTTGTCGCGCAAGGGCTCCAGCCGCCTATCTATCTCAGCGCCAACCTGCCGGGCGGCGACGAGCACAATCGTCGCCTGGAGACAAAGTATAGGGGACGGATTAAGTTACTGAGTTGAGAGATCATTGTGGGCAAAAGGCGTTCATAGTTCATGGTTCATAGAGAGACTCATTGATGTCCTTGGAAACCTCAACCGCGAACCGCAAAAGCCATTCTCGGGCGGCAGTCTTGGTCGTCGTGGCGGCGACGTTGCTCATCGAAGCCGCTCTTGCCGCGGACCTCGCCGTTACTGTCCGCGAGGTGATCGATGGAGACACGATCGTTCTGAACGATGGCCGCAAGGTCCGGTATCTCGGGATTAATGCGCCTGAGCACGGGCAACCATATGCTCGCGAGGCAACGAACTTCAATCGACGAATTGTCAGCGGCCTCTCCATCCGACTCGAGTTCGATCAGGCGCGACAGGATCGGCATGGCAGGCTTTTGGCCTATGTGTACGACAAAGAAAAGATGGTGAACGAACGGCTGTTGGCCGAAGGGTTAGCCCATGTTTTTTCGATGCCACCGAACACGCGGTATGCCGATCGGTTTCTTCAGACCCAGGAAGAAGCAAGAACTGCCGAGAAAGGGATGTGGAAGACGGTCCGAGGCCCACTCAAGATCACCCGGATCGATCCAAAGGGCGATGCCGATGACGGGAAAGGTGCGCTTGCCGAGTTCGTTAGGATCGCCAACATTTCAAACCGCGCCGTGGATGTCAGCGGGTACTCGATTGCTGATCGCGACGGTCATCGCTACGATTTTCCCTCCGCCCAGCTTCCACCCGGCCACGCGCTGACACTCGTGACAGCCGACGGACAGGATCGACGTGATCAGGCGGGGCCGGTGACACTCTACTGGAACCGTCGAGCGAGTGTCTGGAACGACAGGGGGGACACCGCCTATCTCAGAGATCCAAAGGGGGAGGTCGTGGACAGATTCGAGTACAAGGTGGGGACACGGCGCCAGCGTCTGCACCGGGGAGACTGACATGGTTCACGGTTGACAGTTCACTGTTTACGTATGGCCGCAAGGTCGTTTCCGTGAACTGTGAACTGTTCACTGTGAACTGTTCACTGTGAACCCCATGTATGATCTGGTGATTCTGGGGGCTGACCTGATCGACGGGACCGGGGCTTCAGCGCGCCGGGCCGACCTCGCCGTGGCCGACGATCGGATCACGGAGATCGGACGGATCGAGCCGTCCCGGGGACGGCGCGTGATCGAGGGCGATGGCCTCACGCTCACGCCCGGCTTCGTGGACATCCATTCACACTCCGATTACCACTTGCTCCTTCAGCCGACGGCCGACAGCGCGGTCCGGCAAGGGGTCACGCTCGAGATCGGCGGCAATTGCGGCTACGCGGCAGCCCCGATCTGGGGAACGTGGCTCGCGGAGCGAACGGCCACCTATCGCGACCTCTACGGCCTCGACCACTCGTGGCAGGGGGTGGCGGACTACTTCGATCGGCTTGAGGCGTTAGGGATCTCCGAGAACTTCGGCCTCCTGATGGGGCACAACACGCTGCGCGGCTCGGCCATGGGGGGCGCCAGCCGCTCGCCGTCCTCCAAGGAGCTGGACGCGATGGTCGAAGCGGCGCGACGGGGAATGGCCGAGGGCGCCCTCGGCCTGACTACGGGTCTGGTCTATGCTCCTGCCTGCTTCTCCATGCCTGACGAGCTGGCCGCGATCGCGGTCGCGGTGCGCGAGGCAGGAGGCATCCTTGCGTGCCACATGCGGAGTGAAAGCGACGGCTTGCTCGAGGCGATCGAGGAGATTATTGACGTGGCGTCGCGAGCAAAGATCCCGCTCCAGATCTCTCACCTCAAGACCTCGGGGGAGCGGAACTGGCCGAAGCTCCCGGAGGCCTTTCGCCTTATCGAGGAGGCGCGGGCGCGGGGCCTCGACGTTTCCTGCGACCGCTACCCCTACACCGCCTCCAACACCGGACTCCAGGCCGTCCTTCCCACCTGGGCCCTGGAGGGGGGGCGGCAGGAGCGGCTAGAGCGGCTCCGCAACCCGGAGGCACGACGCCGGATCGCCCAGGAACTGGAAGAGCACTACGCGACCGACTACTGGTCTCGCCTGATGCTCTCCGAGGTGACCCGGGAGGAGCACCGCCGCTATGAGGGATTGCTGGTGACCGAAGCGGCAAGGCTGGACGGCAAGCCGCCGATCGACTTCGTCATCGACCTTCTGATCGCGGAGCAGGCGCAGGTCGATGCCATCTTCTTCACGATGTGCGAGGAGAACCTGGAGGCGATCCTGACAAGGTCGTATACGATGATCGGATCGGATTCCGGGTGTCGGAGTCATGAGGGACCGCTTAGTCGCGGCCGGCCGCACCCCAGGACCTTCGGGACATTCCCGCGTGTCCTGGGCCACTATGTGCGAAAGCGTGGACTCCTCGACCTGCCGATCGCCGTCAGAAAGATGACCTGGGATCCCTGTCGAAAGCTCGGACTCTCCGCCCGAGGACGCCTCCAGCCCGGCTGCATCGCCGACCTGGTCCTCTTCGACCCGGTGACCATCGCCGATCGGGCGACCTACGAGGCGCCAATACAGTATTCGGTCGGCCTCCATCATGTCTTCGTCAACGGGGTGGCCGTAGTTGAGGGCGGCGAGCACACCGGTGCCCGACCCGGCCGCGCCATCCGGCGACCCCGGAGGTCATAAGGTGAAGCCCTTTCGCGAACACCTCGCCGTCCTAATCGCCTATTCGCTGTTGACGATCCTCCTCACGTATCCAATTGCCTTCCAGCTCACTACACACCTGCCCGGCGATGGAGGCGACACCAACATCTTCGTCTGGAATCTCTGGTGGATCAAGAAGGCGCTCACGGAATTGCATACAAACCCCTATTGGACAGATTACCTCTACTACCCCGAAGGTGCCAGCCTGGTTCTCCACAATTTAGTGCTATTCAACGGCCTGCTGGGGATCCCGCTGCAGATGTTTATTGGCCTCATCGCTGGAATCAACCTCCTTGTCCTTCTGGCGTTTGTACTTTCGGGTTATGGAGCATACCTATTGATCCGCTATCTGGTCGCCAGCCGTGTTTCAGCGTTCATCGGCGGGGTGATCTTTGCGTTCTGCCCATACAAGTTCGCCCATCTGCTTGGACACTTCGGCGCCATCAGCACAGAATGGCTGCCGTTCTATGTCCTTGCCCTACTCAAGCTGGTAAATAATAGTAGGGGGAGGGGAATCGGCACACCTTTTTGGTGTGGACTCTTCCTCCTGTTTATCGCCTTCTGCGATTATTTCTATCTCATTTACGCATTGATCTTTACGGTCCTCTTTGCCGCTTACCGGATCGGGACCCTTGGAATCCGAGCCTTTCTTGAGCTAGATTCCCGCAAGCTCCGCACCGCTTTGTGCCTCTTCATTATTGGATTCGCTCCCATCCTGACCATGGCAGGGATCGACCTTGTGAGGGAGGGGCATGTAGAGATTCGTCGATGGGGTGGAGCCACAGGATTCCAGGCCGATCTGTTTTCCTTCATCACACCAAGTCCACTCCACCCCCTCTTTGGGCCTCTTGTTCAACCCATCGCCAGAATGTTCAAGGGAAACCTTGCAGAGGCAACGGTGTTCGCCGGCTACCTCCCTCTTTCCCTCGGCCTCTTCGCTGTGTTCAAGCTACGATCGACCGAGCCATGGGTGCGGTTCTGGTCGCTTTCCCTTATGGTCTTCTTTATCCTCTCTCTCGGCCCCTTTCCCAGGATTCTGGGCAAAGGCATCAAACTCATTCCGCTGCCGTACCACCTTATCATGCGCACGCCGATCCTCAACAATCTCAGAATACCCAGCCGATTTGCCATCATGGTCATGCTCTCCCTGGCTGTCCTGGCCGCCTTCTCCTGTCGGCGCCTATTTGAAAGGTTTGGCGAGATCATGGGCCGGACACTGATGTTCCTCGGGATCTCGCTGACCATCACCTTCGAATACCTGGCTATTCCCTTCCCTATGTTCAGACCTTCTGTACCGAAGACCTATAAGCAGATCGGCAAGGAGCCTGGCGCCTTTACTATTCTCGAAATTCCTTTGGGCCGAAACAGTGGCGTCACGAAGGGGCTCGGTGAATTTCCCCATTCATTTCTTTTTTACCAGACTGTGCACGAGAAAAAGCTTATCGGCGGACACATCTCGCGTGTCCCCGACTCGAAGATCCAGGCCCTCGCATCACGCCCGCTTCTGCGAAGGATCCTGGAGCTCCAGGGGGGGGGACCCTCCGCCGACACCCCCGAGGACCTGCCAGACCGCACCGGGGTCGACGACTTATCGCGACTGCAGGTCAAGTATATAATCGTTCACCCTCCCTTCAATCAGTCCAGAGTTCGAGACTATGTAGAGGCAACCCTTCCAGTCGAAATGATTTCTAACGAAAATGGGGTGATTGCCTTCCGGGTCCTCCCGAATGCCGGAGCGATACGCGAAACCCTTGAGTAAACTGTGTATCGGGCTAGGGGGCAGGAACCAAGGGTCCGAGGCAACAATGGTGATCTACTAGGGGAGAAATGACGTGCGACCACGGATCGGGATTACGAGCTGGCACTACCAGGATGACGAGGAGCGCTGGGAGGCGGTCCTGGACGCCTACGCCAAAGCTGTGCTAGAGGCGGGCGGCTTGCCGGTGATCCTGCCGGTCGCCGCCGCCGAGCCTGTCCTGAGCCCTGAGCGGAACCGAAGCGTCGAAGGGCCCACGGTGGTCCAGGAGTACCTGGAGATGATCGACGGGCTGATCTTGACTGGGGGCGCCGACATCCACCCCTCCTTCTACGGGCAGATCGTCCTGGAGCGGTGTGGGGAGATCGACGAAGAGCGAGATCGATTCGAAGTGGAGCTGATCCATGCAGCCCGCAATCGTGACCTCCCCTTCTTGGGGATCTGTCGCGGGCTCCAGGTCCTCAACGTGGCGCTAGGCGGCAGCCTCTACCAGGACCTTTCCTATCGCGCCGGGACCGACCCCACCCACATGAATCCTCGTGAACGACGCGGGGAGCTGGCGCATCAGGTTGCTGTCGCGCCGGGTTCCCGCCTCGCCGCCATTATCGGCGCCCGCGAGCTGCCCGTGACCAGCACCCACCACCAAGTCATCCGCAACCTCGCGCCCGCGCTGACGGTGAGCGCCGTTGCTCCCGACGGGGTCATCGAGGGGATCGAAGGCCCGGGCCGCTTCCTCCTCGCGGTCCAGTGGCACCCCGAGCGAATGGCTGACCGCCACCCCGAGCAGCTCGCCCTGTTCCGATCTCTCGTCGAGTCGGCGCGGCGCCCCGGCTCACCTCACTCCTCTCCCCCATCTGGGGGACAGGGTGAGGGTGAGGGCCAAGCGTCGGCCGGCTGATGTGGGCCAGCCGCCGCGCGGCTGGTATGGAATTACATGCGGTACGCGCCGGCAGCCCATGCGCGGCGGAGCTTGACCAGATCGAAGAGCATCCGGGCCGAGTCTCGCAACACCCGCACCTTCCCTCTCGGCTGATCCTGCCAGTTGACAGGAACCTCCCGAATCGCGTAGCCCCATTTCCGAGCCAGGAATAAGACCTCGACGTCGAACCCGAAGCCGGCGAGAGTCTGGGCCGCGAATAGTGTATCGGCGGCCGCCCCACGGAACAGCTTGAACCCGCATTGGGTGTCAGATAACCCCCGGACGGCCAGCAACCTGACGAGGCGGTTGTAGATAAACCCAATGTACTTTCGGTGGAGTGTTCCCTCCACGCGGCACTCGGGGTTTCGGATCGCCCTGGACCCGATCACGATGTCGATGTCGTCCGAGAGCGCCCGTTCGAGACGATGGAGCTCTTCGATCGGTGTGGCCCCGTCCGCATCGCAGAACAACCGAAGATCCCCCTTCGCGGCCAGCATCCCGGTTCGGACGGCAAACCCCTTTCCCTTGTTGCGGCCGAGGGGGAGCAGGCGAAGAAACGGACAGCCTGTCGTCAGCGCCTGAACGGCTGCGGCGGTCCCGTCCTGGCTCCCGTCGTCAACGACGATGATCTCGGAGGGACTCCCGCGGCTCTCCAGGTAGGCAATGACGCTGGAGAGATAGGGCGGGAGTCTGGACTCCTCGTTAAACGCAGGGATGATAATGGAAAGCACTACGCGCATGCCTCCTCACGGATGTCCGGCACATTCTTGCTCCACCATAGCGATCAGATCCTCAAACGGCGGGGAGACATCTTTGATCGGCTCATGCCAACTGTTCTTCCGCTCTTTCTGGCCACGGCGAAGCACAATCCAGCTCGCGCAGTTCCGGCCGCTGCGAAGCCACAGTCGCAGTCCGAACCTCTCCGCCTCGATCTCCTGGGCGAGGGTGTAGTCAGCGGTCCCCGCCATCCCTTCGATAATCCCCCCGAGGAGGAGACCTCCCGGCACGACAACAATGGTGGTAAGCTCCGCCGCCAAGCGGCTGTCTGAGACATCTGTCTGGGTCGCAGGATGGGCGAGGAGGTCATGGCCGATGGTGTGGGCGATGAGTTGGGACAGCTCATCGTCGGAGGCATACCGAGCTGCGCTCTGGCTGACGTACATGATTCCTGGGGCGACGTTCCATCCGGCCGCACGGTCATCGCCGACGATGTAGAAGGCAAATGATCTCCCAAGATACCTGAATGGGAGGGTCTGCGCGAGGGGATGCGCAAGGCGCTCCACGCGCAACGCGTCATCGGGGGCAGAGAGGACTTGCAGGCCGGCGCCGGGGCTACACGCAGTGACCACCAGCATGAGCGAAAGAAGGGCCGCACGAGCCGGACACATCACTCGCCCCCCAACAACCCGGCCAGCCGCTGGTGGGTGTCGCATCCGACCACCTCACGGATTGCTTCGGGGGCGGGACCGGTCGTCCCGCGGAGGTGTCGGTCCTTGGCCAGGGCGATCCGATCACAGGAGACCATGACCCGGGCCTCGGAGAGCCGCCCTGTCTCCACTGCCTCGGCGACCCCGTCGAACGCCTGTCGCTGCGCGGCTTCGTCGGAGCAGATGAGCACCAGATCGCCACCAGCTTCAAGGAAGCGCACGGCCGCCTCGCCGGGGGGAGTGGTGTCCGTGATGCCGCTCATCAGCAGGTCGTCGCTCACCAGCAGCCCGGAGAAGCCCAGGCGTTCCCGCAGGAGATGGGTCAGAATCGCCCGAGACAGCGTCGCGGGTCGGTCCGGGTCCAGCGCGGGGCACAGAAGATGGGCAGTCATCAACGCCGGGATCCCCTCACGAATCACGGCGGCGAACGGGACCAGCTCCAC
>Ga0184639_10000684_pt1 | contig 13568 bp, 8 predicted proteins | sample PLM31_170_b2_FD_133155 | JGI IMG/M metagenome (GOLD analysis project Ga0184639, IMG submission 133155) | Groundwater sediment microbial communities from an aquifer in East River, Colorado, USA - PLM3-1_170_b2 | ecosystem: Environmental > Terrestrial > Soil > Riparian zone | place: USA: East... | reverse complement strand
TCCCGCTGTCGATCTGCTCCTGGAGCAGCGAATGATCCCGGGTGAGCTGCTCGAACGCCTCGCCCCGCAGCCGGTACAGGCGCGAGTCGCCGATGTGCGCGACGCTCACCTTGTTGTCGTAGAACACCGCCGCCACGAGCGTCGTCCCCATCCCCGAGTACTGCGGCTGGCTCTGGGCCGCCTGATAGATCGAGGTGTTCGCCTTCGCGATCTGGTCCTGCAGCAGCTTCTCGGCGTACGGCTTGCCCGAGGCCGGCTCGAGCCGGTACGGCGGCGTCTCGTCGAGGAGATGCTGGAGCTCGGTCGTGATCACGGTCGTCGCCATCCCGCTCGCCACCTCGCCGGCGTTGTAGCCGCCCATCCCGTCGGCGAGGACGACCAGCCCCTTCGCCGCGTCCGCCGCGATCGAGTCCTCGTTGTGGGAGCGCACGATTCCCGGGTCGGTGCAACTCGCAATCTCCAGGGCTTGGCTCAAGTTCATCGCTCAAAGCGTGATGTCCACCTGCGGTTTCGCCGCCCCGCCGCCGACGCAGGCGCGCAACGCTTGCGCGAACGCCTCGCCCGTCTGGAACCGCGCGTCCGCCTCCTTGACCATCGCGCGCTCGAGAAACGCCGCGAGCGTCGGCGGCAGGTTCGGGTTGAAGCCGAGGATGTCCGGCGCCGGCTCGTTCGCGATCTTGAACATGAGCTGCGCCATCGACTCCCCGTCGAACGGGAGCCGGCCGCTCGCGAGCTGGTACAGGCTCACCGCGAGCGAGAAGAGGTCCGAGCGGCCGTCGATCTTCCGTCCGGCGAGCTGCTCGGGCGACATGTAGGACGGCGTGCCGAGCACCATGCCGGTCTTGGTCTTCGAGGCGTCGGTGATCCGCGCAATGCCGAAATCGGTGACCTTGACCGTGTCGGAGTCCGGCTCGTACATGATGTTCGCCGGCTTGACGTCGCGATGGACGACGTTCTGCCGGTGCGCGTAGCCGAGCGCGTCCGCGACGCGGGCGACGATCGACACGACCTGATCGACCGGCAGCAGGCCGGCCGGTTTGGTGAATGGAACGAGGTCGCGCCCCTTGAGAAACTCCATCGCGATGTAGGCAAGATCGTGCTCCTCGCCCGCGTCGAAGATGGTGACGATGTGCGGATGGTTGAGGCGGCCGGCGGTCTCCGCCTCGCGGAAGAACCGCGCCTTCACGTCGGCGAGCTCGTCGGCCTCGAACTCCTGGGCGAGTGCCATCGTCTTGATCGCGACCACCCGGCCGATCTTGGGGTCGCGGCCCTGGTAGACGACGCCCATCGCGCCCTTGCCGAGCTCGCGCTCGACCTGGTAGCGGCCGAGCATCGGCTTCTCGGTGCCGGGCCCGAGCAGCATCGCGCCGCCGGGATGCGTCTGGCCGCCGCCGAAGATCACCGTCTCCGAGAGCTGCTTCGCCCGCGACAGTCGCTCGCCCAGGTCGCGGAACTTCGGATTGTGGCCGGCCATGTAGCGGAACACGGACTCGGCCTTGTTGAACTGGCGCTTGCGCTCGAAGTCGAGCGCGAGGTTGTAGAGGTTGTCGAGCACGGTGTCGTCGACCGGGCACTTGCGGAAGTAGTCGAACGCCATGTCGAGCTGGCCCTGGCCCTGGAACGCGAGCCCGAGCATCCGGTTCGAGGCCCCGGCCTCGGCGTCCGAGCGCTCCTTGCCGCGCTCGGTGACGAGGAAGCGCTTGGTGGTCAGCAGCAGGTGCCCGATGACGAGCAGCACGACCGGGAGCATGAGCTGGAGCCACGTGCCCTTCGCGGCCATCAACCCGAAGTGCGCGCCGATCAGCGCCACGAGCAGCGCCGCGGTCACCGCCGCGCCCATTCCGGCGCCGAGCCGCGGGAGCAGGAGGATGAGGTAAAGGGCGATGGCGAGATAGACGCCGAACCTGACCCAGTTGCCCCACGCCGGCACGAGGAAGAAGTGCTCTTGCAGGATCGAGGAGACGCCGTGTGCGAGGCTGAGCACCGGCGCCATCGCCTCCGACACCGGGGTGACCGACGTGGTGCCGATGCCGGCCGCGGTCGGGCCGATCAGGACGACCTTGTCGCGGTACTTGTCGGCGGCGATCTTCCCGGAGTAGACGTCGAAGAACGAGTCGACTTGGAAGGCGGGCCGGCCGTCGCGGTCCTTGTAGAAATACGTGTACATCTGGAGCCATCGATCGGTCGTGATGTTCAGATTGCCGAGGCTCACACCTTGCCCCAGGTTCACCTTGATGTCGTTGACGGTGAGATTCAGGCTCTTCGCCGCGATCAGCATCGCGAGCGACGGATAGAGCTGATCGAAGTACGTGAGCACAAGCGGCACGAAACGGATCCCGCCGTCGACGTCGGGGGGCGCGTTGAGGTGGCCGATACCGGCCGCGGTCCGGCCGATCGATTCGATCGGATAGATCACGTTCTCGGTCGTCGAGAGCGGCAAGACCTGCGGATCGCCATCGATCGTGTTCAGCGCGTTCCGGGTCACGTACTCCGGCAGCGGCTTGTCGGGCTTCCCGCGCGGATCGCCGAGCGCGAACAGCATCGGCAGCAGGACGTTGCCCGCCTTCCCGTAGCTCTCGGCGAGCTTCCGGTCGGTGTTGAGCGAGCCTTCCGCTTCGGCGAGCAGCTTGCCGACGTTCGCGAGCGGCGACCCCTGCTCGAGCGCGTTGGGATCGGGCACCGCCCGCTGGTACTCGCCGAGCAGCTTGTTCACGTAGGCGAGGCCGGGGTCGATCTGCGGCTCGGTGAAGAAGACGAGACTGCCGACCGCTTTCGCCCTCCCGCCGGCCAGGATGTCGGTCAGCTTGGCGTGAACGTCACGCGGCCACGGCCAGCGGCCGATGTTCTGGATGCTGGCGTCGTCGATCGCGATGACGAAGATCCGGTCGGACGGCGCGCGGTCGGTGGCACGCACGCCCATGTCGTAGGCCTTGTTGTCCAGGCTTTGGACGAGGTCGTGGCCGGTCTGGAAGATGTCGTGGCGGGTGAACAGGAAAAGGACGATCGCGACCGCGAGGCCGAGAAACCAGTCCTTCGTCCAGAAACCTGCCTTCTTCACCTAGAACATCCCCCCGTGTTCTTGTTGTCGGCTCCGGGCGCTCGCGTGGAGTGCGGGGGATTCTACGCTCCCGCCTACGCGCGCTTTCCCGAGCGCGCCACGCGGGCGGCAAGAAGTCCTCGATCCGGCGGCCGCGCGCGTCGCGATCTGACCCGCGGCCTCTGGAACACTCGCTAGGCCCTAAGTTGCTGTAGAAACAGGAGCATAACCCCCATTCTTACAGTCGGGTATGAAATTAGTCAAATTTCCTGCCGAGCTCCCGTCACCGGTGCGCGTGGCGCCAGGGCCGAAGCGCCCGGTTCCTCCCGCGGGACCAAAAAGCGAAGGGCCCCGCAGGGCCCTTCGGCGCATTCGCGGCGGCGGTTCAGGTCCCGAGAAGCGTCCCCGCGGCGAGGCCGACCGACGAGGCGAACTCCGCGGCGGACGACTTCTTCCCGTCCTCCGCCTTGGCCTTGAGCACCTCGATCCGGCCGCCCTGGGCGGTGATGAAGACGCTCGTTCCAGTCACCTCGGACACCTCGCCGACCTTGCCCTTCACCGCGCCGAAGGTCCGGAAGAGGTGTTTGCGGGCGTCGAAGATCTGGACCTTCTTGCCGTTCAGCGTCGTCCACGCGCCCGGGGCGGGATTGGTCCCGCGGATCAGGTCGTAGATGAAGTCGACGTGGCTCGCCCAGTTGATCTTCGCCTCGGCGGCCCGGCACCAGCCCTCGTAGGAGGCCTGGCGCTCGTCCTGGACCGTCTCCTTGTGCTTGCCGGAGATCACGAGATCGGCCGCTTCGAGCATCCCCTGGACGCCCATCGGGAAGAGCCGGTCGAAGTAGACCGAACCGAGCGTGTCATCCGGGCCGATCGGCGTCTCCTTCTGCAGGATCACCGGCCCCTCGTCGAGGCCTTCGGTCGGGCGGAAGATCGTCAACCCGGTCTTCGTATCGCCCTTGATGATCGGCCAGTTGATCGAGCTCGGGCCGCGGTACTTGGGCAACAGCGACGGGTGGTACTGGATCGTCCCCTTCCTCGGGAGCTTGACCAGGCTATCGGGCGCGAACTGCAGCACGAACGCCATGATCCCGACCTCCGCGTCGAGCGACTTCATCGCGTCGTGGGCCTCCGGCGCGCGGAGCGATTGGAACTGGAACACCTTCAGCCCCTTCTCCAGCGCCGCCGCCTTCAGCGGGTCGGCTTTCGCGCCCTCCTTCTCCGGCGCGCAGAAGACGCCGGCCACCTGGTCGCCGCGGGCGAGGAACGCCTCGAGCACGGCCTTGCCAAAGTCTTGCTGCCCGATGATGGCGACCCGCATGGAGCTGACTCCCGCGACGGCCGCTACGCGGCCTTTGTCTTGGCCGGGGCGCTGAACGCGCCGGCCGCCTTCAACGCCGCGAGCTTCGCGTCGTCGTACCCGAGCACCTCCTTCAGCACCTCCTCGGTGTGCTCGCCGAGCAGCGGCGAACGCTTGACCTCGGCGGGCGAGGCGGAGAGCTTGATCGGCATGCCGACGTTGTACCACTTGCCGCGCTGCGGATGGTCGAGCTCGACCCACATCTCGCGCCCCCGCACATGTTCGTCGTTGGCGAGGTCCTCGGTCGACAGGATCGGCCCGCACGGGACGTCGAGCTCGTTCATGAGCTTCATGAACTCCCACTTGGTGTAGCTCGAGGCGAAGTCGGTGAGGATCCGCCACATCTCGTTCTGGTTCTTGCGGCGGTCTGCGATCGCCGCGAATCTCGGATCGGTCGCGAGCTTCTCGCCCCCGATCCGCTTCGCCAGCGGGTCCCACACCGCCTCCTGGACGACGAGGTAGACGTAGTCGTTCGGCCCGCCCGGTTTGCACTTGATCGCGTTCCCGAGCTGCCCGCCGCCGGAGTCGTTGCCGCCTCGCGGCACCGCCTTGTGCCCCGCCGTCGGGACCGAGTACTCGCCCAACCCCCCGTGCCACAGCCGCTGGTGATCGCGGAACTTCACGCGGGCGAGATTCATCACCCCGTCCATCATCGCGACCTCGACGTACTGGCCCTTGCCCGTCGTGTTGCGGTGGTGGAGCGCCGCCAGGATCCCGATCACGAGGTGCAGTCCGGTACCCGTGTCGCCGATCTGCGCGCCGGTGACGAACGGCGGCCCGTCGGGCACGCCGGTGGTGCTCATGGCGCCGCCCATCGCCTGCGCGACGTTCTCGTACGCCTTGAAATCGGCATACGGCCCGCTCGAGCCGAAGCCCTTGATCGACCCCATGACGATCCGCGGGTTGATCTTTTGCACCGCCTCCCACCCGAACCCGAGCCGGTCGATCACGCCGGGGCCGAAATTCTCCAGGACGACGTCGCTCTGCTTGATGAGCTCGACGACGACCTGCTTGCCTTCCGGAGACTTCATGTTCAGCGTGATCGACCGCTTGTTGCAGTTGAGCATGGTGAAGTACAGGCTGTCGGCGTTCGGAACGTCGCGCAGCTGGCCGCGCGTGACGTCCCCGGTCGGCGGCTCGAGCTTGATCACGTCGGCGCCCATCCAGGCCATCAGCTGCGTCCCCGTCGGGCCGGCCTGAACGTGGGTCATGTCGAGGATGCGTACCCCCTTCAAAGCTTCCATTCCGGTCTCCAATCGCTTCCGCGGCTACTTCTTCTTCGCGCTCGGATTCAGGCTCGTGATGCGACCGCTTTCGGTGCCGGCGGTCTCGTCGATCACGGCGTTGATGAGCGTGGGCTTGCGTGAGCGGATGGCTTCCTCCATCGTGCTGCGCAGCTCGGCCGGGGTCGTGGCGTGCACGCCCACGCCCCCGAATGCCTCCATCAGCTTGTCGTAGCGCGCACCCTTGACGAACACGGTGGGCGCCACGTCGGGGCCGCCGGCAGGATTGACGTCGGTGCCGCGGTAGATGCCGTTGTTGTTGAAGACGACCACGCAGACCGGCAGGTTGTAGCGGCAGATAGTCTCCACTTCCATGCCGGAGAAGCCGAAGGCGCTGTCGCCCTCGATCGCGATCACCTGCTGCCCGCTGACCACGGCGGCCGCGACGCAGAAGCCCATGCCGATGCCCATCACGCCCCAGGTGCCGACGTCCAGGCGCTTGCGCGGCTTGTACATGTCCACGATGCTGCGGGTGAAGTCGAGCGCGTTGGCGCCTTCGTTGACTAGGCACGCGTCCGGGTTGGCCTTGATGATGTCGCGCACCACGGCGAGCGCGCTGTGGAAATTCATCGGCACCGGATTCTTCGCGAGGGTTTCGGCCATCTTGGCGATGTTCTTGTTCTTGCGCTCGGTGACGGCGGAGAGCCACTCCGCGGGCGGCTTGGGCCAGCTCGCGCCGATGCCCGCGAGCAGGGCCGACACGCAGGAACCGATGTCGCCGACCAGCGGAGCGTCGATGCGGACGTTGCTGTCGGCCTCCTGCGGCGAGATATCGATCTGGATGAACTTCTGGCCCCCCCAGTCCTTGTGGCCCTTGCCACCCCAGGTCTTGCCCTTGCCGTGCGAAAGCAGCCAGTTGAGACGGGCGCCTACCAGCATCACCACGTCCGCCTCGGGCAGCACGTAGGAGCGCGCGGCGGCCGCGGACTGCTCGTGCGTGTCGGGCAGCAGGCCCTTGGCCATGGACATAGGCAGGTAGGGGATGCCGGTCCTCTCGACCAGCGCGAGGATGTCCGCGTCGGCCTGAGCGTAGGCGGCGCCCTTGCCCAGCACGATGAGCGGACGCTTGGCGCTCTTCAGCAGTTCGAGGGCACGCTGCACGGCGTCCTGGGCCGGGATCTGGCGCGGCGCCGGATCGACCACCTTGATGAGCGATTTCCTGCCGGCTTCTACGTCCAGGGTCTGGGCGAAGAGCTTGCCCGGCAGGTCGAGGTACACGCCGCCCGGACGGCCGGAGACGGCGGCGCGGATGGCGCGCGCGATGCCCACACCGATATCCTCGGCGTGCAGCACGCGGAAGGCGGCCTTGCACAGCGGCTTGGCGATGGCCAGCTGGTCCATCTCCTCGTAGTCGCCCTGCTGCAGGTCGACGATCTCGCGCTCGCTCGAGCCGCTGATGAGGATCATCGGGAAGCAGTTGGTGGTGGCGTTGGCCAGCGCGGTCAGGCCGTTCAGGAAGCCGGGGGCGGATACCGTCAGGCAGATGCCGGGCTTTTGCGTCAGGAAGCCGGCGATGGCGGCGGCGTTGCCGGCGTTCTGCTCGTGGCGGAACGAAATCACGCGCATGCCCGCGGCCTGCGCCATGCGGGTGAAGTCGGTGATGGGGATCCCGGGCAGGCCGAAGATCGTGTCGATGCCGTTGAGCTTGAGGGCATCGATGACCAGATGAAAGCCGTCGGTCACTTGTGACTGTGCATCGGTTGTCATGCTGGGGTGCTGCTGCACGTCGCGGGCAGTGGAGACTTGAGGTTCGACGGTGCCCATCCGGGTGCCTCCTCTAGGGATCGAGCGCGCCGCTCGCCGGCGCCGGGGTGCAGGGCGGAAAACCTGCGTTCAAACCGGACGTTAGGATAGGCAAACGGGCCGTCCGGCCACCTTGACTGCGGTCAATCATTCCAGCTAACTTGACGCCGCATTCAGAACGCGCGAACGCCCCGGCAGCCCGATGTCGCACATCGCCTCCCATCCGCAGCGCAACATCCTCCGCCTCGAGCTCAAAGCCAACCTGAGCCTCGGCGGCATGAGCCCGGCGGCCTGGGAGGAGCTCGAGCCCCGCCTCGAGATCGCCGGATACCGCAAGGGCGAGCTCCTCGTCCATCAGGGCTCGACCGACATGGAGCAGTTCTTCATCCTCGACGGGATCCTGAAGCGGGTCGTCGCGAACGCCGAGGGCAAAGAGATGATCCTGCGCTTCGCCGCCGAGAACGACATCGACACCTCCTACGCGGCGTGGCGCCTCAAGACGCCCGTCCCGTACAGCATCGTCGCCGTCACCAAGGCGCGCGTGGCCAAGGTCTCGATGCCGCAATGGGTCGAGTTCCTCGAGCGCCATCCCGAGGTGAAGGCACGGTTCGAGTACGAGGTGATGAAGCTGATGAGCGAGGTGATGGCCCACACCATCACGCTACACCTCCTCGACGCGCCGGGGCGCCTCGCGCGCTTCCAGCGCAAGCACCAGGAGCTCGCCGGCCGCATCCCGAACAAGGAGCTGGCGTCCTACCTCAACCTGACGCCCGAGACGCTCTCGCGTCTCAAGCAGCGGCTAGCGGCGGCGCACTCCTGAAAGACTGGCCACAGAGGACACAGAGCACACAGCGGGGCGACTTCTTTCCTCTCTGTGACCTCTGTGATCTCTGTGGCCTGCGTTCTTCGCGCGTCAGGCGCCCTTCGCCTTGCGCAGCCCGGCCTGGATGAGCGGCCAGAAGAGCAGCACGAGGGCGAGCGTCGTCATCCCCCCCACCAGCGCGTTCGCGAACAGGATCGACGGGTTCCCCTGCGACATCAGCATCGCCTGCCGGAACGCGCTCTCCGCGGCATCGCCGAGGACGAGGGCGAGCACCAGCGGCGCGAGCGGGTACTCCAGCTTCCGCATCACGTAACCCGCGACTCCGAACACGAGCATCAGGTACACGTCGAACACGTTGTTGTGCACGGTGAACGCGCCGATTGCGCAGACGACCAGGATCACCGGCGCAATGATCGAGAACGGGATGCGCAGGATCGCGGCGAACAGTGGCACGCACGTGAGCACGACGATCCGCCCGGCGATGTTCCCGAGATACATGCTCGCGATCAGGCCCCAGACGAACTCCTTCTGCTCCTGGAAGAGCAACGGACCGGGCTGCAGGCCCCAGATCAGCAGCCCGCCGAGCAGCACCGCCGCGGTCGGCGAGCCGGGGACGCCGAGCGTGAGCATCGGCAGCAACGCGCTCGTCCCGGCGGCGTGCGCGGCGGTCTCCGGGGCCACGACGCCTTCGACCTGGCCGGTGCCGAACTTCTCGCCGTCCTTCGAGAACCGCTTCGCCACGCCGTAGCTCATGAAGGAGGCCGGCGTCGCGCCGCCCGGCACGATGCCCATGAAGCACCCCACGGCCGCGCTGCGGAGAGACGTGAGCCAGTAGCGGGGCAGCTCCCTCCATGTATCCATCACGACCTTGAGGTTGAGCTTCGCCGACTGGCCCTTGAACGCGAGACCCTCCTCGAGCGTGAGCAGGATCTCGCCGATGCCGAACAGCCCGATCACCGCGATCAGGAAGTTGAAGCCCTTGAGCAGGTCGGTGAAGCCGAAGGTGAGGCGCAGCGACCCGGTCACCGTGTCCAGCCCGACGGCGGCAAGCGCGAACCCGACCATCATCGAGGCGATCGTCTTCAGCGCCTGGCCCCTGCTCATGCCGACGAACGCGCAGAAAGTGAGGAGGTACACGGCGAACAGCTCGGGCGGGCCGAACCGCAGCGCGAAGTTGGCGACGATCGGCGAGAGGAACGTGATCACGACCACCGCGATCAGCGCGCCGATGAACGATGAGGTGAACGCCGCGGTGAGGGCCTCTCCCGCGCGCCCCTTCTGCGCCAGCGGGTAGCCGTCGAAGGTCGTGGCGACCGACCACGGCTCGCCGGGGATGTTGAACAGAATCGACGTGATTGCCCCGCCGAACAGCGCCCCCCAATAGATGCAGGAGAGCATGATGATCGCCGAGGTCGGCGGCATCGTGAACGTGAGCGGCAGCAGGATCGCGACGCCGTTCGCGCCGCCCAGGCCCGGCAGCACGCCGATGATCACGCCGAGGACGACCCCGACGAGCATCAGCATGAGATTGAACGGCGTCAGGGCGACGCCGAACCCCTGGATGAGCGAGCCGATCTCTGCCAATGCGGCGTCTTCTAGTTCATAGGCGGGGCGCGGTCAGTCGAGCCCGAGCCAGGATTCGAGCGGCCCCTTCGGCAGGGGAAGTCTGAACCACACCTCGAACAACAGGAAGAACACCAGGCTGACGCCGGCCGCCACCGCCACCGTGGTGACCCAGGGATAACGGCCGAGCCGGCGCATGAAGAACGCGATGAAGACGGTCGAGGCGACGTAGATGCCGATCAGCTTGATCAGCACGACGTACACGATCGACGGCACGAGCATCCACATGACCCGCTTGAGCGCGCCGCGCCCGACGAACGTCTTCGCCGCCTTCGCCTTGTCGCCGAGCGCGCGCACGAACACCACTGCCGCCGGAACACAGATCAGGAGCCCGATGTAGAACGGGAAATAGCCGGCCTGGGGACCGTCCTCCACCCAGCGCGCGCCGAGCCGGATGCTGTCGGCGATGACGATCGCGCCGAAGACGAACAGCAGCACCGCGACGACGAGCTCGAGCGTGCGGATCGTGGCGGCGGGACGGTCGCTCTTGTCGTTCATGTCCAGACCGTTCTGGGCAGGCGCGGGCCGGGGGCGGCGCCCGAATCGCCGCCCCGCGCCGGCCCGCGGGGTGTCACCCTAGTTCGCGATGAAGCCCGCTTCCTTCATCAGCTCGCGGTGCCGCTGCTCTTCCTTCGCCACCCAGTCGCGATACGCGTTGCCGGTGAGGGCAGTCTGGTTGAACGCGCCGCGCTCCATGAACTCCTTCCACTCGGGCGTCTCGCGGACTTTGTTGAACAGGGCGACGTAGTAGTCCCGCTGCGCGTCCGTGACCCCGCCCGGCATGAAGATGCCGCGCAGCATCAGGTAGTCCATGTCGACCCCCGACTCCTTGCAGGTGGGGATATCGCTCCAGGACATCGTGTCGGTGACCTTGGTCTTGTAGATCAGCCGCTTGTTGTCGAAGACGCACAGCGGCCGGAGCTTCCCGCCGCGCCACTGCGCCACGGCCTCGATCGGGTTGTTCACGGTCGAATCGACGTGCTTGCCCACGAGCTGGGTCGCGACGTCGCCGCCGCCCTTGAACGGGACGTAGATGAACTTCGTCCCGGTCTGCTTCTCGAGCGCGACGGTGATGATCTGGTCCTCCTGCTTCGACCCCGTGCCGGCCATCTTGAACCGGTCGCTGGGATTCGCGCTCTTCGCCTTGGCCGCTCCGATGTATTCCTTGGCGGTCTTGTACGGCGTCTCGGCGTTGACCCACAGCACGAACTGGTCGAGCGCGAGCATCATCACCGGCGTGAGGTCCCGCCAGTTGAACGGGACGCCCGTCGCGAGCGGCGTCGTGAAGAGGTTCGACAGCGTGATGATGATCTTGTGCGGCTCGCCCTTGGCGCCCTTCACGTCGAGGAACCCCTCGGCGCCGGCCCCGCCGGCCTTGTTGATGACGACGATCGACTGCTTCATCAGGTTGTGCTTCTGGATGATCGCCTGGCTGAGCCGCGCCATTTGGTCCGCGCCGCCGCCGGTGCCGGCCGGCACGATGAACTCGACGGTCTTGGTGGGTTCCCACCCCTGGGCCTGAACTGTGCCTGCACCGAGCACGCCAGCGATCACGACCGATGCAGCGCGCAATGAAGTTGAAGTAAAGGTCATACGCTCCTCCAAAGGTAGGTCGGAATCTTTCGCCGTTGCTCTCACTCCCATGCCCCGGCGCGGGGCGGAGGCGACGGTCTATTGTCGTGCGCCGTATTGTGCGGTGAGATTGTCCGCGAAGTGCTTGACTCGGGTCAAGAAACGCGGGGGTGCGCTGCCCGCTCGCGTTCTCCCTCGCTTCGCCGAGGCCGGATCCGCTGCGCTTGCTCTGCGGCGCATCATGGCAAGTCCTGCGATGCGCGCTCCGCCCGCCCGCGACAGGCCACGAGGCGGCGGGCCTTCCCGTTTCGTGCAGCGTCGCTTGACTGGGCCTCGCCCATGAGCTTCCGTCCGGGCTCAAGCAGCCGCGGTCGCCACCGTCGCCGTCCGGCGCCGGAAATAGACCTTGACGAGCTCCATGGCGATCGGGGAGGCGAAGAAAAAGGGCAACATGAAGAGCCAGTCATCCAGCGTCAGCGGCACGGTGTCGAAGAACGGGTTCAGGAACGGCACGTACACCACCATCAGGACCAGCAGGAACGACGCCATGACCGCCCAGTTCATCCACTTGTTGGAAAACACGCCGATGGCGAAGATGCTGTGATATTCGGAGCGCGCCGTATAGGCCCGAATGAGCTCGGAGGTGCAAAGGGTGACGAAGGCGATGGTCTGGGCCGCCTCGAGGTGGCCCGGATAGCGCTGCAGGCCGAAGTAGAACGCCAGCAGTATCGCAATAGCGTCGACGACGGCGATAACGCAGATGCCGATTGCCATATCGAGATTGATGACCGGCTCCTTCGGCGGTCGCGGCGGATGCTTCATGATGTCGCGATCGCCTTTCTCCATCCCCAAGGCGAGGGCCGGAGCGCCGTCGCTCACCAGATTCAGCCACAGCAGCTGAACCGGCCTGAGGGGGATGGGCAATCCCAACAGCATCGCGCCGAAAATAATGAGGATTTCTCCTGCGTTGCAGGCGAGCAGGAAGTAGACGAACTTGCGGATGTTGGAATAGATGATCCGCCCCTGCTCTATCGCGGCGACGATGCTTGCATAGTTATCGTCGGTGAGGACCATGTCCGCCGTCTGCTTGGTCACGTCCGTCCCGGCGATGCCCATGGCGACTCCGATGTTCGCCCGCTTCAGGGCCGGAGCGTCGTTCACGCCGTCACCCGTCATCGCCACGATGTGGTCTCGCGCCTTCAGAGCATCGACGATCCTCGTCTTGTGCTGAGGTGAAACCCGGCAACACACCTCCAGCTTGTCCGTCCTGGCCGCCAGTTCCTCATCGCTCAGCTTCTCGATCTCCGGACCGGTCAACACCAGGCCGCCCTTGGTCAGCAAGCCGATCTCCCTGGCGATGGCCTCGGCGGTATCCTTGTAATCGCCGGTCACCATGATGCTCTTGAGTCCGGCCCCCCTCGCCACTTTCAGCGCCTCCATCACTTCCGGCCGCGCCGGGTCGATCATGCCGAGGAGCCCGACGAAGGTGAGATCCTTCTCGATATCTTCGGGACGCGGGCTTTCGGGTACCTCTGCCAGCGACCGAACCGCGACTCCCAGCACCCGGAGCGCGTTGCTCGCCATGTCACGGTTCTGATCGAGCACCTCCTTGCGCTTCTCCTCCGTCAGCGCGGCGGCAGCCCCGGCCTGCTGGATGTGGCTGCAGTGATCCAGGATGACATCGGGCGCCCCCTTGACGAAGGCGACGAATTGCGGGTAGGCGAAGTTCGCCACGGCAGCCTGCTGCGACCCATCACGGCGATGGATCGTAGTCATGAGCTTTCTTTCCGAATCGAAAGGAATCTCCTGAACGCGGGGCAAGGCGGTTTCCAAGTCACCTCGCCGGAACCCGCTCTTTACGGCGGCGACGACCATGGCTCCCTCCGTGGGATCACCGATCATCTGCCAGGAGCGGGTGCCTGCTCCATCGCTTCTTTCCTCCAGTTTCGCGTCGTTGCAGAGCAATGCCCCGTGCAGCAGCACCGTGGTGTCCGGGTCGGTGCGCGGGTCAGAGGGCGTACCGTCGACGAAGAACTGCCCGCTGGGGTTATACCCTTCACCCGTTATCCGCAGCCTCTTGCCCCCGGCCCATCCCTGGACGACGGTCATCTGGTTCTGCGTCAGCGTGCC
>Ga0184639_10000680_pt1 | contig 13589 bp, 11 predicted proteins | sample PLM31_170_b2_FD_133155 | JGI IMG/M metagenome (GOLD analysis project Ga0184639, IMG submission 133155) | Groundwater sediment microbial communities from an aquifer in East River, Colorado, USA - PLM3-1_170_b2 | ecosystem: Environmental > Terrestrial > Soil > Riparian zone | place: USA: East... | reverse complement strand
TTCCGGTGCCCGCACTACAAAGGCACTGTCAATTATGGCAAGGGGATCTGCCCGGTGACAGAGCGAATCGAAGAGCGTCACCTCATCGGGACCGAATTCATGCGGCCGCCGGCGACCCTGAAGGATATGAAGGATGTCGTGCGGGCGTTTGAGAAAGTCTACGAGCACCGCCATAAGCTGCAAGCAGTTCAGGCGTGAAAACTGATCGCAATATTCTTGCTGTTTGCCACGACGCCGGTGGGGCGCGGGCTGTCATTCCCGTCGTCAAGGAATTAAAGCGGTTGGGCGTATCGGTTGTCGCGCTTGTTGCAGGACCGGCTGCGGTTATCTGGCCCAGTGAGTGTCCGGAGGTGGAGTTCTTGGAAGTGCCGGATGCTTTCTCGTCAACCGAGGCTGGAAAAGTTTTCGAGGCACACCACACTGACACCTTACTAAGCGCAAGTGGATTGTACAATCAGATCGAGCATACCGTTCGAGTTGCGGCACAAAGGCGTGGTCTTTATAGCGTTGCTGTGTTGGACTCCTGGCTGACCTATGCCGAGCGCTTCCAACGTATTTCAGATGAGGGTCTAGAGGAATGTCATCCAGATCGAGTCTGCGTGATAGATGACCTGTCGTATCAAGGAATGCTTTCAGCCGGTTTCAAGCCAGACCAGGTAGTGATCACGGGTCCCCCGAATTTGGAAGCAACGGTCAGTTTTTGCCAGTCGATCTCTCCGGATCAGTGCGAGGAATGGCGAATGAAACACGGTCTATCACCCAGGGACTTCGTCATGACGTTTTTTTCAGATCCGTTCTATACCGGTCCTGATGGTGAATGGATAACAGGGCCCGGCGCTCTGATAGGCCCAGATGGGAAATCGATTTTCGGATACACCTCGATTAGCATACTTGAAGCTGTTCTTGAAGAGCTCGCCGCTGCATGTGAGGCAGTAGGGCGGTCTTGTAAATTTATCGTGAAACCTCATCCCATTGAGCATGCGGAATGTCTGAGACCGGTTGTGGATCAAAAAGAGAGCAATAAATGGCTAGACGTGCGCATAAGCACTGAAGGCAATGCTGCTGAATGGATCATGCTATCGGATGCGGTTCTTGGAATGATGTCGATTGCATTGCTGGAGGCTGCACTGGCCGGAAAACCTGCGCTGAGCGTAGAAATCGGCTTACTGGAATCCGGAGCTGAGGATCCATGCTTGAGCAATCTCTTAGGTTATACCTATGCCATCTATGATCGCTCATCCCTTAAAAAGGCAATGCAAGCTATTTGCGCAGGCAATTTCGACCGTGTGATATCCTCACCTCGCTGCCAACTGCCTATTTGGGGAGCTGCTGGGAGGGTTGCATCGGCCGTCGTGAGTTAGGTCTTTAACTAGGAACGGACAACGAAGCAATGCGTGTAGGCTTTCTAAGCACGATTGATGTGCCGTTCCTCGGTTACTTCATTCGCGAGTTCACTCAGCAAGGCGTTCCGATCAGCGCTATCGTATTGGATGCCAAGCTTCAGGGTGCAAAAGACAAGCGTATTCATGAAGAGAGAACCGCTGGCCGGCTACCGCCAATACCGTTGGAGGAGTTTGAATCTCTACACATACCTTTCTATTTTGTTGCGAATCATTCTTCCAAAGTGACAGCCGACTTGGTCCGAGACCTCTCATTAGATCTGCTGGTCAATGCGGGCACACCGCGAATTCTAAAGACCGATATTCTCCGTGCTCCCTCTATTGGCGTGGTCAATTGTCATCCGGGACTCCTACCCAAATTTCGTGGCTGTACTTGCGTGGAATGGGCCATTTATCTTGATGAACAGGTAGGCAACACTGTCCACTTTATGAGTGAAGGAATTGATGAGGGGCCGATCGTTTTGCAGGAAGGTCTGGTTTTCGGCGAGAAAGATACATATGTAGATGTAAGGGTCAAAGTTTACGAACATGCCAATCGTCTTTTGGCTAGGGGCGTCAAGAAGATCGCTGAGGAGTCCCTCACTCCCAAAGATTTGCCGCCGCAGGGGCAAGGCCGCTATTTCAAGGTGATAGACGATGAAAAGATGGAACTCGTACTTGAAAAAGTGAGGTTTGGGAAATATGCCTATCAGCGGTGAAGCCGGTCATCATGAGAGGATTTCAAGGTAAGCAAGATAGCAGGATTGTTAGGCTGGATTGGGTGACAGAGGCCAAAGAATTCAGATTAACCGGTCGTAAAGAAACAGTTTTGGTTGATGCACTAAGTGGAAGCCAAAGGACTCGCTCTGCCGGATTACAGTACGGTCGATAACAGTTTTGAATATGAAGCCTGCCCGTTTGACAAGAGAAGAGTGTGAAAGGCTAGCAAGAGTCTTCGAGAGATACTTCGAGACAGTGATTCGCAATCTGTCCCCCCTTCCATGGTGGGAAAAGAGCAAGACTTGGCTGCGCCGCTGCGCCGCCGAGCTTATGCTTGCCAAGTTGAGGCGATTACACAAAAAGCAGGACAGCAGGGTGGTTCTCGTTGATGCCATGTGGGACAACCCGAATTATTGGGTTCGTTACATCCTTATTCGGGCAGCCTTGGGCTTGAGCCAATCGAAGGAGGTTGGTGTCCTCGGGCAATATCGATCTCGGGAGTGTCGACTCACACTGAAACGATTTGGCATTTCTGAGATTGTTCAGATCGTCCAGCTTCGTGGTGATCTGGAGTTGCACCGGGCCGAGGCGCGTTACCTCCTCGCCGAAACAAAGACGCCGGACGATATTCTCGCATGGAAGCTTCCCCACGATTTTCCTGGCGATTTTGTATACGATGGGATTCTAAAGCGGCAACGTGCTGCATGCGTCAACATTGATGATCCTAAGCTGGTTGATTATGTAGCGGAAGCTTTGGGAAGTATCGAGGCGTCGCGGAGACTCCTGAACACCTTTTCTTTTGATCTGCTCCTCCTGAGTCACACAGTTAATTTTCAGTTTGCCTCATTAGCGTGGCTGGCAGTGAGAAGGGGCATTCCAGTAGTACTGCTGTACGGGAACTATGGATCGCCGCGATATGCGAAGATCCTTCGGGCGGAGGATATTTATGATACAACCGACCGCCCCAAAAGGACTGACATTGAGAGCCTACCTCTGAATAAAGCTGAAGCCTTAGCCGACGCAGGACGAGCATACTTGAAAAAGCGTCGTGCGGGCCAGACAGACGACATCGGCGCGAGGTATGCGTATCAGAAAAGAGAGGAATGGGTTGACCGGGCGACGATCGGACAACTGTTTGGTTGGAAGCATGATTGCCCTGTGATCGCGGTCTACGCATCAAATTGGTTCGACTTTCCGCATCCGTGCGGAATGACCAATTTCCGAGATTTTCTGGATTGGCTGCAGCAGACAATCGAAGTTGCCAATCGCACAGAGCGTGTGCAATGGCTGTTTAAGGGCCATCCTTGTGACGAGTGGTATGGGGGTGTAACGCTCAGCGATCTCATGCCTAAAGACTGCCCGCCTCACGTCCGTCTGGCACCAATGAGTTGGAATGGGGAAGCGATCTTAGACTGCGTTGACGGGCTGGTTACCTACCATGGTACGGCTGGGATCGAATATGCAGCCAGCGGAAAACCGGTTCTGCTTGCGGACCGCGGTTGGTATCATGATGCCGGATTTGCCAAGTGGTCGAGATCCCGTGGTGAGTATCTTGCATGTCTGGCAACTGATTGGTGGAAGGAGTTAGACCTTGCACGCACGACTCGTTGCGCACAGATTTTCGCAGGTTGGTACTTCTGCCGACCAGATTGGCAGGGAGGGTTCGTATTTCAGGATGACACCTTTCAGGATCGAATCTACGAAAACATTCCAGGCCTCCTTTCCGACAATAATGAGGAGGTAATCACTCGAGAGCTCAAGACAATTCGGGAGTGGTTCACCTCCGAAAGCCGGCATTACCATACGTTCAAGATGGACAAGGCGAGCGAATTTTCGTTGTAGTACGAGCTATTCGAGAAGCTGCAAGAGAGTGCTGTCAGTACTGATCTCGGATCGTTGGAGTGGGAAGTGGTGAGAAATAATACAGGAAGGCCTTTAAAGCCGGCGTCTTCCGTGGCCCATTTTGTGAAATCCGTCGTCTTTGGGCTACGCCTGCTGTCGCTACGCGAGAGGAGGTTGGCATGGTGTCTTGTTGGAGGTATGGTCTGCGTAAGCCTTCTTGAGATGTTGTCGGTTGCTGCTGCGGTTCCATTCGTCAATATCGTCATTCAACCGGAATCCATTCAAACCAATGAGCTTATAAGGAAGTTGCACCAATTCGCTGGCTCTCCCAGCCCGGCGTCCTTTGTCACGTACCTCGGTGTGGCTGTCATTGCCCTGATGCTATCGAGTGCGCTTGCGAACTGGGGCATACTGTACTGCCAGAATTGGTTCGCGGCCTCCTGCCAAAATCGCTTAGCCAGAACTCTCTTCGAGCATTGCCTGTGTGCACCATACTTGTGGTTTGTAGATCGGAATTCTGCGCTTCTGTCAAAGCTGATTTATGACGATGTCGCACTTTGGAGTCGAGGCTTAGTGCATCGGTCTCTCATAATGGCCAATAACGTGTTCCTGGTAGGCGTCGCTTCCATCCTGGTCGTGAGTTATTCCCAGTGGACCGGTATTGTGGGAATGTTAATAGTGGCAGGTCTGGGTTACACGAGCTTTGGTTTGATAAGGCCTGTGCTAGATCATTTTGCAGCCACCAAACGCCAGGCTCTTGACCAGGTGGTCTTGATGGCAAATCAGGTTCTCGGTGGAATCAAGGATGTCAAACTGAGCGCGCGGCAGACCTATTTTGGAGACTTGGTGGCTTCGGCGTATGCAACCGCGAGTAAATCGCACGCAGAACTTAATGTATGGCAGGAAACGCCATCAAGAGTCGTGCAGGTGTTGGCGCAGATAACCGTGATAGCGCTGGCTCTACTTTTCTTGAACAGGGGGATTCCCAAGGGAGAAATGGCAGCGCAGCTTGCCCTTCTAATTTTGGTGGCGAGCAGAGTGGTTCCGGCCGTGAGTGCGCTTTCGAGCTCCGTATTGGGCCTGTCCAACGCCCTACCACACGTCCAGGAGATTCGAAATACCTTTAAAAGCATTGATGAGGAAACTCATCGGAGCACGGCCAAGCAGAAAAACGGAAAGCTGGTGGATGCTTGGCGAGAGATTCGATTCGAAGGCGTCGGCTACCAGTATCCAAAGTCTCAAACGCCGGCACTGATTGAAATATCGATTATGATTGGACAAGGGCGGTCCTATGGAATTGTGGGGCCGTCTGCTGCTGGAAAAAGTACCTTTGTTGATCTTCTTGTAGGGCTGCTTGAACCCACAAGCGGCCACATTTGGGTGGATGATTCTCCTCTCCAAGACATAGATCTAAGGGCTTGGCAGAAGCGTATTGCCTATGTTCCACAGATGCCATTTATCGCCGATGACTCGTTACGGGCGAATGTCGCGTTCGGTGTGCGGCAGAGCGCGGTGGACGACAAGTGGGTCACGGACTGTCTGCGTTTGGCCAACCTGGCAAGCTTGCCGGATGACCTTGAACAGGGGTTGGATACGAGGCTCGGTGAACGCGGCATGAGATTATCCGGTGGGCAGAGGCAGCGCATCGCTATTGCGAGAGCGCTGTTCAACCGACCTGAAATTCTGGTGCTGGACGAGGCCACGAGTGCACTCGATTCTCTGAGTGAGGGCGAGATTCTGGCAGCGCTTCAAAACCTTCATGGGCAAGTCACCACGATCACCATTGCGCATCGCTTATCCACGGTGGCGCCCTGCGACGAAATCTTTGTTCTGGAAGCGGGCTGCCTAGTGGGACAGGGGAGCGACGCCGAGCTCAGGGCCAATCATGAACTTTTCCGGCGGATGGCGGCAGCGGGCGTATAAGGATGCAATGGTGTCCGTAAAATGTATCGAGTAAAAATCTACGGTGCCGGGTCAATCGGAAATCATCTGGCCCACGCCTCGCGGCAGTTGGGGTGGGAAGTGGTGGTGTGCGACATAGACAAGGCGGCGCTGAGGCGGATGCAGCAGGAGGTGTATCCCGGCCGCTACGGCCGGTGGGATGCCTCTATCAAGCTCTGCGTCAACGATGACGCGCCGGTCGGCGGGTTCGATCTCATTTGCATTGGCACGCCGCCGGACCATCATCTATCGCTCGCTTTGCAGGCGCTCCGAGAACAGCCGAAGGCTATTCTGATCGAGAAGCCTCTCTGTACGCCGTCGCTGGATGGGGCCCAGGACCTCTACCTCGCGGCGCAGGATTCATCCACGAAGGTGTTTGTCGGATACGGCCATGTCGTCGGCAAAGCGACAAGGCAGGCGGAGGCCCTCATTCGATCCGGTGTGATCGGGCAGGTCCAGACGGTCGATGTGGAATTCCGCGAGCACTGGGGCGGTATCTTCAAAGCCCACCCCTGGCTGAACGGTCCCGAGGACAGCTACCTGGGCTACTGGGAGCGGGGCGGGGGAGCGAGTGGCGAGCATTCGCACGCGATCAACCTGTGGCAGCACTTTGCGCATGTGTCGGGTGCCGGTCGCGTGGTCGAAGTGACGGCAATGCTGCACTACGTGAAGCAGGGCAAGGCGGTCTACGACGATCTCTGCTCAATGAGTCTCCGGACCGAAAAGGGACTGGTCGGGCGAGTTATTCAGGATGTGGTCACGTGTCCTCACCGGAAACGGGCGCGCGTGCAAGGGTCCGAAGGCGCGGTGGAGTGGGTGAACGGCTACAATTCGGACGGTGACGCTGTCCTCTGTTTGATGCCGGAGCGGGATGACGAAGTGCATCTCATTCCCAAAAAGCGGCCGGATGATTTCATCGAAGAACTCAAGCATCTCCAGACTCAGGTGGAACGTCCGGGTGAACCGTCCGGGATCAGCCTCGAGCGGGGCCTGGACACGATGCTGGTCGTGGCGGCGGCGCACGAGGCAGAACGGAGTCAGTCCCGGTTTCAGATCGATTACAGCAGGGGGTATAAGCTGGATGCGTTGCGGCCGTTGAGGTCTCAGCTATGAGAATGGCGATATATCCTATAGTCAGGAGTCTCATATGATGAACCAACCATTCAACTTCAGGGATCTCTTCATCTTCGAGATGGCCAATAACCACCAGGGCCAGGTGGAGCATGGCAAGCGCATCATCCGGGAACTTGCGCAGGTGTCGCGGGCGAAGGGAATTCGAGCAGCGATCAAGTTCCAATTTCGCCAGCTCGACACCATGATTCATCCGGCCCACCAGCAGGCCAGCGCGAACAAGCACATTCCTCGCTTCCTGTCCACGCGTCTCTCGAAGGAGCAGTTCCGCCTTCTCACCGAGGAGGTACGGAAGGAAGGGCTTGTGACGATCTGCACGCCTTTTGACGAAGAATCGGTGGACGTGATCGTCGAGTTGGGCATCGAGGTGGTCAAGGTGGGGAGTTGCTCGGCCACGGACTGGCCCTTGCTCGAGAAAATCGCCGAATGCGACAAACCGGTGATCTTTTCAACCGGCGGCCTGACGATGAAACAGATCGACGACATCGTGAGTTTCTTCGATCATCGCCGGGTTCATCACGCGATCATGCATTGCGTGGCTCTGTATCCGACCCCCGACGACAAGCTTCAACTCAACCAGATCAGCGCCTTGTGTCGCAGGTACCCCGACAAGGTCATCGGATTCTCGACGCACGAGTCGCCGGACGATCTGTCGCCGGTGCAGGTGGCCGTGGCGAAGGGCGCACGTATTTTTGAACGGCATGTGGGTGTCGAGGCTGACGGTATCATGCTGAACACGTATTCCGGCACGCCCGCGAAGATTGAGCGGTGGATCGAGGCGTACCAGAAAGCTAAACGATTGTGCGGCGAGGAAGAGCGGCCGACCGCGTCAGCCGAAGAGATGGACGCTCTTCATTCCCTGAAGCGGGGTATCTATGCACGTCGTGCGCTGAAGCGCGGCACGACCGTCAAACGGAGCGATCTGTACTTTGCGATGCCGTGCGAGCCGGGACAGCTTAGCTCGGGCGAGTGGAAAGAGGGGATCATCACGTTGGAGGATGTGGAAAAGGATCTCGCTTTGAAAACCGCCACGCTCCAGATCCCTCACGATCCAGACAAACAGGTGTTGTTCACAGCGATTCACACGATCAAAGGAATGCTGAACGAAGCCAGGATCACACTGAATACAGACTTCAAGGCCGAGTTTTCACACCACTATGGCATTGCGAAGTTTCCACAAGTGGGGGCGACCATCATTGAATGCATCAACCGGGATTACTGCAAGAAGCTGATCATTCAGATGCCGGGGCAGCGGCACCCCTCGCACTTCCACAAGAAGAAAGAGGAAACCTTCCAGGTCCTATACGGCATCCAGGAAGTCGAAGTGGATGGGCGGCGGCGGACGCTCTATCCGGGCGACATTCAACTGGTGCAGCAGGGCGTGTGGCACGAGTTCTGGACTGAGACCGGCGCGATCATCGAAGAGATCTCCACCACGCATTACGACGACGACTCATTCTACGCCGACAAGGTGATCAACAGGACCGAACGAGCGAAGCGCAAAACCGTCGTCAATAACTGGGGGCGGTATCAGATCTGAAGGGTTCGTCCCCCTTCTTCCCTTCCCTCTAGCGGGCCGTGCTTGACGTAGGTGCGCGGCTGCCAATCATCCGTTGCGCGATGCCTCCTCAGGTTCAATCGAGGGTCCATGTTTAAAGGACGAACTGTCCTAGCGGTGGTGCCGGCGCGTGGCGGCAGCAAGGAGGTACAGCTCAAGAATATTCACACATTGTTGGGGGTTCCCTTGATCGCGCATACCGGCGCCCTCATTCGCGAGCTAGGCTACGTGGATAAGGCCGTTGTATCCACGGATCATCCCGCCATCGCCGAGGTCGCACGCGGAGCGGGATTGGAAGCCCCGTTCGTGAGGCCGGAGGAGCTATCCGGTGACCTCATCAGCGATTTTCAGGTGTTGCACCACGCGTTGATTGAAATGGAATGGTTGGAGCGCGTGCGGTATGACGTCGTCGTTATGCTCCAGCCGACGTCGCCTCTGCGGAAGCCGGCTCATGTGACTGCCGTGATCGCCAAGCTCGTTGATGAAGGCTGGGATGCGGTCTGGACGGTTTCTCAAACGGATTTGAAATATCATCCGCTGAAGCAACTTACGCTGGGCGCTGATGGCGTCATGGAGTACTACGACCCTCGTGGTGGAACCATCGTCGCCCGGCAGCAGCTCGAGCCGATCTTTCATCGTAATGGAGCCGCCTATGCCTACACGCGCGAGTGTCTGCTGGAGCAGCGCACGGTCAAGGGCAAACGTACGGCGGGGCTCGTCATTGATGAACCCATGATCAGCATCGATACGCTTGCTGATTTTGAGCGTGTGGAACGTTTGCTGTGTCAGCAGGGTCGGGGAGAGATATCCGGCGCATGAAGCGATTGAAGTCTATTGTGAAGCGGATAATCGGGTGGACATCCGTTGATTACCGGGCGTCCTTGTTCGAGGAACTGCGTATCTATCTGAATGGAACGCATCCTGTCCGCATTCTGGAGATCGGGCCGAAAGACGGAAACGATACGCGGCGGTTGTTGCAGCTCAAGCCGGACGTGCTGACGCTCATTGATCTTCCACGCATGAAGGAGGTCAATGAGAAGTGGCTGCGCGAGATTGATATGTCAAACGTTCAATACATTTCAGCTAATTTTATGTACAGCGACGTCGTAGAAACTTTGGAGCCGTACGATTGTATCTGGTGCACCGGCGTGCTGTACCACAACCCCGAGCAGCTCCGCATGGTCAAGAAGCTATACGATCTGCTGAAGCCAGGCGGTGTGCTGGTGCTGGAGTCGGCTACGGCCCGTACACCCAAGCTCCGCAGCGCCAATTGCGTGGAAATTATCTACCCCCCGTCTGAGGAGATGAAAAGGAAGTACCACATCAGCATGAACATCACGCATCTGCCATCTGCTCAAGCCATGGCCTCATGGATGGGGATGGTGGGATTTCAGAACATCATACTCTCGTCGTGCCACCGCAAGGTGTCTGGGGCGCTGGCCCATGCTCGCGCGGCGTTCCTGGGCACCAAGCCGCTGCAACACGGGGCCGGAACCTACTATAACCTCTGGGGAGACGAGGGCTTCGTCATCGGGAAGGCCCATTGAGCGAAGTGGCGGGACGTATGACTTCGACACCGCTCTGCAAAATCTGCGGGAGTGCCGAGCAATCCGTTCTCTATCGAGGCCTGGTTCGGACCGGTCGCGTCGGTCAGATCAGCGCACAACCCCAGACGGTGTGGGTGTGCGGCAGGTGCGGAGCCGGCTATCTGCCGCCCCAGACGGTGGACTATGCATCGGGGGAGTACCGGACGCTGGTTGACGGGAGTGATGCGCCAGAAGATTTCTACAGTCTGCATGATGAGGAACAAGCCGAGAAACTACGGATGCTCGGAACAGGAGGCCTCCGCGACACGGTGTTAATGGACGTTGGTTGCGGCGCCGGCTCTTTCCTGGATCTGGTCAAGGGTTTTTGCAAGACGACCATTGGCGTCGAGCCGACACATTCATTGCGAGATGCCCTCGTCAAAAAAGGACACATAGCCTTTCCCTACTGCCACGAAGTGCTGGCCAATTGGAAGGGACAAGTGGATATAGCCGTCTCGTTCAGCGTGATTGAGCATCTGGAGGACCCCCTCGCTCTGTTGAAAGAAATCCGGCAGCTGCTCAAACCAAATGGACGCTTGCTGCTCAGTACGCCCAACCGCTGCGACTGGTTGCTTGAGCTCCTGCCGGATGACTATGCCCGGTTCTTCTACCGGACCGTGCATACCTGGTACTTTGGTGCCGAGGCCCTGATCAAACTCGTCCGCCTAGCTGGATTTGCCGAGCCGTCCCTTTCCTATCTACATCGGTACGATCTCTCCAATGCGCTGCTATGGTTGCGCGACAAGCGTCCCACTGGTTTGGGAGCGCTCAATATAGGGATGATGGGGGACAAACTTTTCCGCGGCATGCTCGAAGCAAACGGCCGGGCCGATTACCTCTATTGTTCCTGCGTCAATCCTGCACGTTGAAATCTAACCGGCCGAAATCAGTACGAATCACAACGTAAGCATAAGTGAATACTTTGGTCGACAAGTTCTTTCAATCACTGCCGGCTCCGTTTAATCAGGAGCGTTTTCACATCCTTCGGAAGGGGATTCACGAGCACCCTGAGATAGATGTCTACATGACCCAAGCGGGAGATTTTGCATGTCTCTATCCCCAGCCGCCGTTCAACTACACACAGTACAGCCCCCGGTTTCAGCGGCTCAATCTTGGCGAATACCGGAAGCGCAATCAGGTGATTGAGAAGCGATACGAGAAGATCAAGTCCTATCTTGTCGGTCCATTGAGCGTTCTAGAGATCGGCTCATTCGACGGAGAATTCTTGCGTTTCGCCCTGGAACGAAACGATAAGCTGACGTTGGCCAGCCTTGAAGTTGACACCAACACTCAAGCGGCTCGGGAGCAGCCGGAGTGGCTAACGCCGTACGCCAGTTTTGAGGAATTGCATGCGCGAAACTTGCGCTTTGATGTGGTGTGTTATTTTCACGTCCTTGAGCATATCGCCGATCCAGCAACGTTTTTGTTGTCCTGCGCAAAAGTCTTGAAGCCGAGGGGGAGGATCATTATCGAGGTTCCTTCGCTGGAAGACCCATTGCGCACGCTGTACCGACTCGAGGAATACGAGGACTTTTATTTCCAGATGCAACATCCATACGTCTATTCGGCGAAATCCCTGCGCCGATTGCTGGAGCAGAACGGTTTTCATGTCCTCGCTTGCTTCGGACACCAGCGATACGGCTTGGAGAATCATTTAACGTGGTTGGCCAAAAGGCAGCCGGGCGGGGATGCAACCTTGCAGAATATGTTTTCGCCAATTGACGACCAATACCGCGCGCGGTTGGAATCCAGCGGTCATGCGGATGCCGTGATCGCCATTACGGAAAGCCGAAATGGCTAGAATAGTGATCTTCATTGATCATGACATCGTCATCCGGCACTTCGTGCTGAACGGCGCCCTGACTGGACTGTCCGATGAGCACAATGTGTTGTTCGTGTTTCCGGAAAACCACAAACGGGTCAAAAGTGATTTGTCCACCTTGTCGGTCAAGCGCTTCCGTACCGCCAAGGTTCCTGACCAACGTATACATCTCTATCGGTACCTCTATCGCTCCTCAGTCCTGAAACATATGCGGGGGACTCAGAATCAAAGAGTGGTGTTCAACTTCTGGAGAGGAGTTCTTGGTTATAGGCATTTCTGGCTCAGCTGGTTATGGTCGTGGCCTCTGACGTACAAGCTCTATCAGGCCTTCATGCTGACCAGAATCGGTGAGAATCATGAGTTGAACAAAATCCTGGACGAAGAACGGCCGGACGTCATTCTTCATCCGACGGTGCTGGAGGGACTCTTTGTGTCGGACATCGTCAGATGGGGTAGATCACGAGGGGTGCCGACCGTCTTCATCATGAATGCATGGGACAACCCCTCAGTGAAGGCCATGACGGTCGGCTATCCCGATCGGCTGGTGGTTTGGGGGGAGCAAAGCCGACAGCACGCGATTCACTATATGGGGGTTCCCCCTGCGAAGATCGTGTGTTTGGGCGCCGCGCAGTTTGATCTCTACCGAAAGCCTCCCAAAGTTTCCCCGTTCGAATACAGGCGCCGGCTGGGCGTTTCGGAACATTGGAAGATCCTGCTGTATGCCGGTTCCAGCAAGGGGCTGAATGAGGTATGCCATTTAACCTCCCTTGAACAGGCGATTGAGGAAGGCCGGATCAAGGACTGTCTCGTTCTGTATCGCCCCCATCCGTGGCGCGCGTATCCCGAAGGTGAGGCAGATTTCTTCTCGCTCAATTGGAAGCATGTGATGCTTGAGCCAGCCATGGAAGCCTGTTATCGGCAGTCCCGCCAGAAGGGAAGGATCCATATTGAATTGGCGAATTATGAAGACACGCACGTCACGTTGAGCGCCGCGGACGCGGTCATTTCGCCCCTGTCCACTATCCTGTTGGAGGCTGCGATGCATGGCAAGCCGGTGGCTGCCTATTTGCCGGATGAAGACATGACCTCCAACAAGTTTCTGTGCACGGTGGCGAATCTGGCTCACTTCAAGGATTTCTTCGAGCGTGTCGAGTGTATCAAGTGCGAACGCCCTGAGGATTTGGTTAGAGATTGCGAGCAGTTACTGCGACTCAGCGATGATCCTGGAATCCGTGGTCGTTTGCAGAAACAGTGTGCGTACTTTGTGGAACCATCAGATCAGCCCTATGCCGAACGACTAAACAGCCTCATCTGTTCTCTGTTGTCATCTACTCCATCGCGGCCAACCCTCCAGGAGGCCTGACCATCATGCACGTTGCCACGCTGCTGAAAAAAATCTATCGGTACCTCGTGCCACCCAAGGATCACTGGTCACACTTTCTTTCGATTCTCGACAGGACCACCCTGGAACATGATCCTGCGCTGGACCAGGCGGGGAAGCCGGCGCTGTTCAAGCGAAACATCACGCTTGTGGAGCTGGAGCCCCACGCATTTTGCAACCGGACGTGCTCGTTCTGTCCGAACAGCACGATCGACCGGCTGACGGTTAA
>Ga0184639_10000677_pt1 | contig 13625 bp, 13 predicted proteins | sample PLM31_170_b2_FD_133155 | JGI IMG/M metagenome (GOLD analysis project Ga0184639, IMG submission 133155) | Groundwater sediment microbial communities from an aquifer in East River, Colorado, USA - PLM3-1_170_b2 | ecosystem: Environmental > Terrestrial > Soil > Riparian zone | place: USA: East... | reverse complement strand
CTCCGCACTCCTCGCAGAAGACGGCGTCAGCGGCATTCTGGACCTGGCACCTGGGACACTTCATATCGGGATCTCCAGCCAGCCGGGCAGATGGGCCTTGGAGCGGGTAGGCCGAGAGTAGCCCGCAGGAAGGGAGGGGTCAAGAACTGTCGCTTGCCAGTGCTGTTGCTTGCCAGGAGCACCATGACTTACCCCGAATCCTCGGGTTCTTGTGGGGATAGGTCGTCCTGGGTATACTCAGTGCCTGCCGGAGGTCGACTCCTCCACGGCTCACCATTTTCTCGATGCGAGAGTGGCGGAACTGGCAGACGCGCTGGACTTAGGATCCAGAGGGTGTGCAAGCCCGTGGGGGTTCAAGTCCCCCCTCTCGCACCATTTCCAGGCCGTGCCACTCTGGTTCTCGGCGTGCCAGGCTGACCGTCCTCTGCTACCCTCGGGGGGCGCAATAATCAATGATTTCATATTATTGTAACGATCCCGCCTCGGCATGGGCCCTGCATCATTCGACTGGGCAGGAGGACTGATGACGACCATGTTCACGCTGTTCCCGCGGCGATGGAGCCACTGGCTTCTCTTCCTGGTCGGTCCCCTCTTCCTCGCTTCGTACCACGGCCTGCTCTCGTGGGGGCCGGTCGAGGAGGCGATCAAGCAGTTTACGATGCAGCCGCCTGGCCTCGCCCGCGCCGAGGGGCTCCTCGGCCTGGTCTCGTTGCTGCTGCTGACCCCGATGGTCGGCATGGTTGCGCTCTTCCTGCTCTTCTTCGTGTGGGTGGTCCTGGCGGGGACCCTCGGGCGGGTCGGTCGTATGCTCGGCTTGCCGGATTGGGCCTTCTTGCTGCTCGTCGCCACGGTGTCCGCGGGCCTGGTCTACGCCAGGAGCGAAACGTGGGTGCCGTGGTCTCTACAGGTTCTCGACCGCGTCGCCAGCGCCTATCTTATCCTTCTCCTCTAGACCGTAGCGCCCCGGCTTCCGAAGGTCCAACTTGACGGCTCCCGGGTTTTGTCCGAGAATCACCCTCTGGCTGCCCCCACTCGTTCGCCCGACAGACCAAGTGAGGCCCCCAGTCCGATGAAAGTCGCCGTCGAAGAGCTTGAGGCCTGCAAGCGCCGCCTCCAGGTGGAGGCGCCGGAGGACCTCGTCCGCCAGGCATGGGAGGAGGCCTACGGGCGGGTCGGGGGGCAGGCGAAGCTGGCGGGGTTCCGGAAGGGCCATGTTCCCCGTAACCTCCTGAAGCTCCATTTCGCCGACGAGGTGCGCCGGGAGGTGGCCCAGCGGCTCATTCCCGAGGTGTACCGGCAGGCGCTGGCCGAGACGAAGCTCCACCCCATCGAGGACCCGGACTTCCGCGACGTGACGCTGGAGGAGGGCGCGCCGCTCAAGTTCACCGCGGTGGTGGAGATCAAGCCCGCGATCGCGCTGGGGACCTACACGGGCGTGGCCGTCCAGCATGCGCCGGTCCCGGTGACGGATGAGGATCTCGAGAAGGCGCTGGAGCACCTCCGCGAGCAACACGCGGAGTTCAGGAGCGTCGAGCGCCCCGCCGCCGCGGGGGACCTGGTCATCGTGGACTACACCCTGACGCCCGAGGGGATGGAGCCGCGGCGCGAGCAGGGCTACGCGTTCCTCGTGGGCTCCGAGGCGGTGCTCGCCGAGATCGACGAGGCCGTGATCGGCCTGGCCGCGGGGGGCGAGCGGGAGACGCGGATCCGCTTTCCCGACGACCACCGGCGGGAAGACCTCCGGGGCAAGGGCGGCGTTGCCACCGTGCGGGTCTTGGAAGTGAAGGAGAAGGCGCTGCCGGCGCTGGACGACGAGTTTGCCAAGGGGCTCGGCGAGTACCAGAATCTCGAGGAGCTCACAACGGCGATTCGGAAGGAGCTCGAAGCGCAGCGCGAGCGGGAGAACCGCCGGGCGCTGGAGGACAAGGTGGTGGACGCGCTCCTGGCCCAGCACGAGTTCCAGGTGCCGGAAGCCATGGTCCTCCGCCAGGTCGCCCACCTGATCGAGCACGCCCGCGAGCGGATGCGGCGGCAAGGGGTGGATCCGGACCAGATCAAGTGGGACTACGAGAAGCTGACCGAGGAACTCCGCCCGGGGGCGCTCCGCGCGGTGCGGCGCGCGCTGCTGCTGGAAGCGATTGCCGAGAAAGAGGGTTTGGAGCCGATCGACCTCGACGTGGAGGCCGAGGTGGAGAAGATCGCCCGGGCCAGCCAGCGGCCGGCGCCGGCGGTCCGGCGGCTCATGGAGAAGAGCGGCGACCTGGAGGGGCTCCGGTACTCCCTCCGAGAGGCGCGGACCGTCGACTTTCTGATTCAGCAGGCGCGGATCGAATCCTGATGTACACTATGGGCAGGTAAGGAGAGTCCGTATGGCGCTGGTTCCCATCGTGATCGAGCAGACGCCCCGCGGCGAGCGGGCCTTCGACATCTTTTCGCGGCTCCTCAAGGAGCGGATCATCTTCCTGCCCACCTACATCGAGGACGAGCTGGCCAATCTGGTCATCGCCCAGATGCTCTTCCTCGAGGCGGAGGACCCGGACAAGGACATCTTCCTCTACATCAACTCGCCGGGCGGCTCGGTGACCGCCGGCATGGCGATCTACGACACCATGCAGTACGTGAAACCCACCATCTCCACCATCTGCATGGGGCAGGCCGCCTCCATGGGCGCGCTGCTCCTGACCGCCGGCACCAAGGGCAAGCGCTTCGCGCTCCCCCACGCGCGCATCATGATCCACCAGCCGCTGGGTGGGGTGCAGGGGCAGGCCACGGACATCGACATCCAGGCCAAGGAGATCCTCCGGGTCCGCGACGAGCTGAACCTCATCTTCGTCCACCACACGGGGCAGAGCCTGGAGCGGATCCAGCGGGACACGGACCGGGACTTCTTCATGACCCCGGAGCAGGCGCGGGTCTACGGGCTCGTGGACGAGGTCATCTCCTCCAAGCCGACCCCGCGGGCCGTCGCGGAGGCGGCGGGGGCGCTTGCGGGCGCCTCGAGCGGGTAGAGCGCGGCCATGGCCCGAACGCGGGAGACCAACGGCGTGCTGAAGTGCTCGTTCTGCGGCAAGAGCCAGAACGACGTGCGGAAGCTCATCGCCGGCCCCACCGTGTACATCTGCGATGAGTGCATCGAGCTCTGCAACGACATCATCGCGGAGGAGTGGGAGGAGGAAAAGAGCCGGGAGATCCGGCGCCTCCCGAAGCCGGCCGAGATCAAGAGCGTCCTCGACCAGTACGTCGTGGGGCAGGAGCGCGCCAAGAAGATCCTGGCGGTGGCCGTCCACAATCACTACAAGCGGATCGAGGCCGGCGGGGAGGTCGGCGAGGTCGAGCTCCAGAAGTCGAACATCCTGCTGATCGGCCCCACCGGGGTGGGGAAGACGCTCCTCGCGCAGACCCTGGCCAGGATGCTGCGCGTACCCTTCACCATCGCCGACGCCACGACGCTGACCGAGGCGGGCTACGTCGGCGAGGATGTGGAGAACATCATCCTGCGCCTGCTCCAGTCCGCCGACTACGACGTCGAGCGGGCCGAGCGGGGGATCGTGTACATCGACGAGATCGACAAGATCGCGCGGAAATCCGAGAACCCATCCATCACCCGCGACGTGTCGGGCGAGGGAGTGCAGCAGGCGCTCCTGAAAATCCTGGAGGGGACCGTGGCCAACGTTCCGCCCCAGGGCGGGCGCAAGCACCCCCACCAGGAGTTCATCCAGGTGGACACGACCGACGTGCTCTTCGTGTGCGGCGGCGCCTTCGTGGGGCTGGACAAGATCATCGAGAGCCGGGTGGGAAAGAGCGGGATGGGGTTCGGGGCCGAGGTGCGGAGCCGGGACGACCGCCAGATCGGCGATCTCCTGGCCCTGGCGCAGCCCGAAGACCTCCTGAAGTACGGGCTCATCCCCGAGTTCGTCGGACGCCTGCCTGTTGTTGCAACGCTCGATGATCTTGACGAAGCCGCACTGATCAAGATCCTCCGGGAGCCCAAGAACGCCATCATGAAGCAGTACCAGAAGTACTTCGACCTGGAGAAGGTGCGCCTCAAGTACACCGACGACGCCGTGGTCGCCATCGCCAAGAAGGCCCTGAAGCACGGGACCGGGGCGCGGGGACTCCGGGCGATCCTGGAAGAGGTGATGCTGGACGTCATGTACGAGCTGCCCTCCATCGAGGGGCTCAAGGAGTGCATCATCACCCGGGAAGTCATCCTGAACCACGAGCGCCCGATCCTGATCATGGAGCAGAAGGCCGAGTCTGCCTAGCGCGCGGCCGGCCGTTCGGATTCCACGGCGCCCCATTCGGGGCGCGTTCTCTTTTCTATGAGCGGTATTCTCTACGTCGTCGCTACCCCGATCGGCAACCTCGAAGACCTCGGGCCGCGGGCGCTCCGCACCCTCCGTGAGGTGGACCTGATCGCCTGCGAGGACACCCGTCGCACGAGGACCCTGCTCGCGCGCTTCGGGGTCGCCACGTCGGTGACGAGCTACTTCGAGCACAACAAGCTCCAGAAGGGGCGGCAGCTGCTGAGACTCCTGGCCGAGGGCAAATCCATCGCGCTCGTGACCGATGCCGGCACGCCGGGCGTCTCGGATCCCGGCTTCCTCCTCGTCAAGGAGGCGCGCGCCGCCGGGGCGCAGGTGGTGCCGATCCCCGGCCCGTCGGCCGTGGTCGCGGCCCTCTCGGCGGCGGGGACTCCCGCAGACCGGTTTGTCTTCGAGGGATTCCTTCCGGCCAAAGCCGGGCGGCGGCTCAACCGGCTCAAGGCCCTCCGTGACCTCGACATGACGATGGTGCTCTACGAGTCGCCACACCGGTTGCTCAAAACCCTCGAGGCGATCGGCCAGGTCTTCGGCGACGCGGAAGTGGTCGTGGCGCGGGAGCTGACGAAGCAGTTCGAGGAGATCCGCACGGGCACGGCCGCCGCGCTGATCCACCACTTCGGCAGCGGCGCGATCCGGGGAGAGTTCACGCTGGTGATCCCGCGGGGTTGTCCGGGTGGCACCCCCGGCGTATACTGAGCCGGTTGCGGCAAGACGTGGGAGCGCGCGCGTGACGATTCCGAGAGCCCTGACCGTCGCCGGCTCTGACTCCGGGGGCGGGGCGGGAATTCAGGCGGACCTGAAGACGTTCTCCGCCTACCGGGTGTTCGGGATGTCGGTTCTCACCGCCATCACCGCCCAGAACTCCGTTGGTGTCCAGGGCGTGGAGACCCTGCCCCCGGCGTTCGTGGCGGTGCAGCTCGAGTCGGTGCTCTCCGACTTCGGGACGGACGCCGCCAAGGCCGGGATGCTCGCCACGGCCGGCATCATCCGCGCCGTCGCGGCGAAGCTCAAAGAGCACCGGGTCGAAAAGCTCGTGGTGGATCCGCTGATGATCGCCACGTCCGGTGACCCGCTCCTCCAGCCCGACGCCCGGGAGGTCCTGATCGGCGAGCTCCTGCCGCTGGCGCTGGTCGTCACGCCGAACCTCCACGAGGCCGGCGCGCTGGCGGAGATGGCCGTGGCTACGCGCGAGGACATGGAGGAGGCGGCCCGGCGGATCGCCAAGCTCGGGCCCCGGCACGTCCTCGTCACGGGCGGCCATCTCACGGGGGAGGCGGTGGACCTCCTGTTCAACGGCCGCGAGTTCACGGCGTTCAGCGCGCCGCGCATTGACTCCGCCAACATCCACGGCACCGGCTGCACCTTTTCGGCGGCCATCGCCGCCGGGCTGGCCAGGGGCCGCCCGCTCCCCGAGGCGGTCCGGGACGCCAAGGCCTACGTGACGCGGGCGATCCGCGAGGGGTTCGCTCCCGGGAAGGGCGTCGGCGTGCTCCGCCACTTCATCGCCGACTGGTAGTGCCATGCCGATAACCGTCGCACGACCCGCTTCACGGGTGCCCGCTAAGGACGGCCTTTGGCCACTGATCGGATGTCGGTCGTCGCCCATCGTTCCTTTGCGGGCACCGAGTCCCGCCGCAGGCGGGCTTGGTCGTACGCCTCCGGTGGGCTCCTTCCTCGGGCCTTGGGCTGCTCGGTTCTCGGCCCGGCACCGGAAGTAAGGCATGGCCGAGCCCGCCGATCAGAAGATGTCGTTCCTGGAGCACCTGGGGGAGCTCCGCAAGCGTATCGTCTGGAGCGTGGTCGCCATCCTCGTGGGGCTCCTCATCGCGCTCGGCTTCACCGAGCGCCTCATGAAGTTCGTGCGGCGGCCGTTCGAGGCGGCCATTCCCGGGGCGAAGCTCGTGTTCCTGACCCCCACCGAGGGGTTCTGGGTGTACATGAAGGTGGCGCTGATCGCGGGCGTCGTCCTGGCGATTCCGGTCGTGCTCTACCAGGTCTGGGCGTTCGTCGCCCCGGGGCTCCACACGCACGAGAAGCGGTTCGCGGCGCCCTTCGTGATCGTCGGCTCGCTGTTTTTCCTGATCGGCGCCGCCTTCGCCCAGCTGGTGGTGATCCCGTTCGCGATGCGGTTTCTCGTGTCGTTCCCCGGTCCGGACCTGACGCCGATGATCTCCGTCGGCTCGTACGTGGACTTCGTCCTGAAGTTCACCCTGGCGTTCGGCGCGATCTTCGAGCTGCCCGTGGCGATCACGCTCGCCTCGCGCATGGGGATCGTCACCCCGCAGTTCCTCGCGAAGAACCGGAAGTATGCGATCCTCCTGACCTTCGTCGTGGCGGCGATCCTGACTCCCACGCCGGATATCTTCAACCAGTCCCTCATGGCGGGCCCCATGATCCTCCTGTACGAGCTGGGGATCATTTCGGCCCGGGTCTTCGGCCGGCGGCCCAAGCCGGCTGCCGCGCCGGTGCCGGAAGCGGCGCCATGACACGCAGGGAAGGGGAGCACGATGGATCAGCTGATTGCCACCATTGAGAAGAACGCGGATGAAGAGATCCGCGTGTCGCTCAGGGAGTACAAGGGGCATCCCTTCATCGACGTCCGCGTGTACTGGAAGCCCCCCGAGGGCGAGCCGGGGCCGACGAAGAAGGGGGTCACGCTGAACCCCGAGCTCTTCCCCCAGCTCAAGAAAGCCATGGGGGCATTGGAGGCGGCGCTCGTCAAGGCGAAGCTGATCGACGAGGAGGGCTAGTCCTGGCCCTTCCCTTCACCACCCTCAACCTCCCCGAGGCGGTCCTCGCCGGAATCCGCGGCGCCGGCTTCGTCGAGTGCACGCCGATCCAGGAGGCCGCCCTGCCGGTCGCCCTCAAGGGCAAAGACGTGGCCGGCCAGTCTCAGACCGGGACGGGCAAGACCGCCGCCTTCCTGATTGCCGGGTTCACGCGCCTTCTGCAGGCGCGGGAGCCGCGTACGGGCCCCCGGATGCTCATCATTGCCCCGACCCGGGAGCTGGTCGTCCAGATCGAGGCGGACGCCCGGCTCCTGGGCCGGCACACGGGCCTTCGGATCCTCTCCGTCTACGGCGGCATCGACTACGCCAAGCAGCGGGACGAGCTCCGGGCCGGCTGCGACATGCTCGTCGGCACGCCGGGCCGGCTCATCGACTACCTCAAGCAGAATGTCTGGTCCCCCCGGAAGGTGGAGGTGCTGGTCATTGACGAGGCCGACCGGATGTTCGACATGGGCTTCATCGCGGATCTGCGCTTCATTCTCCGACGGCTCCCGCCCCACGAGAGGCGGCAGTCCTTCCTCTTCTCGGCGACGCTCTCGTTCCGGGTCCTGGAGCTGACGTGGGAGTTCATGAACAACCCCACCCAGATCACGATCGCCCCCCAGCAGAAGACGGTGGAGACGGCGATCCAGCTGCTCTACCACGTCAGCCGGGAGGAGAAGTTCAACCTCCTCCTGGGCCTCCTGAAGCGCGAGGGCGGGAGCCGGATCCTGATCTTCACCAACACGCGCGAGGCGGCGCGGCGGCTCGAAGACCGCCTCGGCCGGAACGGCTGGGAGGCGCGCGCCCTGACCGGCGACGTGGACCAGAAGAAGCGGCTGCGCATCCTGAATGACTTCAAGGAGGGGAAGCTGCCGGTCCTGGTGGCGACCGACGTGGCCTCCCGCGGGCTCCACATTGAGGGCGTGAGCCACGTGATCAACTGGGACCTCCCTCAGGACGCCTGGGACTACGTCCACCGGATCGGGCGAACCGCGCGGATGGGGGCCAGCGGCAAGGCCATCAGCCTGGTGGACGAAGCGACGGCGCTCCTGCTCGAGCCTATCGAGCGCTTCATCACCCAGAAGATCCCGGTCGGGTGGGCCGAGGACGACCTCTTCCTGCCCGAGATCAAGCCCACCGCCGAGGAGCGCCGCCGCTACGCGGAGGAGCGCCGGCAGCGCCTGCACGCCCGCGGTGGCCCGCGGGGCGGCGGGCCGCCCCGCCCCCACGGGCGGCATCAGCGCGGGCGGTAGCCGCTACGGGCGCCGCCTCATGGTCGCCTGGCTCGACCGCTAGATCCCCGCGAAAATCTCCTCTTGACCTGTCGGCGAGACTTTCCGACAATGGCTCGTCGAACCGCCAATCCCACTTTGCCGACACCGGAGGGGCCCATGAATTCCAGAATGTCCGCGATCGGAGTCGTCGTCTTTCTTTTCCTTGCCCTCGCGCTCGGGCCGGGCCCGGCCGCCCAGGCCCAGGAGGTCAAGATCGGGATCGTCCAGCCCCTGAGCGGGATTCCCGTGATCGTGGATTTCGGGGAGTCTTACCTCCAGGGGAACAAGCTCGCGGTGAAGGAGTACAACGCCCGCGGCGGCTACAAGGGGAAGCCGGTCCAGCTCGTCATCTATGACGACGAGGGGAACCCCAAGCGCGCCGTGGAGGTTTTCACCCGGCTCCTCACCCAGGACAAGGTCAACGTCGTGATCGGCACCACCAACTCGGGCAACGTGCTTGCCGTCATGCACCTGAACCAGCAGTACAAGATCCCGCTGATGGCCGGCCCCTCCATCGCTACGCCCATCACCAAGAAGTTCGCCGACCAGCCGAAGAACTACGTCTTCCGTTGCTCCATGGTGGAGGAGTTCCAGGTCAACGCGCTCCTCGACTGGGCGACCAAGAAGACGAAATCCATCGGCCTGCTCCACTCCACGACGGGCTACGGACTGTTCGCCAAGGGCGAGATCCTGAAGGGCCTGGAGGCCCGGAAGGTGCCGCCCGTAGTGGTGGAGTCCTCGAACCCCGGCATCACCGACTTCACGCCCCAGCTCCTCAAGTTCAAGGAGAAGAACATCGAGATCATCCTCACGTTCGCCGAGGAGTGGGACATCCAGTTCAAGAACCTGGTCAAGATCGGCTACAACCCGATCATGGCCGGCAACTGGGGGATGTCCTCGGGCAAACTCCGGGACATCGTGGGCGACGACCTCCTGAAGAACGCGGTGATGGGCCAGGCTCTCGATCTGAACGAGCCCAAGGCGCGCGCGTGGGATGAGAAGATGCGGAAGGAGTACGGCAAAGAGTACCGCTGGCCCGTTATCGCCTCGTTCGGCTACGACGCGGCGAACCTGGTGCTCAAGGCCATCGACATGGCCGGGCCCAACCCGGACGAGATCCGGGACGCGCTCGAGCGGATCGACAACTTCGACGCCGTCACCACCGGCGTCCCGAAAAAGCCGTACGCCAAGGACGACCACGAGTGCGTGGACCAGAAGGACGTCTTCCTGGGGATCTGGGAGAAAGGCAAGGTGGTCAGGCTGAAGCAGTAAGTGAGCCCCGAGTCCCTCGTTCAGATCCTGGTGGGCGGGGTGGCGGTGGGGAGCATTTATGCCCTCATCGCCCAGGGCTTCTATATCACCCACCGGACGACCCTGACGCTCAACTTCGGCCAGGGCGACTTCCTCATGTTGGGGGCCTTCCTCGGCCTCACGCTCGTCAAGGCCGGGGTCCCGATCCTCTTCACGGCGCTCATCGTCGTCGCAGTTCTGGCGGCGCTGGGCGTGCTCCTCGAACGGGTGGCAATCCGACCGGTCGGCTACCTCACCCTCTCCTGGGTCCTCACCACGATGGGCTTCGGCGTCATCATCCAGAACGTGGCGACGGCGTTCTGGGGGAAGTCTTCCCAGTCGTTTCCCTCGCTGGTGGGCGGGAAGGTCGTGGACGTGATCCGGGTGGGAGGGGTCGGGATCGTCGTCGAGGAACTCTTCATCATCATCGCCTCCATCCTGATCATGGGCGGGTACCTCTTCCTCCTGAACCGGACGCTGACGGGCAAGGCCCTGGCCGCCGTCGCCTTCAGCCGCGACACCGCGGCCCTCCTCGGCGTTGACGTCAGGCGCATGGCGATCCTCGTCTACGCGATTGCGGCGATCCTGGCGGCGGTGAGCGGGATCCTGGTCGGCCCCATCACCTCCCTCCACCCGTTCATGGGGGTGAAGTTCGCCATCAAGGGGTTCGCCGCCGGGATTATGGGTGGCTTCATGAGCCCGGTCGGGATCTGGGTGGGCGGGATCCTCCTGGGGATCATCGAGCTCTTTTCGAATCTGATCTCTTCCCAGTTCGGCGATCTCTATCCGTTCCTCATCATCATACTTGTCCTGATCTTCCGTCCCTCCGGCCTCTTCCGCGATCCCACGTCCCGATGAGCCCTCTCCGCCCTCTCGTGTGGATCGCCGTCGTCGTTGTCCTCTACGTGCTCCCCTCCGCGCTGCCCACGCAGTACTTCACGCTGCTCCTCCAAACGGCCGCCTACGACACCATCGTTGTCGTCGGCCTGAACCTCCTCGTGGGGTTCTCGGGGCAGATCTCGCTCGGCCACGCCGGCTTCTTCGCCATCGGCGCCTACACGACCTCCCTCCTGACCACGTCGTACGGGCTCTCGCTCTGGCTGACGCTCCCCGCTGCGGGGGCGTTCGCCGGCGCCGCGGGATTCCTCCTGGCCCTCCCCGCCATCCGCACCAAAGGGCTCTATCTGGCCATGATCACGGTGGGCTTCGGCTTCGTGGTGGAGATCCTCGCCCAGCGCTGGGTGGACCTGACGGGCGGCACCATGGGGATCTACGCCATCCCCCAGCCCTTCGGCCCGGTCGGCTACTTCTACCTCGTGGCCGGTGTGGCGGTGGCGCTCCAGCTCGCGATGAACCATCTCACAGGTTCGCTCTGGGGGAAGACGCTCCTGGCCCTCAAGGGGAGCGAAGAGGCGGCGCAGAGCGTGGGGATCCGCGTGGTCCGCTGGAAGGTGGTGGCCTTCGGCGTGAGCGCCGTGTACGCCGGGATCGGCGGCGCGTTCTTCGGCCACCAGAACGGCTACATCAATTCCGACAGCTTCACGTTCGGCGCGTCGCTCTACTATCTCGTGGCCCTGGTCATCGGGGGAGTCGGCTCCAACTACGGTCCCGTGGTGGGGACGGTCTTCCTCGCCTTCATCACGCACTTTTCCGCGGGCCTCTACGAGCAGCGCTTCTTCCTCCTGGGCGGCTTCCTCCTCTTCACCCTCGTCTTCCTGCCCGACGGGATCGTGGGGACGCTGGAGAAATGGCTCAAGCGCCGGCGCGAAACGCGCCTGGCGCCGCCGGAGGTCGAGGTGGACCTGGCCCGGGTGCTTGCCGCCCCCGCGAACGGGCACGAGGGAGCGCTTCTCGAGACGGTTGAGCTCACCAAGCACTACGCTGGCGTCACGGCGGTGGAGCGGGTGGCGCTCACGATCGAGCCGGGGACCATCCACGCCCTCATCGGGCCCAACGGCGCGGGCAAGACGACCTTCATCAACCTGATCACCGGCCGCATCCCCGCCGACCGGGGGCGCGTCTTCTACCGTGGCCGCCATTTGGACGGGCTCGCGACGCCCGATCGGGCGCGCCTCGGGATTGCCCGGACCTTCCAGAACCTCCAGCTCTTCCCCGACCTCACGGTCCTCGAGAACGTCCTCGTCGGGTTCCACCGCCACGGCGAGGCCACCCTCCTCGAGTACGCCCTCGGCCTTCCCCGCGCGCGCCGGGAGACCGCGCGGCACACCGGCCAGGCCCTGGCCCTCCTCTCCTTCCTGGGGATCAGCGAGCTGGCCGGCCTCCGGGCGACGGAGCTGGCGTACGGGCATCAGAAGCTCTGCGAGCTGGCGCGGGCGCTGGCCGTCAAGCCCGACATCATCCTCCTCGACGAGCCTGTCGCCGGGGCCAACCGGACCGAAGTGGATCGCATCGTTCAGATCCTCGGGCGGCTGCGGGCGGCGGGGATCACCATCCTCCTCGTCGAGCACAACATGGACTTCGTCATGCGGATCTCCGACCGGGTGTCGGTCCTGAACTTCGGCGAGAAGATCGCTGAGGGCACCCCCGAGGAGGTCCGCGCCAATCCCCAGGTGATCGAGGCCTACCTGGGGCGCTGGGGCGCCGCCGATGCTCGCCGTTAAGAATCTGCGCGTCCACTACGGCAAGATCGAGGTCCTCAAGGGCGTGAGCCTGGAGGTCCGAGCGGGCGAGATCGTGACCGTGATCGGCAGCAACGGCGCGGGGAAGACCACGCTCCTCCGGGCCATCTCCGGGCTCGCCCCCATCGTCGCCGGCGAGGTGATGCTAGAGGGGCGGCCGATCCACCGGCAGCCTCCCCACCGGATCTCGCGCCTGGGTGTGGCCCACATCCCCCAGGGCCGCCAGATCGTCCCCGACCTCAGCGTCGAGGACAACCTCCTCCTCGGGGCGTACCGGCTCGCGCGGGACCGCGCCAAGGTGCGGGAGTTCCTGGCCCGCGAGTACGAGCGCTTCCCGCAGCTCAGCGAGCGTCGCGGCCAGATCGCCGGGTCCCTCTCGGGCGGGGAGCAGCAGATGCTGGCGATCGCCCGGGGGCTCATGATGGACCCCCGCTTCGTGATGATGGATGAGCCGTCGCTCGGACTCGCCCCCAAGGTCGTGGACGAGATCATGGCGACGCTCCAGGCGCTGAACCGCCAGGGTGTGACGCTCCTGCTGGTCGAGCAGGCCGCGGCGGAGGCGCTCGTCCTCGCCCACCGCGGCTACGTCATGCGCACCGGCGAGGTCTTCGTCAGCGGCCCCGCCGACGAGCTCCGCCGCGACCCGCGCGTGATCGAGGGCTACCTGGGCGGCTAGCGCCGCGTCTCAGAACGTCACGATGCTCCGGGCCACCTCTCCACGCTCCAGCGCGTCATAGGCCTCGTTGATCTGAGCGAAGGGGTAACGGCGCGTCAGGAGTTCGTCGAGCTTCAGCTTGCCGCTCCGGTAGAGCGCGATCAGCTTCGGGATGTCGATCGCGGGCCGGCTGGAGCCGTACACCGATCCCGTCAGGATGCGTTCCTCGTAGACGAGCGACATGACGGGCACCGACACCTCGGTCGTCATGGGCGTCACGCCGACGACCACCGCCATCCCGCGCTTGCGGAGCGAATCGTAGGCCTCGCGTATGGTGGTCGGAAGGCCGATGGCCTCGAAGGCGTACTCCACCCCCTTCCCGTCGGTGAGCGCCCTGATCTGCTCGACGGCGTTACCGGTCGACCCGTTGACGGTGTGCGTGGCGCCGAACTGCTTGGCGAACTCGAGCTTGTTCGGCAGGATATCGACCGCGATAATCTTCTCCGCGCCTGCGATGGCCGCGCCCTGGATGATGTTAAGGCCGATGCCGCCCGCGCCGAAGACCGCCACGCTGCTGCCGGGTCTGACGCGCGCGCAGTTGAACACGGCGCCGACACCGGTGATCACCGCGCACCCGAGGAGGGCGGCGCGGTCGAGGGGGAAGTCCTCCG
>Ga0184639_10000676_pt1 | contig 13626 bp, 11 predicted proteins | sample PLM31_170_b2_FD_133155 | JGI IMG/M metagenome (GOLD analysis project Ga0184639, IMG submission 133155) | Groundwater sediment microbial communities from an aquifer in East River, Colorado, USA - PLM3-1_170_b2 | ecosystem: Environmental > Terrestrial > Soil > Riparian zone | place: USA: East... | reverse complement strand
GAAAAGGGCTGGCTGTGCGAGGCGCACGCCGAGAAGCACCGGCATCAGGATATGTTCCTGCCGGTGGTCAATTCCCCGCGCGTGGGCATGTGCGGGTACACGGGGCCGTTCGAGGACTGACCGAACTAGCCAGCGTCTTGTACAATTGCTTCCGGAGTTGACCTCATGCCTATTCACCTGCTCCGCGAACGCGCCACCCCTCAGCAAGTCGCTGAAATGTTGGAAGAACTCGGCATCTATATCAAGTTGGCGGTGGACATCGGGCGTGAAATCGCAGCGGGCGGCGGCGAGCTGCATGCAGATTGTGAGCGCGTGCTGCAAGAGGATGGCAGTCAGCCGGAAGATATCTGGGGCGCAGACTGGTATCCCAATTTGAACGCCGTTAAATTTGAGGCCCTCATCAACCTGTGGCCGCGCCGCAAAAACCCTTCTATGGAAATTCTTGATCCAGACATCCGCGCACGAGTAGAAAAGATTGTGCGAGCGCTTCTGGAGGGCGTCTCATGAAACTCCCCCCCCATCGCCGCGAACGTTATCTCCGCGACCCGCTGCCCGTCCGCCTGGGCGGCATTGCAGCCAATTTGGCGCGGATTGCATCTTGCGCCGATCACCCGCAGAGTCAGCCCGTGATCGCAAGCCTGCTGTATGAAAGCAAGTTCTTTATCGAATGGGCTGCGCCGACCGCGCCCGTGGAGGCCGCCACCCGGCTCGCGGAACTGCAACTCGCGCTGGTCGGGTGGGAACGCCGCCTAGCGCTGGCGGCTGACCCGGCCCCACGCGAGACCCTGATCAAATTCGCCCGCGAATGGTCTGACCGTATTCTGGCGATGTCAGGACTATTGCCAGAACCGAAAGGCGTCACGCTGCAAGCGTGACCTACGATAGCTTTATTCCCTCGGCCACCTTCGCCACAAATCCGTTGCCGCCTCACAATGGAATGTCCCCATGCTTCTTCACCGGGTTCGCGTCGCGCTTGCCGGAGGTCCAGCATCTCCGTTCAGAGGGGGATATTGCCGTGCTTCTTCGCCGGGTTCGCGTCCCGCTTGTTTTCGAGCATTTCCAGCCCGTTGATCAGGCGCGCGCGCGTCTCGTGCGGCTCGATCACGTCGTCAATGTAACCGCGCGAGGCGGCCACGTAGGGGTTGGCGAACTTCTCGCGGTACATCGCCACCAGCTCGGCCTTCTTCGCCGCCGGGTCTTCGGCCTCGGCCAGCTCCTTGCGGAAGATGATGCTCACCGCGCCGTCCGGCCCCATCACCGCGATCTCCGCCGTGGGCCAGGCCATATTCACGTCGCCCCGGATGTGCTTGGAGCTCATCACGTCGTACGCGCCGCCGTAGGCTTTGCGCGTGATGACGGTGAGCTTGGGCACGGTCGCCTCGCAGTAGGCGTAGAGCAGCTTCGCGCCGGAGCGGATGATGCCGCCGTGCTCCTGCCCCACGCCGGGGAGGAACCCCGGCACGTCCACGAACGTGACCACCGGGAGGTTGAAGCAATCGCAGAAACGGATGAAGCGCCCGGCTTTCTCCGAAGCGTTGATGTCCAGCACACCCGCCAGCACCGCGGGCTGGTTGGCGACGATGCCCACGCTGTGCCCGCCCAGCCGCGCAAAGCCCACGGCGATGTTCGGCGCATAGTGCTCGTGAATCTCGAAGAAGTCGCCGTTGTCCACGATGAGCCGGATTGCCTCTTTCATGTCGTACGGCTTGTTGGGGCTGTCCGGCACGAGGGCGTCGAGCGCAGCTTCCGTGCGCAGGGGATCGTCCGTCGTCTTCACAAACGGCGGGTCTTCCATATTGTTCTGCGGCAAGTACGAGAGCAGCTTGCGGATCAGGTACAGGCAGTCGGCCTCGTTCTCGGCGATGTAGTGGCACACGCCCGAGGTCGCGCCGTGGACGCTCGCGCCGCCCAGCTCTTCGAACGACACTTCCTCGTGCGTCACGCTCTTCACCACGTCCGGGCCGGTGACGAACATGTACGAGGTGTCCTTGACCATGAAGATGAAATCGGTGAGCGCGGGCGAGTACACCGCGCCGCCCGCGCACGGCCCCATGATGGCGGAGATTTGCGGGACGACGCCCGAGGCGAGCGTATTCCGCAGGAAGATGTCGGCGTAGCCCCCGAGGGAGACGACGCCCTCCTGGATGCGCGCCCCGCCGGAATCGTTCAACCCGACCACGGGCGCGCCGCTCTTGATCGCCATATCCATGATCTTGCAGATTTTCTCGGCGTGGACCTCGCCGAGCGACCCGCCGAACACAGTGAAGTCCTGCGAGAAGACGTAGACGAGGCGGCCATTGACCGTGCCCCATCCCGTGACGACCGAGTCGGCAAGGAATTTTTTCTCGTCCAGCCCGAAGTCGGTGGTGCGGTGGGTGACGAACTGATCCAGCTCGCGGAAGGAGCCTTTGTCGAGCAGCAGGTCGAGGCGCTCGCGGGCGGTGAGGCGGCCCCGCTTGTGCTGGGCCTCGAGGCGCTCCTCCCCGCCGCCGAGCTTGGCTTCTTCTTTGAGCTGTCGAAGGTGTGCGGTCTTGGGGTCAAGGGTCATGGGAACTCCAAAAGATGAGGGCAAAAGGAGGAAGGATGAAGTTACGCCGAGAAGCTCTGCCGCACTTTGGGCCACAGCAGGACGCCCCACACCAGCGCCAGCCCGATCACCGTGAGCGCCAGCCAGAAGGGCTCGGTCACGCGCGCATAATCCGTCCGGCTGAACATCAGGCGGTCAAACCAGCTCCGCGCTACGTACAGCGTGAAGGCCGCCAGCGTTCCCACGCGGCCCCACGCCTTGAGCCACCACAAGCCCGCGGCCAGCGCGCCGAAGGCCACGCTCCACACCGCCCGGCTGCCGAGATGATACGCCAGCGGCAGGCTGAGCGCTAGATGACTCAAAAAGGCGTATCGCTGAACCCCGCTCACGGCGCCGAGCAGGTTGAACAGCGACAAACACAACACCGCCAGGGCCAGAATCGTTACGGACGTGGGGCGGGGCATGGCAGTTCCTTCGGTTCCTTAAGTTCCCTGAGTTCCCGGGAACAGAAGGAACTTGGGGGAACTCAAGGAACTTACGCGCGCAGGACGATCTTCCCAAACACTTCCCCCCGCTCCAGCCGCTCGTGCGCGGCGCGGATGTCGGAGAGCGGGAAGGCGGCGTCGATGACGGGCTTCAGCTTCCCGGCGAACACCAACCCCATGACGGCGGTGAAATCGGCGCGCGTGCTCATCGTCGAGCCGATCAGGCTGAGGTGCTTGCCGAACAGGTAGCGGTTGTCGAACTCGAACTTGGCCCCGGCCGTATTCCCCACGGTGAGGATGCGCCCGCCCCTGCGCGCGCAGCGCAGACTCGTCATCATCGTCGCCGCGCCCACGTTGTCCACCACCACGTCCACGCCGCGCTTATTAGTCAGTTGATAGACCTTCCTGCCCCAATCGTCCTGCGAGCGGTCAATCGTCACGTCTGCGCCAAGCGCCTGCGCGCGCGCGCACTTCGCCGCGTCCGAGCCGACCACGTATACCGTGCACCCCGCGAGCTTCGCAATTTGAATCGAGGCGGTGTTCACCCCCCCGCCCGCGCCGACGACGAGCACCGTCTCCCCGGCGCGCAACTGGCCCCGGGTGACGAGCGAGTGCCACGCGGTCTGGAAGACGAGCGCCGCGGCGGCGGCTTGCTCAAACGGGAAGTCGTCGGGCAGGCGCAGCAGCTGGCGCTCGGGGACGGCGACGAATTCCGCGTCTGTGCCCCGCGTCGTTTCGCCGAGCAGATGCCATTGGCTGCACAGGTTGTCCTGCCCGGCCGCACAGAAATCGCACGTCCCGCAGCCGACGCTGGTGTTGATGACCACACGGTCGCCAGGCTGTAGGGGCGACCCCGGCGGTCGCCCTGGCCCCACCTCGGCCACTACGCCCGCGCCGTCCGAGCCGGGGATGTGAGGCAGCTCAAGTTTCAGGCCGGGCCAGCCGTCGCGCACCCATTTGTCCACACGGTTCATCGCGGCGGCTTTGATCTGGACGAGGACTTCACCCGCGCCCGGCTGCGGCGCGGGGAGGTCGCCGTATTCCATAACCTCCGGACCGCCGTGTGTGCGAAAGAAAGCTGCTTTCATAGGGTCAAATCTCATCGGACTTACATCAGACTTCCGAGTCTGCGAGACTTCGGAAGTCTTAGATTTTCATCGCAATGACGGTCAGCGAACCGTTGTGGGTGTACACGCTGAAGCGGGTCAGGGCATCCAGCATCAGCTTCACCGGGCCGGACAGTGTTGGCCCCAGCCCAAACAACCGGCGGGCCAGAAAACTCAGCGTCGCGTACTGCCCCGCGCCGGTCATCTCCAGAATCAAGAACCGGTCTTCCAGCGCCCGCTCCATAAGCCGGCGCGACCAGTAGAAGATGTGCTCGGGGATTTTGAAGGAGACCCACCGCCGCCTGAACACGCGCGCCAGCATGCTCGTCGGGTCGGGGGTAGTGATGGCGAGCACGCCGCGCGGCTTGAGCAGTTCGCGCGTCGTGTCGAGAAATCCGAGCGGGTCGTAGAAATGCTCGAACGCGTCAAACGCGACGATGACGTCAAAGCTGCTCTTCTCGAAGTCCGCCGTGTGAATCGTCCCCTGCCGCACGCGCGCGCCGAATCTTTCCTGCGCGACGCCCACGATGTAGGCCGACGGATCGATCCCCCAGACATCGTACCCCATGTGCGCGGCAGCTTCCAGGAAAAAGCCGGGGCCGCAGCCAACGTCGAGCACACGCCCGCCGGGCCGGTACTTTTGAATCTGGCGCAGGCGGCGCGCAAAGGATCTGTGCCAGTTCTGGCGGACGTCCAGATATTCGTCGTAGCCCTGTCCCGGCACGGCGGACTTGAAGTAGTTCTGTTCCTGATACAACCTGAGCATGGTCGCCTCCGTGAGCCGGGGCGAGAGAAAGTTGAGCGAGCAGTTGTTGCAGGCTACCACCCGGAAGGGGCTGAAGTCAAAGCGGACTCTCATCCCTGGCTCCGGCCCGCACAACGGGCACACGGCCGTCTCCAAGTCTTGTTCCGACCAACGGAAATGAGGCTGTTCGGCTGAATGCTCTGTACCGCGGAAGTGATATTGTGGCATGGTCTCCCCTTACCTTCTCGTGAAGATGCCGGCCAGGTCGCCGTGGTCACGACGCGCAAAGGCGCTCAGCAGGCTCTTGTTTAACTGTATCAACGAGAGCACCAGCATGCCTCCGCCCCCAATCACCAGCAGCCAATCGCGGAGCGCGCGTGGGAGAAATTGCAGCGCGACCACGTACATCACCTGGCGCAGCGGCGGCTGGAGGACAAGAGGCGTCAACAGCTTGCCAATGCCGACGCCCAGCAAGAAGAGGCTGAGGACGAATGTGATCATCCACACTCGTGTGGTCCAACCGGGTCGCAGCCAGCGCCAGAAGCTGGCGCGGTAATAGATGGCTAGCGTGTCCCACAGCATCCCGGCCATCTGCCGCAGGCCGAGGCGTCCCACGCTTCCCGCGCGGTGATAGGCGGTCTTCACCGGGCATTCGACGACGCGGTAGCCAAAGCGCGTCACCGCAACCAGCAGTTCAATGTCGAACGCGAAGCGGCTGACGGTCAGCCGCGGGATAGCGAGTTCCAGCACCTCGCGCTTGAACAGCTTGATCCCGGTCTGCGTATCGTTCAGGGACAGGCCAAAGAGCAGGGCCACCAAGCCACGATACCCCTGACTCAGGACGCGCCGCAGGAGTGGGAACCGGTTCTCGCCCGATTTCTTTGTCCCGATCACCACGTCGGCGCCGGCGGCCTGCATCACTTCCCATAGGCGCAGCACGTACTCCGGCGCGATCTCCAAATCCGAGTCCAGAAAGGCGACGAGGTCGCCCGCCGCCAACTGGAAACCGTGGAAGAGCGCCGCGCCTTTGCCGCGGTTGACCTCCTGCCGCGCGACTCGCACGGGGAGGCTCGCGGCCGCGGCGCGCTGGCTTTCGCTGAACGTGGCATCCTGACTGCCGTCGTCCACCACGATCACTTCAAAGTCATGCCCTTGCAGCGCTGCGCAAACCCGCGCCAAATTGGCGTAGATGGTGCGGCTCTCGTTGTAGGCCGGCAGGATGATGGACAGGCGCGGTTGAGAAGAAGCCGATACTTCGGACACGGTTACGAATCTGATTTCTGCGACAATCGCAGGCGCAGGTCACGCTTGCGGCGTGACACCTGGCGCCACCCAAGCCGTCATACTCAAGGCGTGACTTACTGGCCCCCCGGTACGACGTAAGCGGTCATGATCAGCGTGCCACAGTCGTACAGGCGATCCACCTTGCCGCCCGGCATATAACTTTGCACGAAGGCCAGCTCGCCTTCCCGCTGCGGGGTAAAGAAGAACACCGCCCGGCTGTGCGGATCAATGAAGGTCGGCGGGCCGGTCAGTGGGTCTACGATATCGGTGATCGGGAGGCCGCTGGTGAAGTAATTCACTGACTTGTAAATGCCGTAGAGCACACGCGGCGCGCTGAGCGCGTACGGCGCGTAGGTCGGCCCCAGCTTGCCCGCATAGGCACCCATGTAGGACGCATAGCGCGTGTTCACGTTTTCGTAGAGGCACTTGGGCGCGTAATCAACGAAGTACGCTTTGAAGTTCAAACCGGCGATGACGGTCAGCAGCACAACCGTGGCCGCCACTTGCGAGACGCGGCTGTTCGTCGCGGCCCTGCTCCCAAGCTCGACGAGTCGGTCCCACGCCAGGCCGACGAAAATGCAGACGGCTGGGAAGATGATCAAGATGCGGTAAGCGCTGGAGGCCGGGGCTACCACCAATGCGCCCCCCACGACCACGCCCGACCAGAACAAACCCTGCAGCAGGAGATGTCGCCGGTCAGCCACATGATAAAGCGAATAGGCGATCCCGAGTATGAAGATCGCGCCGGAGGCGAAGTCGAGCATGGGCAACGGAGAGTAGTAGAACCACGTCACCGGATAATAGTTCACGGTCAGAAACGCCTGGCGTACTTGATCCAGGACGATGCTCCACTGGCTCTTACCCACTCGGGCTGCCTCAGCCGCCAGCCACCGGGATTGAAAGATTCCGAGTTGATTGGCGCGGGCCATGAACTCGTTCCAATGCGTGTAAGCCCACCACCCCATCGGAGCCGAGATGACGATCAGCGCACCTGCAAAGGCCGACAGCGGGCCGATGTTTTCCAGCACGAGTTTCCGGTTCGTGATCAGCAGCGCGACCACGTACACCGGCATCAGCAGGATCATGAGCCGGGCGCCCATGTAGATGTAAAGGTGCAGGCCCATCACCAGCCCACTGAGAACCATGCGCGGCGCGCTGCGCTCCTCCAGGCCCGTGTAGAAAAAATACAGAGCGAGCGTGGCGTAAAAAGCGTCTTGCAGACCGCCGGCCACAATGACGCGGCTGAAGTGCACATGGAAGTGGGAGACCGCCAGCAGCGCCGCCGCCACCACCGCGACGTGGACATTGAACATACGGCGGGCAAAGAGATACAACACCGGGACGCTCAGCGTGCCGACGAAGGCCGACGTGAAACGAAGCCCGAACGGCGCAAAGCCCAGCAACTTCTGAACCCCGGCGAGGATAAACGCGTAAAGCGTGCTCGTGCCGTAGATCGTCGCCAGCATGTTGACGAGTTCACCTTTGGCGACGGACCGCGACAAGACTCCCAGGACGCCCTCGTCCCCACTGAGGATGTTGGGGATCGCGCCCAGCGCCCAGAATCGAGCCACCGCCGCCACCCCTGTCAGCGACGCCACGAGGATAATTTCGCGTTGAGATTGCCGCGCCCACGCCCGTGCGTCAAAACGCGCTGGGTGCACAAAGGCCGCTGCATAACAGGCGATGCTGACGACCCAAATGGCGAAGACATCCCAATAACTGCCGTAGCCGGGTTTGGCCTGCAGGAACCGGGCGGTGGTGTAGGCCAGCGCCAGACTCAGCGCGATGAGCACCGTCCTCACTGGCGCGTTGCGGGCGCGATTCATGACCCGGCGAACTTGGGCCGCGAGCGGCAGCCCTTCCTCGGTCGCCTCCGCCTGCCGCGCCAGAATCACGAACAGCGCAATCGCCGCCGCGAAGAACAGCAAGCCGTCCCGGAGGTCATTGCGCACGCTGATCAAGTAGAACTGGCCGATGAGGGCCAGCCCCAACGCCGCCAACCCCAGCGCGAGGCGGCCTCGCGCCTCCAGCTTGATCTGCGCCGCTGGCCGGACTCCCTCTTCCCCCGCTCCATCGCCGGTACGCGCGACGACGGGGGACGGCGACATGCGCACCGCGGGTTTCTCCGCGGACGCTGCAGGGGTGGACAGGATTTCGGAAGCTGGCCCTGCCGCCCCCAGTTCAATGTCCGACCATTGGGGTGGCAGCACTTCCGAGGAGGCCTGTTGATCGTCAGCGTCAGGATACAGCAAGGTTCACCATCCGAAGGCTGGCTCAATTCTCGACGCCAGGATACGGCAACCTGCCCCAGCATCGCTCAACACAGCCAGAAATGGAAAAGTCTCTGTCGCCTCGTGTAGGAAGGTGCATGATCTAGGGCCGGTCATCGGCTTAGTGGAACCGCACTTCCCGGATATGGATCTCCGCCGTTTCGCCAGCAAGGTTGTTCAGGATGTCAATTTCGATCCGGATCACCGACCCCGGGCCGTGGTCGAAGCTCATCTCCACCTGCGGATCATCCGGCAGGCGGCGATAGTTCTCAGTGTAAACGACCGGCGTTTCGGCGCCCGGCGCGTACAGGTTAATCGTCAGCGAAAAATTGTCCATACTCCCAAGCGTGACCATCACTCCGCTCAGGGCGCGGGCCTGCGGCAGGCGAAAGTCCAGCACCAGCGGGTTGGCCTCCAGCCCACGGACAAGGGTGAACGGGTCGCCGTCCACGATGTGGTGAATATCCCCAGCCCCGAACGGGGAGTGTACCACCGTGACCCGTTGACCATCCAGTTCAACCTGCTCTTCCACAAGCCGGCGGCGCGCCTCCCGTTCGGCGGCAAAGATCGCATCCGCATCCGCGGAGTAGGCCAGGCGGACAAAGTAGAAGCCGGGCGAACCATCCGGGTAGGGGATGGTTTGCTCAACCCGGAGGTCGGTGAATTTGGGATCGGCGCGGGCCTGCCCATATTCCTGCGGCATCATCACCAGCACCGTGTTCGCGATCAAATCATCGTGTTTCTCAAAGGCATAATAGTCTATATTGTGAGTCTGCACCCGCTTCAGCTGTTCGTCCGTGAGAAAGAAGAAGGCAAATTCGTCCGCGCCGTTGGCCCACGATGGTGAGACCGCGACCTGTACGTTGGGGTCGTGGTCTAAATATTGCGGGATGGCCTCCCCGAAAAGCTGTTTGGCGCCATATTGCATGCCGCCCAGGGTATAGTCCCGAAACCAGAGTGGGCCGTTCACCAGCGCATCGCGCAGCACGAAGAGGTTGCCGCCGCCCAACAGGACGAAGGCCCCCGCCGCCAAAGCCGAACGCGGCACGCGCAATCTCTCCAGCCACGTCAGCGTGACCGACAGGCCGAGAGCCATGAGGAGGGTGGCCGGAATCACGAACATGAGCACCCGCGTGACGCCCACTTCCACCAGCAGTGCGCCGCTGGGCGCGGCCAGCAGCGCCGCCAGCACGCTCCGATGAGCCGGCGAACGAAATTCTTTAAGCGCCAGCAACAACCCCAGCGCCGCAAACGGAAGCGTCCACCCCATCAAATTGCCGTACCCCTTCATCACGTGACGGGGCAGGTCGCGGTTGTTGGGCTCAAACCAGTAGCGCGGACTCAAGCCATACGCGTACTCCGAAGCGGCGCGGCTCAGTTTTTCTTGCAGAGGCACAGCCGGGTCCACCAGGTAAGAGCCGCGCTCACGGAGTTGATAAGTGGACGCTTCCGGGTGCGCCAGGCGAAAGCGCACATACGGCATAGCCAGCACCGCCAAGAGGAGCACACCGCGCAGGGCAAGACCACGGCGCAAAGCGTGCCAATGGTAGCGTACATCGAAGAGGAACAGGAGCGCGCCGGTTACCAGCATCACCATCTGGCCGGGGCTGTAGGTATAAAAGGCCACCGCGCCCACAACCAGCGCCGGGTACAGATAGCGCGGCGAACGACAGCGGTAGAGCAGATAGAAGTAGAGGAAGATAGCATAGAACGCGACCATTTCCGCCGTCTCAAAAGCCGTGCGCGAATGCAGGAACCAGGCCGGCCCGAGGGAGAGCAGCAGCACCCCCGCCCACGAGTAAGGCAGTTTGAAAATCTGCTTGAGGATCAGCCCGACCGCCAACGCGCCCAGGGCAGTCACCAACACCGAGGTAGCGCGGGTGACGAAGATAGATGGGCCAAAGAGCAGGTAAGGGATCACCTGCAAGTAAACACTGGCGCTCAGGTTGTAGAACGGGCCGTTTTGAAAATAGGTTGGGAAGAACTCGCCCGCGTAGTTGACGAAGCGGTCGCGGATAAAATGGGCGGCCAGCACGGTCTGCACGGCCTCGTCCGAGAAGAAGTAGATTGGAAAGCTGTCCAGCCCGATGAGGCGTGTCGCCAAATACACGAGCGACGACAGGCCGAAAAGCACGCCCTCCAACGTCCAGACGTGTGATCGTGCGACAGCCCGCAGGCGCCGCCAACTCGCGGCCAACGGCGCACGCGCTGCCCAGCCTCGCAGTATGTGCTGAGCGCCGCCCCAAGTCGGCACGTTGGCGGACAACACATCTTCCTGCCGAGTGACAATCCGGGCATTCTGGCCGGCAGGTGTTTTGACCAAAACCTCCACCTGCGCCGGTCCAGCGAGTGCGGCGCGGCCATCGGGTGCTGGCTCATTCAGGGACTCGACCGTGATGCGCATCCGCACCCCCTCGGGCAACTCCAGCAAGATTTTCACCCGTGACGTGGGCCGGGATGGTTCAGAGTCCGGCCCGGACTCCAGCGTTGTTTCCGACACGGACAAGGATGAAGCCGCCGACGGCAGGTCCTCGGGGGGCACGGGTGCCGAGGCGAAAGGTGAATCGCTCACAGGTGATGGAATGTGTTTGCCAGCGACATTGCTGCCTCTCCGGCTGAAGGGAAGCCGCCACCGAACCGCCGGCCAGCGCCGATATTTCAGCCAGGTCAGCACGGGCGAGTATCTCCCCAGCACCCACACCTGCGGGCCGGTTTCATCCACCCGCCACTTTTGATGCGACCAACGGATGAGCCAGACATCCAGAATGACCGCCAATAGAATCACCGCTGCCCCAACCAACGCGCTTTGGAGAAACATAGACTCCTGCAGCCGCAACTCCTATCGGGCTGTGACGGGCGTTGCCAACACCCGTTTTGATCCGTTCCAGCCGGTGACCCTACCTCAACCCCAGTTCCAGCCGCGCAATCACCATGCGCTGAATCTCGCTCGTGCCCTCGTAAATCTCGGTGATCTTCGCGTCGCGGAAATAGCGCTCGACGGGCAGCTCTTTGGAGTAGCCCATGCCGCCGTGAATCTGCACGGCCTCATGCGCGCAGAACATCGCCGTCTCCGAGGCATGCAGTTTGGCAATGCTGGCTTCGAGCGTGTACCGCGCGCCGGTCGTCTTGCCCCGTTCTTTCGCCAGCGCCGCGCTATAGATCAACAGGCGCGAGGCCTCGATGCGCATCTTCATGTCCGCGATCTTCCACTGGATGCCCTGGAACTCGCCGATCTTCTGCCCGAAGGCCTCGCGCTCTTTGGCGTACGCGACGCTCGCCTCGTAAGCCGCCTCCGCAATCCCCAGCGCCTGCGCCGCAATCCCGATGCGCCCCGCGTCCAGCACTGTCATTGCGATCTTGAAGCCCTCCCCCTCCGCGCCCAGCCGGTTCTCCACGGGGCAGCGGTAGTTCTCGAAGACGATCTCGCTCGTGGCCGAAGCACGGATGCCCAACTTCGGCTCCTTCTTCCCGCGCACGAAGCCCGGCTGGTCCGTCTCGATAATGAAGGCGGTGATGCCCTTGTGCTGTTTCTCCGGGGCCGTCATCGTGAACGTCACGATGTAATCGGCGACGGGCGCGGAGGTGACCCAACTCTTCCGTCCGTTGATCACATAATGGTCACCCTCGCGCACCGCGCGGGATTTCATCGTCCCCGCGTCCGAGCCGGACATCGGCTCCGTGAGAGAGTACGCGCCGACCTTCTGCCCGGAGGCCACGGCCTTGAGATATCTCTGCTTTTGCGCCTCCGTGCCGTACTTGTAGATGCCGTGGCAGCACAGCGAGTTGTTCACCGACATAATGGTGCCGTGCGACGCGTCGGCCTTGCTGATCTCTTCCAGCGCCAGCACGTAAGCCATCGTGTCCAATCCGGCCCCGCCGTACTCCTCCGGAATCTCCAATCCCATGAAGCCCTGCGCGCCCATCTTTTTGATGGTCGCGGAGGGGAATTCGCCCGTCTCGTCGAAGTGCGCGGCGACGGGCGCAATCTCGTTTTGCGCGAAGTCGCGGGCGGCCTGGCGGATCATCTCGTGCTCGGGGGTAAGCGTCAGGCTCGGGCCGGGGGGGGTCATTTCAGCAATCGCCATCGGAATATCCTCCTTGCTCGCTCTCGCGGGGATTATAGCATGGGCACGGGTCGCGCACAGCCAACCTTTTGGCTCGTTCGTCACTTTCGGGGGAGGATGGGGTTATATTCACATGAGGGCCATCCACCATTCGCCAGAGGAGGAAAAAATGGATACAAACGCGATCGTCAACCGGCTCATGCGCGTCCTGCGCTTCGACGCCTCGGTCTACCGAGAAGTCGCGGCGGACAATAACGCTATGCCGCAGGCGGGCATCATCGTCACCCTGGCAGCGATCATCGCCGCCCTGGGCTTCGCGGGAACGAGCTTCACGCTCGTGATCGTCAGCGCCGTAGCAAGTATCGTGGGCTTCTTCGTCTACACCGCCGTGGCGACGGGGATCAGCCGGGCGCTGTTCCAGGGCAAGACCAACTTTAATGAGATGGGCCGCACGCTGGGATATGCGTATGGCTGGTATGCCGTTGGCATCCTGCGGCTAATTCCTGGAATAGGCGGGTTGTTGGCCTGGCTGGGCCAGATCGTCGCGGCCATAGCCGGTATCATCGCCCTACGGGAATCGGCGGAGTTCGACACCGTCAAAGCTGTCATCACAGTTGTCATCGCCGCCATCGTCGCGGGCCTCGTCAGCTTTTGCGCGGTCGGTCCCCTGCTCGGCATCATCGGATTGGCTGGCGCCCGCTGAACCGGACGCGCCTCTCTTCCCGGCTACCGTACTTCCGGACCGTATGCTTTTCGTTGCTCTTTCCAATGAAAGGAGATAATCCCATGAAACTCAGCACTTGGTTGACCATCGCCGCCGTCGTCGCCGTCGTCTTCGGACTTGCCTTTGTGCTGGTCACCGGGCCGTTGCTGTCATTCTACGGCATCACCCTCGACAAAGCCGGGACCCTCGTCGCGCAGCTCTTTGGCGCGGCGCTTATCGGTTTTGCGGTCCTGAATTGGTTCGCCAGAGGCGTCACAGACCGCGAGGCCCGGCAGGCCATCTTGCTCGCCAACCTGGCCTCCGACACAGTGGGCTTCGTGATGGCCTTGATCGGCCAACTGGCGGGCGTGGCGAATGCGCTCGGCTGGTCAACCGTCGCTCTCTATCTCTTGTTGGCATTGGGCTTCGCGTATTTCCAGTT
>Ga0184639_10000675_pt1 | contig 13632 bp, 9 predicted proteins | sample PLM31_170_b2_FD_133155 | JGI IMG/M metagenome (GOLD analysis project Ga0184639, IMG submission 133155) | Groundwater sediment microbial communities from an aquifer in East River, Colorado, USA - PLM3-1_170_b2 | ecosystem: Environmental > Terrestrial > Soil > Riparian zone | place: USA: East... | reverse complement strand
TGATCATGCGTACGCATAATCATACCTTGACAAGTATAAACATGCAACAGAGGCTCCTCGGAGCAACACAGCTGGAAAAGGTGGATCGCTGAAGAACATGCAAATGCATTGACTTTCCAGCTCTCCAGCCTGTCAGCTCTTGAGCTTTAGTGCGGGGCAGGTCCGGGCAACGGCAGGACGTCCGAATCGGACGGTGATACTTCCAGCGCTGCGGCGATGACGCGGGCAGTGTCCAGCGAGGTGACGCACGGGATCCTGCGCTCGAGCGCGGCTCTCCGGAGCCGGAAGCCCCGTCGTGCGGCGTCGCGTCCGCGGGTCGGTGTGTTGATGACCAACCCGACCCTTCCAGTGGCAAGCGCGTCGAAGGCGTCGACGGTATCGGCAAGCATTCCGGCATCCCGAAGTGCGGACGCCGTGCCTTCTGTCGCGACAACACGGAAGCCCAGGCGCCTGAAGGATTCCAGCAGCGCGCGCGCGCCGATGCGGTCGCGCGGGGCGAGTGAAACGAGCACCGTATCGCCCTTCACCTCGAGGCCCGCGGCAATGAGCGCGCGCCGCAACGCGGCGGGGGCGTCGGCGCCGAGACCCATAACCTCGCCTGTGGACTTCATCTCCGGACCCAATGCGGCTTCCGCGCGGACAAGCTTCTCCATCGAGAACACCGGCGCCTTGACGGCGACGCGCGGCGGTGACGGAAGCCGGTACACACCGGGATAGCCCAGATCAGTGAGACGGTCGCCGATCATCACGCGCGTGCCGATCTGGACGAGCGGGACGCCAACCGCCTTGCTGACGAAAGGAACGGTCCGGCTGGCCCGCAGGTTCGCCTCGAGGACATAGATCCGCGTACCGTCGTAGACGCATTGGAGATTGATGAATCCGCGCACGCCCAGCCTGTTTGCGATCCGGCTCACGATGGCGATGAGGCGGTCCTCGATCGCATCCGGCAGCGCCTGCGCCGGAAAGATCGCAATGCTGTCGCCTGAGTGGACCCCCGCTGCCTCAACATGCTCCATAATGCCGGGGATCAATACCGACTCGCCGTCGGCGATCGCGTCGACTTCGACCTCGAGACCTGCGATGTAGCGGTCGATGAGTACCGGATACTCGTGATCGGCGGCGAGCGCGGCCCGGACCGCGGTGAGCGCGGCGTCCTCCTCATCGACGATCTCCATACCCCGGCCGCCGAGGACGTACGATGGTCGCACGAGGACGGGGAGGCCGGTCTGCCTGATGAGCACGCGCGCCTCCTCGATCGTGCGGACGGCGCCACCTTGCGGCCGCTCGATGTCGAGATCCTCGAGGAGCGCGTCGAATTTGCGGCGGTCCTCGGAGATATCCAGTGATGTGACGGACGTGCCGAGGACTGGAACGCCGGCGGCGAACAGCGGACCGGCAAGGTTGATCGCCGTCTGCCCTCCGTACTGCACGAGCACGCCTCTGGGCCCTTCGCGTTCGCACACGTGGAGCACGTCTTCCAGCGTCAGCGGTTCGAAATAGAGCCGGTCGGAGATGTCGAAGTCGGTGCTCACAGTCTCGGGGTTGTTGTTGATGATGACCGCCTCGTAACCCGCCTCGCGAAGCGCCTTGACCGCGTGGACCGTTGAATAGTCGAACTCGATCCCCTGCCCGATCCGGATGGGACCGGATCCGAGGACGACAATCCGGGGCCGACGGAACTCGGGCAGCTCATCCTCGGATTCATACGTCGAGTAGTAATATGGCGTTTCGGCGGGGAATTCGCCCGCGCACGTGTCCACGATCTTGAAGACCGGCCGGATGCCTGCGCGGCGCCGGCGGAGCCGGACGGCCGCCTCGGTTTCGCCCTGGATCGCGGCGATCGCGGAGTCGGAGAATCCGGCGCGCTTCGCCTCCCCCACCTCTGCACTTCCCGCAGACAGATGCGTCTCGATCTCGACAATGCGAGCGATCTTCGCCATGAAGAACCGGTCCATCAGCGTTCGGGCCGCGAGATCGTCGATCGTCCACCCCCGCCGCAGTGCCTCAGCCACCGCGAACAGACGCAGATCATTGGGTTCGGTCACGAGCCGTTCTAACTCCGCGGCGGACCAGCGCGCTCCATCTGGATGGCGCATCCCGTCCAGCTTGAGGTCGAGAGACCGCACGGCTTTCAGCAGCGCCTGTTCGAAGGTGCGGCCGATCGCCATCACCTCGCCCGTGGCCTTCATCTGGGTACCCAGCCGGCGGTCCATCGTCGGAAACTTGTCGAACGGCCACCGCGGGATTTTCACGACCACGTAGTCCAGGGCGGGTTCGAACGCCGCCCGCGTCACACCGGTGACGCGATTCGGGATCTCATCCAGCCTGAGGCCCACGGCGATCTTCGCCGCCACGCGCGCGATCGGATACCCTGTGGCCTTGCTGGCCAGGGCGGAGGATCGGGAGACGCGGGGGTTGACCTCGATAACGTAATACGCGTCACTCGTCGGATCGAGCGCAAACTGGACATTGCAGCCGCCGGCGATACGCAGGCCGTCGATGATGCAGAGGGCCGCCGTGCGCAACTGTTGATACTCTCGGTCAGAGAGCGTCAGCGACGGGGCGACCACGATGCTGTCGCCCGTGTGTACGCCCATCGGGTCGACGTTCTCCATGTTGCAGACCGTGATGGACGTGCCTGACGCGTCGCGCATCACTTCATACTCGATCTCCTTCCATCCCAACACGCAGCGTTCGACCAGAACCTGGCCGATCGGGCTGGCCAGGAGGCCGCGGGCGACAATAGTCGCGAGCGCGTCGGGGTTCTCTGCGATGCCACCGCCGGTTCCCCCCAGGGTGAATGCGGGCCGCACGACCACGGGATACCCGAGGCCCGCGGCGATCTTCACCGCGTCCTCCACTCGCCTCGCGGTGCGGCTTTCAGGTACGGGTTGGCCCAGTTCCAGCATGGACGTCCGAAACCGGTCCCGATCCTCGGCGTTTTGAATCGCCTCGAGCGGCGTCCCCAGAAGCTCGACGCCGTAACGATCGAGCGCGCCGCCCTGGGCGAGGGCCAGCGCGAGATTCAGTCCGGTCTGACCACCGAGAGTGGCCAGGATCCCGTCCGGCCGTTCTGCGGCGATGATCTTCTCGACGAACTCCGGCGTCAGCGGCTCGAGGTACACGCGGTCCGCGATCTCAACGTCGGTCATAATGGTGGCCGGGTTGCTGTTAACCAGCACGACCTCGAGGCCTTCCTCGCTGAGCGCACGGCACGCCTGCGTTCCGGAGTAGTCGAACTCTGCGCCCTGGCCGATGATAATCGGGCCGGAGCCGATCACGAGCACTTTGCGCAGATCAGCGCGCCTGGGCATGCGAGCCCTCCGCCTGGACGCCGATCATCGCGAGAAACGTATCGTATAAATGGTCCGCGTCCTGCGGCCCGGGGCGGCCCTCAGGATGAAACTGCACAGAGAATGCCGGCAGGTGGCGATGGCGCAGGCCCTCAACGGTCCCGTCATTGAGGTTGAGGTGCGTCACCTCGACCGATGCGGGAAGGGATTCCTGATTAACGGCATAGCCGTGGTTCTGCGTGGTGATCATCACGCGGCCGCTCGTCTGATCACGCACCGGCTGGTTGCTGCCGCGGTGACCGAACTTCATCTTATAGGTGCGGCCTCCGAGCGACTGCGCCAGCAGCTGGTGACCCAGGCACACTCCCATCACCGGCAGCCGGTCAATGAGGTCCTCGACAGTTGCCACAACGCGCGCAAGAACCGCCGGATCCCCTGGACCGTTGGACAGCACAACGCCTGCCGGGTCCAACGCGCGGATCGCTTCGGATGGCGTCGTATGCGGGAGCACGATAACCTCGCATCCGCGACGACGCAGGGCGTCAATAATGCCCAACTTGACCCCGCAATCCAGGAGCGCGATGCGGGGACCGTCGCCTGGAATCAGCAACGGCTCTCTGCGAGACACTTCGCCGACGAGATCTTGCTCGTCGAGCGTGGGGATGCTGCGAACATGATCGAGTGCCAGCTGATCAGCCTTCCCGGAGATCATCCCGCGCTTGAGCCCGTGGATCCGGAGATGCCTCACAAGCCGTCGCGTATCGACCTCCGTCAGTCCGGCGATGTTGTGACCGGCCAGAAACTCATCGAGTGGTTCTCTCGAGAGGTGGTGCGATGGGACCGCGCAGGCTTCTCTGACGACGAACCCTCTCACGTGCGGGCCGGGCGCTTCCCAGGCCTGCGGACTGAAGCCGTAATTGCCGATCAATGGGGCTGCCATCACGACGATCTGGCCCCGATACGAGGGGTCGCTGATGACCTCCTGATACCCGGTCATACTGGTGGTGAAAACCACCTCGCCCCCCGCGTCGACCGGCGCGCCGATGCGGGCGCCTTCAAAGACGGCGCCGTCTTCCAGAATGAGAAACGCGCGCTGGCCGATCATGGCTGCATAATAATACCAGTCTGTGAATAAACATGCAAACGCCGAGGGTGGGGACGCAAAAAAATGGAGCCCGGCGCACAGGACTCCACTGACAGCATCTTCACAGCGGCAACCATGGTCCCTCCCGGGGTACCGTTAATGGTCGCTATCTCTACTGCCCTGTTATTCTACGAAGGAGCGGTGCCTTCCCTTCTGGCCGTCCTCATGTTCAGACCGTACAGCACCATGGACACCGCAACGATTCCGGCGGTTTCAGTCCGCAGCACCAACGGGCCCAGCGTCACGGGCACGCCTCCGAACCCTGCGGCCTCTTCGACCTCTCGCGCCTCTAACCCGCCCTCAGGACCGATGACAATCGCCACCCGCGATGGCCTGCCGGTATGCTCCAGGACGTCTCGCATCGATCGATTGCGTTCGGCTTCCCACGGCACGAGCACGAGGTCATACCCGGCAAGCCTCTCGAGCGCCTGTGTCAGTGGGGACGGGTCGTACACGACCGGCACGTCGCTTCGCCCGCTTTGCTTTGCCGCTTCCGTTGCGACCCTCCGCCATCGCTCCGCTCGCTGCCGTCCTTCGGCGACGGTTCGCTCCGACAGGAACGGGACAAACTCCGCGACCCCTATCTCCGTCCCCATCCGGATCACGTCGTCCATCTTTGCGCCCTTCGGAACACCCTGCAGCAGGGTGATGTGGAGAGGAATTCCAGCGACCTTGCGGGTGGCAACAATCCGGCCCGTGACTTCTCTCGCATCCACCGACTCGAGTTCTACGTCGAACTCCCGGCCGGACCCATCGAAGACCGCAACCCGCTCACCCGGCTTCACGCGGAGGACAACACAGGCGTGTCGTGCCTGCGCGTTCCGCAACACAACACGATCGCCGGAGATGGACTGCGGTGAAACGGCGAAGCGATGCAAAGGAGATCTCGCGTTACCGCGTTCCCCCGTTCCCGCGTTCCCGCGTCAATATCACACATCGCCACTCCGCATCACGCTTGACCTCGAGTGAACGTAACCCAACGCTGCGCGCGACGGCCTCCACCTCGAGCATACGGTCCTCGACGATCCCCGATGCGGCGAGGATGCCTCTCGGAGTAAGGTGGCCGGGTCCATCGGCCAGGAAGGTCAGGTGGATGTCCGCGATGAGATTGGCGAGAATCACGTCCGCATGATCAGCCACACCGTCCAGCAGATGGCCCAGCTGAACCGTGACCCGGTCCGCCACACGATTGTGCTGGACGTTCTGCCGGGCCACATCGACCGCAACGGGATCGTTGTCGATCGCCAGTACGCTGGCGGCGCCCAGCTTCGCCGCGGCGATAGAGAGAATCCCCGATCCTGCGCCGACGTCGAAGACGCGCTCGCCGCCTCGGATGTGCTCTTCCATCACGGATAGACACATTTGGGTGGACGCATGCAGGCCGCTGCCGAACGCCATCCCGGGATCGAGAGCCACGACCACAGCGCCTGGCGGCGGGAGGGTCGCGTCCCAGGTTGGGCTGATCCACAACCTGGCGCCTACCGGAAAAGGCCTGAAGTGATTCTTCCAGGCCTGCGCCCACCCCGAGTCCTCGACAATCTGCGTCTCAATACGCGCAGGCCCGGCGTCGAGCCCGAACGTCTTGAGCGCTTGAATACGAGAGCAGATAGCATTCAACGTAGCCGGCGTCGCCGAGCCGACGGGAAGGTAGCTGCGGAGCTGCGTGACGCCCGGCTGAGGAGATTCCTCGACGACCCCGCCCGTCCGGCTTTCCAGCAAAATGTTGGCGATGGCCTCGACGGCCGGCAGCGCCGTCGTCACGGTGATTTCAACCCATTTCATCCGAACTGACGGGAACTGGGAACGGGGAACAGGGAACTGTAGCAACTGGCTGAAACGATCCCGGGGATGTCATTACCGTTCCCCGTTGGCCGTTCCGCGTTCCCGGCAGTCATTGAAGCAGGTCCTTCACCTTGTCAGAGAGTTTCTTCTTTTGAGGCGTGATCTTTTCGCCGCGGAGCTTCGCGAGTTCCAGCAGCAGCCGGCGCTCTTCCGCGCCGAGATTGGTGGGGACCATGACATGGAGACGCGCGTGGAGATCTCCCCGGCCGCCGCGAGGATCCGGCATCCCCTTGCCCGGGATCGTCACTACGTCGTCCGGCTGCGTGCCGGCCGGAACTGCATGCACTGCGGGGCCATCCAGCGTCGGCACCTGGACTTCATCGCCGAGGGCTGCCTGCGTGATCGAGATAGGTATTTCACAGAAGAGATCGTTCCCGCGACGCTCGAACACCGGATGAGCCTGCACGTCGAGGAACACGTAGAGGTCACCGCGCTCCCCGCCACGCTCGCCGGCTTCACCTTCTCCCGCGAGCCTGAGCCGCATACCGGTATCGACGCCTTTCGGGATCGTGACGGTGAGCGTCTTCTTGATGGACGTGCGGCCGCTCCCACGGCACTGTTTGCAGGGATGGCGCAAGACGGTGCCCGCTCCACCACACTGCGTGCAGGTGGTGATCTGCGTGAAGGAGCCGAGCGCCGTGCGCTGCGAGTATCGCATCTGGCCGCTGCCACGACAGGTCGGACAGGTTTCCGGCGTGGATCCGCGTTCGGCACCGGTCCCAAAGCACGACGGGCAGGTGTCCAATCGCTCGATCTCGATCTCTTTCTCAACCCCGCGGGCGGCCTCTTCCAGCGAGATCTCCACGTCGTACCGCAAGTCGGTCCCGCGCACGGGAGCGTCTCGGTCCACGCCCGCGCGCCGGCCGAAGAACATATCGAAGATGTCATTGAACGATCCGAGCCCGAAGTCCCGAAACTCTTCGGCAGCGGTCATCGGAGAATCGGACCCGAACCGGTCGTACTGGGACCGCCGCTGTGGGTCCGACAGGACCTGGTAGGCTTCATTGATCTCCTTGAACCGCTCGCCCGCCTGCGGATCATCCTTCTTCACGTCAGGATGGTTTTCGCGTGCCAGCCGGCGGAAGGCCCGCTTGATCTCATCCTGCGAGGCGCTGTTGTCGAGGCCCAGGATATCGTAGTAGTCCCGCATGCGCTAGAACTGCTCCAGCGTTGTGTTGAGATCCGAGGCGAGATACCGCACGAGCGAGATCACCTTTGCGTAATTCATCCGGGTGGGACCGAGGATGCCGAGCGCACCGACCGCGCCGTCACTAACCCGATACGCCGCAGCGATGAGACTGCAGCCCCGCAAATCTTCGTGACGGTGCTCACTGCCGATCGTGATCCGGACCTGTCGCGCTGAGACGGCGCCCAGCAGATCGGCCACAACCTCGTCGCGTTCAAGAGCAGAAAGCACAGGCTGGGCCGCACGAGCGTCCTGGAACTCAGGCTGCTTGAGAATATTCGAGGTTTGCCGGAAGACGTGCATTTGGGGATTCGGCTCCGCCACGACCGAGGCGTAGTCCGTCACGGTCGCCAGGGTTCGTGCGATCCCTTCGGGCACCGGCCCCTGCTCCTCCACCGTCCCCCGGAACTGCCGGCGGATCCGCGCGCGCTCCCGTGCGCTGAGATCGATGTCGGGCAGCATGGCATCCACATACACCCTGTACCCCCGGTCGGTCGGAATGCGCCCAGCGGACGTGTGAGGGTGCGATAGGTACCCCATCTCCTCCAATGCCGCCATCTCGTTCCGGACCGTCGCCGGACTCACGCGGAGATGTAGCCGCTGGGCGACGCTCTCCGATCCAACCGGTTCAGCGGTGTGGATGTAGGCCGCAATGACCGTCCTGAGGATCTCCTGTTTGCGTTGATCCAGCGCCATCACTCGCTTCTCCCGATCGAGACTAGCACTCGCTCCAATTGAGTGCTCACCATCGCACGTTTCCCACGATAGCACCGCGTGAAAATCGCTGTCAACGCGCCCGGCGACCGAAGAGTTCTCGCACAACCTGGAGTTCTTCAACAGAGAGCAAGCGGCAGACAGCCAGGTACACGGCTCCTCCGACGCCCGCGCCGATCGTGATCCGGAGTGCCGCTCCGAAACCCCCTGCGCTTGCTGGGAGTAGCTGGACTATGGCCAACATCGCGACGGCTGACAACACGGCCGCCAGTCCGATCCGCGCAGCGGTCCTTGCAAGCCGCCGGCCCTCGAGACGTGAAAGCCGGCCGCGGAGGATCCAGAGAAGCGCTGCCACGTTCAAGGTCGACACGATCGCCGTCGCCAGTGCGATCCCAGGTGCGCCGAGCCACCGCATCAGGAGATAGTCAAGGAACGCGTTGAGGACGATCATCACGACCCCGACCCGGACGGGAGTCGCCATGTCGTGCAACGCGTAGAACGTGCGAGTGACCACATAGTAGAGGGCAATCGCGGGAAGCCCACATGCGTATGCCGCCATGGCTGCGGCCACCGCGCGCGTCGCCTCGACCGTGAACTGGCCGCGCTCAAAGAGCAGCTGGATCAGTGGCTCACGTAAGACAATCGCAATTGCAGCCACAGGCGCGATGGCGAACAGGGTGGCGCGCAGGCCGAGCGATGTCGTTGTGCGGAGCTCCGCGGTACTATCCGCGGCCGCATGCCGGGAGAGCAGGGGGAAAATCGCCGTCGCGATGGAGATCGCAAAGATTCCCACCGGTGCCTGGATCACCTCGTAGGCATAGTCCAGGACTGCCACTGCGTTGACGCCGGGGGATGGTGGCAGCAGCGAGGCAAAAACCCGGCCGACGTAAGCGTTGATTTCTACGACCGCGAGCCCGAGCATCGCCGGAATCGCGAGCTTTCCAAGCTCGCCGACCGCCGGGTGTTTGAGGTCGAGGGGCAACATGCGGAGGCCCAGCCGTCGAGCTGAGGGCAACTGCACGAGAAACTGGGCCGCGGTCCCCAGGATCCAGCTGATCGCGAGACCCTGAATGCCGATCACCGGTCCGAGCAGAAGCGTCCCACCGATGATGACGACGTTGAACACTAAGGGGGCGAGCGCCGGCACGGTGAACTGCTGGTGCGCCTGGAGGTATCCCGTGACATAGACCGACAGTGCCAGAAACAACATCGCGATGAAGATGATGCGGGTGAGCTGGACCGCGAGCGCAACGAGGCCCGGCGACGCCGCGAACCCCGGAGCGGCGAGCGGAATGATCAACGGCGCCAGCACCTGGCCGCCGATGACCATCAGGATGCCGATCCCGAAGACGAGCGTGAAGAGGATGCCGGAGACGGCTCGCGCTTCGCGCTCGTCTCGCTGGGCCAGGTAGCGGCTGATCGTCGGGATGAAGACGATGCTGAGCGTGCCGCCGAGCAGCAGGCGCTGAACGAAGAACGGAACGTAGTAGGCAATGACGTACGCAGCCTTCGCGTTCGTCGCGCCAAACAACCAGGCGGTCACGATCTCGCGGATCAGCCCGAGCACCCGGCTGGCAACGGTCGCCGCGGCTATGAGCGAGGCCGCTCTCGCCAGACGCATCGTTGAGCGCGATGCCTGCGTGGCTGTCGAAGTCATTAGCGCTTCATGTTAGCATAACCACGGTAACCACTTTACGGAACGAGGTGACGGCGTGGCAAAGCGGTCGAAGTCCGGATTGAAGCACAAGCGTCAAGACGCCAGGCGCAGCGAATGGAATCAGGCAGCCCGCACGGAATTGAAGACGCTCGCTCGAAAGGCGCCCGACAATAAGGAATCACTGTTAGCCGCCATTGGCGCCCTTGATCGGGCCGCGCGAAAGGGCGTCATCCATAAGAACGCGGCGGCAAGAAAAAAGTCCCGCCTGATGCGGAAACTGCGGTCATAGGTCGGCGGTCGTTGGTCGTAGGCAAGATCCGAAACGTTAGTTTTCCACGACCTACGACCTACGACCCACGACCGCCGTTGCAGGTAGGGTCAACTCCGCAATCAACATCTCAAGGGCCAGTCGAGGGTGGCCGGTCGTCTTAATGGAGTGATCGGCCTCCTGAAGTCTGGCGAAAATGCCCTGAAATGCCGCGGCTGGAAAATTTTTCGCCTGATCCATCATCCGCCGCGCGACAAAAGGTGGCACGCCCAGTGCCTGCTGCACTGCCGCGGGAGACACCTTCCGCTCGTGGAGCACACTGGCGCGGAGCAGCATCCGGAACTGCCGCGCGATCATGAAGAGCACGTACGGAGGGGCCTCTTCCCTCAAGAGGTCATCCAGATGCCGGAGCGCGGGACCTGCCCGCTGCTCTCCGATCGCGTCAACGAGCATGAAGATCGTGCTCTCAGAGAGGCGGCTGACCGTCGCCTCCACATCCTGACGTGTAATCGATGCGTCAGGCCGAACGAACGCAAAGAGCTTCTCCAGTTCGAGGCTCAACTGCCGCAGGCCCGGGCCAACGCGCGCGACCAGTGCATCAACGGCATCCGGGTCGATCCGCCGCCCTTCCTGCTTGACCCTGGCGCTGATCCATGCCGGCAGCTCACGCACAGACAGACGCGGGAACTCCTGCACTTCGCCCAGCCGCCGGATGGTCGTGTAGAGTTTGCGTCTCCGATCGAGCTCGGAGGCCACCAGGATCAACGCCGATGGCGGAGCTCCACGCTCGAGATATGCGGCCAGGCGCTCCTGTTCTGGGGGGGTCCAGCGGTCGGCATCTTTGACGACGACGGCGCGGCGATGACCGAAGAACGGGAGCGTGTCCACCCGCGTGATCAGTTCGACGAGCTCAACCTCGTCGGCGCGGATCACGTCGAGGTTGAGATCTCGTTCGTCGGCGGGGATCAGCTGGTCGAGCAGCCTTTTCAGCGCTTGCTCGACGAGTAGATCTTCTTCACCCAGCAGCAGATAGATGTACGATGGCGCGGACGTCTTTGGCATTTAGTCGAGGTGTTCTTCCGTGCGCCGCCTGAGCCTGTCGATCAGGTCTTGAATCTCCGACGCGTTCGCGTTTGCGTCAACCTCGAGACTAATGCGGAGCACCGTTCCCTCTCCCGCTCCCGGCGGCAGCTGGTCTGCCGGCACGTAAGCTCGTCCGCCGCTCTCGAAGATCAGGACGGCCACGCCGTCTTCAACGCGATCAATTATTGCCCGCATCGCGTGCAGTGCGAACCCAGAGTGTACGTCCATCCGATTCAACCGTGACCGCTCCGTGACGGTCGGTCCGGAAGATGCGCGCTCCGACGGCGGCCAGGGCATCGAGGGTCGCCGCATGAGGATGGCCGAAGGGATTCCATGAGCCCACCGAAATCACGGCCACCTGCGGGGAAACGGCATCGAGAAACTCAGGCCGGCTGCTGGTGCGGCTGCCGTGGTGCGCGACTTTCAGCAGAGTGCTGCGTAACTCATCGCCGCTCTCCACGAGCCTGCCCTCAACCAAACCCTCGATGTCGCCGGTGAACAGCACACTGACGTCCCCGTACGTGAGGCGAACGACAACCGAGTTCAGATTGACGTCGGAACCCGACCCGACGATGAGCGGCTCCTCTGGATGCAACACGAGCGCCTTGACACCGCCCGCCAGGTCAATCTGCATCCCCCGCCGCGCGAGCCGGTAGGGAATCTTCTGGGCCTCGACGACGTGCAGCAGGTGCGGGTATGACGGCGCAGGATGCGGATACCCGCTGTCGAGCATCACGCCGACCCTGAAGTTCTCTGCGACGGCAACGAGTCCTCCGGCATGGTCTTCATGCGGATGAGACAACAGCAGCACATCAATTTGAGGAATCCCCATCCGGCGCAGCGCCGGCACGACCCGTCTCATGCCAATATCGAACCCGGCCTCCCGGCCTTCGATCTCCCCACCGCCGTCGATCATCATGACGTGGCCGGACGGCGCGCGGATTACGATCGCGTCTCCCTGCCCGACGTCGAGAAACGTCATCACGAGACGATCCGGAGCCAGCGCTGCCGCGATCTGGAGCCACAACAACGCCGAGATCGCCCCCGCACACGCGATGCGAATTGCCGCGGGCCGCAGGCGAACTCCCCGGCGTAACAGCTCGGTCGCCGCGATCAATACGAAATAGCTGAGCCCCACGACGATCAACGACGGAGGGCGCATGTGCACGGTCGCCGCAGGCAGCCGGGCGAAGAATGCCGCGGCAACGGCCACCGCGTTGACCAGCGGGACCAGCAGGGCTGCGAGAAAGACGCCGATCGGAGGAATGGCAACTCCGGCGACGCCACAGAGAAACCCCACAGGCACGAGCACAGCGACCAGCGGCACCACGACCAGGTTACTGACGAATCCGGCGAGGGAGATCTGTGCGAAGTGGACGGCAAGGATGGGCATCACGCTGAGCTGAGCGGCCACGGTGAGCGAAACCAGCGCTCGGAGCGCGCGGGGCAACGCCGGCAGCCGTTCGCTCAGCGCTGGAGCCACATACATCAACCCCCACGTGGCGGCAAACGAGAGCTGGAACCCGGCGTCGAACAACAGCAGTGGACTGCTCACCAGCAGCGCGAGCGCGGCAACGGCGAGGGCGGCGTAGAGATCGCGGTCTCGGCCCACGAGCATCGCCGCAAGACCGGCAAGCGCCATGACCGTGGCGCGCGCGACCGATGGAACCCACCCCGCCATCAATGCGAAGAAGATCACCGCCGTTCCTGCGACCAGCGCGCCGAGAGGCGGACTCAGTCCGGCAGCGCGGACAGACCACAGCATTGCGCCGGCGACAAGTCCGACCTGCGCTCCCGAGACGACGAGCACGTGAAGGAGCCCCGCGGACCGGAAGGTCTCCCGGACCTCGTCTGAAATTGCTCCGTCGTCGCCCAGGAGCAAACTGGCCAAGAGCGCTCCGGGCCTTCCAGGCATCGCGTATTCAAAGAATGCCGCCATCCGAGCGCGCGCGGCATACGCCACCCGCACGACCGGATTGAGGAACCGCCGGCCCGTGACCCGCACGGTCGCGCCCGGACGTGTGAGCAGCTGTACCTCGATGCCCTGCGCCGCGAGATAGTCGCGGTATGAGAACTCTCCGGGGTTTCCCGCCGGAGGCGGTCTGGCGAGTCTTCCACTAATAGTGATCTGATCGCCGTAGCGCACCGGGCTGCGGGCGCGTATCGAGACGAGGACCAACCCTCGGGCTGAAAGGGTCTCCCCTCTTATGGATACGTGCTCGGCTTGCATAACGAACCTGATTCGCTCTTGGGCAGATGGCGGCGGACGGACCACGGTCCCGAACAGCGTGGCCATCTGACCCACAAAAGCATAGACATGATCCGGACCCGGCGGAAGCGTATGCAGTTGATACCACAGACCTCCCGCAGCAAGGGCAGAACTCAGGATCGCGATTGTGGCCGACTGTCCCCTGACATGAGCGAGGACTCCGATAACGACGAACG
>Ga0184639_10000674_pt1 | contig 13642 bp, 13 predicted proteins | sample PLM31_170_b2_FD_133155 | JGI IMG/M metagenome (GOLD analysis project Ga0184639, IMG submission 133155) | Groundwater sediment microbial communities from an aquifer in East River, Colorado, USA - PLM3-1_170_b2 | ecosystem: Environmental > Terrestrial > Soil > Riparian zone | place: USA: East... | reverse complement strand
TGGCGGCGATCTGATCTCGGCGGTCGCGCCGCGCCGCCGCCGTGGCGAATCCGGGATCGCGCGTGAGGTCGCCGCGGCCGATGATCTCGCAGAACCGGCGCCACACCGCGTCGCTCGCCCCGGCGGCGATCGCCACGTGGCCGTCGCTCGTCGGATAGACGCCCGAGCTCGACCCGCCGAACGAGACGTTGCCGGCACGGGTGAGAACCTCGCCGCCGACGGTGTAGCGCTCACCCAGGTTGTCGAGCGCGACCAGCAGACTGTCGAGCAGGGCCAGGTCGATGCGCTGCCCCTTGCCGGTGCGATGGCGGTAGTGCACGGCGGACACGATGCTGAAGGCGCAGAGCATTCCGGCGTAGTAGTCCGAGATGGACTGGCCCGACCGTGTGGGTGGTTGCTCCGGCGAGCCGGTGATGCTCATGTAGCCGCTGATCGCCTGCGCCAGGATGTCGTAGCCTCGCTGGGTCGCGTACGGGCCGTGCTGGCCGAACGCCGTGATCGAGGCGTAGATGATGTCGGGCTTCACTCGTCTGAGGTCCTCGTACGCGAGCCCCAGGCGCTCCATCGTGCCCACGCTGAAGTTCTCGGTCACCACGTCCGCGTGGCGGACCAGCTCCTTGAAGAGCGCGATACCCATCGGCGTCTTGAGCTCGAGGGTGATGCCGAGCTTGTTCCGCTCCCGGTACTGCGCGGCCGGCACCCGCTCCTCGACGCCATGGCGCCGGCGCTTTATCCCCAGCGACACGCGCTCTCGCCCGCGCTCCCGCGACTCGACCTTGATCACCCGGGCTCCGAGGTCGGCGAGCAGCATGGTGCAGAACGGCATCGCAATGACCTGACCCAGGTCGAGCACGGTGATGTCGCTCAGGGCGTGATCCATGCCGTGGCCGATAGTGCGCCGGGCCCGCCCGACCGGTCAAGCCGGCATGATGACCTCTTCGGCCGGGGCTGGTGATAGCATTGAGACCTGCACGTGTCATTCCAGAGCTCGGGGGAGCCGACATGGACCTGATGCAGAAGCGCTACGCCGACACAGTGGTGCTCTCCCCCGTGGGTCGCATCGACCACTCGACCTCGGAAGGTTTCAAGGCCGCGCTCGCGCCCTACATGGCTCGCTGCGCCATGGGCCTGGATCGTGTCCTGCTCGACTTCGTCAGCGTCGAGTACATCAGCAGCGTCGGCCTCCGTGTGCTCATGCTGGCCTCCAAGCAGGCCAAGACCCAGGGAGGCTCGCTCGGGGTGGCGGCCCTCCAGCCCGCCGTCAAGGAGATCTTCGACATCAGCCGCTTCACGATGGTCCTTGACGTCTTCCCGACGATCCGGGAGGGTCTTGCCAGGCTCTCGCCGCAGGCGCTGGCCGCGTTCGATGCGGCCTGACGAGCGCTTGACTGTCAAGTTTTGGGGCACGCGCGGCTCGATCCCGGTGGCCATGACCTCGGCCGAGGTCCGGCGCAAGCTGATCGCGGCCCTGTTGCGCGCCTCCGGACGTACGCTGGACACGCCCGAGAAAGCCTCGGTTTTTCTCGAGCGCGAGCTCGACTTCGCGGTCTCCCACACTTTCGGCGGCAACTCCTCCTGCGTCGAGATCGTCACGGGGCACCGGGACTATGTTCTTTGCGATCTGGGCTCGGGCGCCAGAGTCTTCGGCAATGACGTGCTCGCGACCCGCGGACCCTCCGGGAATACGTTTCACGCCTTCATGTCCCATCCGCACTGGGACCACATCATGGGGTTCCCGTTCTTCATGCCGGCCTACACGTCTGGCAACCGTATCCGGATCTACGGCTGCCACGCCGATCTGGAAGAGGCTTTCCGGGGCCAGCACGCGGCGCCGTCCTTCCCGGTGGATTTCTCGCGGCTCCCCGCGGCGATCGAGTTCGTGCGACTCGAGCCCGAACGCGACTATGAGATCGCGGGCCTGCGCGTTCGCCCCAAGCTCCAGCACCACGGCGGCGATTCGTACGGCTATCGATTTCAAGTCAACGACAAGGTCGTCGTCTACTCGACGGACGCGGAGCACAAGCTGGACGACCTGGCGGAGATCCGGTCCTTCGCGGATTTCTTCCGCGACGCCGACCTGGTGATCTTCGACTCCCAGTACTCGCTGGCCGAGACCACGTCGATCAAGGAAGACTGGGGGCACTCGAGCAACGTCGTCGGCCTGGAGCTCTGTCAGATGGCGCGGGCCAAACGCCTGTGCCTGTACCACCACGAGCCCGTCTCCGACGACGAACGAATCGCCGCGCTCCTCGCCGAGACCCGCCGACTCGAGGAGATCACTCGCGGCGACCGGCAGGTGGAGATCCTGGCGGCTTTCGACGGCATGGAGATCGCTCTCTGAGCCTGCCGCCCTGAGCAGGATGTACTGGTTGGAGCGGCTGTGGGTTCGCGTCCTGCGCGGCCGTCGTGGCCAACCCCTCGGCTTGCTGCTGCTCGCGATCGTCGTCGGGGTCGGGCTCGTTCCCGACGTCTTCGGGCTCGACCTCGTACGACTGGCGGGCTTCGATGCCTATCAGCGATGGGCGCCCAGGATCCGACGCTCGGCGCCCGCCATCATCGTGGCGATCGATGAGGAGAGCCTGCGACGCCACGGACAATGGCCGTGGCCGCGGACCTGGCTCGCCCGACTCGTTGCTCGCCTTGCCGAGGCCCGCCCCGCGGCGATCGGGATCGATCTGGTGATGCCCGAGGCGGATCGGCTCTCACCGGGTCGCCTGCCGGAATTCGTCCCAGGAATGGGCAAGGACCTGGTCCAGCGGCTCTCCAGCCTGCCGAGCAACGACGTAGTCCTGGCCCAGGCGCTCAGCGGACGGCCTGTCGTGCTGGGCGTCGCGGGCCTCGAGAGAGACGTGGGGCGGACGGGGCGGGCGCGCCGCCAGGCTCCGGTCCGCGCCATTGGCGGAGATCCAAAGCCTTTCGCCCTGCGCTTCGAAGGGACCCTTCGCTCGGTCGAGGAGGTCGACCGCGAGGCGAGAGGCCACGGTCTCCTGAACGTGGAACCCGAGCGTGGTGTGGTTCGCCGCATGCCGCTCGTCGCCGGCGCCGCCGACGCCGTGCTCCCGGCGTTCGGTGTCGAGATGCTCCGCGTGGCCACGGGAGCGCCGGTTCTCATCGTGCGCGTCGGCGCCTCGGGCATCGAGGGCGTGGGGATCAACGATCTCCTCATCCCGACCGAGTCTGATGGAAGCGTGCGCGTTCGCTTCGCCCGACACGATCCATCGCGTTTCGTCTCGGCCGCCGACGTTCTCTCCGGGACGGCCGAGCTCCACCTGTTCGAGGGCAAGCTGGTCCTGATCGGTGTCACCGCGCTCGGCCTGTCGGACTATCAGGCGACTCCCGTGGCCGAGCGGATGTCGGGCGTCGAGATCCACGCCCAGTTGCTCGAGAGTATCTTCGACGGCGATTTGCTGTCCCGGCCCCGCGCCGCCGCGTGGGCGGAAGCCGGTGTGCTGATCGCCGCCGGGCTCTTGCTCGTTCTGGCCGTGCCGCGATTGCCGGCACGGACGTCGGTGGCGCTGTTCGTGCTCGTGATCGGTGCGATGGGGGCCGGGGGCTTCCTTCTCTACCTGCACCGCGGGGTCCTGTTCGACGCCGCGTTGCCCTCGCTCGGACTCGGCGTGCTCTTCACCTCGGTGCTGGTCGTCACGCTGGCCGAGGCCGAGAGCCAGCGCCGGGCTCTGCGCCGGTCCCTCGAGCAACAGCGCGAGCAAGCCGCTCGGGTGGCCGGAGAGCTGGAGGCCGCGCGCCGCATCCAGATGAGCAGCCTCCCGCAGCCCACGACCGCGTTCCCAGGCGACACCCGGCTCGACCTCTATGCGTTCCTCGAGCCCGCCCGCGAGGTGGGCGGCGATCTCTACGACTTCTTCGCATTGGATCACGACCGGATCTTCTTCCTCATCGGAGACGTGTCGGGAAAGGGGTTGCCGGGCAGCCTCTTCATGGCCGTGAGCAAAGCGCTCTACAAGAGCGTGGCGCTGCGTCAAGCCCGTCCGGTCGAGGCGGTGATGCGCGAGGCGAACGCCGAGATCTCCCGCGAGAACACCGGAGGGCTCTTCGTCACCGTGCTGGCCGGTATCCTCGACACGCGCACCGGCCAGCTCGAGTACTGCAATGCCGGGCACGAACCGCCGTATCTGCTGCCGAGCGGAGCACGGCCCCTGCTCCGGCTCATGGACGGCGGGGGGCCGCCGCTCTGTGCGGTCGACTGCTTCCCGTACGCCGCGAGCTCGCGACGCTTGGAGCCGGGCGACACGCTCTGCCTCGTCACCGACGGCGTGACCGAAGCGGTGAGCCCCGGCGCCGCGCTTTACGGACGGAACCGCCTCGAAGCGCTGCTCATGCAGGTCGGCCGTGCCGCGAGCGCCTCGGAAGTGGGTGACGCCATCCGTCGCGAGGTCGAGCGGTTCACCGACGGTGTGGAGCCCTCCGACGACATGGCCATTCTCGTGGTGCGCTGGAAGGGACCGGCCTCGGCTACCGGACGTTGATCTCCACGCGCCGGTTGTGCGGCTCGGGCACCTCGTCGGCGGTCGAAATCTCGGGCTGGCGCTCTCCGCGACCTGCCACCGAGATCCGGACCTTTGGGATTCCGAGCTTCCGGAGCTCCTCGCGCACCCGGTCGGCGCGTTTGCGCGACAGCGCGTCGTTGTACTGCACGGACCCGACGCGATCCGTGTGTCCGATGATGACGATCTCGGGCGCCGGCCGGCGGGCAATCTCGGCGAAGATCTGTTTGACAACCTGCTTGGACTCCAGCGTGAACTCGTCTGTATCGGCGAGAAAATAGAGGTAAAAGGACACCGGCCGACCGGGCTGCGCCGCGAGCGCCGGACCGAACGCCCGCCGCACCTCCGCCTCCGTGGTCACTCGGGCGTCCACGCTGCCCGTCCTCGTCACGCGCGCTGCGGCGTAGGGCTGATCGAGGACGCGCCGCTCGCCGCCGCTGGTCACGGTCAATGCGCCGGTCTTGGCCTTGCCCGGCAAGAGCACGTAGAGATCGTCCCGCCCGGCGCAGCCGGCCAGAACGAGTAGCCCCAGCGGCGCGAGCCTGACGAGATTTCGCCTGAGAGCGGACGGGACGTCAGTCTTTCGACTGGCCGGTGCGAACAAGAAATTCGGTCCCGCGCACGCCGAGAATCGCCGCCGGAGTCTTCACCGTCATCGCGTCCGGAGACTGCTTGGCCAGCTTTCCGGACACCACCGCGAGCGTGCCCTGCTTCAGCGAGCTCTCGAAGGTTCCCTGATGGGTCGTCGAATCGAAAACGAAGCGGTCGATCGAGAGCACGCTGTCCGGACCGACGGACAGCAGACTATTGTCGCGGAACGTGATCCCCACCGAGCCGTCCGCGCCCGTGATCACCAGGTCGCCCTGCTGGACGACGCTTCCGACCGGTGCGGGGAGTCGCTGCCCCGCGCGCTCGATCTGGACGATCCCGTTGGACACCTTGATGTGTCCGGCGTCCTCGGCGGCTTCGGCGCTCGCCGCGCCGAGCGTCAGCACAATGGGTAGAGCCAGAGAAATCAATACGGATCTCATTGTTCCCTCCTCGACATCGCGCGAGCATCAGGTCGTTTCCGGAATGAGCGCCGCACGATGCGTATCCCGATGCATATCGATGTATATATAGTAGCCGAGTCGGGCTCACATTCATCGGACATCGGAGATCGAGCACGAGCGACCGCGTCGATACCGGAAACCACAACAGGGTCTTCCCGGCCCGACGAGACACGCTACCCGCTGTGGCGCAATTCATCACCGACGTGTGCGCGGCCGGCGGCGTGCCTCGCAAGGCGTGTCTCAGGATGACGTTGCTGGTAGAGGAGCTTTTTACCAACACCGTGGTCCACGGCCACGGGACCGACACCGAGGCGCCCGTCCATCTCACCTTCGACGTCGGGCTCGACTGGATCACGCTCATTTACGAGGACACCGCACCTCCTCACGACCCGTTTACCAAGGTCCGGGTTCCCGACGACACCGCTGGCGTTGAGGAGCGCCCGGTCGGGGGGCTGGGGGTCTTGCTGATCGCCGCGATGGCGGAACGCGTCCAGTACGCGCACGTCGGCGGTCGTAACCGAATCTCGCTCATGATGCCGACCGGGAGGAGCCTGCCATGACCCCGCAGCTCGTGACGTATGCCGTCGACGACCGCGTTGGCATTGTCTCGCTCAATCGGCCCGACAAGCTCAATGCCATCAGCGCCGACTTGAAGCGGACTCTCGCCGAGCGCTTCCGCGAGGCCGACCGCGACCCGGCCACCAGCGTGGTGGTGCTCCGCGCCGAGGGCCGGAGCTTCTGCTCCGGGTACGACATCGCGCCTAACCCGGCCCGGGCCGCCAGACGCGGCAACGCGCTCGCCTGGCACGAATCGCTCACCGACGACGTGGCGCTCGAGATGACGCCCTGGGAGATGAAAAAGCCGGTGATCGCCTCCGTCCAGGGGCACTGCCTCGGCGGCGGCTGCGAGCTGGCGATGATGTGCGACATCACGATCGCCGCCGCCGACGCCCTCTTCGGCGAGCCGGAGATCCGCTTCTCGAACGTCGGGCCCGCGCTCGTCATGCCCTTCGTCATCGGTCTCAAGCGCGCCCGCGAGCTCCTCTACCTCGGCGATCCCATCGACGCGCAGACGGCCCTGCAGTACGGGATGGTGAACCGGGTAGTGCCTCGGGCCGAGCTGCAGGCGGCAACGCTGAAGTTCGCGCGGCGGATGGCGCTCATTTCCCCCGAGGCGCTGGCGGGCACCAAGCTTGCCCTCAATCGGGGCGCCGAGGCCGCCGGCTTTCGCAACGCCATCCGGGCCGGACTCGACGTCCTGGCGCCGCTCTACGCGGCCCGGACCGACGTCGGGATGAAGTTCGACGAGATCAGGGAGAACGAAGGTCTCGCGGCCGCCCTGCGCTGGCGGGCGGCGCAGTTCGCGGAGTAGCCACGCTACCGGCCCTTGAAGACCGCCTTGCGCTTCTCCACGAACGCGCGGGCCGACTCCTGGAAGTCGTCGCTGAGGTGGAGGGCGAGTCCCTGCGTGTAGTAACGGGACTGACGCTGCATCGCCTCGGGGAACTTCGTTCCCTCGGCCGCCACGACCAGATCGCACGACTGGGACAGCGAGTAGCCCAGACCGAGGGCGTAGCCGTGCACGGCGGCGATCACCGGCTTCCAGTTGACGGCATCGGCCAGTCCGTTCTCCCGCGAGCGTCGGCCGGCCGGCCCGCCGAGCCGCTTCAGCTCCTCGCGCGTGCGGAGCTGACGCTGCTGCACGTCAGCCCCCGAGCAGAACGCGCGGCCGGCGCCGCTCAGAATCGCGACCTTGAGCTCGGAGTCAGCGTCGAATTCGAAGAGCGCGTCGTTGACGTCCTCCACGAGTTGATCGTTCGCCGCGTTGAGCTTCTCCGGGCGGTTCAGGATGATGTGGCATACCGCCCCCTTCTTCTCGTACCGCACCGTCGCGAATTTCGTGGTGGCACGATCGCGCGTGGCCATCGATCGCTCCTTCGTTGACGTGCCGCGGAGCCTATTTGAACGCGGGCATCACCTGATGCGTGAGAATCTGCAAGGTGCGCGTCTCTTGCCCCTTCGGCAAGAGTCCACCGGGATTCAGCTCCGCCGCGATCCCGTTCAGGCTGAGCTCTTCGCGGAGTTGCGTGAAACGGTCGACCAGCCCCTGCCCCGTGCCGAACGCGACCTTGGTGCTCAAGATCTCCGGGTACGAGAGGCTCGACAGGGTCTTGGCCTGAGCCTCGCGACGCTCGGCCGGGCCGGTCCCGAGCCGCCCGATCGGCGCTCGGGTCAGGTCGGCCTGGCGGTGGAAGTAGTACGTGATGGTCTCCTCCGGCTCTTCCACGGCGGCCTTCTCCGTGGGCGCGGCGTACACCGGAATCCGGAGGCATACGTCGCCATCACCGGCGTGCCCCGCCGCTCGCCACGCCTCGCGGTAACGTCGCACGTGTCCCGCCAGCTCGGGGATGTTCATGCCGCGCAGTCCGACGAAAATGGGCAGGCCCATCCGGCCGACGCGCGGAAAGGTGTCCGCGGTCGTCGCGGCCATCCGGACCGGCGGATGCGGGTGCTGATACGGGCGCGGGGTGACCGTGGCGTCGGCGAAGCGATAGAACTTTCCCTCGTAGCTGAAGGGCTCGCCCTTCCACGCCGAGAGGATGATCTCCAGCGCCTCGAAGAAGCGTCCCTGGCTCTCTTCGTAGGGGACGCCGAGCGCGTCGTAGGCCCGCGGGCCTCCGCTGCGGCCCACGCCGAAGTCGAACCGTCCGTGGCTCAGATGATCGAGCGTGGCGACCTCGCCGGCGACGCGGAGCGGGTGGTTCAGCGGAAGAAGCTGAACCGCCGTCCCCACGCGCAGGCGCTTGGTCCGCGCGACAATCCAGCTCGCCACCAGAAGGGGCGCCGACAGGACGGAACGAGTGGGATTGACGAGCATCTCCGCCAGCCACACGACGTCGAGCCCCCACGTCTCCGCCGCATCGACGAGCTCGAACAGCTCGACGAACGCCTCACCCTGACTGCTCCCACGTCGTATCTGCTCCGTGAAGATTCCGAAGTCCATGGCGTCCCTCTTCTCCGCTAAAGACACGGCAGTGACGACCCGTCAGATCCCGCGCTCCGCCAGGAACTTGGCGTAGTCGCGTTGCCCTTCCTTCGCCTGCCGGATCTGCTCGGGCGAGTAGAACTTCGCGAGGTCCACGACCTCGACGTTGTAACGGGCCCGCTCGAAGGCGTCCCGGTAGATGAACGGCCGCGTGGCGTCGATGCCCAGCGCGCCCGAGAATCGGATGTTGCTCTGCGTCCACTGGCGGTCGCCGGCCGAGCTGCGCTCCGCCGGCTGAAAGGTCTGCCCGAAGCCGCCCTCGCAGATCGTCAGGATGTCCTCCTTCGGGTTGACCCGCGTCGTGAGCGCCCAGAGGACGTCCTCGATGTTGTAGATGTCCACGTCCTCGTCGACGACGATGCCGAGACGCGCTCCCAGCGAGATCGACAGGGCGGCGGTGAGAATATTGCGATGGAGCCCCTCGTCGCGCGCACGGCGCTTCTTGACCTGGAAAATCACCCCGCCCCAGTCGGTCATGCCCATCGGAATATTCGTGTCGATGCAAAGACCGGGAACGATGCGGTCCGCCAGCTCCAGAAAACACGCCTCCCGCACGACCCCGTCGATGAAGTGCTCGTCCATGCCGTGCACGATGAGGCCGTAGTAGAGCGGCCGGTCCGCTCGATGGGTGATCGCCGTCGCCTGGAACTTGTAGGTGCGGTACGCCTTGCCCATGTAGCCCGACCACTCCGGATGAAACGGGTGGACACCCTGCGCGTCGTCCTTCTCGGCCAGCGGGCTCTCCCACACCTTCTGGGTGGTGTCGATGTAGCCTTCGATGACGTACTCCGCGCTGGCGATGGACCAGGCGTCCTGGGTCCGCGCCTTGACGAGCTCGACGGGATAGCCCTGAAGAGCGCCGGCGACGCCGAGCTCGTCGCAGCCCCGCGGCAAGATCACGTACGTGAAACCCGAGCCCGCCATCATCGTGCAGGCCGGCGGGATCCCGATGTTGATCGTGACCGGAATCGGCCCCTTGCGGTACCAGTGCGTGGCCACCTGGTCCATGTGTGAGCCTGGTGAGATCTGGAAGCTCGAGTAGTCGGGCCCACGGAAGTTCATCCGGTTGTAGCCGATGTGCGAGCCGCCCCAGAAATGCTTTCCGCGCACCACGGTGGTGCCGGCGCCGAGCGTCCGCCCGGGATCGCTGTCGGAGTGGGAGATCATGGGAACGACGTCCCACACGTCGAAGCTCTTCGTCAGCACCACTTCCTGGCAGGGTCCGTCCTGCACTTCCACGGGCGGCAGGGGGTCACGCAGCGCCTCGACGACCTTGTGCTTGAGCTTTCGCGGGTCGTCGACGTCCAGGAGCCGGGCGATGCGCTCGGCGCTCGCGAAGATGTTGTTGCAGACGCGCGCGTTCGGGTAGCCCTTCACCTTGTTGAAGAGCAGGGCGGCGCCGCCATCGAAGCGCTTCTGGATCGCCGCGACCTCGAGGTGCGGGTCGACCTCCACGTCCGTGCTGACCAGCTCGCCGGCGGCCTCGAGGTACTCGAGCGTCGAGCGGAGGCTGGAGATGTCCTTCTTCATCGGGCCCCTCCCCGGAGCGATACTGCTCCGGCGACGCGGGTGCCGTCAAGGTCGCCCCGCCGAGCCCGCCTCGTCACCGCGCGGGTGGGCGAGGGGCGCCGAGCTCGACGATCTCGGCCCGGAGACCGGCAGGCCCGACGTAAAGCCGGGCCACCGCGACCGGCAAGGTGAAGCGTCGCGGCCCGGCGCTTCCGGGATTGAGCAGCAAGAGGCGCGCGCGGCGCTCAACGCTCGGCCGATGGGAGTGGCCGGAGATGACGACATCGACGCCCTCACTCGCCGGATCTCCGCCGAGGTGCTTGATGTCGTGCACGACGCACAGGCGGATCCCGCCGACATCGGTTTTCACGATTTCCGGAAGCGATGCCGCCCAGCTCTCGCGGTCGTTGTTGCCACGCACCGCGATGATCGGGGCGATCTGGCGGAGCGCCTCGAGGACCGCGGCGCTGCCGATATCGCCCGCGTGGACGATCACATCCACACCGGCCAGCGCCGCGACAGCCTCCGGCCGCAGGAGTCCGTGGGTGTCGGAGATGACGCCGACGACGGCTCCCGGGGTCGCCGCGCGCGCTCGCTGGCCGACCTGGCGCATGGCCGTCGAGTGTAGTCGCTGCAGTCTCCTCTTGCCCAGGTGCGGCTGCGGGACTAGCATCGGCTCATCTCAGACGGGAGGCGATATGCGCTACACGAGGATCTCGGCCGACTGTCACATCGACATGCCCTGGCTCCCGCCCGATCTCTTTACCGCGAACGCCTCGGCGCTCATGAAGGACCGCATCAGATCACCTGTGAGAACGCCGGGAAGTTCTACGGCCTGATGAGCTGACGGGCGATGAACGAGAACGCCTACCGGGTCCGCGCCGAGCGCGGCGAGGTGCAGATCGGCACGTGGGTGACCATGATCCGCACCCCCGCGGTGCTGACGCTGCTCAAGGCCGCCGGCCTCGACTTCGCGCGGATCGACATGGAGCACTCACCATTCTCGATCGAGACCGTGGCCGACATGGCGGCGCTCGCCCGGGCGCTCGACTTCCCGATGGTCGTTCGCCCGCCCGAGGGCAATCGCGAGTGGATCACGCGACTGCTCGACGCCGGGGTCTGGAACCTGCACGTGCCGCAGGTCGACACGCCCGAACAGGCGGCCGAGGTCGCGGCGTGCTGTCGGTACGCTCCGCTGGGCGAACGGGGCATGTACGGCTTCGGCCCGCACACCGAGTTTCGCACGATGCCGATCGGCGAGCACATGGCGGCCGCGAACACGCGCGTGCACGTGACGATCATGCTGGAGACGAAGCGTGCCTTCACGCGGCTCGACGAGATCGCCGCCGTCCCCGGCATCGACGCGCTGACGATCGGCCCGACCGACCTCGCGCAGGACCTCGGGGTACTCGGCACGCCCGCGCAGCGCCAGGCGCTGGATGATCACCGGCGGCGACTGGTCGACGCCGCGCGCAAGCACGGCAAGGCGGTGGCGATGCTGACTGACACCGTGGAAGGTGTACGCCAGATGATCGGCCTCGGCGCGACCATCATCAACTACTCGTCGGATGCCGCCGTGCTCCGCTCGGGCTACGCGTCAGTGGTCGACGAGATCCGTCGCACGGTGTCTGCGCGCTCCTAGAGAGGTCGTGCGAGCCGCAGCCCGGCCGGGGGGCTGGGGCCCCCGCGTGCGAGGCGAGCCTAGGGATTGATCGTGCGAGCGCCAGGCTGGCGGTCAGATCGCACTGAGGCGAGCTGCCGCAGGCCGAGTGCGGGAGAGGGCGGATGAGCTCTTCGAGGTTGATCCGGCCCTGAGGTAGCTTCTGGGCGACATCCTCCGCAATGGGCAGAGTCGGGAGACGCTCCAATTGGCGCCTGTTGCGCGCAAACTTTGCATCATTGCGCATAACTTTGCACCTCGGAGTCATGTTCATTCTTCAGGAAGACATCGGGAGACTCGAGAGTCCGGTCTGACGGTGGTCTCGTTTCGCAGGAGGGAAGGCCTAGGATCTATTGCTTGTTCATTTAGGTGCTTGAGCCCTTCCGGACGACATCGGCACACTCGACAATCTGGTTCGGCGGCCGCACCGAGACGTCCCCGATCTCCGCCTGCGACAGATCTCGACCCGATTGGCACGCCTTGTGCGCATGGTGAGCCTTTTGAGATGGGAAGATTGCTGAACGTCTCTGGAAAATTAAACGGCTTCGATCGAGCAGAACATCCCTGGTCGTCCCGAGGTGGGCGCTCAGACGATGCGGAGCTGCTCGTAGCCATGGTCGAGGGCGCGTCCGAGGGACTCGTTGTTCTCTGCTCCGACGGCCTCATCCTCCGGACCAACCGCGCCGCTTCCCAGTTCATCGGGCACGATCGCGACCGGATCATCGGCCGGCCGCTCCAGGAGGTGCTCCTCAAAGGCCTCTTCGAGGCGTCGTTCATTGCCGAGGTCGTCGCCAGTCACCTGGCGGTGAGCCGCGTCTACGATCTCGCCGATGGCCGCAGCGTCCTGGTGCAGGGCCGTCGGGTCACCGCCGGCGCTGCGCGGGTGGTGCTGGTGATTGCCGACGTCACGAGCGTGAAGCAGCTCGTGAACCTCGTGCAGGGCCCAGAGGGCGACGCGAAGAAGTCCACCTGGGCCGAGATGCGCTCTGCCGAGAGGACGCCGACCGACGGCGCCCCCGTCGTCGTGCGAAGCGTGGCCATGCAAGCCGTGCGTGACAAGGCGTTGCAGTGCGCGGCGGTCGACTCGCCGGTGCTGCTGCTCGGCGAGACCGGTACCGGCAAGGGCGTCTTCGCCAAGCTCATCCACGAGACGTCGGCGCGGCGCTCCGGCCCGTTCCGCGTCGTCAACTGCGGCGCGATCCCCGAGGGCCTGCTGGAAGCCGAGCTGTTCGGCTACTCGAGGGGCGCCTTCACCGGTGCCGACTCGCGCGGCAAGGTGGGCCTCATCGAGCTGGCCCACGCCGGCACGCTCCTGCTCGACGAGATCGGCGACCTGCCGCTTGGCCTGCAGGTGAAGCTCCTCCGCTTCCTGGAGGTGGGGGAGGTGTGGCCGGTCGGCGCGTCCAAGGGCAAGCGCCCGGACGTCCGGATCGTTGCCGCGACCAACCGCGACGTGCGTCAGATGATCGCCGAGGGGAGCTTTCGAAAGGATCTCTACTATCGGCTCAACGTCCTGTCCATCCGTATCCCGCCGCTGCGTGAGCATCCCGAGGACATTCCGTGGCTCGTCGCCACGATGCTGGATCAGCTCGAGCGCAGGCTGGGAAGGCGCAAGGGCATCGCGCCGGACGCTCTCGAGGCGATCGGCCGGCTCCCGTTCCCGGGCAACGTGCGCGAGCTCTGGAACGTGGTCGAGAGCCTCGTCGTCACCGTCCCGAGCGAGATCATCGAGGCGACCGATCTCCCCGTCGATGTCGCCGACGCGCAGGACGCTTCGCCGGCCGCTACGCTGGAGTATGACGGCGGCGACCTGCGGCAGGCCCTCCGGAAGCTCGAGGCCCAGATCCTGCGCGAAGCACTCCGGCGCTAC
>Ga0184639_10000673_pt1 | contig 13650 bp, 8 predicted proteins | sample PLM31_170_b2_FD_133155 | JGI IMG/M metagenome (GOLD analysis project Ga0184639, IMG submission 133155) | Groundwater sediment microbial communities from an aquifer in East River, Colorado, USA - PLM3-1_170_b2 | ecosystem: Environmental > Terrestrial > Soil > Riparian zone | place: USA: East... | reverse complement strand
CCCAGCCATACGAGCCGGCGTTGACGACGGCTTCGTATGCCTGCTGGTATCTCATTCGTGCCAGCCCCTCCTCCCCCTCCTGACGGGCAATTTCCCCCAGAGCGATCAGGGGTGCCACCTTGCTCTCGTTCTGCGCGAGTTGCAGGCTGAGCACAATCAGATAATAGGATTTCGCTTGCTGCAAGTTTCCTGCCGCCTGAGCCACCTGGGCCAGTCCAACATAAGGGCCGGGAGTGAGAGGCGCTTGCCTCCATTGATCCACGAAATACGATTCGGCTCCGGCCAGGTCGCCTTGATCCAGAGCCTCCATACCCGGGTCAATTCGCCCTTCCAGCAGACCGGCAGTCTGCGCCTCGCGCAGCGCCTGCTCCCTGCGCTCCGTCTGCAACCAGAAGTTGGACTTCTCAGAACCGGGTAAGAGAGCGAGGGCCTGCCGGTACATCCCGCCGGCCCGGGCGTCACCCACTGAGTCTAGAAATGCCCCGAGATTGAGCGCAAACTGAGACGACTCCGGCGCCCACTCATAGGCCAAGGTCATGGTTCTGATTGCCCGCGCCGGCTGCCCCGCCTGAAAGTAAAGCGCCGCCAGGTTTGCTTGGTTCGGAGCGAAGTCCGGCTCCTGTTCCAATCCCCGCTCGTACCGGTCTATTGCCATCTGCAAGGCTGGTCCGGCGCCTTCGTGGGCCAGGCGGCCATACGCATACCCGCTGTGCAGAGAATACAGAGCAAAGGATGGATCCAGGGCGCTGGCCCGATCGAAAGCGGCAGCCGCCTCTCGCCAATTTCCCTGCACAGCCTGGTCCAGCCCGGCATCATATGCAGCATAAGCCCGTAGGCTGCGCCCGGCGAAGATCGCCAGCGCCAGCCCCGGCAGCGCCAGCAGCCAGGGGGACATTCCGCCATAGCTGCGTCGAAGATGGACTCCGAAGTCTCCGACTTCGACCGACGACGGGGGTCGTCGGACTACGAGCTTTTGCTCTGTCCCGGATGCCAGAGCCACCAGTGCCACCGCCGTAAGCCCCACGGCTGGATAAATCAAGTGATTGTCAAACAGGCTGTGGCCCGCCAGACCGGCGAGCGCTGCGGCCCGGCCCGCCCATTCCATCCATTCATCCTTGCTCCGCCTTGCCTCCTGGCCCGCGCGCCACACAGCCCGCCCCAGACTGAGCAGCAGCACCCCGGCCGCCATCAGGCCAATCAGCCCGGTCTCGGCAGCCAGAGTAAAGGGAAGGCTGTGGGCATGAGCGTAGACCCGGTCCGGCGGCGCCGAGACGTAGCGCACATAGTCACTGGGAAAGGTCCCTGGCCCGGTTCCAACCAGCGGGTGCTCTTTGAACGCTGCCCAAGCCGCGCCCCAGAATGTCGAGCGGCTTTCCAAGATCGGCCCGTGAGTCAGGCCGCTGGCCTGGCGGAGCACAAAGCGCCCGCCAAGGCCGATCACCCCGATAAGAAGGAGAGCGCCCAGCCCGTAGGCCCCCCTGCCCCTCATCCAGCCAGGTCCAGACATGAGGATGCTTCCGAAAACAGAGGCTGAAAACTCCGTTCCCCGCCTCTTTTTTCGAAGTCTGTTTTCTCCCTGATGCCATACCACCAGGGTCCCCAGGGTGACGAGGGCGATCGTGCTACCCAGCCAGCCGCCCCGCGAAGCCGTAAACAGGAGAAAACCTAGCGCCGACAACATATACGCGGCCCAGCCGATACGCGCCGTCCACGAACTAGCGCGCAGGGCGCGAGCCAACGCCAACGGCAGCAGCAAATTGCCAACCGCCGCCCCCAGATTCGCGTCCCCCAGGGCATATAACCTGTAGGCAAAAGGCGGAGCATACGGCACGCTGGCCGCAAGCTGCCTCCAGCTGGCATAGGCCTGCGCCACCTCCAGACCGCTGAGCACAAGCAGGATCCCACCTGCAATTAAGAGCGCCTTTTCTAGCAAGTCCGCCTGCCATCGTTTTCGCAGCGCATCCTTCCAGAAGAAAAAGAATAACCCATAGCTGCTGAAGAGCAGCACCTGGCTCACACTGCGACGCGGATCGCTGGAAATCGCTGCCGTAATAATCAGTCCAGCCAGGAAGACCATCCAGGGCAAGGCCAGCTTCGCGCCCCTCAGGCGTTCGTGGCGGAGGATGCGCATCAGCAACCATCCGCCCAGGACGATCGCGGACAATACAGCGTTGGCAGCTTGCAGCCGGAAATTGATGACCCCGGTGATCCCGCCGCCGACTAGGATGACGTACGACCATCCAAGGATCCCGGCGGCCTCCAGCAGCAAATAAAGGCCGGTTGGCCGAGCCTGGTTATTCTCCGATGATTGACTCATCATAGCAAGAGCCAAGCCGTAAACCAGTAGCATCGGGCCTCGTGCCCGTTATGCGCCCAGCGTCCACAATGGTCGAAACTACGTTTGCGGTTAGGGCCAGAGAAACGAGAGAGATCACAGCGTACTTCGCGTGCTCCACGGTGAAATCGGATCAGGCCCTGCCCGTCGGGCAGTTGGACTGCTGCCCGCATCCGGCAGTCACTCGTCGGTAACGATAGACATTTGCCCCCACAAAGGGCGCATCCAGCCAACCCAGGAACTCGCTTTGTTCCCAGGTGACCGGCCAGCGGGTGTCCTCGACCAACTAGAAAGAATCTCGTTCTCCAAGCCATTCCCGGAGATTCCAAAGGGCACATTCACCCCAAGGGGGCCTTTCTGAACTAGCACGTACTCTTCATAATGGCCGATCCCGGCGCCCACCGGAGCAGCCGCTGCCTGCCAGCCGCTCCTACGCCAGCGACTGAAGCTCAGATAGGCGGCGGTCCCGACGATGACCACGCCAGCCATGTGGAGTGAATACAGCGTCAGAGCCGACACCAGAATCCAGGCAGCCCACTTCCAGGGCGCTGGGGACCTGGCCAGACTGAGGGTGATGGGCAGCAGCCCCAGCGCGATTTCGAGTGCAAACGCATACGGCCTCGGCCACTGCGAGAGTTGAACGTGCAACGCCGAGAACGCCAACGGGCTTCCGGCGATGAGACCGCACTGGATGTCATAGGCCCGGCGGGCGACGACGAACATCAATGCCACGCCCATCGCCCCGCACCAGACCGAAAATATCCGCAGCCAGAATTCGGACTGACCGAACTCTCCCCAGGCAGAGAGCGCAAGGAAATAGGCGGGCGGCACGCCTTCGCTGCTGGCCAGGGACTCGATCAGGGCAGGCAAAGTGTCCGTTTGAACGTGGTAGACGGTGACGGCCTCGTCGGTCCAGAAATCCGCTCGCCCCAGATCGCGGACCCTTATTCCAAAACCTGCAACCAGGATCATTACGATAATCACGAATAACGGGATGAAGAGCCGTCTTTTGCTGTTGTTCAAGAAAACCTTGCTACGCTTCATCGTGCCGGCCCCGTCCGCTCATACACAACTGCCAGCGCGTCCCGAAAAGTATTCGCCCACGCCGCGCTATCCGCCAATTCTTGATCCAGTCCGGAGCCAGACTCGATTAACACCAGATTGACTCCATACTTGCCCAGTGTCGCCTGCCAGCCATGCTGCCCGGTGGCCACGCTCAGATACTCGCGCAGCAGATCGTCGTCATACAGGTCCGTGCGGCCATCCACGAACACCGGGTAATCGGGATACAGCGTCCAGATCAAATAGCCGCCCCAGTTGTACGAGTTGAACATCGGCCCCGCTGGGCGAGACTGCCTCACAAATTCGACAGCCCCCACCGGAACTTGCTTCGCGACGGCCTCCTCGTTCACCGCCGTCCGCAGAGGCACGGCCACTTTGACGAGCGCGGCGATTAGCACCAGCCCAAGAAGCGCCCAATTCAACATCCCCGCCGCTCTTCCCCCAATCTGAGCACGCCCCAAATTCCCCCGTTTCCCCCCAATATCCGTAGGTTCCTTCAGTTCCTCTGGTTGCCTCAGTTCCTTTAGTTCCCTTAGTTCCTTTGCTTCCCTCAGAATCTCCTGCCCATGCCGGACCAACACCGGGGGCGCGACAAGGCTGAATAGCGCCACGTTGCGCCCGGCCAGGAAGGCCAGATAGCCAAACCCGGTGATCAGCAGCAGATCGGTGAAATCTATCCTCTTTCCCGACAGGCCTACCGCGCCCAGGGTCGCAAACAGCAGCCACAAGAAGGGTTGCACTTCGGTCTGATGGAAGTTAGGCGACTGCCACTCCTGGATAAAATCTCGCAGCACCCCGATCGCAATCGTCCTGGTCGGGTAGAGCAGCATGGCCGGGCCAGAGGGGTTCACCACGACCGCAGCAGCACATGCCAGGGTGATACCCGCCAGCCATGCCGATCTCTGCCACGCCTGCCTCACATCATCCCTCCTCCCCTGCCGGTGCCTTTCCGAAGGAGGAGGGTCGGAGTGGGGGCCAGCCCGCAATGTCGCCCACAGCGCCTTGGCCGTTTCGCCAGCTAGCGTGAGCGCCAGCAGAATGAAGCCAATGGCAAAACCCCCATGGATATTGGCCCAGAGCAGCATCAACGGCGGCATGAGCCATAATCCCGCACCACGAAAGGTCTCTCCGGAAACAGAATCTGAAAACTTCGTTTTCAGATTCTGTTTCCGGATTCCTTTTTCCATTGAGTAGCCTGGATCAGTGCGGAAACGGAGCAAGATATAGGCAAACCCCCCTGCGAAGGCAAACGACACAATGTGCGGCCGGGCAGCCCAATAGACGCCCGAGGCCGCCGCTGCCAGCACCAGGGTGAAGCAGCGCAGGTACTCGTCGCCTTCGGTTGTCAGGTAGACGAAGACGAATGCCAGAGTGACAAAGAAGGCCGTGAACAGGTTCAGCCCCGCATAACCGGAGATCGTCCACAGCCAATACATCGGCACTTCGGCCAGCCAGCCGGGATACTGCCAGGCAGCGCCGGAGCGCGTGTGGGAGAAGGGGTCGGTCTGCGGCACAGCGCGATGCTCCAGGATCCACTGCCCGGCGCGAAGGTGCCACCAGGTGTCCGTGTCCACCGAAACCCGGGTAGCCATGGCAAAGATGCCAATAAAGGTGATCGCGACAACCAACCGGCGCGCAGTCATCTGCCCTGGAGTCCGAAGTCTCCGACTTCGTCCAGCGACGGGAGTCGCCGGACGCCATTTTCGTCCGTCGTGACGCCGGACGTCAGCCGCGCGGGGAGGCTGTTTTCGGAAGACCTTTTGAGTTCCCAGAATGCGACCGGCAAGATTATGAAATGCACGGCCGCCATGCTGGTGACTAAGTAAACCAACCATGCGATCCAGCCTGCAAGCACCGTTCGCCACAACAGCCGGGGGGAGGCAATGAGCGCCAGATCATAGAATTGAATCACCGGGTTGACCGCTACCCCGGCCAGGTTCGCGAATTCACGTCCGCGCCGCCAACTCCACACGAGGATCGCTATCCCGAGCAACACCGCGATACCCGTTGCCCACCCTCCCAGGTGCGTCAGCGCAAATGCGCTCGGCGTGATGGCGAGCATCTCGGACAGCGGCTTGCGGTTACCAGACCACTCGAGCAGCCACCAGGGATAGATTAACGTAAGCGGCAACCAGAGAATGAGGACCGTCAGGGCAAACAACCAGAGTTTTCGCGACTCCCGCCGCCATTGCCACAGCATGTATAGCACGAGGACAAGGGTCAGATGGGGCTTGAGGGTCATGAGGCCCAGGGCGACCGGCGCGCCGCGTCCGGCGAGCGTCCACAACCCCAGAACCAGCAAGTCTAACTGGCCGGTGATGAACTGGGCGAACACCGGAGGGAACAGGAACCACAGCATCGCCGTGCGGCGACAAACTGCGGCCAACGTCAGCGCCAGGGCCAGCCACCATAAAGCTATGGCGGCGTCGAAAGGGAGCAGAGCCCAGAGAGCGAAGAAGTACGCCATCGGCAAAGGATAGAGAAAATTCGGGTCGGCGTACGGCGAATGCCCGGCCAGGATCGCCTGTCCGGCAGCATAAAAGACCTTGAAGTCAAAGAGCATCAGCGCATCCCCAGACTCAGCTCGCCCGGAATCACCTTCCGCGGGAGATCATAAAAGATATGGTAGTCGCCGATCTGCCTTTCGCGATAAGGCACTCCCATCCCGTTCAGGGCGCGGCGAATATTCTCATCCAGCTCTGGGTGCCGGGCAGTAATGTACGCTGCCCGCGGACTGGCCTCAACGGCCTGGGTGTAGGGCGGGTAGCGGTCGTCTCTTGGCGTATAGCGAAAGTCCTCGTGATACGGGAGTCTGGCAGAGAAGATGAGACGCTCCTGTGACAAGAACGCGATCGGAAATTCGACCCAGTAACTGGCATATCCGCGAGTCTCGCCTTCCACCAGCAGAAAGTCAATCAGGGCCTGATCGTAACGTTTGTCCACCCGGGCCACAGGATCGAACTGAGTTGTAATGCCCGGAGGGTAGCGTAAGGCTGAGCCAGCCGTACCAGCCAGGTTAAAGACCGCGAGCGCCAGCGCCAGGCCGTTGGCCAACAAACGGGAAGGCGATCGAGAAAGTGCCTCTGCGGTCAGGATTGCGCCGGGGACGGCCATCGGCAGGAAGTAGCGCCCGGACGGGTCCGCTCCAAAAGGAGTAAGGACAAAGCCGGTCACAGTGGCAGCGGCCACACCGTACAACAGACGGCGCCCAGGCGCAGAAGGATCGGCGCTGGCCAGCCAACGAGTTGCAAACCAGAACGTCCCCAGACCAACCGCCAGCACGAGCGGGATTAGCGGCGCAGCCAGCCATTCCACACTCCAGGACGGGCGCAGACCCCAGATTACCGTGGTCCCGAACAGCAGGAAGTTATACAGGTGACGGAAGGCATCCAACACGAAGCTCACTGGTGTGATACCCCCGATGGCCGAACCGCCAAGCTCGCGTAGACTGCTCAGTCCGTTCGCCAGGGTAAACCCTATCCAGGGCCATGTCCCGACGACAGCGCCGGCCAGGGCCAGCACTCCCCACGGCCACCGCCCCGGTGATCGGCGCAGCGCAAGCAGGAGCGTAATTAGCACAGGCATGAGGTACACCAGGATTAGCCCGAAGGCCCAGAATCCAAGGCCGCTCAATAGCCCGAGGGCCAGCCAGTGGGCAGGGCGATCTCTTCCGGCATGAACGGTGAGCGCCAGTAGCAACAGCAGGTTGCCAATCAAAAGTGTTTCTCCGTAACCACCCAGGCTGGCGGTGGTGTACAGCGTGACAGTTACCGTGGGCGCCGCCAGCAGCAAGACGCCGGCGCGGGCAATCCAGCGCGAACCTGGATAGACGCGGCGCGCCAGGAGATAGGCCGTGGCTACGGTTCCCAGGTAAAGCAGTCCCTGCACCAGTCGGATCACCCACACTTGCTGGCCGAACAGCTTGAATCCGGCAGCGACCAGCCATGCGTCGAGGCTGCCCAAATAGGCCTGGCCGTAGAAGAAGATCGGTCGCTCGCCCTGCAAGATATGCCGGGCCATCAGCGCCACCACCGCTTCGTCCGAATTGAAGGGCACAACTCCTGCCGCGAGAAGCGCGGCCTTAAGCCCCGCCGCCAGCAGAAGCGCGGAGGCCAGCGGCAGCCATCGCCCCAGCGTTCCATTGCTTGTCCAGAGTCCCCTGTCTATAATGCCCGGCATGTCACGTCACCTGCATCGGTACGCACCCTATTGGATTGCTCTGCTGGCAGTTCTGGCGCGGGTCTTTCCCTTTCCGCGCACCATTGACGATGCCTACATCACCTTCCGCTATGCACAGAATCTGCTGGCCGGATACGGATTGGTTTTCAACCCTGGCGAGCGCGTGCTGGGAACGACCACTCCGCTCTACGCACTGTTGATGGGCGGGCTGGGCCTGTTCACTGGCGGCCCTGATGCGCCCTTTCCCTGGCTGGCGCTGGGCTTGAACGCCCTGGCCGATGCGATTACCTGCCTGCTGCTGGTTCGCCTGGGAGAGCGGCTGGGGTCACGCCTGGCCGGGCTGGCAGCGGCGGCTGTCTGGGCCATTGCACCCTTCAGCGTCACCTTTGCCATTGGAGGCATGGAAACCTCTATTTTCGTGCTACTGTTGACGGGACTGATGTTGGCCTACCTGGAAGCCCGCCTCATCAGCGCCGCAATTCTGGCGGCACTCTCCCTTCTCACCCGGCCAGACGCGCTCATCCTGCTGGCTCCCATTGTCGCGGACTACGGCGTGCGATGGCTCAGGTCGCAGTTCGCCAGGAACAGGATACAGGATACAGCCCGCAGAATACATCCCCCCTCTCTCCTGTACTCACCAGTCCTCCTTCCTTTAACCTGCTTCCTCCTTCCTCTGCTCGCCTGGACACTTTTTGCTATTTTCTACTTTGGCAGCCCCATCCCGCATTCGCTGGCTGCCAAGGTTGCCGCATACCGCCTGCCGCCGGAGGCCGCACTCGGGCGGCTGGTGCAGCACTACACCACGCCTTTCTTCGAACATCACACCTTCGGGACGGGCTGGATTTCAGCCGGGTTGATCTTGTATCCGTTCCTTTTCGCCCTTGGCGCCGCCCGCGCGCTTCGCCAGCAGGCTCGCGCCTGGCCGCTATTTGCCTACCCCTGGCTGTACTTTGCCGCATTCGCCATTGCCAACCCGTTGATCTTTCGCTGGTACCTGACACCGCCGCTGCCCTTCTACTTCCTGGCCATTTTCCTCGGTCTGGAGAAGCTGCTGGAGGACGGGCTGCTGCTGTGGATGAGAGTGAACATGCGCGGCCACCGGCTCGGACCTTACAGCCGCCCCAACCTGCCCCGCACGCTTCAAGTCATATTCTTGATGCCCCTGCTCTTCAGTCTCAGAGAGTGGACGCTCCATCCTGACCACGGTCCCGACCAGCCGGCCCCACAGATGGCGTGGTTCAAGCTAGAACTGCTCTACGAGCAGGCAGGGCGCGACCTTGCCCCCGATGTCACGCCGCAGGTCGTGCTGGCAGCCGGAGATGTCGGCGCTCTGGGCTACTTCTCCGGCGGTCGCATCCTGGACACCGTCGGCCTGAACTCGCCCGAAGCGATGGGCTATTACCCACTGGACCCTTCGCTCTACGTCATCAACTATGCCATCCCTCCCGACCTGATCCTTGATAAGAGGCCCGCGTGGGTGGTTTTTCTGGAGGTTTACGGGCGGGAGGGATTGCTGAAAGACCCGCGCTTCCAAACGACGTACCACCTGCGCGAGAAAATCCCGACGGACATCTACGGCTCCGATGGTCTGCTGATTTTTGAGCGCCTTGCCGCGACGCTCCACCACGCCCCGAATGTCCATAGCGCCAACCCGGCTAGCGCTGCCGCCGAAATTGGCCAGCCAATGCGCCAGCCGATCGGCGCATACCGGTAAGGGTTACTCAACGCCGATCAGTGCAAAGATTTCCACTTCGCCTGTCCTCGCGATCAGCGTCAATCCGTCCAGACATTTGCGGGAACTTGCATTCAGGCCCTCCTCGCGCGCGCCAAAGATGATGTAAGCAACATCATATTTCTTTAGCAGCGCGGAGCGCAGTTCCGGTACTGTATCATCATCATAGAACCGGAGCACATCCGCCTCCGCCACCTCGGCGTTGACCGTTTCAAACGGATGGCCGGATACGGCGCGACCTCCACTGAATACCGGCACAAACTTTCCGAGTTCGGTGGAGGATAGGATAACGGCTTCCGCCTCGCCATGCGAACGAAGCCAGGCAAGCCCGGCTGCCTCGTCGTTCGTCAAATACAGACCCGGCAAGTGAAACAGCGCCGCCAGCAGGAACATGAGCACGATCACAAAGTTCGTCAGAGTCATAGCGCCAAGGATCGCTCTCGTCATCCACCGCCGCCGGGCCTGGCCTATTCGCACAATGACTCCGCGGTAGAGGCCCACGCCGGCCAGGATCGCCAACGGGATATGCAATCCCATCGAAAAACGCCGCTGAAATGAGACTGGAGAGTACAACAGCAATAGCGTGACCCCGACCCAGATCACTAACAGCCGGTCAACGGGCCTCCCCCGTTTCAGCGCGACCCCTCCACCCAGCACCGCCGCCACCAGGATCAGCCCATAGCCAGAGCCATAGTGCCAGACGGCCGGCGAAGCCATCTGGACCGTATGCCAGTCCTGGAGCACAGGGTCGGATTTCAATACATACCAGATCAGGCCGAAGATTGGTAGAGACAACGCCGTGGCGAGCGCGCTCTGGGCTGCCATGACGGCAGGAAATCGCCTGCTTTTTGCCCACTGTGTCCCGAGATAAACGGCAGACACGCCCACCAGGATCGCCAGAGCATACGGTGAAATAAGCGTGAGCAGCACGGACGCCGCAATAAACAGGCCGCCGCGGAGGCGAGACGGGGGCGTGGAGGTCGCCAGCATCAGAAACGCCAGCGTGATGAGCGCCTGCGAAAGAGGGAAATGGGGATTGTTGAACAGGGTCAGGAAGGTATTCGACTCGGGCACATTCACATCTGTAGAGCGGGACGGTCCCAGCGGCAGGGTCAGCCAGCCCAAGCCGGAGGACAGGCCAACCAGAAGGAAAGCTGTCCGCCGTTCGTTCAAGTCATCGCTCACCTGCACAATCAACAGGTATGACAACCCGAGTAGAAGGAAACCGTCGGCCAGCCGAGCCAGGTGAAATACAGCAATGGTCGGCAAGTGCAGCCAGCCTGCCAGGTGGCCCAGAAAGATGTAATAGATGTAGATTAGTGGCGCGCCCGGGTGGCTTTGTGCGGTGTATGGAAGATGGAATAGCCAATTTCCCCGCCGGCCCAGCTCCATTTTTGCCAGATAGCTCAGGTTGTCATCTGGAGCGATGAGCACCCCGGCAAAGGTGGAACCCGGCGGCTCGCTGAGATAGCCGGCAAGGAAGGGAACACAGGTGAGGGCCAGGATCAAACCGGCGGCAGCCAGAAACCAGAGAATCTCCCGTCGCTTGTCTCGTTTGAACCATCCTTGAAGGACGTTACCCGGGCAAAAACTATTCAGCCGGTTTTCTCGCATAGGCCGTCACCAGATCGCCAAAATTGATCGGGATGGCGACTTGCCCCCACCCAAAGCGATTGATGATCCCTTCAAGCACGGTCGCAGCGAGCCGGCTGTAAGGCCGCACGCGAGTGACGACGTAGCCCAGGCGCAGGAAGCGCCCCTGGGGCTTGATCTTCAATACCTCGAACCCGCCCTTCTCCAGCATGGCCTTCAAAGTCCGGTTGGAAAAGAAATAGATGTGCATCTCCATCAGCCAGGGCCAGCGCCGGCCCATCAACCTGGCAAACAGGCTGTCCCGATCCATGGTGTGCACCGCCAGGATCCCGCCGGGCCTGAGCACACGCCAGGCCTCGCGCAGTTCGCGCAGCGGGTCCGTCATGTGCTCGATCACGTCCCACATTGTGAGCGCATCGTAAGAGTCTTCCGGGAAACTTGCGGAGTCCAGCGTCCCTTCAATGATGGGCAGCCCCATGGCCTGCCCTTGCTCTACCGCCCAACGGGAAGGCTCAAGGCCTTCGGCCCCCCAGCCTGCCTCTCGTGCAATCTCCACAAACACGCCGGCGTAGGCCCCGACATCAAGCAAACGCTGCCCTATGCCCAGGCCGGTCACTCGCTCCAGCTCGGCCAGATGCCGCCGAAACGTGAGCCTGCGTCCCTCCACTTCTTCAAGGTACAGAGGGTCCTCGACGCTCTGGTAAAGCTGCAAGATGTCGGCGCTGGCATAGCGCGGATTCGCGTACGCCAACCCACAATTAAGACATTGCACAATTCGAAAATGGCGCCCATAACCAGCCGACGTGCAGCAATACGCGCCTTTTCCGATAATCTTCCCCGATTCCGGCAGCGTCGAAGGATAAACCTCCCTCGCCTCAGACGAATTACACAGATTGCAGATAACGCTTTCCACTCGGATCCCCCGCATGGTCAAGGCAAATGAAATCTCTGCGCGCTCCGTGTGCTCTGCGGTAAGTATGCGGCCGGGCGTCAAATTCTGCGCGCTCCGCGTGCTCTCCGGTAAAGAAGCCATTGCTTCCCAAGGTGCCAAACGAAGAGTGGATTGTAGATCAAGTATCGCCGCCACATGCGGCGCGGCTCAGCGCCAAGCCGGAAGACCCACTCCAGGCCGGAGTTTTGCATCCAGCGTGGGGCATGCGGCACGCGCCCGGTCAGAAAATCGAAGGCTGCCCCCACGCCTACCAGCAGCGGTGCATTCAACCGGTCGCGGTAGCGCGCCATCCACAGGTCCTGTTTGGGCGAGCCTAATCCGATCCAGATCACGTCTGCCCCGGCGGCGTTAGCTGCTGCAAGCATCTTGCTCTCCTCATCCCGGCTCATCTCCCAAAACGGTGGACAGCAGATTCCGGCTACCTGCAGGCCGGGGAAGCGATCGCTCATAGCCTGACCGAGCGCTTCGGCCACGCCCTCTGCGCCGCCCAGGTAGAACTGCCGATAGCCTTTACGGGCGGAGAGTTCGGAAAAGGCGAGCAGCAAGTCCGGCCCATAGACGCGGCCTGCTTCATTCGCGCCGAACAACCGCAAAGCCCAGACCACCGGCATACCATCCGGCGTGACCAGCCATGCGCCGTTGAGGGCTGCCTTCACCTCCGGGCAATAATATCCCTGCATGAGAGTATAGACCGGGCAGGTCGCGACATACCCCCGTTCGCCTGAAGCGATCACCCGCGCCATCTCCTGGGCTGTGCTGCGAAGTGTCAGAGCACTCACCCGGATGCCAAGCAGGTCAATTCGTCTTACCTCAGAAGCCACTCTTCAGCACCTGTGCGTATACCTGCTCGGTCTGTTCGACCAGGCGCGGCCAGGTATAGCGTGCCGCCACTTTGTCCCTTCCGCGCGCGCCCATCTGTGCTTGAAGTCCGGGCCGCTCCAGCAGGTAGATCAGGCGCTCGGCTATCGAATCCGGCAGCGGAGCGGTGAGGAACCCATCCTGCCCCTCGTCAATCACAGCCCGGACAGCAGGAATATCCGCTCCCACTACGGGCCGGCCCTGGCTCCACGCCTCGGTGAACACGCCGCCAAAGCTCTCCTGCGTGGAAGGCAAGCAGAGCAGGTTGCAAGCGGCCAGAGCGTCGGTCTTTTCCTGCAAGCTGACCGCGTCGAGTTCGAGCAGACGCGGATCACGCCTGCCGGCGAATATGCGGCGTGAATATGATGTACGCGGGCCCAGGAAGACAAACCGCGTTTCCGGAAGACGCCGCCAGATTATTGGCGCCGCCCCCAGCAGCGCCGCAACGCCCTTGTAAGGGTGCTTTTGTCCGACGAATAACACCAGCGGGTCCTCGCCCAGACCGTATCTGGCGCGGAATCCCGGGCCGCAGTGCGTCTCGGCCAGGATCGGCCCGATCCCGGTTACAAACACACGTCTCTCGTCCACGCCCAACTCGACGAGCGCCCTTCGCTCGGCATCCGTCAACGCGATCACCGCATCGGCCTTGCGATAGAGTTGATGATAATGGCGATGCAGCCAACCGCCCCAGCGCGGATGATGCACGGGGGTGAACACGAAGGGCACAGCTTTGGCGCGAGCCAGCTTGAACGAGGCAAAGCTCAGGCCCTCGCGTCCGATGCGGCAATTGTGGATCAGGTCGGCAGAGGTCGCCCACGGGGAAATTTCGGCGGCCAGCGCTTCTGCAATGTGCTTCAATGCCCGGCCTTGCGCCACGTAGTAGGAGAGCACCCACGGCGCCAGTCGGCGGCGGGTCTGAGTGGAGAGCGAAATGCGCTG
>Ga0184639_10000672_pt1 | contig 13679 bp, 10 predicted proteins | sample PLM31_170_b2_FD_133155 | JGI IMG/M metagenome (GOLD analysis project Ga0184639, IMG submission 133155) | Groundwater sediment microbial communities from an aquifer in East River, Colorado, USA - PLM3-1_170_b2 | ecosystem: Environmental > Terrestrial > Soil > Riparian zone | place: USA: East... | reverse complement strand
GGCGGCTGTACCCAGTAGCAAATGGCAAGCAGCACGTCGAGGCCATTGCCACGCCGAGGTCGAGCACCCAGTGGCGTTCCGATCCACGCATTCAGCACGCGTTGACTCTCGACGTGGACGACTTTGGCAACGTGTTGAAGGAGGCCGCCATCGCCTACGGCCGAAGGCTTCCCGACCCGTCGCTTTCGCTCCAAGCGGATCAGAACCAGCAGAACCGAGTGCTGGCCACCTACACCGAGAGTCGGGTCACGAACGAGGTCGACGCTGGTGGCGACTACCGCACGCCGCTCCGCTGTGAAAGCCGCACGTACGAGCTGACTGGCATCCGGCCTGAGAACGGGACCAGCCGTTTCACTTTCAACGAATGGATCCGCAACTACTTCGAGCTGCCATTGGCCGCATCGGAGATCCCTTACGAGGCGACACCCGACCTCGCTTCTGCAGAAAAGCGGCTGATCGAGCACGTGCGCACCCTTTTCCGGCCGGACGATCTTGGCGTCTCACGCCACGATGCAGCTGCGCTGCTGCCGCTCGGTACGATGGAGCCGCTCGGCCACCAAGGGGATAGCTATCGGCTGGCATTCACTCCCGGCCTCCTCGCGAAGGTGTTCCGCAGGAATGGCGCGGCCCTGCTCCCCGACCCCGCCGCGACTCTTGGTGGCCAAGGCGCCGGCAGCGGCGGGTATGTCGTTAGCCAGGAACTGAAAGGCGAAAGCGGGTTCCCGCACACGGACCTCGATGATCATTGGTGGGTGCCGGCCGGGCGCGTCTTCCTCAGTCCATTCGCCGGAGACACGGCCGCCCACGAACGAGACTATGCGCAGACTCACTTCTTCCTGCCGCAACGCTTTCGGGACGCCTTCGGCTGTACGACGACCGTTACATACGATGCCTATGACCTGCTGCTTCGCGAGACGGTCGATGCCGTAGGGAACCGGGTTACGGTTGGCGAGCGCCTCTCCGACGGCACGCTGGATCCCGACGAGCCCGGCAACGACTACCGGGTCCTCCAGCCTCAGCGCGTGATGGACCCCAACCGGAACCGAGCTGAGGTCGCGTTTGATGCGCTGGGCATGGTGGTGGGCACCGCCGTCATGGGCAAACCGGAAGAAGATCTGGGTGACTCGCTCGATGGCTTCCGCGCCGACCTGACTGACGGCGAGATCCTGGCCCACCTTGCGAACCCGCTTGCAGACCCGATGGCCCTCCTCAGCCGTGCCACCACCCGACTCGTCTACGACCTCTTCGCGTATCGCCGGACGAGGGGCGCAATCGGCCTGCATCCGGCATGCGTGTACACGCTGGCGCGCGAGACGCACCACGCCGAGGGTACAGATGGCGATCCGACCTCGGTACACCATGGCTTCTCGTACTCGGACGGGTTCGGCCGCGAGATCCAAAAGAAGATCCAAGCCGAGCCCGGAGTGCTGGTCAACGCCGGCCAGGATGACGTACCGCGTTGGATCGGCACCGGTTGGACCATCTTCAACAACAAGGGGAAGCCCATCCGCCAGTACGAGCCGTTCTTCAGCGCGACACACCGCTTCGAATTCGACGTCCGCAGTGGCGTCAGCCCCATCCTCTTCTATGACCCCGTCGACCGCGTCGTTGCGACTTTGCACCCCAACGACACCTATGAAAAGGTGATCTTCGGCCCATGGCAACAGACCACATGGGACGTCAACGACACCGACTTGGACGATCCACGCACCGATCCCGACATCCGGACCTTCACCGCGGGTTATTTCGCCAATCTGACCACCGCTGGATCAACGCCGGGGTGGCGGACTTGGCATGCGCAGCGACAGGGCAACGCTTTAGGGCCACTGGAACAGGTCGCCGCTGAACAGGCTGCAGCTCATGCTCGCACGCCTGTGACGGCGTATTTCGACACTCTGGGGAGACCCTTCTTGACTATCGCCCACAACAGGGTGGTCTGCCCCACGCACGACCTCAACAACACAGAAGACAAGCTCCGCACCTACGTCGAGCGGGACGTCGAGGGCAACCAGCGCGTCGTGCGTGATGCCGTCATGCAAAACGGTGATGCCGAGGGCCGAATCGTGATGCGCTACGACTACGACATGCAGAGCAACCGCATCTACCAGTTCAGCATGGAAGCTGGCGCTCGTTGGATGGTGAAAGATGTTGCCGGGAGGCCGATTCGTGCCTGGGACAGTCGCGGGCACTCCTTCCGCACTGAATACGACTCGCTGCGCCGCCCTCTGCGCTTCTACGTCACCGGTTCCGACCTCGCCAACCGTAGTCGCGAGTTGCTGACCGAGCGGCTCGTCTATGGCGAGCAGCACGCGGAGGGCGAAGGCCGCAACCAGCGTGGCACGCTCTATCTTCACCTCGACCAAGCCGGCGCCGTCACCCGTGATGCCTACGACTTCAAGGGCAACCTCCTCAGCGCCTCGCGCCGCATCGCCACTGAATACAAGGTGGCGATCGATTGGACGGCGGTTGATCTAGAGATGCCAACCGATGCTGCAACGTATCTTGCGGCGCCAGCCCTCAATGCTGCCCTCGAGCCCTTGCTGGAGCCGGACATCTATGCCACCCGCACTGCTTACGACGCACTCAACCGCCCAGTTAGCCTGCAGGCGCCGGACGACAGTCTCATCAACCCCCGATACAACAAGGCGAACCTGCTCAAGCAGGTGAATGTGATGCTTCGAGGGGCGTCGGCCAAGGGAGAGCCGAAGTGGACACCCTTCGTAAACAGCATCGACTACAACGCTAAGGGCCAGCGCATACAGATTAAATTCGGCAACGGCGCCAGCACATCGTACGAGTACGACCCGCTGACGTTCCGCCTGCGACACCTGATCACCAAGCGCAACGCCGAGCTTTTCTCAGGCGACTGCGGTGTGCCGCCGGTGGGCGGCTGGCCCGGCTACGCCGTGCAGAACCTGACGTATACATACGACCCGGCCGGCAACATCACGCACATCAACGACGATGCGCAGCAGACCATCTACTTCCGCAATAGACGGGTCGAGCCGTCCGCGGACTATATGTACGATGCCCTCTATCGACTGATCGAGGCCAAAGGACGCGAGCACCTGGGACTACTAGGCGAGGCACCGATCCCACATCCACACCGCGATGCCGACCGCACGCGCGTACCACATGCAGGTGTCCCCACCGGGTTCGATCCCCGCGACGGCAACGCAATGAGCAGGTACTCCGAGCACTACGTCTACGACGCCGTTGGCAACATGCTGCGGATGCAGCACGGAAGCAGCGATTTCGCTCAACCGGGTTGGACGCGGACGTACGCCTACGATGAATCCAGCCCAATAGAACCCGCGAAGCGGGGCAACCGCTTGAGCAGCACCGCAGTCGGCAATGGCAACCCGACTGTCGAACACTATGTGTACGACGCCCACGGGAGCGTCATACGCATGCCCCACCTCGGGGCCGAGCACCCAGCCCCCAACATGGAATGGGATTACCGTGACCAATTGAGCCAAATCGACTTGGGCGGTGGCGGCACGGCCTACTACACCTACGACGCAGCCGGCCAGCGGGTGCGCAAGGTCTGGGAAAAATCGGCTGGGCTTGTCGAAGAGCGTCTGTACCTAGGCGGCTTCGAGATCTATCGCCGGCGACAGGGCGCAAAGCGACTGGAGCGCGAGACGCTGCACGTGATGGATGACAAGCAGCGGATCGCGCTGGTAGAAACACGCACCCTCGACACTGCGGGTGACGATCGCGCTCCGCAGCAACTGATCCGCTACCAGTTCGGCAACCACCTCGGCTCGACCAGCCTCGAGCTTGACGATCAGTCGCACATCATTTCATACGAGGAGTACACCCCATACGGCAGCACTTCATTCGATGCCGTTCGTAACCAAACTGATGCTCCGAAACGGTACCGCTTCACCAGCAAGGAGCGAGATGAGGAGAGTGGTCTTTACTTCCATGGCTCACGGTATTACGCGTCGTGGCTGGCTCGTTGGACCAGCGTTGACCCTGCGCTGGTTGCCGCCCGTGAGGGCCAGGCAGTCGACCAGCCATATCAGTACGTGGCCTGCCGCCCCACAGTGGCTGCGGACCCCGGCGGACGGATAATCTGGTTCGCCGTCATCGGCATCGTGGCCATCGCCTCGCTCACCATTGAAAGTGATGCCAACGCACCCACGAGCGCCGAGCAGGCGCGCCGAGCCAGGCCGAGCATTTCAGAAGGCGAATTCATGGCGCGCACGGCTGTCGTCGGTGTGTCGTGGTTCGCTGGTGGGGCCGTTGGCGACAAGATCCTACTGGGCACCGGCTCCAAGGTCCTTGCCGGGACGGGAGGAGGGGGCTTTGGCGGATTTGTCGGTGCCCCCAGCGATCTACTCGTCTCGGATCTCTTCCGTGGCGAATTCAGTTCGGGTAGGGATTACGCCGCTCGCACCGCGGGAGGGACATTCGGCGGAGCGCTACTCGGAGGTACCTTGGGCGGCGCCTCGCGCATCATCAGCGGCCCTGCCACGCCACCGCCGGGCGGCTTCGGGTGGCACAACGTCTTCGGCGTGCCCACGATGCGGCCTGGCCGGGCAGCAGACATCGCCGACGCATTCAAGGGCCGCTTCGGCGAGGCCCCAGAGGGCATGTATGTGGTCGGCAGCCGAGCCGAGGCTTACACCACCGGCAAGTGGTCACCAGACTCAAGCCATGTGAAGAGCGACATAGATCTGGTCATCCAGTCCGACGTTCCTAACGTCACGAAATGGACGCCCGAGGGCTTCGAGTTCCTGAAGGACATCAACCCGGGGCGGGTACCCCCAGGGGTGACGGGCATTGGCACGCGGCCAGGGAACACCATCATCGGCTCGGACCCCGGGAACATTCCGAAAGGACAACTAGTCGATCCCTTCATTGGACCGCGAACGGAGCTGCCGGACCTCAGTCTGGGCCCCGCGATCAAGGTCTGGCCTCCTCCGCCAACCCCACCCCCGCAACTCAGCGCATTGGCTGGGCCAATATTCGATCGAGTGTGGCAGTGGATCTGGGGAGCGAAGCCACAACCGACGCCGAGTTCGCCGTAACCCGGATTGCTGGCCGGCGAAGCGGACAACCCATCACATTCTTGGAGGCACATCATGGGCAAAGAGCAGCAAGAGATATCGGGTCTTGAGCGCGAGGTCGTGTTGGCCGTTATCGAGAGCAAGGCCGTCGACTTTGAGGCTCTGGGCGCCGCAATCGCGAAGTTCGGACCCTCGGCCGCGATGGCAATGGATAGCGAAGACTGGTTCTGCACGACCATGAAATGGTTCGTGCGCTTCTTTCGAATTCCGGATCCCATCGGACCAATCGTGCGCGCACAGGATCTGGGCCAGATGCGAGAAGTCATCGCCCCGGACTTGCGGCGATGAGGCCGCTCTTTGACCTCGGCGCGAGGTAAGGCCTCGTCGTGGCCCGCCGCCGATTTGCGCCGTCGGCTGCGGGCCTCGCTCCTCCTGGCGGAGCGGGCAGTGAGGACGCTGGCCGCCACGGGATATGAGGCGCGCGAAACCGATCCGGGCGCGCGGCCGGACAAGATCATCGCGGAGACGGCCATCCTACTTATGGCCTCGTCCACCGCGTGTCGACCGTACCTCAGCCTGTCTGCGATCCATAATCGACTTGCCCGCGGGCTGATCTCGCATGCCCGTAGTCCGCGTATATGGGCAGCGATCTGCATGCAACCGCGAGCGGCCAGCGAACTTGCGTTCGCCCATGGATGCCTCACACGCCTGGGATACCCGGACGCAGGGCTCGACGCTTTGGTCGTCGCTGCAATTGACGCGGCGGCCTCGATGGGAAGGGAGCGCCTACCTCATCGAGTACTCGAACAGGAATGGATCGCCCGCGTCACGGGCTGGCCCTGGCCGGAGTCGCGGGAAACGCTCCGCGGTTCAATGCTCGGGCTTGGTCTGGATGCCCTTTCGATTACCCGCGACGATGCATATGGCTTCACGCACGCCGTGATGTACGCCAGCGATTTCGGCACCCGGACCACGAAATTGCCGCGACCCTGGCGTTCTATCGAAGCTGATGCTGAAGTTGGCGTGGCATTTGCGCTGGACCAGGAGGATTACGACCTGCTCGGTGAGCTCCTCCTGACCTGGCCGCTGCTTCACAAACCGTGGAGCGCTGTCGCCTCGTTCGCGTTTCACACATTGACGCGGGTCCACGATCAGGCCGGCTTCCTGCCGCCACCTGGGCTCACCGTCGCTGCGTACCTCGCGGTTCCGCAGGACCAGCGGTCGAGGTTCGCACTGGCAGCCGCCTATCACACCACCTATGTAGCTGGACTGGTGGCCTCCGCAGGTCTCGCGCCGGGCGGCGGGCCACCGCGGACGGTCCCAACCAGCCGTCGCGAGGCAGGTGCTGCTGAAGCGCTCATGGACTTGCTCGCTGAGTCGGCGAATGAAAGTGAACCAACACCACACTGGCAGCAGGCCGCCGACCGGCTTGATGCGTCGCAACGGAGCGCCATCTCGTCCCTGCTCTTGAATGTCTGTCTACACAGAGCGACCACGCGCCGCGATTTGGCGCTCATCAGTCGAGCGCTCGACGTAGCGGTGCGTTATCGGCTCGGGGATCAGATCGCGGCGCGCCAGGCTGCTGATTTACTGCGGCGGGCCTCGCATTTGGAGTTCCTGACCGTCAGCACGTGAATAGGGGACGCCCTCAGGTCAGTGCCACTTTCGGGCCGCGTCCGACCGGCGCTTGGGCCCCGGCGTGCCACCAGTCCACAGAGCCGATCTTGCAGAGGCGGGTGGCTGGCGCGTTGGGCACGCACGCGCCAGGAAGGTGGATTTCACCGTTGCCAAGTGCTTATTGAGGGATGATCTCGCCGCGGTAGACGTCGGCAAGCCGCTCGCGGATGACGGTCGCGCACACCGGGGGCTCGACGACCAGGATGGCGGAGATGCGTCGACAAAAGGGGTCCCACGCAATCCTAGCGTGTCCTTGGAGACAAGCTGAAGGCCACGCTTCTGGTAGTAGCCAGGCAGAGCATTGACTTCCTTCCAGAAGTCGGACTCAACGATGCCGAATCGCCCAAAGAGTGGGGCCTGCATGTAGCCCGGTGTCAGCGTCTTGTCGAAGTCCCAGACGACCGCAATGACATTCTGCAGGAAGAGACTCTGCGGCACATGCGTGCCCCCGGGGCGGGCTAAGGTCGCCTCGTCGAGCGCCGGCTCGTTGGCGTCATCGACAGCCGTGCCCGCGAGCAGTCGTCCTCTCTGCACCCGCTCCCTTTCTCGGTGCTGCTTGCACCCTATAGAACGCAGCTACCCTCGCGAGCGGACATGCGCCGGCACGCGGAGCCCATCCATCGCAGCACAGCGCCTACCTGGCTTCTTGCGTTACGAGAACGACTGGAAGAGGCGCTGCTCGCCAGCCCAACGAGCTGATCGATCGCAGAGACGGCATTATCTGAGTGATGGCTTAGGACAAACTCCGCGCGCTCCTCGTAGATGTGGGCGGGACGCTGGTCAACGACCAGAGCTGGGCAGAACCGCCGCTATACGAAACGTTAATGCTTGCGCGCCTCAACGAGGCATTCGGTATGGAGCACCCCTGGTTCCAACGTCTCGTCACGCATCCGTTCGGCGAGAGCGACGCGCCGACCTGGGAGCAGCACACGGTGAAGGCGGTGGCGGCGTTCCTGGCGGGCGAAGGTTTCGACGTCACCGAGGGGGAGGTTGCCAAGATCTGTCGTGCATGCGCCATCCCGCTGCCCGAGGTGGTCGAGCTAGCGCCGGGAGCGGCCGAGACGATCCGAGAGCTTCGCCGCCGCGGCGTGCGGATGGTCGTCTGCTCGAACACGCTGTGGCGCAACGATGACGACGTTCGCCGCGACTGGGAGCAGTTCGGGCTCGGCGACTGCTTCGCGGCCTACGTGACCTCTCACGACGCAGGCGTTGGCAAGCCCCACCCGGAGATATTCCGGCGGGCGCTGGCGGCGGTCGGCGCCACGTCTTCCGACGCCGCCGTCATCGGCGACCGACCGGAGCGCGATCTGGCGGGCGCCCGTGCGCTGGGGATGCGTTCGATCTGGATGCGGCCGCCCGACTTCAGGGGCGACCCCGATCCCCCACCCAATGAGACGGTCGACAGCTGGCTGCAGGTGATCCCTGTCATCGAGAAGTGGATGCTGTGACGGCCTGCTCCATCTACTCGGTCGGCGACCCGCAGGTCGATGTCGGCTACCCAACCCAGTGGGGATCCCGGTGAATCTGAGGCGCGCCCACCTGGGCGCGCGATTGCTTACCGGTCGAAAGCAGCGTCGTGATGATCGGCGCCCTAACAGGCAATCAGGCGACCCTCCGCTTACCGTGGTGCACGAAGAGTGGAATCGCACTACAAAGGCCACCGCGCCAACTCGCGGCGGGTGCCGCGCAGCCTGGTCCTCAGCCCTCAGCCTCGACCTTGGCGGACACCCCTGACGTGTGTCGTTAGGCCAGCCTCGGATAGCATCCACCTATCATGCCGTGGTCTCGCCAACCAGACCGAGCTCGACCGGGGGTTGAACCAGGCGCGATTCCATCGCGGCCGGGACATGGTGGTCCTGACCTAGTTACGGAGATCCTCGATCCAGTCCTGGTCCCGCTCGGATTCGCGCCTGGGCAGGTCGGTGTTGTTGGGGAGCGTGGTCAGGTGATCTTCTGCCGGGGCGAGATCGACAGTGCAGATGGTGGTTGCGTGGATCTCGTCGTTGAAGTCGAAGCGACGCCCGACTGGCAGATCACCGACGTCCGCTACTGGGGGTTCCCGAGCGACCGATGGCACCTCGACTTCGACCGAGGCGCCCACCTTGCTGATCAGCTGGCCGGCCTCGCTCAGATCCTGCCGAGCGAGTTGGGATAGGGGAGCCTTGGACTGCTCTCCGGCGCCATCTACGCTGCCGATCCCCTCGACCTGGTCGGTGAGTGCGCGGCGCTCCGAGCGCGCGTCGGCCTACTCGGCCGCAGCGTAGCCGCGAGGCGTCTCAAGGCGCTACGCGCGGCGGCCACCGACTCGGTGAGGCAGTAGGCGCAGTGGGAATCCGAGCTCCGTTGGCCGGAGTTGCGGGAATGACATCGAATCCCGTCCGACATACGATGCTCCCAACGGACAAACTCGCCGCGCTTCACCGGCGGCTCAGAAGCGGCCAGCGGACGCGAACCCCATGTGCCCGAAGGAGGCGCAAGCATGCCTCTGATCGCCGACCGAGTGGAGCTTGCCCGTCGGGGCGCCAACGACACCGTCATCTGCCGGCTCCCGTCGGGCTGGGCGGTCGTCGGCGACGTTCAGTTCTTGCCTGGTTACTGCCTGCTGCTGGCGGACCCGGTCGTAGGCAGCTTGAACGACCTCGACGACGCGCGCCGCGCCGAGTTCCTGCGCGACATGGCGCACCTCGGGGACGCCATCCTGCAGGTCACGTCAGCGGACCGGATCAACTACGAGATCCTGGGCAACTCGGAGCCGGAGCTGCACGCGCATGTTTTCCCGCGCTACACCACCGAACCGCCCGAGCTGCGGCGGCTGCCAGCATGGTTCTACGACTGGGCCGCCGCGCCGCGATACGACGCCGAGACCCACGGTGAGCTGCGCGACGCGCTACGGAGCGCGCTCCTGGGCGATGCCGGGCCCGCGGCACGCTCGTGACCGCTCCCTTTCGGCTGGCCACAGGAGGATGTGGGGGTTCGTGAGGTGAAGTCCAGGCACGGGCGCCGCTGGCTACCTTACCCACAATCAGGATGCCGTCGAGCACTTCCGCCTACGATGAGGCCATGTCGTTGACCGCGAAGCTTCATCCCGACCGATTCACGGCCATGAGCCCGAAGATGACGGCCATCATCGCCTACGTCTTGGGCGAGGAATGGACCGATCCACAGATCGGTTGGATGTCGGTGTCGAGTGACGGGTACGCGACCACCGATGCTGACTCTCTTGGCGATGCAGCCGACCTCGATCGCAACATCCGCAAACTGCTCATCGCGGCCCAGTTATCGCCCGACGAGCGACAGGAGTTTGCCCGCCTGTTTCGCGAACGCGTCGACGATCACCGTCCGGCCGAAAGCCGCCCCGACTACGGCGAGCTGCTCCACTAGGCATTCGCCCAAAACTGCGGGGAATTCCTCACACACTTCCTCACACATTAGGTCTTGCTCTCCAGCCGCCACGGTCGTAGCGTAGCGGCATGCAACCGGTTGTCACGACCCGCGAACTCCGACGGGACATCCTGGATCTGGCAGAGCGCGCCGTGGCGGGCGAGGCCTTTGTGGTGATGTCGCATGGCCGTCCGGTCGCCCTGCTGCGCAAGGCCCGCCCCGAAGAGGATCTGCGTCGGGTGCCGATCGAAACGTTCCGGCGCCACATCGCCCGTTCGTTGCGCCAAGCGCAGCAGCGCCCGCATCTCATCACCTGGCATGGCCGTGACTCGGTCGTACTGGCTCCCGTGCCGTCCGAGCTCACGGAGCAGCAGCCGGATTCGGAGGAAGAATGGTGACTATGCGCGGGGAGATCCAAGCGCTCGGCATGCGAGAAGCCCGCGAGAAGTGGCGGTCCATTGTGACGCACGTGATCGATGGTCAACCCATCCTGATCCTGCGCGACCTCCAACCGTCAGCGGTCATGCTGCGCTTTGACGAGGTGCAGCGCTGGCGCCGCATCGAGGAGAGCCTTTCGGCGCTCCACGGCCTCGAGATCTACCCCGAGCTGGCGCGCAGCACGGCCGAGCTGGCGGCGCTCGTCCGCGGACACGAACGGGCGAGTGTCGCCGCCCTCCGCGGCTTGGCACGCCAGAGCCGCGACATTTTGGGTGCACTGCGGACGATGGCGGTCAGCGACGTGCCACGTGGGTTCGCCGGCTTACTCGACGAGATCGAATCGGGACGGCTGATGACCATCGTCGTCAAGAAACAGCTGGCGGTGACGCTCGTCTCACCGCGCGAGTACGACCGCCTGCGAAGCCTGACGCTGACAGTGACCTGGTTCCGGACGGCTGGCCTTGACCTGGAGACGGCCGAACCCGACCAGATCAGCGCCTGGGTACGTGGCTTCCGGGAGCGACCGGCGGCGGCCTCCGAAGCGACGGGAGCCTGAGGATCCGTCACATGACTCGTCCCGTGCTGTCCGCGTACCGTCGGCTCCTGGCCAGCCTCGCAGGCGCCCTGCTGTGGCTGGTGGTCCTGGGGAGCCCTGCGTTCGGCGCCGACGTACCTTCCGGCGCGAAGGAGGCGCTGGCGCCGGTGATGCGCATGATTGGGACACTGGTGGCCATCGCCATCTGCCTGGGCATCGCCATGTGTGGCGCGGTCATCGTATGGGGCGGCATCGAGAAGACGATGGCCGGCGCCAACGCCGAGGCCGAGCATCGGGCGCAGCGCCGGATTGCCAACGGGATCAGTGGCCTGCTGTGGATGATCGGCGCATCGGTCATCGTCGGGACCCTGACCGCCATCGCCGTCGCCTACGGGCTGATCGACCCGCCGTTCTGAGCCGGTCGATGCCATGGCCGTCGCCGCCCGACTCCGCGCCGCACTCCCGCTGCCCAAGGACGAGGGTGACGCTCATCCGCACCTCTCGCCAGTCGCGCTGCTCCTCCTGGTGCTGGCGCTGGGCGGCCTCGGACTCGCCGTCGTGGGCAGGACGCCCACCGCGCCGGAGCGACCGCTGCCGGCGCCCATCGGGACCGAGGCCGCCCGCTTGCCGCGCGGCGAACTGCCGTTCATCGGCGATCCGATCCGCGACCTGACGATCTGGTACGCGCAGCGCGTCAGCGACGCCAACCGCGCCGCGGTCGAGAACCTCAAGGGTAACTTTCTGACGCCGGTCGACCCGCTGACCGATCAGGCCACCACCGACCTGTACGGCAAGATGCTGGTCATCACCATCCCGCTGCTGACGCTCGGCGGGCTGATCCTGGGCTACCTGATCATGGTGGCGCGCACCACCGGCGAGTCCGCCTACGCCGTGCGCTCGGTGACGCCGCGCTTCGTGGTCGGCGCGGTGCTCTCGATCTGCGGCATCTTCGGCGTCAGCGTGCTGGCCCAGTTCGTGATCGCCACCGACCTGGCCATGGTCGGCGTGTCGGTCTCCCCCGAGTCGGTCGGCGGCGCCGCGGAGTGGCCGGCCGGCGGCGGCGTGTTCCTGGTGCTGCAGCGCGGCGGGTTTGACCCGCGCATCGGCGAGGGGCCGGCCAACTGGAACTCCGGCGCCTGGCTCAGTTCCGGCCTGCTGGCGGCGGTGCTGATGACCTTCCTGCAGATGATGAACGCGGTGCTCGGCGCGGTGGAGCGCCTGCTGGTCCTGCTCGGGCCGATCTGCCTGGCCGCCTACGCGCTGCCGGCCACCCAGGGCCTGGCCAACCTGTGGCTGAAGCTGCTGTGCGCGGTGCTGGCGGTGCGCTTCGGCTGGGCGATCGTGTTCATCCTGTTCAGCCTGCAGGTGCCGCCGCACCTCAACGACGCCTCGGTGCCGCTGAGCGTGGGCGACACCAACGCGCTGATCGGGCTGGCGCTCGGTGCCGCGGCGCTGATGCTGGTCCTGCCGCCGATCCTGGTCAACCTGGTCCTCAACTCGCCCGGACCGCTGAGGGTGGAGCGGTGAACCGCGACGGGCTGGTCGAGGTGCCCGAGAACGCGCTGATCGAGGAGCACATCGCGTTGGGGCTGACCGCACCGCAGCTGGGGATCGTCACGACCGCAGTGCTATTCGGCGCCGCGCTCAACCTGCTGCCGCTGTGGGCGCCCCTCAAGGTCATGCTGATCCTGCTCACATCGGGCCCCGTCGCCCTGGCCGCGGTGTTGCCCATCCGCGGCGAGCCCGCCTACCGCTGGCTGCTACGCGCGCTGCGCTACTGGCGCTCACCCAAGGTCTGGCGGCCGGCGGTGGTGACTGCCGTCACCGCAAATTCGTCGGCAGAAGCAGCCAGTAAGCCGCCAGTAAGTCACGATGTCGAAGATAGCTCGGCGGTAGCTACAACAGGCGAACCGCCGGACGCTAGGCAGGCGACCGAATCCGCACCTGCCGAGGAGCGAGGGGCTATGGACGGTTCGCCGGCCCGGCTGCGGCTGATCCGCCCGGACCAGTCCGGACCTGATCCGGACCAAGCGGCTCTCGGGGAGGACCAGCAGCAGCGACCTCCCTCGGTCCCCTTCGTGCTCCCCGGCCCGCGCCTGGTGTGCTTCCTCTCCTTCGTCGGTGGCGTCGGCAAGACGACGCTGGCCGTCGAGACGGCGTCGTACATCGCGGCCCACGCCCGCTATCGCACCCCCGAAGGCGAGACGCTTGGCGTGCGCGTGCTACTCATCGACGCGGCGCGACTCGCTGCCGCGGCTGGGCTGCGCCTGGGCCTTGACCCCGATGGCCTGTCGCAGGCGTGGACCTACCGCGACTGGGCCGATCCGCAGGCGGCGCTCGACGCCCGGGTGCAGAGCCGCCAGCGCGTCGACGTGATCACGCTGCCACCCCATCCGCAGCTCATGGGACGGGAGCGGCCCGTCGCCGAGGACGTCGGGGACGAGTTCCGCGCGCCCGAGGCAGAAGCCTTGCTCAACGCGGCTCGCGGCGCTGCCTACCAGTTGGTGGTGGTCGACCTCGGTGGCCTGCTGGAAGACGGCCACCGCGTCCTGCTCAAGGAGGCGGCCGTGATCGTGGGCGTGGTGCGCCCGACGCTCGAGTCGCTGCCCGACGTGCTGCGCCTCGCCCAT
>Ga0184639_10000670_pt1 | contig 13706 bp, 12 predicted proteins | sample PLM31_170_b2_FD_133155 | JGI IMG/M metagenome (GOLD analysis project Ga0184639, IMG submission 133155) | Groundwater sediment microbial communities from an aquifer in East River, Colorado, USA - PLM3-1_170_b2 | ecosystem: Environmental > Terrestrial > Soil > Riparian zone | place: USA: East... | reverse complement strand
TCACGCTGGGGCTCCTCGTCCTCATGGCCGGTGTACAGCGTGGAAAGGAGATCCGCGCTGACTTTGTCCGGCGCGAGATCGAACAGGATGCGCCCGTCCTGGATGCCGATGATGCGGGGAAAGTGGGCGAGGGCCAGATCCACGCTGTGGAGATTCATCACCAAGGTTTTGCGGGACTCCGCCGACAGGTCCCGGAGGAGCGTCACGATGGACACCGCTAGCGAGGGATCCACCGAAGACACCGGCTCGTCGGCCAGGATGATGTCCGGGGCCTGGACGAGCACCCGGGCGATCGCCACGCGCTGCTGCTGGCCGCCCGATAGCTCGTCGGTCCGCGCGTAGAGCTTCTCCGGCATCCCCACCTGGGCCAGCGCCCGCTGGGCGTCGTCGGGGGACTGGGGCCGGACGAGCGACGCGACGGCCTTCAGGGCGGACCAGCGACCGAGGTTCCCGGCCAGGACGTTGTGGACGACGCGGAGCCGTCCCACCAGGTTGTGTTGCTGGTAGATCGTTCCGATCCGGCGCCGCCTGTTCCGGAGGGCTGCGTCCGACATGGATGCCACGTCCTGTCCGTCCAGGCGCAGGATGCCGGAGGTGGGACGGAGCGTGAGATTGAGCAGCCGGAATAGCGTGGTCTTGCCGGCGCCGCTGGGCCCGATGAACGCCACATGCTCCCCGCGCCCGACGGCGAGGGAAATGCCGTCAACGGCCACGGTGCCATCGCTGAAGACCTTCCGGACGTTTTCCAGTTCGAACACGGCTACTTGAGGAGGCCCGCGGCGACCGCCGCCTCCTCGATCCCCTTCCAGTCCTCGTCGGTGGCCGCGATGTACCTCTTGGTTCGATGCAGATCGAGGAGTTTCTTGTGCTCGGGGTTCTGGTAATCGAGCTTCAGAAATGCGGCGGTGATTTTCTCCTGGAGCCCCTTGTCCAGGTCGCCCCGCGCCGTCCAGACGTAATCCACGTAGGGCGGCGTGGTCCAGAAGACGTTAACCTTCGCGAGATCGACTTTCTTTGTCTGCACGAGCTTGTCCCAGACGAGGAAGTTCAGGGCACCGGCGTCCACCTTGCCCGACTCCACCCACAGCGCCGTGGCGTCGTGGGCCCCAGAGTAGGCGAGCTGTTTGAAGTCCCGCTCGGGGTTAAGGCCCGCCTTGAGGAGGAAGGAGCGGGGCATGAGGTGGCCGGAGGTGGACGAGACCGACCCGAAGGAGAACGTTTTTCCTTTGAGATCGGCGAGGGAGTTGATCCCGGAGCCCGGCCGGGCGACGAACACCGACTTGAACTCGGCGTCCTCCTGCCGGAGCACCAGGCGTCGAGCCGTTCCGTTGGTCCGCCTCACGGCTTGCACGGAGGTGAACCCGCCGTACCACACCAGGTCCAGCTTCTTCGCCGCGAGTCCTTCCACCGTTGCGGGGTAGTCCACCACCGGCGTGAACTTCACCTTCATGTGGAGTTGCTTCGCCAGGTACTCGGCGAACGGCGTGTAGATCCGAAGCAGCTCGTTGGGGTTCTCGTCGGGGATCGCCGAGACCCTAAGGACCTCCGGGACGTCCCCCGCCTGGGCGACAGGGGCGATGCCGAGCAGCGTGAGCAGTAAAATCCCTATGAGCCTGCGCATTGGGTCCCCCAAGTCGAAGTTGAGCTCGCTGTTGAGACGCCCCTTCATCGTATAGAGATTCGCCGAGAACACAAATCGGTATCCCCGATGGAACGCGGCAGCGGGAATAGAAAACCTCGATCGGAACGGTTTGGGCGCGGAGCTACTGGAGTTAGTTGGGCCGCTTACTAGACGATGCGGATAGTCGGCTCCGTGGTCACCTCGCCGATCTCCCAGCAGGGCTCGCCACGCTTCTTGAAGCCTTCGATCACGAGCCCGGCGCGATCGGGGGGAACGGCGAAGAGAAGCCCGCCCGAGGTCTCAGACTCGAAGAGCAGGCTCGTCAGGGCGGCGGGGAGCGACGCGTCAATCTTGAGTTGTCCCTTGGCCCCGAGGGTTGACTCGAGGTGCCGGCGGTTTCGCTTCATGCCGCCGCTCAGGTGACCTTTCTCTGCCAGGGGGAGCGCGCCCTCCAACAGCGGAAGTTTCGAAGCGCGGATCAGGATCCCCGCCCCGGAAGCCTCGACCATCTCGGCCGCATGGCCCAGCAGGCCAAAGCCGGTGATGTCGGTGGCCCCGCGAACCTCCAGCTCCTGAGCGACCTCCGCGGCCACGCGGTTCAGCCTCAGCATGCTCTGCACAGCCCCCTGGAGCACCTCGGGAGCGCACGCGTCCTCCTTGGCGGCGGTGGCGATGGCCCCCGTCCCCAACGGCTTGGACAGGAACAACCGGTCCCCGGCCCGGAGGCCACCCTTGAGGAAGATCTTTCCCGGGTGAACGCGCCCGGTGACGCAGAGACCGTACTTCGGCTCAGCGTCCACCACAGTGTGCCCCCCCGCCACCACACCGCCCCCTTCGGCGACCTTCTCGGCGCCCCCGCGAAAGATCTCGGCGATGACCTCTTTGGGGAATTCGCGCGGGAAGCCGGCCACGTTGAGGGCGAAGAGCACCTGCCCGCCCATGGCGTAGACGTCCGACATGGAGTTGGCCGCCGCGATCGCTCCGTAGGTATACGGGTCGTCCACGATGGGAGGGAAGAAATCCACGGTCTCCACGATGGCGATCTCGTCCGTGACGCGATAGACGGCGGCGTCGTCACTCTTCGCCAGACCCACCAGGAGATCGGGGTGCGTCTGGCGTTTGAGGCTGCTCAGCACGTCGTGGAGCTCGCCCGGCCCCATCTTTGAGGCTCAACCGGCACAGGCGGCATAGCTGGTCAGTCGAATCTGCTTGCCGGAGGCCGGGTCGGTCAGCTTCGCGTCAGCCACGGGCGGTCACCTCCCTTCCACTCGTTTCCCTCTTTTGACGCGGCGACGAACACGCCGGATTCAGGGGAGCCCCTCGTGCCTGCGGGGACTCGGCCAGGAGAAATGCCAGAAAGGCCTCGGCCAACGGCGATCGGGTGCGGGTGGTGTTGACGACGAGATAGAATGCGCGACTGAAGCGGAGGTCCTTCACCTTCACGCAGTAGAGAATCCCGTGCTGGCACTCCTCCGCCACGGCCCGCTTGGAGATCAATGAAATCCCGACCCCGGCCTTGACCGCCTGCTTGATCGCCTGCGTCGAGCCCATCTCCCCGACCACACGAAAGGCGCCCAGATCGAGCCCCACCTCGGCGAGAGCCCGCTCGAGCGTGTGGCGGGAACCCGACCCCCGCTCCCTCACGATCAGCGGTTCCGCTCGGACTTCTTCAAGGGTCGTGCTTTTCTTCCCGTGCCAGGGGTGGCCGGCGGACACCACCACCACGAGCTCGTCCGGCATCAGTTCGCGATAGTCGAGGGCCCGGTGGTTGATCTGTGCCCCCACCACACCCAGCTCCACCCGTCCCTCAAGGACCCAGTCCACCACCCCCTGGCTATCCCCGATGAGGAGCGAGATCGCGATGTCCGGGTACTTTTCCTTGAAGCGCCCGATCAGCGCCGGGAGCACATATTCGCCGGGGATCGTGCTGGCGCCCACCACCAGCTCCCCGCTCATGCGCCCCTGGAACCGATCGAGGGCCTGGCGCGCCTCCCGGTGAAGCTCGAGGATTCGCTGGGCGTAACCGAGAAGCAACTGCCCGGCTCTCGTCGGGACCGCGCCGCGCCCGAGGCGGTCGAGCAGGCGGATCCCGAGCTCCTCCTCCAGCCCACGGATGCGCTCCGACACGGTCGGCTGGGTCAGGAAGAGCGCCCCGGCGGCCTTGGAGAAGGAGCCCAGCTCCGCCACCCTGACGAAGATTTCCAGCTGTCTCACATCCATCGAAGGAAGCTCAACTCACGTGGATCGTGGCCGCGTGCCAGCCCGATGAGCCGTCGGGCAGCGGCGGGCGGACTTCCGAGGTCTGCACGGCGCCGTTCTTCTCGACGGCACGAGCCTTGACCGTATAGGCACCCGGGGCCGGCGGCGTCCACGGCAGCGCCCAGAGCACCCAGGTGAAGGGGCCGAGCGGGGGCTTGACCGACGCTTTCTGCCAGGTCTTCCCACCGTCCACGGAGACCTCGACATCACGGATGCCGCGGTCGCCCGCAAAGGCCACGCCCCCGACCCAGGCCCGCTCCCCCGCCTTGAGCGGCCCCGCCGGCACGTCGATCCGCGACATAGTCTTGTAGATCGCCTCGTCGGACCAGCCCCGGACCTCCCAGTAGCCCTTGTAGTCGTAGTCGGCCAGCTCCACAGAGGTCACCCACTTGACATTCTTCATCCCGTAGATCCCGGGGACGATCACCCGCGCAGGCGCCCCGTGCTGCCTGACAAGGGGCTGACCGTTCATCTCGTAAACGACGAGGACGCCGTCCTCGAGTGCCTTCTTAAGGGGGAACGAATCCGAGTACCCGTCGGCGGCGCGCAGGATTACTTCGACCGCGTTGGGTTTGATCCCGGCCTTGGCCAGCAGGTCCTTGAGCCGGACCCCCCTCCACTGGGCATTGCCGATCAGGTCTCCACCCACCTCGTTCGAAATGCACATGAGCGTGGCGGGCTGCGCGACCGACGGGAGCCCTTTCAGTTCCTCGTAGGTAAGCTTGTACGGCCGGTCCACGAGTCCCTTGACCTCCAGGCTCCATCGCTCCGCTTTCACCGGTGGGTCGAACACATTTTTGGAGACCGTGTAGAACTTCCCTACCGGCGTGATCTCCGGGGGCAACCCGATGACGGCTTTCCACAGATCTTCAGCGGCGCGCGCGGCGCGGGCCCACAGGCCACCGGCAAGCGTGAGACCGGCAGTCGCCGCCGCGGCGAGCCCGACGGTTCTGAGGAAACCCCGCCGATCCGGCGCGGCGGCCCGCCCGTCGCGGCGGTGGGCCAGAACGAGCACGCCGCCGTAGAGGGCGACAGCCACGACAAGCGTGAGGACAGCACCCAGGGGGCCCGAGGGAAGGGCGGTGCCGAACCAGCCGTCCCCGCCCAGCGGCAGCAGGATCAGCGTGAATCCCAGGAGCACGAGAAGTCCCCCCAGCATCGTCCACCCTCCTCTCCCCAGGAGCCACCCCCCTGCGACGCTCCAGAGGACCAGATGCAATCCTACCATCCCTGCGAACGCCCAGTATTTGGACCCCAACCCGAACAAGCGGAACAGCGGCGTAAAGGCCCAGACCGGGATGTTCGCAAACAGAATCTCAGCCATCTGCTCCGGGGGAAACGGCCCGCCCCAGGCGAAGCGGCCAAGAGCGGTGAAGGCAGTGAGGACGAGACTGGCAACGAGGGCGAGGCTGACCCGCCTGAGCAACCTGAACCCCTTACGCTCTCAGGGCCTCGGCCTGCGCGAGGAGTTCCTGGTAGGAAGCTCCCCTCGCCCGCTCAAGAATCTGGCGGGTGAGCGCGACGGCCCCGTCGATCCCGTGGTCGTCCTTCCCGATGAGCCGCCGGCAGTGGCTCCCTACCTTGAGCGTGAGAGCAAAGCGACCCTCGGGGTACGCCCGGTCGAACTCGATCAAGGGGGTGAGGACCTCGGAGACGTACCGGTCAACGAACCCCACCGTCTTCCGCCGCGTGTCGCCGTACCCCTTGACCATCTGCCCCGTCCGCGCCACCAGGCACGCCACGCGATAATCCACCGCCGCGGCCTCTTTCACGCGGAGGGCGTACTGGCGCATGAGCGCGTGCTCCTTGCGGTAACGCCAGGAGGAACGGCGAACGGGCTTGAGGAGGAGCAGCATCTTCAGCCGGAGGATCCCTCGAAAGCTCGTGGTCTTGGGACGCTGGGAAAAGTCTCGGCGCTCGACAAACCGCCTGACGGGTCCACCAGCCAGCAGCGGGTCCACCAGCCAGGTGGGCAGGATTCCATAGATCTCCTCGGCGTCCGGTTTCAGGAATTCGTGGACCTCGTAGACCTGATCCGGCCTCACCCCGAGCCGGGTACGAATCGACTGAAACCGCTCGGAGCGCGTCTTGAGTTGGGCCACGCGGATCCCGTCCTCGTATGCCATCCAGGTGCCGAGCCCTTTGGCGAAAATCTCGGTGAGCTGGGGAGGGCCTTCCGGCCTGAGGGAATGGTCCAGGTCCTGGATCTGCTGGACCGTCGTGAGGAAGTCGCGCGCGTACGCCAGGTCCTGGTAGTCCACGAGTCGCCAGATCGCCTCGGCCAGGACCCTGGCCAAGGCCTGGCCGTACTGGCCGGGAAGCGGCGTGACGAGGTCCCGAAAGGCGGGACGGACGCGGGAAGCGAGCTTCTGGGCGCGGGCGCCCACGAAGTCCTCCCACGGCTCGGCGGGCGGAATCTCCTCCAGCTTGTAGGCGCCGCTCTCCACGAAACGTCGGCCGAGATCGAAGGCGCGCTGGTTCATCTCCGGCGCGATGCCCACACGGACGATGGCCTTTTCGTATGCCGCGTCCGAGATGGGCAGAGCCTTCGAGGCGCACAGGGCCCCCAGCAGGATCGCGTTGACCGCGAGCTCGTCCAGGCCGTTCCGCTGAGCCAGCTCCACCGCGTTGAAGCCGACGAACTCCTCGGACATGGAGCGGGCCGCCGCGTAGAGCGTCTCCATGGGGACCGGGCCGTCCCAGGCCAGGGTCTTCTCTCCAACGGTGTACACCCGATGGGTGGAGGCCACGATCTTGGTCCGGGGGGAACCATAGCCCTCTTGGAGCATCCGCGCCAGCTCAAGAAACTCCTGGGCGATGATGAGATCCACCTCGCCGGGGACCGGATGCTGGGAGAATACGACCCTGGAGAGACGCTCCCGGTCCGTCCCGACGGCCAACTCAACGTAGAAGCTCGTGGCGCCGCCGCGCTGGGAAAGCCCGGGCAGGCTGACCGCCTGAGCACGGTGCCCCTCGAAAGTGGCGGCCTGGAAGATCCACTCGGAGAGCAGGTTTCCTCCTTGACCCCCGACGGCCGAGAGGAAGATCGATTTGAGCTGGAGGTCATCGGCCATACAGCTCCCCCCAGTCGACTTTGGTTTAGACTGCGACTCCGAGCAGCCCCCCGATCAGAGCGCGGCTAACCCTGAAGCGAGCTTTCTGCCAGACGGTCGGGTGCGAGATTACCTTGGCTTCGTAGAACGACGGACAGAGCACCGCGGCGTGGGCCACCTCGCCGCAGAGGCCACACCCGACGCACGAGTTGACGATGGTGGCGATAGGGTCCTCGCGCAGCGGGTTCGGCCCCGGCTTGACGGTGAGGGATGGACAGCCGTTGTAGCGCATGCAGGAATGGTCGCCGGTGCACAGGTCGTCGTCCACCCCCAGTTTGACGTCCTCCACTGTGGCACCGGCTGCCAGGGCGGCCTTCTTTTCCGGTTTCGATCTCCGCTGCTTCTCGAGCATGCACTCCGCGTGGGAAATGATGACGCGGAGCCCCTTTCCCTTGGCCTCCATGGCCTCGCGGAGGGCCTTCATGGATCCCTTGAGGTCGTATGGATTGGTCTGCCGGATCCACTTGACCCCCATCTCCTTGAGGACGCCGAGAATGGACATCTTGGAATTGGGCTCCCCCCGGACATTGTGTTCGGAGGCGGGATTCTCCTGCTGGCCGGTCATGGATGTCCAGAAGTTTTCGAAGATGACCAGCACGCTCTCCTGCTTGTTGTACACGGCGTTGGCAATCGAGGTCGTGAGCCCCGAGTGCCAGAAGGTTCCGTCGCCCATGAACGACACGACGGGCTTCTCGGAGAGCTTGGAGAGCGCTCCGCCGGCGGCCAACCCGGTCCCCATCCCCGTGTAGGAGGCCGTGATGGAGTCGAAGGGAGGCATGGTCCCCATGGCGTAGCAGCCGGTGTCCTGAGCGTAGTGGGGCCGCTCGTAAACCTTCTCCATGATCTTGAGCGCGGAGAACACCGGGCGCTCGGGGCAGCCGGTGCAGAAGATCGGATTCCGCACGCTCACCGGCACCACAAAACTGCTGTGCGCCTTCGCGAGATGGGTGGTCAGCTCCTCAACGCGTCCTTCGATACGGGACTTCTGCCCGTTGGTGGCGTAGACCGTCCGGATCAGAAATTTCCCGATCCCCTGGATCAGCACGGGCGGGGTGTACTCCCCGGGCATGGGGAGTAAATCCTTTCCGTACAACCGGACGGAAAGACCCCGCTCCTGAGCGATGGCCCGGATTTCCTGCTCCAGGAGGTTGGGCATTCCCTCCTCCACGATCAGCACCTCGCGCTTGTCGCGGAGAAAGTCCACGATCTTCTGAGGCACCAGGGGGTAGATCACGTTCAGGCAGAGCATGTCGATCCAGGTGGTGCCCGCCAGGTCGGCCTCGCCCAGCGAGTGGAGCGCGCGAACCGTGGTGTTATAGATCATGCCGTGGGTGATGATCCCGATCCCGCGCCCCTCCCCCGGGATCCACTCGTTCAGGCTGTGCTTCACGATGTAGTCCCGGGCGGCCGGGATCCGCTCGGTGAACTTCTCGCGCTCGTGGTCAAACACATAGGGCGGGAGGCACATCCGGTCCAGCTGGACCTCCGGCTTCGTGAGCCGGTTCTTCATGCTGATGGGCGGCTCCCGGTTGTCCCCGCAGGTCATCGACCCCTTGAGATTGCCGGTGCGGGTCCGGAAGAGGTAGAAGACCGGCATGTGGGAGGCCTCGGAGAGACGGAAGCCCTCCCGGACCATCCGGGCCATGGTGTCCGCGTCCCCCTTGGGGTCGATCACCGCGCAGACCGACTTCTGCGCGTACGGGAGCGTCTTCTCCGCCACCGTGGTGGAGTTGCAGCCGTAATCCTCGCCGACGATGATGAGCGCGCCGCCGTACACGCCAGACGCGGACACATGGGCCAGGGCATCGGCGGCGACGTTGGAGCCGACCACCTTCCAGTTGACGGCGCCGCGGATAGGGTAGTGAACGGAGAGCGAAAGCAGCGCGCCGGCCGCCGCCTCGTTGCCCGACCCCTCGAAGTAAATCCCCATCGGCTCGAGGACGTCATGGTAGGAGTCCGCGATGGCGTCGTACAGGCTCGAGGTGGGAGCCCCGGGGTAGCCACCGAGGTAGGCGACCCCGCTCTCAAGGAGCGCTTTCAGGACGACGAGCGAGCCATCCCCGTGGAGCTCCGTCCCCTTGCCCAAGCGCAACTGGGCCAGGTCCTCCTTGGAGTAGTTCCGACCCATCGGACAGGTTCCTCTCTAGACCGGACAGTACCCGAAAGAAAAAAGGGGCCGCCTCGCCCCTTTTGCCGAATCGCCGTCAAGGCGAAGCAACGTCAGTGACACCGACATCCTCCCGCGCTACAGCACGCCCCGCCCCCTCCTTCGGAGGCGACGGATCCCGAGCCCCCCCGGATACCGAAGAGCGACAGGGTGCGCCGCACATCGGGACTCTGGCAGGACGGGCAGGCGACCGCGGTTTGCCCGTGCACCAGCTTCTGGAATTCCGTCCCGCAGTGGGGACAGCGATACTCGTAGATCGGCATCGCGCCTATTGGCCTCCCCGCTGGACGTAGCTCTTCACGAACTCCTCGGCGTTTTCCTCGAGGATATCATCGATTTCGTCCAGGAGTTTGTCCAGGTCCTCCCTGATCTTCTTTCCCTTCTTGGCGACCTCGGGGTTGGCACCGCCCCCCTCGCCCTCGGAGGGACCTTTGGGCCGTTCGACCTTCCGTTTCTGTTCCGCCATGGATCTCACCGCCTCCTGGCCCCCGAGGGGGCCGCCCCAGGGCTAGACCGTGGGCAGCACGATCCCTTGCTGGCCCTGGTACTTCCCCTGACGGTCGGCGTACGAGACCGCACAGGTTTCATCGGACTCGAAGAAGAGGACCTGAGCGATCCCCTCGTGGGCGTAGATCTTCGCCGGGAGCGGGGTGGTGTTGGAAATCTCCAGCGTGACGAACCCCTCCCACTCAGGCTCAAAGGGAGTCACGTTGGTGATAATCCCGCAGCGCGCGTACGTGGACTTTCCGAGGCAAATGGTCATGACGTTGCGCGGGATCTTGAAGTACTCGACCGATCGCCCCAGCGCGAAAGAGTTCGGCGGGATCACGCACACTTCCCCCTTGAAGTCCACGAACGACCGGGGATCAAAGCCCTTTGGGTCGACGATGGTCGTGTTGATGTTTGTGAAGATCTTGAATTCGTCGGAGATCCGGATGTCGTATCCGTACGAGGACAGCCCGTAGGAGATCACGCCCTTGCGGACCTGGCACTCTTCGAAGGGCACGATCATTCCCTTCTCGATGGCCATCCGTTTGATCCACCGATCGCTTTTGATCACGGATCGCCGAGCCTTTCCCTCACCTGAACCCCATGGTACCGCTCCCCCGGAGAACGAGTCAAGTCTGCCGAGGCCCCTCAACGGGCATGAATGGTTCGGGTGCGGCGAATCGAAGCCGACGGAAGGACCGGGAACGCCCAGGACCGTTCGCGAGGTCAGTGTGGGCGAACCTAGGGCTCCAGGAGCATCGGGCTGCGCTGGCCGGTGCGCCCTCCGCGCTTGGCGTAGCAGTCACGGCAATAGACCGGCTTGCCGAGAGTCGGCTTGAAGGGCACCTGGGTGTCCTTGCCGCAGGCGGAACACACCGTGGCGAAGAGCGAGCGCTCCCCCGCTGTGGCGCCCGCGCCCTGCCCGCTCGATCGCCGCGATCCGCGGCAATCCTTGCAGCGTGAAGGCTGATGCTGAAACCCCTTCTCCGCGTAAAATGCCTGCTCCCCCGCCGAGAAGAGAAACTCCTTCCCACACTCCCTGCACGTCACCACCTTATCCTGGAATTCCATCCGCGTGCTCTCCCTCAAAGATCAGGGGTTCCACGTAGGTCGGGACCGACCGCGATGCTCGAATCTCACCTCCCTCACCGGGCTACGTCCGAGACGGGAGCCATTTTGGAGCCACTCGATTCGCGCGCGCGAGGAGACGCCTGAAGGGGAGGACACGTCGGACACGGAGGGCCGAAGAGGCGCGATGTGGGCCGGGACTCATGAGCGCGAGTACGGGAGAGTAAATCGTCTTATCGTTACACTTGGTGAGACTTTCCCTGCACCTTAACAGACCCCCGAATGCTACGTCAAGCGCCTTTCTTCAGACCGCCTCCCAGACGGTCCCGACGGGATCCACCCCCAGCACCAGCGCGCGACCGCGGATGCCCGATTCCCCGAGGGCGGACTCCATCGCCCGGGCCACCTCGTCCGCACCCCTTCCGACCGCCGCCAGGAGGGAGGGACCGGCGCCACTCAGCACGCAGCCGAGGGCGCCCGCCGACCGAGCCGCGGCGGCGACGCGTTCCATCCACGGAAAGAGGCCGGCTCGATACGGCTGGTGCAACCGGTCTTCCATCGCGACGCTGAGGAGGTCGGCGCGCCCAACTTGGAGCCCTGCGAGAAGCAGGCCAACCCGCTGCAGGTTGAAGACGGCGTCCCCGCGGGACACGGTCTGGGGCAGCACCGCTCGCGCCTCGGCCGTCGAGCCCTGCACGTCGGGAATCAACACCACCCACTGGATCTCCGATGGCACCGGGAGCGACACGGCGACGACCTTCCCGGCGCTCCAACATGCCACGGTCAAGCCTCCCAGGAGGGCGGCCGCTGCGTTGTCCGGGTGCCCTTCACCGCTGGCCGCCAGCGTGAGGAGGGTGTCCTGGTCCAGCGGGCCCTCGAGGAGGGCGTTGGCGCCGACGATGCCGGCGAGCCACGCTGCGGCGCTTGAACCAAGCCCCCGCCCGGTCGGAATGCGGTTGGCGCAGGCGATCTTGATACCGCGGAACGGGCGCTGGAGCCGCTCGTAGACGGACCGGACGCCGCGGACCACCAGGTTCCCCTCCCCGCGGTCGAGATGACCCGCCCCTTCGCCCTCGATGGAGACGGAGACCCCCGCGGCGGCCTCCAGGATGACCTCGTTATGGAGGGCGAGGGCGAGCCCGAGGACGTCGAACCCCGGCCCCAGGTTCGCCGAGGTGGCGGGCACGCGGACGCGAATCCGGGTCGCCGCTACAGGCGCTTGAGCAGCCACTGGGGGGTGAGGCTGATGGCGTAGGAGTTGAGGACGACGAAGTAGTTGGTGACGACGAGCAGCCCCACGACGACGAGGAAGACGCCTGCCACGCGTTCCACGATCGGCATGGCGCTCCGGTAGCGTTTGAAGAATTTCAGGAACCCCCCGAGCGCGATGGAGGAGAGGAAGAACGGCACGGCCAGCCCCGCCGAATAGGCGAGCAGGAGCCTGACCCCCGTTCCCACGGTCTCGGCCGTCCCGGCCAGCGAGAGGATCGACCCGAGGATGGGACCCACGCAGGGCGTCCAGCCGATCGCGAAGGTCACCCCCACGGCGAAGGTGCCGATGTACCCCGCCGGCTTGGTCTTGATTTGGAGCTGCCGGGTACGGCCGAAGAATCCGACGCGCAGGACACCCGCGATGTAGAGGCCGAAGATGATGATGAAAAGGCCCCCGCCCATCCGGATCCACTCCCGGTAATCCAGGAGAATCTGGCCCGCGGCGCTGAAGGACGCCCCCAGGGCGATGAACACCAGGGAGAAGCCGACGATGAAGGCCAGGGAGTGCAGCATGACCCGACGCCGCGACCCCGCCGCCGCGTCGGTGGCAAGGCGGTCCACGGACATCCCGGTGATGAACGAGAGATAGGACGGAAAGATGGGGAGCACGCAGGGGGAGAGAAAGGAGAGAAGCCCCGCCCCGAACGCCACGGCCACGCCGAGAGATTCGCCGAGGCTCACGGAACCATACCCCGTGCTACTTCAGCAAGGACTCGATCAGGGCCTGACCCGCCTTGCCGTCCCACTGGCGGGGACCCAGAGCCACCGCCACGAGCGCGCCCGTCCGGTTCGCGAGGAAACTGGTGGGAAGGGCCCGCACGCCGTAGCGGTCGGCTACCTCCATCTTGGGATCGAGCCCGATCGGGAAGCTCAATTTGTACTCCTTGACGAAGGGGCTCACGACGGGCCCGCCCTCGGCATCCACCGACAGGGCCAGCACGACGAACCCCTTTTCCTTGTAGCGCTGATAGAGGCGCTCCATGGCCGGCATTTCCTCCTTGCAGGGAGGGCACCACGTGGCCCAAAAGTTCAGGAACACCACCTTACCCTTCTGGTCAGCGAGCCGGAGCATCTTGCCGTCGGGGGTAGGCACGCTGAAGTCCTTCGCGGGCTGGAGCCGGCTCGGCCTGATCAGGTCGAGCGCCTTATAGGGATCCTGGGCGGGCGCCGCGCGGGGAACGAGAAGCAGGAGCATAATAGAGAGGAAAACCCTCGGGAGGATCCGCACGGCCCCAGTATACGTCAGGGCGAGGTCAGGCACCAGGCGACCGGGATATCTATTCCCAGCGGGCAGTTGCGAGCATATCATAGACCTCACGCGATGAGTAGCTACCGAATCGCGGTGATCGGCGGAGACGGCATCGGGCCCGAGGTCATGACCGAAGCCCTCAAGGTGCTGCGGGCGGTGACCGGCCCGGCCCTCTCGCTCTCCTGGGAGGAAGCCGAGGCCGGGGCAGCCCTCTGGGCGCGCACGGGAGAAGACCTCCCCAAGGAGACGCTCGCCCTCTGCCAGAGGGCCGACGCGATCCTCTTCGGCGCCACGGGGCTTCCGAACATCCGTTATCCCGACGGGACGGAGATCGCCCCGCAGATCACGCTCCGCCTCGTCCTGGACCTCTACGCCGGGGTTCGCCCGATCAGGCTCTACCCCGGCGTGCCCGGCCCTCTGGCCATCCCTCGGGGTCGGACGATTGATTACGTTATCTTCCGGGAGAAT
>Ga0184639_10000668_pt1 | contig 13718 bp, 13 predicted proteins | sample PLM31_170_b2_FD_133155 | JGI IMG/M metagenome (GOLD analysis project Ga0184639, IMG submission 133155) | Groundwater sediment microbial communities from an aquifer in East River, Colorado, USA - PLM3-1_170_b2 | ecosystem: Environmental > Terrestrial > Soil > Riparian zone | place: USA: East... | reverse complement strand
CGCTCCCCGTAGTTAAGCCAGTCCCCGATGACCCACTGGATAGCACTCTCAACCCGACGCAACCCCTGACCGTATGCGTGCCACAACTCATAGTCAACCGGGCCGGCCTGAGCAAGGGCCGCTTCGCAGGGAACAAATGAACAAAGCTGCTCGGCGCCGTCTGCAATGACTGAACAGACAGCGCACCCGGTGAAAACTATGCACAGCACTGTAGTCGCAAACACCCGGGCCGGCGCGCAGACACCGCTTCGCACCCGCCCATCGGCGAATGCTCGGCGCCGTCTGGCATGACCGATGACCAGACAGCGCACCCGGTATTGAAAACATGTTCAAGCCTCAGCAGCCGCGACTTCCTGACCGACGCGCACTGCGAGCGTGTCCGCGTCGCGGGCAAACAGCAGATCGCATCCGCGCTTGCGGCGCGCTTGCAGCAAATGCCAGTTCAGGGCCTGCTCCAATGGCCTTACAACCATGCGCCACTTTTCCTCAGGGAGCCCGAGCTCGCGGGCAATCTCATTGCCCTGCTGGTGGAACGTGCCGCATTCGGCCAGCACGTCGCCGTCAGCCTGGATAGCATTGAGCAACCGCGCGATAGCGGCATCCCGCTTACCGCGCAGATTCTCGATGTCCGCGATTCGCTCTTCACGCTCGGCCGCTGATATGCGCTCATGCAGATCGGCGATTTCGCCCCGTAGCTGCTGGATGCGGAAAGTGTAGCCGGCTGCTTCGTCCTCAGCTACGAGAATGGCAGTATTGGCCCGGTCCAGTTGTTCATGGGCGGCCGTGTTGTCATCCACATAGACCGCCGCGGCGAGAGGCAGCCTCCCCGCTTCGAGCACGGCCCTGTCGTTTTCCACGCCAGCCAGGGCCCGCTCGAGCTGCTGCAATTCCTCCTGGCGGCTCAGAAGATTCACGCGCAGTTGGTGCAAGTCGCCGACGCTTTCCGCGCCTTCGTTTGACTTTTTTCTTGCCATGCTCAGCCTCCTTTCACGCGCGCAACGTTTCTACTACCGTCAATCTCCCAGCCGGGCCGGAGCCTGACACCTTCCGGCGTCTGCTCGTATGGGCCCTGGTCCAGCCCGGCCAGCACGACCGCCGTCGGCGGGAGAGCGTGCAACGGGTCTCTCTGCAGGTCAGTGGCGTATTGCACTGACTCCCGTAGCAGAGTCAGACCGTCCTCGTTGTAGCTCTGCGCGCGCGCGGCATTGATGATCTGAAGCGACTCGGCTTTAGCGTCCGATCCAGCTTCGGCCCCGGCCTGGAAGTATTCGGCCTGGGCCTTTTCATCGCGGTCCCTGAATTGCTCGACGGCGCGACGTTCCCGTTGGTCCGCAACGACGCGGAGATCACGGTTGCGAACAGCGTAGAGCATCCTTTCGTTTATGGCGTACAACTCAGGTTGCTCCTTTGCCAGGGCATTCCGCACCTCCGAGAGCACCGCCCCGAGCGATACGCCTCGCTGGCGCGCCAGCGGCTCTGCGCGCCGGTCTGACTCGCGGTCGAAGGGACCGCGCGGTCCCCCACTCTCATATGTGTCAACGTAGTAGATCTCATTGGGTTTCATCTTCGTTTGTCCTTTCAGAACTAGAGTGTTTCAGTAATTCTCACCGCGCCGCCCGAAACGGGATTCGCGTGTGTTTCTCCAGAAGGCCGCCATTCCGGGGTCATCGTACTGTGTCGCCCAGCGGCTCGGCGCCCAGGTGTCGCTCACGAGCTTCGCCAGTTCCTCTGCCGTGATGGACTGCCCGCTATCCAGCGCCGCCGGCAGTGCAAACGACAAAGCAACCAGCAGGTCAATCTTCCTCTGTCGGCCCGATTTGACGAGATGCAAGCCGGTGCTGACTTCCCGCGCGGTCGCATTCAGGGCCGCGCGTCTGAGATCATCGTCTGCGTACACTCTCAATCGCCGATCGCGCACCGCCTCAAACATCTGCATCCCGCGCGGGCCCAACTCGCCGAGTGTTTGCTTCACTTCGATCATCCTCAGGCCGGCCTGGCTCAGTTGCTCGGCCAGAAGGTACGCCTGGCTTGGGTCATAGAATATGCCGCCAATCCGGTACTCATTCGCCTTTGCCTTCAGGTAATTCTTCACCGCGTCAAGGCTGAGAGGATCCCTTTTGCTCGTGCGCCAGACCGCGTGAAAGGCAACGCGCGCCCGGCCTGGGCCGTCCCCGCAGAGGGCCACGACGCCGCAATCGTCGCCCCTGGTTGCCAGGTCAAGACCCACGAATACGGGTATGTCAGGCGTGGGGGCAAGGGGTGTAAGAGTCGGATCTACGCAAGCGTCCCATTGCTCCGCGGTAATAAAGGCTTCCGCCCCGCTCGTGCGCTGATTCAGATGCAGCCGCCGGTATGCGCCCTCCCTGAGCTGGGCCCGCTGGTCAAGGTAGTAGGCCTCCCGCTCCGCCCTGTTTCCACGGAAACAGCGTTCCTGTGCCTCCTCGCCTTCCGCGTGAAACAGCAGCAGGCCGCCATGCTGGTAGATCGGCCACTCTTCCGAGACACGCTCACCGGCCAGGCCGCGATCCACCAGGGCGTGCCAGCTCTGGCTTTCGGTCTCATAGCCGCCGTATGAGTCGGCAATGCGGAGCGCCGGGAGGCCATAGAAGCGGCCGGGCGGAGGCGTCAGCTCCTCATAGGCCCGGATCCCCGCTTCATGGATAATCCCCCAGCTTTCGGTATGGCTTGCAGTCAGGTGGTTAGCTCCCGCGTTCCCGGCCGCATCAACTGGCAAGGCGGTGATGGTGCTGCCCGTTGGCGTAAACTCGAGCTGTCGGCCGGTCATTCTCACGGCGGTTCTCAAATAGGGATGGCGCCTGATCATCTCAGCGATCTGTTGAAACTGGCGGCCAGCAGACTGATCCAGGTCATTGCCGACTGCGAAATGCTCGCCCGGCAAGGAAAGCCAGCGCCAGGCCAGTAGAACGGCATTGAGAAACGTTTTCCCCACCTTCTTGACGTTGGATACCCCCAGCGTGGTTATCTCGCCCCTGTGCGCTTCCCACGCGGCAAGAACTGCCCGCTGCCAGGGCTCGAGCACGATTGGCCGGCTGTCCAAGCCAATCCAGCCATAGGGCCCCTCGGCCCAGGCTGATGGGCCGATCTTGCGCCACTCAGCTACCAGCTCGCTAACCCTGCTCACTTCTCACCGCCTGTAGCACCAGGTCCGTATCGTCATCATCCGCGCCCATTGCCAGAAGCGCCGCATGTCTCAGAGTGGCGCGCCGGGCCTTCTCAATAAACGTCCCAAACCGCTGTTTGAGTAAGGGCTGCAGGCGCCCATCGGCCCGATAGACCCCGTTCTTGGACAACCAATTCATACCCATCTTGGGAAGGACTAGCTGCAGCTCCGTGATCCTGCGTGATTGCTCGAGTTCTTCCGCGTACTCTTCCGCCGACAGTGCACCGTTCCCCAGCGGCCCTACCTTCCCGGTACGCAAAAGGATGTACCCTTCCTGGCACCGGCCGGCCACGTCGGCATAGAGAGCAAAGGCCCCAGCTCCCTCAGTGGTTATGGCGTCGGGCGAATTCTTCATCCGCTCTCCCAGCTTCATGGCAGTCCATAGAGAAGCGTCTCGCAATTTGACAAGCTCAATCTCCAGATCCTCCACGGTGCCAAGCGCGCGCACTTCGGGGGCATCAGGCGGTAAGGCTTCCGTGCCCCGCCTCTCAACAGCAAACAGGCCGTGCGTCCGGGCCGCTCGCCGGGAGTGGGCGATCCGGGCCGCCGTCACTCGCCGTCTACCGCTCACGCCTTGCCTTCATTCCTTCTGAGAAGAACCATTCCCGTAACCTATAACTCATGTCAAGCTGACGTTATGTCATGCGAGCATTGACAGCCAGGAATGGCAGATAACCACAATCTGCACCCTCCGGTCGCGGGTGTAGAGGGTGTAGAGGGTTCCCCTATTTAAGCTTCTACGTATATATGTATTCATTCTTCTTCTTAGCTGCGATAGGACTTAAATAGGCCAAGCCTCTACACCCTCTACTGTGCTCGCTGTGGTCGTCGCAGTTCAAGTCCATGCCAGTACCGCCGGCCGTCTTTTTCCCGCCGCTCGAAGCCCAGCCGGTACCAGTCGCTGGCAACGCTTGTCGCCGACTTCGGTCGGTGCCCGTTTGTGATGCACCAGTCCTTATAGCTTGAGTACAGCACGGCAGACTGTACCTTGCAATCCGGTTTCTGAAGGCAGCGCTCCTCAATAAACAAGGCTGCAATGTCATTCGTCTGCTGAAAGCGGCTGGTGGCGTCGTGTACGCACTCCGGTATTTCAAACCGCCCTCTTGCCCTCAGCCTTTCGAGACCGGCTAGGGCCCAGATGAGAATACCGGCGCCTTCCTGCATTACTCTGATTTTCACTTCGGGATCCCGGTCACGTTCGGCCCGGGCAGGAAACGAAACTACCTTGACACGCCTGAATAATCCATCACCGGCGTCCGGTACACGCGGAAGGTCGCTCATCGCCCAGGCGATTTTCGCTCTGGGGGCGATCTGAATCGCGTCCCTGAATTTCCGGTCAACGTTGAGAACTTCCCCCGAGATAATGGCATTCAGAACGTGCGAGACCCTGAGATAGTCAGACGGCTGCTCTGTGGATACAACAAGGGTTTTCCCTGGCAACCCTGCCAGTGCGAACGCACTGCGCTCGATTTCTCCCAGCCCCAGCACTCCGGCTTTCTTCCCTAACATTGATTGAAGACCAGCCAGCGATGTGCTCTTGCCGCTTCCTGGCGGGCCGTACAGCCAGAGCGCGGTTTCGTGCCTGGTGTCTGGCGTCAGGCAGTAGCCCGCAAACTCCTGTACGAATCCCGCAGATTCGGGGATTGTGGACTCCAGCAGGTAATCCCACGTCGGCGCCCTGGCGTCCGGGTCGTAATCAAATCCAAGCGCGTTAGTGGCATAGTCCAGGGGATTGTGAGCCCTTAGAGTCCGGCTCGGGATGTGCAGCGTCCTGTTTGCGCATACAAGAATATCGGCGTTGGCATCCCACCGATCCGCCGGTATGGAAATCTTCAGGCGGGCCATCTCTAGCACGTCAGCCGCCAGGCGCGCAGTTGGTCTCACACCTTCCGGCTTGGCGTATTCAAGTATTTCCATGACCTCCCGGCGCGCAGCATCCAGGTCCATAGCCAGCCATGCGCCATTGGCGTACCGGCGGAACTCGCCCAGACCGTAAAGCGTGTTCGGGTGCCGATGCAGCCAGTTATCCCGCAGCACGTCATTGGTCGGAATTGCCTTCCTTGAGACTGGTCCGGACTCTTTTCCTTCGTGATGGGGCTTAGAAGTTTTACTACTTTGTGTATTGCTTCTATTCGTCGAGTCTGTTTCGGTCCCGGTCCGGTCCGCTTTGATAACGCCAAGGCCACTTCGCGGCGAGGGCTGGTAGAACTCCGTCGCGTTCTCCAGCGCTCTGGCTATCGTCATGGCGCCGTAGGTCGTGCCGTCTGCGTTGTGGGGATCGTCCCATTTGTCGCGCCTCAGCCCAGAGCACCGAAACAGCCGGTCGATTCGGCCAGCATCGCCGCCAGTCCAGAACGCCAGGTGCGAGCACAAGGCCAGGTCCGCCTCAGACTGGCTTTTGTACCCCGCGCCCTGCCAGTTGCCGGCCCAGAGCTGCGAGAACTTACCGCCGTTCGTGGCGCTCAGGGCCTTCTCGATCAGCGTGCTATCGTCCATATCGTTTGGGCTGGCTGGCCTGGGGGGTGCCGGCGGCTTCCGCTCGCCGAACACGTGGCGATGCACCTCGGCAGCCTGCGCCGTGCGCTCCTCCACCGCCCGCGGCGTGCCCGCCAGGTGCTGCCCGGTGACGGTGAGATACCGGCCCGAGTTGTATATCTCAAAGCCCCGCCGGGGATCCTTCCGGCGTCCATCGGGCAGCGCACCCCGGAAGAAACAGCGCAGCCCTCGTCCGCTGGGACTAAACTCTGTGTAGGTGTTCAAGTTGTTCACCACATACCGCGCCAGCTCGGACAAGTTGCCGTCATCATCTATGCAGTTGTCCAGGTCTGCACCAGCCAGGCCATCTGCACAAGTAATGCCGATGCCGTCGAAGCGGGCTGAGGCAGCAATGGCACTCTCAAAGTCAGACCAGCTCGCGGGATCGGTCGTCGAAGCCTTGCCGTCATTCACCGTGTAGGGCGGCTTATCCCACTTGTCACCGCCATTCCAGCTGTAGCGCCAGCAGACCCACTGCGGCCGCTGCTTTAGTTCGCCCGGGATAGTGTCGGCCCGGATCTGCAAAGGCGTGGGCTTGTGTCTCGCTTCAGTGCCTGGACTGGTGACTGTCATGTAAGCAGTTCCCCGCGACTCATACAGGAAGTCATAACGGAATCCCTTTTTCGAGCCACTTCAACCACAGTCGCCACGCCCCACGGCGAAGGCCGCTCGATGACTCGATAGCGATGATTGCGCGGTCAATCCGCAGGCTCAACTTCCGGTTGAATTTCCGCGAAGGTGTCCGCATTGCACTCTGGCAGATCGCGCAAAACTCCATCCGATGTAACCTGGCTGGAAATTCCGCTAACGTTGCTATTGCAACCGACATCAAACTCTCCAAACACATATTCCGGCGCTGCAACTCGGAACGCACGCCCCCGCCGACCGAAAACCAGGAGACAGGCGCAAAGGGCAGCGCGGGTATCCGGCGTAAACGCGGGCAGATCAACGGCCTCGGCCAACATATCAACTCAAACCCCTTTCCGATTCGTCCTCAACAGGAAGCAGTCGCGGCGTCGGCAATCCCAACTGCTTGTGTGCAGCCTCCTGAATCAACAGTTTTATGAGCCCCGTTTTCGACCGCTGCACCAGACTTGCCAGAGCAGTGAGACGTAGATCAGTATCCGGGTCGAGCCAGAGCAAGAATGCTCGCCTTCCACCAAACTTTGCCACGTCGCTCCTTCACCAGACAACAAAAAGGCCGCCAGATCCAATAAACGGATCTGGCGGCCAGTTTCGCCCAATTTTACCCGCCCGTGGCGGGTCTGACGGACGTATTATAAGCCTATCATATGCCAACTGTCAAGGGCTAAAAAATAGGTGTCAGGCAAGCCCTCGCGGTTCATCTCCGGTTGCTTTGCGCTTCACGTAAGGCACATGCAGCAGCTCTACCGCCTTCCGCTTCGCCGCTTCTCCCCGCCGATCATAGCGCGCGGTCGTGGTCACAGATGCATGACCCGCCAGCTTCGCAACCGTTGTAATATCAGCCCCCCTGTCCAGAAGGTCTGAGACAAACGTCCGCCGGAAGTCGTGAGGGGTCAACTTAGAGACTCCCGCCTGTCCCGCGCGTTTCCGTAGCAAGGCATAGACCGACTCTGTGGTGAGCCTGCCCCGAAGGATCCGCCCGCCCTTGTTGACCGGGCAAAATAACGGCCCCGGCTCACTGCCTCTCACTGCCAGCCAGTCGGCCAGGGCGTCGGCCGCTCCATTGGTGATATAGGCCGTTCGCTCCTTCTGTCCCTTGCCCTGGATAATCAGCAGCCCATCGGCGGGGTTATAGTCGGCAAGGTCAAGGGCGCACACTTCCGCGCGCCGCAAGCCCACGGCCCGGAGTAAGGCAATCATCGCAGCGTCACGCGCCCCGGCATTCGTGGGGTCACTGGCGCAAGCGTCAAGCAGCGCCGCTATCTCGCCAGAAGTGAGGGCACGGCCAGCGGGCAGGGTGCTACCCTTTACGCTTTCCACGTTTGCCGCCCGCGTGTAATCATCGCCGGTCATCTGCCCGAGTCGCCAAGCGGCTCGCAAGACACCGCGCAAGCCGGCCAGCATCTTGTTAGCCGTTGCAGGTTTATAGGTTTCGGCCAGCCGGGAACGAAGGGCCGCCGTGTGCGCGAAACGCAAAGCAGACCAATCTATGCTGAGCGCGTCGCGCCGCCCACTGGTAAGCATCCCGGCGATGGTGTCCAGGGCGCCGCGCATGGTTCGGCGGCTACCACTGGCAAGGCCGCCCAGGTATACCGCCGCCGCGTTGCGGTCTATCGGGTTGCTTTCAAAAGCGGTTAGCTCGCCCGGTTCTGGCGCAATCTGCCAGACGGCCATAGCGGAAGTTACGGGAGTGATTGTAGTTTGGGTGTTCATTGCATTACCTCGGCTTTCTTCGCTATGCCAGCAAAAAGAGAGTCGGCCAGACTGAAACTCTCTGAGAGAATGATCCAGCGGTTTTGATTGGGTTGTGCATTCCGAAGAATGCCTATCTCAAACATACGCTCGCCAATGGGCAGGCGACATTTTACTGTTGCCTGCTTCCCCCTGACCGCAACATCCATCTGGAGCAATTCTAAAACCTGCCTCTTATCCTCAAAAGTGGGGTTCTGCATCCCGGCAAGCACATCCTCGCGGAATTGCAGCATGGATCGGATGTCTTCACTGCTCAGCAGTCTGCTTTCCAGTTCGGCCAGAAGTGTATCGCGCCCGCGCGTGATTTTCTCGTAGGTCTTTTCCAGATCGGCTATTTTCTCGCCGATGGTCCGACTCATCAGGCCCCCCTCGGGTAATTTGGCAAGCTGTCTTACAAGTTTTTTTGCCTCGGCTTCGCATTCTCTGGCCTGTTGAGTAAGTATTTCTATCTCTTCGCGTTTTCGCCGGGTCGCTCCCTCCTCCTGTTGTTGCGTTTCCCGTAACCGGCTTTCAAAGCTGACTGGATCGGCGAAAATGTCCATCGTAAACTGATCCCACGCGATAGACTCCATCATGTCGCCCCTGACAATTTTCTCCTGGCAGTGTTTTTCCTCCAGGCCCTTGTAACGATTGGTGAAGGAACTACAGCGATACCAGTAATTTCCATCCGGGTGAGATGTTCCGGTCATTGCACTCCCGCAGCCACAGTTAACCATGCCCCGCAGCAGATATTCCCGCTTAGTGTTGCGTCTGGAGATGCGCTTGTTGTAATCACACCTTGCCTTCGCCGCTTCCCATGCTTCGCCGGGGATGATGGGAGGCACGCTAACGGCGGTTTGCTCTGACCTTGCCCGTTTGCCGCCCCGCCCGTTGTATCCTATGCGCTTGCCAAACAGCCATGAGCCGATGTAGGTTTCACACTTTAGAATCGCGTTTACTGTGGTCTGATTCCACATTCCCGAAATGCGAACGCGCCGGTTCCCGCGACTCTCGCCGGGGGTTGGAATACCGATTTCGCTCAGCTTCCGCGCAATCGTATAAACTTTCAAAGGCCCGCCGCCGTCCTCGCTCCCGGTGAGATACCAGCGGTAAATCATCCTCACAACTTCCGCTTCCGGTTCGTAAATCTCCAGGTGTCCATCGGCAGAAGTGTAGCCGTAGGGTGATTTGCCGTTTCCTACAAACTTGCCGCTCTTGGCTTTGCCGTGCATCCCGCGCCGACAGTTCTCAATAATCTTCGCCCGGTGATACTCCGCAAAGACGGCCTCTATGTTCTCTGTCATGCGGCTTTCAGGCGTGTCCTCTGACCTGCCCCGGTTGCAATAGTGGAGGTCTATCCCGGCCCGTTTGAATTCCTCGCGCAACAACAGCGAATGAGCCAGGTTGCGCGCGAGGCGGTCAGAGGCGTAGACAATCACGGCCTCTACTTCGTGCCGCTCCAACATTTCTCTTAGCCGGTTGAGTCCAGGGCGGTCTAACTTCGCGCCGGAGTAATCGTCCTTTATCTCAGCATCGGCGGCCACTGTGTAGCCGTGCTCGGCGGCATACTTCCTCATGGCCTCCAGTTGAGTGGGCAGGCTGTAGCCCTTCTCAGCTTGTTCGTCTGTGCTGACCCGCGCGTACACCGCCGCCCTCTTACGTCCGTTGGCCGTCACGCTCGCCGTCGCGTGCTTCCCGTTGCTCTTGCTCATTGTCCTTTTCCTTCCACCTGTGCGCCGTTCCCGCTGAGTTTCAAGCCCAGCCGGTCGCCGGGCGCGTCGGTCAGGTCTTGCTGGACTCCTAAGTATCTCTCGGTCGTCTGGATGCTGGCATGGCCCAGGGATAGTTGTATCTGGTCAAGCCCGGCCCCCCCCTTGTGGGCCAGTTTCGCATAAGTGCGCCTCAGGTCATGCGCCGAAGCTATGAGGCCCAACTCTGCGCCGTATTCCTTTACCACGTTATAGACGGCCTGGGGTGTCATGCTCTCGCCATATATCCGGCCTCCATGTTTGATAGACCGGAATACGCGCCCGGCGGTGAACCCGGCCGCCTCAGTCCAGGCGTCTATCGCCGCTTTCACCCATGAGGGGATTGGCACACTGCGAGTCCGGTTGCCCTTGCCCACCAGGTCAAGGACAACCCATCGGCCCTCACGCTGCTGGATATGGTCAAACGTCAGGGCGACCACTTCCGACCGGCGTAAGCCCCCCCCGATGGCCGCGGCCAGTATCGCCCGGTCCCGGAGTCCTTTGAGGCTCTCGCAGTCCGGTGCGTCAAGCATGGCCTGGGCTTGCTCGCGGGTGAGCCAGTTCCCGGCCCTCACGCCTGCCGACTTGACGCCTCTCACGCGCGCTATGCCGCCGGCTATGTTTGGATCCAGCAGGCCGTTGTCGGCGGCCTCCTGTGCCAGCCTGTGAATTGCCGACATTCGGAGGTTGATGGTCGCCGGGGATAGACCCGACTCCTGGAGCACGGTCCTGTACCGCTGCACCGTCGCCCTGTTCAGCCCCGGTCTGCCCTCAGCCGCGTACCACGCCATGAAGTCCGTCAGCGCCTTACCGTAGGCCCGGCGGCTGTTCTCACTGGTCAGGCTGTCAAGTACCAGTCCAATGACTATAGTGCTGTGCATCGCGCCCGGTTCGCCTGCCTGTGTTGTTATTGCGGTCGCCGTCGCGTGCTTCCCGTTCTCGTTGTGTCTGGTCACTATAGTGCTGTGCATTGGCTATGTTCCTCTTCTGTTTCCGACTCGTGTACCAGCACATCCCCTGGTGGTTGTACCAGCACTTCGGGCGGGGGCGTGCCAGCAACAAAACGCGCCTCTTTCCCCGCCCGGTCAATGTACGCGCCGTCAATAGTCAGGGCGAGTTTTCCGTTGACGTTCCCCGCCTGTACCAGCATTCCGGCCTGGCGGCAATAGTTGATTGCGCTCGCTAGAATTTCGAGTGCTTCTTCCGGTGTGATTGCTGGCACGCTTCGCTTTGCGCCGTTTGTTTTGCTCACTACAGTGCTGTGCATACTGCGTTTTCCTTTCCGCCGTCAGTAGTTGAAACTTGCCGCCGTATCTGCTCCGCCTTGCTTTCCCGCGCCCCGTTCGCCATTGCCAGAATTGCCCCCGGCGGGTGACTTCCGTTCGCCAGCCTGCCTTGATTGCCGACACGCCCCGGAGTGCTGGTACTTGTGCTGGTACATCCTCCGCCGCCAGTGCTGGTACATCCTCCGGTGACAACTCGGCGAGTGCTGGTACATTTGCTTCCGCGAATGCTGGCGCCTGTGCTGGTACACGAGCCCGGACTTGTGCTGGTACACGAGTCCGGGCCGGTGCTGGCACGGGGTCTATGCGTTTGGGTCGGCGGCCTCCGCTCGCGGTTTGCGGGACACGTGTCCCGCTTTCACCGTGGGGGGCGGCGTAGGGTTTGGGACGGCGGGCACTTCGGCGGCGTGAGTAGTCTGAGCATTGCCGTTATTGCCGGAAGAGAACAGGCCACGCAGTCTGTCAATCAGCGAGGCGTCCGAAACAGACTCAATCTCAAACGCCTGTTCTGGTGTGTGGCCGTTGGTTGCCCGGCCTACATGGGCCCTGCCAGCACTCATAATCTCCTGAGCAAGCTGGGGAGCATACTGCCGGGCATACTTGACCTTATCCCGTTTGACGAGCTTGCGGGCTTCATCGCGGATTTCGTCTGCCACGTCTTGCTCAGCGGATTCATCCTGCGCCTCCGGGTCGAACATGTGAGACCCCCAGATGAAGGCGACGTTGACGGCGGTAAAGCCGGCTACGGTCCAGAGCGCAAGGTTGCCAGCGTCGGGCGGGATAGCAGCCATGGTCTGCCCGCCAAGCCAGTAGTCGAAGCCGGACGCAAGGATAACGCCGAGGCCGTCAATGGCGCTGCCCAGAAAAGCAAGTGTGCGCTGCACGGACCCGCGCGCGTTGCTCCGGTACCAGAAGGCCCACGCGATGCAGCCGCCATCAAACACGGCCAGACCCAGAAGCGGGAGCACGAGCTGGCTGGTAGTGATGACCTCACCAGTGCGCGGGGCAAACGTGAGGGTGAGAAGGTGATAGCTACGCCAGACCGTCCAGCCTCCGGCGGCGCAGACAAACAGGTAGAAGAGTATCTTTCCGACAACTTTGTTATTCATGGTGCATCTCCAGTCAGAGTTAGTGTTGGGGCAGGCGTGCCCCCTTGCGGGTGGGCCGGTCGTCTGTCGGCGGCAAGAAGGAAAATCCAGCTTGCCAGAAGCAGTATGTTGAGAACCGCCAGACTCCAGAACAACCAGGAGCCAGTTTTCAGGGCGATACTCGCACAGAGAACCAGCATGACGAGACGAGCAATAGCATTTAGAACTTTCACGGCTTTACTCCTTTCCAGGGTGGGCGGGGCGCCGGCCCCGGCTTCGGTTCCGTTGTGGGTTGGGTTCAGGTTCCGCAATAGTCCGACTCCTTTCCTGGTGGGCCGGGGCGGTCAGGTGGGTAAGCACCCGCCGCCCCCGGCCCGTGTGAACAAAAAACGGGCGACTCCGCCAGTGCTCCGGCAGGTCGCCCGTGGTAAAATCGGGTCAGCCTTGCCGACGCTTACCCGTCGGTGGGGTCAGGGCCTCGTGAGTGTTAGCTGCACTCGCGCGGCCCGCTTTCTTCCCAATTGTATAAGTTCAGTGGGGCATACCCATCGCTTTACTATGCCCCGTAGTATTTTATACCAGAAACGCACCGGCTGTCAAGTGCCGGGTTTTGGCCCCCGTTTCTTGCCACTTTGGGCAACCTTCTGCATATAGCTTAGAAGGCTGGAACGGCTAACCTGCCACAACGGGCCAAATTTGCGCCCCTTTACCTTACCAGCCAATAGCAGCTTTCGCAGTGTTACCAGATGGTAGCCGCTCAGCCTGGCGGCCTCTGCCGTCGTGATCCATCGGTTCTCAGCCATATTCGGTATTCTACTCCAATGCCGCGCGCGTGCAAACACTCACGCGCCCCATACGTATGCGGTTGTAAAGGTGCTACAATTCTCATGCGCTGAGGGTTTGCCCCCGGCACGCCGCCCCCTCGACAAGGCAAGGCCAGAGGCGACCTTGAAACAACATCGTTCGGGAAATTTCCCGAACGGTATTTCCGTTACCGATGCTGGCTTCAAGGACAGTAAGGATGCCACAGTATGCAGGCTCCTCAGCGTATTCACACGGCCCCGGCGATCTCCAGGAACGCCCCCACATCTCGCGCCAGCACATACCGCAGATCCGGCCCCAGGTGCCCGGCCAGAGAGTCAGCAAACTCCCGCTGTCCGGGCCGTAGCCGGTCGCCGGCGCCCTTGACTTCCACCAGCCAGGTCCGGCCATGCTTTGCGGCCCACAGGTCAACCCAGCCCTTCACCGGCGCCCGCCGCCTGTCATTGAACACCAGCACCAGAAAGCCAGCCGCCCGCAGTATCTCTTTGCCCTGGTCTATGATTTCTGTTCCGGTCATATTGCGCTATATGTTACGTCACAACTGCGCCCAGAGTCGCAACAGCCCCGGCAAGTGCCGCCGCATCCCGGCGAATGCCGTTCTGGTGGTCACGCACTGCCTGGCGTAGTTCGCGCGTATGCCAGTCATTCTCAACAGCCTCACCCAACAACCGATCCCGCTCTGGCG
>Ga0184639_10000667_pt1 | contig 13719 bp, 14 predicted proteins | sample PLM31_170_b2_FD_133155 | JGI IMG/M metagenome (GOLD analysis project Ga0184639, IMG submission 133155) | Groundwater sediment microbial communities from an aquifer in East River, Colorado, USA - PLM3-1_170_b2 | ecosystem: Environmental > Terrestrial > Soil > Riparian zone | place: USA: East... | reverse complement strand
TGGCGATCCTGTCGAACACGGACGCCGACCTGCTCGACGCATCGTTGCGATCGATTGGTGTGCCGGTGGACCTGCGCGTCGTGGCGTCCGATATCGGCTCATACAAGCCGGCGTTCGGGCACTGGAACGCCTTCTTCAGAGAGAGTCGGGCTGCTGCGGCGCGGCACGTCCATGTCGCCGCCTCGCTCTTCCACGACGTCGAGCCGTGCGCGAGGCTTGGCTTGCGCTGCGTGTGGATCAATCGGCTCGGCGAGCTGAGCGACCTCCCGCGGGCTGCGGAACTGACCGACCTGGCCGCCCTCGCCGATCCGCTGGAGGCGCTCGTCCCGATGCGAGGGTAGGATCTGCGCCTGATGCCCGAAGCGCTCCCGATGCTCCCGCTCGACACGCGAGGCCGGCCGCTGCGCGACCTGCGCATCAGCGTCACCGACCGCTGCAACTTCCGATGCGTGTACTGCATGCCGCGCGCGGTCTTCGGCCGCGACCACGCCTTCCTGCCGCGTGCCGAGCTGCTTACCTTCGAGGAGCTCGCCCGGCTGGTGGGGATCTTCACGCGCCTCGGCGTCGAGAAGGTGCGCCTGACCGGCGGCGAGCCACTGGTGCGGCGCGAGCTGCCGACCCTGGTGGGAATGCTTGCGGCGATCCCGGAAGTCCGGGACCTGACGCTCACCACCAACGGAGTGCTGCTATCCGAGCAGGCGGACGCGCTGCGTGCGGCCGGCCTGCATCGGGTCACCATCAGCCTCGACGCCGATGACGATGCGACCTTCATGCGCATGAACGACGCCGGCGTGCCTGTCTCGCGGGTGCTGGCCGGGATCGAGGCGGCGGAGGGAGCCGGCCTGGGGCCGATCAAGCTCAACATGGTCGTCAAGCGCGGCTGGAACGAGCACGCGCTGCTGCCCATGGCGCGCCGCTTCCGGGGGACCGGCCGCATCCTGCGCTTCATCGAGTACATGGACGTGGGCCACTCCAACGGCTGGCGCCTGGACGAGGTGGTCACCGCCGACGAGATCCTGGCCACCATTGGTTCGGAGTTCTCCCTTGAGCCGATGCCGCCCACGCACCCCGGCGAGGTGGCGGAGCGCTACCGCTACGCGGATGGATCGGGGGAGATCGGGATCATCGCCTCGGTCAGCCGGCCGTTCTGCGGCGACTGCTCGCGCGCCCGGCTATCCGCCGACGGGCAGCTCTACACCTGCCTCTTTGCCACCGCCGGCCACGATCTGCGCGCGCTGGTGCGCGGCGGCGCATCCGACGTCGAGCTGGAGGCGGCCTTACGGGGCATCTGGGAGGCGCGCGACGACCGCTACAGCGAGATCCGCTCAGCCGAGACGGTGGCGCTGCCGAAGGTGGAGATGAGCTACATCGGCGGCTAGCCGCGGCCGCCGCACCGCGCGACCGCGCCCCCAAATTTGCGCTCAGCGCAAGTAACGGCCAAGCAGGACCCCTACGCCACCCCTTGCGTGGCTCACGTTTGCGTTGAGCGCAAAGGGCGGACAAGAAGCTCGCGCCGGGAGCGCGAAACATGGCTCCTCGCGCCCCTCGCTGTGCCAACTTGGCCGTTACTTGCGCTGGGCGCAAACGCCGCCGTCAGCCGTGGATGCTGCCGCGGCGGTCTCGCAACGGGCCGCCGCGGCGGCCACGGATCACCGCAAGGATCTCGGCGATGATGGCGTGCGCGACCTCCTCTGCCCCGTCCGCCCCGATGTCCAGCCCGGCCGGCGCGTGCAGCTGCGCTATCGCCTCCGGCCGGTTGATCTCGCCCAGCATCTGCTCCGTGCGACCGCGTGGCCCGAGCATTCCCAGGTAAGCGAGCGGCCGGTCGAGGAAGGAACGCAGGTAGCCGATGTCGCGCAGGTAGTTGTGACTCATCACGATCGTCGCGGTGCGGTCATCCGGGGCGAGCGCGTTGGCCGCGGCGGCGGGATCGGGGCTGGCGAACTCGGCCGCAGCAGGGAAGCGCTCCAGGGTCAGGAGCGCGGCCCGCACGTCGACCACCACCACCCGCCAGCCCAGCTCGGCGGCCTGTCGGACGAGCGGGATCGCGTCGTGGCCGGCGCCGCACACCAGCAGGCGGAACGGCGGCAGCAGCGGCTCATAGAAGACGCGATCCCCGTGCTCCTCAACCACGCGCGGCGTGCCGTCGCGCAGCGCCGCGGCAGCGGCGCCATCGGTCTCCAGGCGGTGTGATCCGACGTCAGGCCCGGATAGCGGAGTGACGAGGCAGGCACCCTGGCCCGAGCGCAGCGCTGCGATGGATGCCAACGCCCCGGCCGTTGGCTCCACGAACACCTCGATCGCTCCGTTGCAGCCGAGCCCGTAGCCCCACACCGCATCGCTGTCGGCGGTCATGTCGAACTCGACCGTGCGCGGAATCCCGGACGCCATCACCTCGCGACCGATGCGGGCCACGTCGCCCTCCAGGCAGCCGCCGCTGATATTCCCGATCGGCTCTCCGTCGGCGGGGATCAGCAGGCGAGCTCCGGCTCGCCGATAGGTGGAGCCGCGGGTGGCCACGACGGTGGCGAGGGCTATCTGCTCACCGCGGGCGGCCATGGCCTCCCCTGCGTCGAGGAGGTCGCTTAGCTCGGACACTGGATCATGCGTCCCACCTGGAGGCGAGGTACTCCGCATCCGCCGCGACGCCGGCGAGGTTGGCTGAGGCCTGGTTGTACTGCCAGAGCAGCCCAATGAAGGTGAGCCCGGGAACCTCGCTGATCCCGCGCATCTGACGCGGCAGCCCGAGCTCTCCAAGGACCGGCACGTCCAGCCATCCATATTCGGGTGCATAGCCGGTGGTCCAGAGTACGGACGAGATGCCCTCGGCCGACAGGTCGAGATCGGTCACCTCCGGCACATCGAGCGCGAACGGGACACGGTCGTCGGGCGGAGCGTCGATCGCGGCACGCTCAGCAAAGGTCTCGAAGAGCGTCTTGAACCGCTGGTCGAAGAACTCGTCGGCGAAGGCCAGGTTGGCGGCGAGGTCGGCCGCGAAGCGGGCCTGCTGGTGGTCCGCCCCCTCGAACCGGCCGACCAATCGGATTCCGTCTGCGGCGAAGCGCCGCAGGTTCGTGTCATGCCCGCCGCCGTGCCCGGAGAGGTGCGGGTTGCAGGCGAATCGGGCGCGTTGGTCGGGGAGGGTCTCCACCGTCGGCAGCGGGGTTCCGACTTCCGCTCCGTTGAGGACGATCTGGCGCAGCCACCAGAAGAAATCTCGGCCGCGATAGCGTCGCGGTGCCCGCCCACAGTGACCGACAGAAAGCGTCACGGAGCGCCCGGCCGCGTGGAGCTCCTCGGCCAACTGGACGCCGGTCTGCCCGGAACCGACGACCAGCACGCCGCCAGCCGGGAGAGCCGCCTCGTTGCGGTAGTGATGCGCGTGGAGCTGGTGAATCATCGGACCGAACTCGGCGGTCGACGGGATCCGCGGCGTGTGGAAGGCGCCGGTCGCCACGACGACATCGTGCGCCAGGAGCGCACCGCGATCCGTCTCGAGGCGGAAGCGGCTTCGTGACGACCGTTCCGCGGTGAGCCGGTGCACGGTCGTGCCCAGGGCGACGGGCGCGTCGATGGCGGCCGCGTAGGCCGCGATGCGGCCGGCGATCTCGTCGCGCGTCATGAATCCATCGGGATCGGGCCCGTCGTAGGGGAATCCGGGGAGTCCGGTGACGAAGTTGGGGGAGACCAGCTGGAAGGCATCCCATCGGTCGAGCCAGCCGGCGCCCAGCTGAGCGCGGCGGTCCAACACGAGGTGCTCGCGACCAGCGTCGCGGAGGTGGCGGCTCATGATCAGCCCCGCCTGCCCGGCGCCGATCACGACGGTGTGTGTGGAGTGCGGCAGGTCGGTCATGGTTTCCCAAGGATAGGGCGCGCCTCACACGGCGCGGAAGGCGAGCGCTGCGTTCATACCGCCGAAGCCGAACGAGGTCGAGAGCGCGGCGCGCGGCCGGGCCGCAAGGGGCTCACGGAGCACGTTGAGGTCGCACCGCTCGTCGAGGGTGACGAGGTTGCAGGTGCCCGGCAGCAGGCCATGGCGCAGCGCCATGATCGTGATCGCCGCCTCGATCGCCCCGCTGGCGCCGAGCGCGTGGCCGTACAGCCCCTTCGTTCCCGACACCGGCACTATCCCCACATGGTCGCCGAGGGCAAGGTGGAGCGCCTTCGCCTCGGCCAGCTCGTTGAGCTGGGTGCTCGAGGCATGCGCGTTCACATAGCCGATCTCGCTCGGGGTCAGCCCCGCATCGCCGAGCGCGGTGGTGATGGCGGCCGCGGCGGCCGCGCCGGAGGGGAGCGGGGCGGTGAGGTGGTACGCGTCGGTCGAGGCGCCGAAGCCGGCAACCTCGCCAAGGATGGTCGCGTTGCGCCGCTCGGCCGACTCCCACGCCTCCAGGACGAGCACGGCGGAGCCCTCGCTCATCACGAATCCGTCCCGGTCGACGTCGAACGGGCGGGAGGCCGTGGCGGGGTCGTCGTTGCGCTGCGACAGGACCCGGATCATGGCGAAGGCGCCGAAGGTGAGCGGCGCGAGAGGAGCCTCGGCTCCGCCGGCCAGCGCCACGTCCACCATCCCGGATCGGACCGCGTGGAAGGCCTGCCCGATGGCGATGGCGCCGGAGGCGCACGAGCTTGCATTCCCGATCGCCGGTCCGCGGATGCCCAGGTCGATCGCCACGTTGCTTGCCCCCGCCCCGCCGAAGACAGCGGTGGCCAGCGTCGGCGAGACGGCGCGAACGCCCCGCAGCACGTACGCGGCGTGTTGCTCCTCGCCGAATGCGACGCCGCCGAGCGCCGAACCGATCCAGACGCCGGTCCGCCCATCGGACCGGTCGGCATCGGTCAGGCAGGACTGGCCGATGGCCATGCGCGCGGCGGCGACCGAGAGCTGGCTGAACCGATCGAGGCGCCGCGCACGCCTGGCGTCGAGGTGGTCCTGCGGGCGGAAGTCGTCGATCTGGGCGGCGATTCGCGATGGGAAGGGGGACGCGTCAAACCGGTCGACCACGCGCACCGCCGAACGATTGGCGAGGACGCCGGCCCACAGCTCCTCGGCCCCGGAGCCGATGGGGGTCACGGCCCCGATCCCGGTGACCGCCACGCGCCTCATGCCCCCGCCTCCGCCAGCACCTTGACCCGCCGCAGCGTCCGCCGGGCGATCGCGTCGACGAACTGTGGGCCGATGACCCGCTCAGCGGCGAAGCCCCCGATCAGCGGCCAGCCCAGCTGCAGCAGGTGCTCGATGCTGACCTCCCAGCCGTCGCCGTGCGGCTCGAAGCGCCACGCGACCTCCATCCCGCGCGTCACGCCGCCGGTGTGCACGAACTCGATGCGACGCTCCCCGGGGAGGAGGCGCTGGATCGCCTCCCAGCGGACGGGGATCCGCCCACGGCGCGCGCCCATCGCGAAACGCCGCTCACCGTCGGGACCGGGCAGGCGACGCACATACCGGTAGTGCGGCAGCCGCTCAGGCCAACGTTCGACCTCGGCCGCCAATGGGAAGATCCGCTCCAGCGGCGCGTCGATCTGGATCGTCAGCCGGCTCCTCATGGCCACAAGACCTGGGCCAGGAAACGTGGCGAGAGTGCGTCGCTGGCCGGGCGGCAGTCGCCGAGCGCCGAGCCGAGCCGATCCGCGGCGTCAGGTCGGGTTGCGAGACGGCGAAGTGCGTAGCCCATCAGCGGCGGCGCGGCCAGCATCCCCTGCACCAGCCAGGTCAGGGCGTCCTTCGCGGTGAAGGCGGCGCGCCGCAGGGCGAGATAGCACTCGGCCGCCACCTCGTCCCCCTCCGCGAGGGCCTCCGCGGCCGCCCGCGCGGACCGCAGCGCGCGGTAGATCCCCTCCCCGGTGAACGGATCGATGAACCCGGCGGCATCCCCGATCAGCATCCAGCCCGGGCCGGCGGCCCGCGACACGCGGTGACCGATCGGTGACGCGCCGCGAATCGGTGTGAGCCGGCGCCGCCCCGCGAGTCGTTCTGCCACGGCGGGGATGCCGGCGATTGCCTCCTCGAAGCGACGGCGCGACGACCGGGGCGATGCCCCGTCCATCGGGAGCGCCATCCCGACGTTGAGGCGGTCGCCGCCGAGCGGCGCCAGGCCGATGTACCAGCCCGGCCCAACATGCATCTCGCCGTGGTCGGTCAGGTCCGGGACGCCCTCGTAGTGCGCCACCATCCCGAGCCGGCGCGGCGCTCGCACCGGCCGCTCGACGCCGAGCTGGCGGGCGACGCGCGATCGGGCGCCGTCGGCCCCGATCACGGTTCGGCAGCCGACCTTGAGCGCGCCGTCCGAAGTCCGCAGCCGAGCCCCGACCACGCGTCCATCGCGGAGCTCCAGCTCGGTGATGGTGGAGAGCTCGTGCAGCCTCGCGCCGGATGCGACCGCGTGCGCAGCCAGGGCAGCGTCGAAGGTGAGACGGTCGAGCCCCCACGCGGTGCGGGGTCCGCGTGCGTCGTGATACCGGACATCCACGGCATCCCCGCCCCGTATGACGCGCATCCCGGCCAGCGGCAGGGCATCGGCCTGCCATGCGGCGTCGGGCAGCCCGAGCCGGCGAATCTCCTCCGCGATCCGGGGGCTGGCGTATTCGGCGCAGGCCTTGGGGCGCGGATGGGCGCCCGCTTCGACCAGCAGCACATCCCGCCCCCTGGCCGCGAGCGCGGCGGCCACGGCTGACCCGGCAGGCCCGGCGCCCACCACCAGGACCTCGCAGTCGAGCGAGCCCGAGCTCATCGGTAGACCGTGGTGACCCGTGGCCAGAAGCGGGAGCTGCGCGTCACGACCGACATTCCCGCCCTCGCGGCCAGCGTGTCCAGCTCGGCGACGGTGTAGGCCCGTCGCGCCGAGAGGACGCCGTCGTGCCGCGTGTACCGGCCGCGGCTCAGGGCCAGGACGGCGGCCGAGATCATGGCGAACGCGAGCAGGCCACGCCGCAGGTCGTTGATCACGACGCCCAGCCGGGCAACGCGCCGCATCTCGGCCAGGGCGACGGTCGCGTCGTCGGGGTCGAGGTGATGGATCAGCATCGATGCGTGGGTGACATCGACTTCGCCGTCAGCCAGCGGCAGGTGGCGGGCATCGGCCTCCATCAGGGACACATTGCTGATACCCGCCAGGTTACGGCGCGCAATATCCAGGACTTCGGGCCGCAGGTCAGCGGCGATGACCTCGACGTGCCGGCGCCGCCGCAGCCGGCGCACGAAATCGCCCGACCCGGTACCGACGTCCAGGACGGTCGCCGCGGACTGGTCGCCGAGCAGGCGATCGACGGCTCGGACGCTGTCACCCATGCCACCCGGCAGCCGGTTGAGCATCGTCATCTCGCGCAGGTTGATCGCCAGCTCGCGAACGTCCAGGTGCTCGCCGTCGAGCATCTCGAGGGCCACCGATCGGGTCCGCAGCAGGTCCATCGCCTGCCCAGTATGTCCACGCGCTTCCGGCGTGTCAGCATGGCGCCATGCGACTGGACCCCACGATCACCGCGGTGGAGGCGCACGCCGGGGGCGAGCCGGGACGCGTGATCATCGGCGGTGTCCACGATGTGCCGGGCGCCACCATGCTCGCGAAGCGCAACCACCTGGCGGAGCATGGGGATCGCCTTCGAAGGCTGATGCTGCGCGAGCCGCGCGGGTACCCGGCGCTGTGCGCGAACGTGATCCTGCCACCAACCGACCCGAAGGCCGATGCCGGCTTCGTGATCATGGAGCAGGCCGAGTACCCGGCGATGAGCGGGTCGAACACGATCTGCACCGCCACCGTGCTGATCGCCGAGCGATTGGTGCCGGTCACCGAGCCGATCACCCAGCTCACCCTCGAGGCGCCGGCCGGGCTGATCCGCGTGCGGGCGGCGGTGCGCGACGGCAAGGCCACTTCCATCACCTTCGAGAACGTGCCGGCCTTTGCGATGGAGATCAACGCGCCGGTCGAGGTGCCGCAGATCGGGCGGGTCAAGGTCGACGTGGCCTGGGGCGGCATGTTCTTCGCCATCGTCGAAGCGGAGGCGCTCGGGCTGCGACTGACCCCGGACGAGGGGCGCGACATCGTGCGGCTGGGCGAGATGGTGAAGGCCGCGGCGCGCGAGCAGATCCCGGTGGCGCATCCCGAGCACCCCCAGATCCGGGGCATCAGCATCGTCGAGCTGACCGCGCCGCCCACGCTGAAGGGGGCGCATGGCAAGAACACGGTGGTGGTCAGCTCCGGCACCCTCGACTGGTCACGCCCCGAGTCGTTCACCGGCGTCCTGGACCGATCCCCGTGCGGCACCGGCACCTGCGCGCGGATGGCCGTGCTCCACGCCCGGGGCAAGCTGGGGATCGGCGAGGACTACGTCCACGAGGGGATCCTGGGCACCGCCTGGACCGGACGGCTGCTGCGCGAGACGACGATTGGGCCCTACCGGGCGGTGGTGCCGCAGCTCACCGGCAGCGCCTGGATCACCGGGCGCACCGAGTACGTGGTCGATCCCCACGACCCGTTTCCCGAGGGCTTCACGGTCGGGGACATCTGGGGACTCACCTAGACCCTCGCCTTCCAGGGGCTGTGGCGTACTGGTGGTCACCGCATGGCTACAACGGCCAGGCTGACACCAGTACGAGTCCCTGTTTGGCCGAATGGTCATCCGGCGGCTACCGATGGCAAGAATCGGCCCGAAGTTGGCCGTTGTAGCCACCCAGTGGCCGTGACGGGGTGGAGCAAGGCCGTCGGCCTCGGCGCCCGCATGCTCAGGTGAGTTGTCGAGGGCCATCGCTAGACTCAATGTGAATGACGACCGACGCGGTCACCGGCGCAACCAGCTACACGGGGCGCTTCATCGCGCAGCGGCTGGTGGCAGCGGGCCGCTCCGTGCTCGATCTGACCCGAAGCCCGCAGATCCCGCACCCGCTGGGCGAGGCCGCATCGAGCATCGTCCTGGACTTCGACCATCCCGATCGGCTGGCGCAGGCCCTCGACGGTGTCGACACCCTCTACAACACCTTCTGGATCCGATTTGAGCGAGGGCCGATCACGTACGCCTGGGCGATCGAGCGCAGCCGGATCCTGTTCGCGGCGGCGCAGCGGGCCGGGGTTCGGCGCATCGTGCACATCAGCGTCATCAACGCCGCCCACGAGGCGCCCACCGCCTATTTCCGCGCCAAGGCGACGGTCGAGGACGCCCTCATCGGCTTCGGCCTGTCGCATGCCATCGTACGACCGACGGTCACCTTCGGCCCGGGCGACATCCTGCTCAACAACCTGGCCTGGACGCTGCGGCGGCTGCCGGTCTTCGGCATCCCCGGCGATGGCCGCTACCCGATACAGCCGGTGCACGTCCACGACATTGCGGATCTCGCCGTACGCCTGGGACCTCTCGATGACCGGATGACGGTCAATGCAGGTGGTCCCGACATCTTCTCGTTCCGCGAGTTCGTCGCTCTGGTGCGCCAGGCGGTTGGGAGCCGCGCGGCGGTCGTCCCCGTACCGGTCGGCGCCGCCTTGGTGGCCGCCCGGCTCATCGGCCTGGTCGTGCGCGACGTGGTGCTGACCCGCGACGAGGTGACCGAGCTGCAATCTCGCCTCATGTTCTCGGCCGCCCCGCCCACCGGGACGATTCGCCTGGCCGACTGGCTGGCCGCCAACGCTGATACCCTCGGACGCCGATGGGCCTCCGAGCTCGACCGCCATTTCCGTCATCAGCTGGAGGTAAACGGATGACCGATCTCGTCCTCTCCGCAGATGCCCGCCTCACCGCCGGCATCCTTCTCCTCGCAGTGGTCGCCGTCGAATCGGGCGGCTTCTACATGCTGGGCATCGTGCGGCGCCAGATGCCGGCCACCGGCTTCCAGATCTCGTTCGCAAGGGCCGGCCACGCGCATGCCGGCGTGCTGGTCGTGTTCGGCCTGGTCTGCCAGCTGTTCGCCGATACCACCGGCCTCAGTCAGCCGTTTTCGTCGATCGCACGATCCGGCGTGCCGCTGGCGGCGATCCTGATGCCGGCCGGCTTCTTCTTCTCGTCAATGGGTGCCGGGCGAACCGAGCCAAACCGGTTCATCTGGCTGGTGTACGCGGGCGCCCTGTCCCTGACCATCGGCGTGGTGACCCTCGGGATCGGCGTGCTGACCGGTCCGTAGGGGTCAGGCGACCACGGGACCGGAACCTGTAACGCCGCGCGTACCTATCATGAAGGGGCTGCCAGCGGTCGCCCTTCGCCACTATCGCCCGAGCCAGGAGTAGACCGATGCGAAACCTCCCCCGCCGCGTGGCCATTGGCAGTCTCGTCGCGATCAGTGCCCTCCTGCTTGCCGCGTGCCGGTCCGGGGGCAGCGGCAGCTCCGCGCCGAGCTCCGCCACAGGTGCCCTCGCGGTGAGCGTGGCTCACACCGATGCCGGGGACGCCCTGAGCGGCGCGGGTGGGATGACGCTCTACGTCTTTGCCAATGACACGGATGGGACGAGCACCTGCACCGGTGACTGCGCGACCAAGTGGCCTCCGCTGCTCGGAGACGGTGCCCAGGTGACCGCCGGCGACGGCGTGGCCGGCTCGTTCGGCACCACCACGCGCGGCGACGGCAGCCAGCAGGTGACGCATGACGGGCAGCCGCTCTACTACTACAGCGGCGACAGCGCCGCCGGCGACTCCAACGGCGATGGCTTCGGAGGAGTCTGGTCCATCGCCCCGCCCGGGGACGGTGCAGCTGAAAGCCAGCCAGCTGAAAGCCAGGGCGACGCCCCGTCGGCGACCCCGTACGTCATCCCATACTGAGCGGGCGGTCTTCCGCGGCGCCTTCATCGGCTTCGAGGACCGTGTGCCGCCGGGGAGTAGACTCGGGAGACCGTGAAGCGCAGGGGCTCCCAGGAGCGCGACGAAGCCGATGCCCGGGCCCAGGCCGAGAGTCGGCGCGAGAGGTTGCTCGCCGAGCTGAAGGCCCGGGAGGAAGCCGGGCGGCAACCCCCACCGGCGCCTCCGCCGTCGGCGCCTCCGCCGTCCAAGACGATTCCGCCCCAGGCCGAGCGGAGCGAGGCCGATGAGGGGGTCACCGAATCCGATGGTGACGTCCCACCGGAGGAAGGCGCCGCTTAGCGCGAGGTGGCCTAGTGGGCCGCGTCGGGCTTGCCGTCGTCCCCGCGGGCTACCTCCGACACGGCCTCGCCGTGCGCCCTGCCGGTGATGCTGTGATCCCTGGCCACCTGCGACACGAACCACCCGTGGTTGTGAGGTCGTTCGCCGGCGTTCTTGGGCTCGCCAGCCTGATCGGGCTTGGCCTGATCGTCGTTGGTCGGAAGGTTCGCGTGCCCATTGGCATGCGACTTGCCCTTTTCGCTCGGGCCGTTCGCCAGGATCGCGGCCGTCGGAATGGCCAGGGCGATCGCGGCGATGAGGCCGAGTCGAAGGATCTTATGTTTCATGAGGTTGGCCCTCCTCGTGGTCGCGCGGCTGGCTGGGGCGGAAGGATTCGAACCTTCGATCTCCTGATCCAGAGTCAAGTGCCGCCCGGAGGCCCGCAGCGGCCGTCCTCAGCCAAGATTCGTGCTCAGACTCGGCCCACGCCTCGTCCTCGCATGTTCGGTTTTCCGAGGAGTCAGGTGCCCACCCCGGAAGGGAGTCAGGTGCCCACGCGCGAAACCGAAGGAATCAGGTGCCCTCGCGTGAGCGGCTCCTCCTATCGGGGATTCTAGCGGGTCGCCTCTCACGGGCCAACTGACCAAGGCGGAAAGGCGTCCGATCGCGGGTCAGGCGATGACCAAGAGCCGAAGGGTACGAGTGCTCGCTGTGCCCTCAGCCGCGAACTATGTCCTTCGTCCTGTCGGTGCTACTGCCCTGCTTCGCCGTGCCGGAGGCGGGTTTGACGCCCAGCCGACTCCGCCTCGGCGACCGCAACGCGACCTGACGCTCGTCCGGCAGGCGCTTAGACCGGACTCTTGCGCACTTCCGTCGGGAGCGAGGCGATTCCAACCCGGCAGCCGCCCTGCTATGCTCGCGGCAACTACATATCGAGCCCGTCTGGGTCGCGAAGCCGGTGAGAGTCCGGCACAGTCGCGCTACGGTAACCGCCGCATTTCGATGCGTCGGAAGTCCGGTCGCCGGCCCTGACGGAGGTGTTTCCAAACCTTCGCGAGAAAGGGCAGGCACACGATGAGCACTCCTCTCAGCCCCTCCTTCGACTCCGAAGCGAGGGGTTCTTGTTCTCCGGCACATGATTCTCACGAGTCGCGTCCGCGGGCTCCGTTCGCCGTCGCCGTGGCGCTGATGTCCGCGCTCGTTGCGCTGACAAGTTGCGCTGCCGCGCCGCCGTCGAGAGAGCCCACCATCCAGCCGAGCGTCCCGAGCCTGCCGGCGTCGCCGGCTTCGGGAGCCGGGTCGTTTCCAATCACGGTCACCGACGATGAGGGCACGTCGGTGGCGATACCCGAGAGGCCCGAGCGGATCGTGTCGCTCACGCCAGGCACGACCGAGATCCTGTTCGCCATCGGTGCCGGCGATCGGGTGGTGGCGACCACCGACGCCGACGACTATCCGCCAGCCGCGGTTCCGCTTCCCGATGTCGCCTCGTTCGGCAGCGTCGACCTCGAGCGCATCGTCCACCTCCAGGCCTATCTGGTGCTGGCGGGAGGCCTCGAGTACACCCCGTCCGATGCGATCCGCAGCCTTCGCTCGCTCGACGTCCCAGTCGTGGTGATCTACGCCGCCTCCGTCGACGGCGTGCTGGCCGACATCCAGCTCATCGGCGAGGCCGTCGGCAACGGGCGCGAAGCACGGGCGCTCGTCGACGAGATGCAGACCGAGATCGAGGCCCTCAGTGCGGCGGTCCAAGAGCTGCCACGGCCACGCGTCTTCTACGAGATCGATGCCAGCGTCCTCGTGTACGGTCCGGCCGACGACTCCTTCCTGGCGGAGATGATCCGCCTGGCCGGCGGCGAGCCGATCACTACCGGCTCCTCGTTGAGCTTCGAGATCCCACTCGAGCGACTGTTGGCCGCCGACCCCGAGGTCATCGTCTTGGGCGACGCCGCCTTCGGCGTGACGCCGGAACAGGTCGCCAAGCGGCCGGCGTGGGAGCAGATGACGGCGGTGCAGAAGGGGGCCGTCCGGGTCGTCGACGACAAGCTCGTCACCCGCCCCGGACCGCGGCTGGCGCAGGGCCTGCGCTCGCTGGTCCTAGCGATTCATCCCGACGCCCGCTTGCCTTAGGGGTGAGGGACAGCACCGATGCCCCTGACCATGCTGCTCGGCGGTGCGCGGAGCGGCAAGTCGCGCTGGGCCGTGCGGCTGGCGGTCCAAACCAGCCAGCCGGTGACCTTCGTGGCCACCGCCGAAGCGCGCGACACGGAGATGGCCGAGCGCATCCGCCGCCACCGCCAGCAGCGCCCGGCCGGGTGGACGACTGTGGAGCAGCCACGCCTGCTCGGCGATGCGCTGCGAGGCATCGACCATGACCGAACCGTCATCGTCGACTGCCTCACCCTGTGGGTCTCCAACCTCCTCGAGCAGGGCCTGACCGACCGACAGGTGCGCGCCCGAGCGCGCGAGGCTGCGAGGCTGGCGGCCCATCACGCGGGCGAGGTAATCGGCGTCAGCAACGAGGTTGGTTCCGGCGTCGTCCCCATGACCGAGCTCGGCAGGCGGTACCAGGATCTGCTGGGCGAGGTCAACGCCATCTGGGCGGAGCACGCGGCTCGCGCGGCCCTGGTGGTCGCCGGCCGGCTGCTCTGGCTCCCCGACGCGCCGTCTGAGCACTCGAAGTGA
>Ga0184639_10000666_pt1 | contig 13720 bp, 15 predicted proteins | sample PLM31_170_b2_FD_133155 | JGI IMG/M metagenome (GOLD analysis project Ga0184639, IMG submission 133155) | Groundwater sediment microbial communities from an aquifer in East River, Colorado, USA - PLM3-1_170_b2 | ecosystem: Environmental > Terrestrial > Soil > Riparian zone | place: USA: East... | reverse complement strand
TTGTTTGATCCCATTCGCAAGCGTGCCACCGCCCTTCACTTACGACTTGCCCCAAACTTGTCCCGACCTATCGAACGGGGAGAGAGATCACCGGGAGGAATGGAGCTTTCTGGACATCGCTAACCCGTTGAAATTCTGGCAATGCCACCGGATAATGCCCGATGGTGCAGGGAGGTCCGAGAGACTTAGGAACCCAGGAATTCCAGTGTTCGTATGCTGAGAGGTGCGCAGCGGTGAAGCTCACTTGGCGGGTCGAAATACGAAAGCTGAGCCGCAAGCCCGGGGCGTAAGAAGTAGACCCCATTCCTAGAGGACTTGTGCGATAGACACCCGCACCTGAAGACATCGGTCTGAAGACGTGAGGATCAAACGGCCTAATAGAGAGCATTTCATAACGGAGTTCACCGCTGATACCTTTGCATTTCTGGCAAATCTCCTCCAGTTCAACCTGGATTCACGCCGGTTTGTTGTCGACGCCATGACAGGCGGACTTTACGGACCCCTGGAGCGGAGGGAGGGACAATTCGAAGGGATCGAACCTTTGGCGAGGCAGCGCCTACTTAGCCTCATAACCTTGGCGATCCTCTCCACGGTTTACATGGCGTTAGAGGACTTAGGCAAGATCCTTCGTCTACACAAAGAGCCGTTGAGGGAATTCCCAAACAGGTTTGTGAGGCTTACGCAGGAAAGCTCCTTGTCCGCTTTCCAGGAGCTTTCGACAGTACCCGAAAGGAGCCTGCTGAACGTCTTTCCACTTTGGAAACCCGAATGGTACGGGATCGGCGGCCAGGAGGCTACGGCATTGAATGACTACAATATTCGCGTTGCCAGAATAACCAAGCAGTTCCTGGCATTCTTGGCCGACTTCCACAGACGCCACAATCTTGCCTACAACAGGTATAAGCACGGCATGGCGATTTTTACGAGCCTCCAAGGCCAACGTCCTGCTGAGGGTATTGACGGGCTCGCCGCGATCGCCAGGGACGTCAACCAAACCGTCCGGAATGTCGGCTTCATCTTAGTTGGCCGGAAGGTGATAGAAAGACTGAAAGGCTTGCTGAACTCGGTCGTTGGCTTCGCCAAGGTGCTTGTGGAGCGTCGCTTGCAGATGGCTGAATTCGGCGGCACTCCACTCCCGCTTCTTTGCTCGAGCACCGAGACAGACGGTCGCGCAGCATACGTACCGAGAACGGTATTCGGCGGCGACGAGGAGCCCCCCGAAGTGCTCATTTCCATTTTCCGGACAACACTTGACCGGTTGGATTGGGTCAAGATCACTGTAAACCTGGATGCAGAGGTAAAGGAGGCGACGCTCAACGAAGCCGTTGAGTTCTACGCTCGCGGTTGGCCAGGACGAGGTGGCAGTGAGTGAGCGATAGAGCACCGAATAAGGCAATGAACGAACCGCAAGACGAGGGCGGTTGTATCTACCCCGGCCCGCATGGCGTCATGTCAGCAGAGCATTACTTGCCTGCGGCACTCGGCAAGTTCGAGCACTATCAGCCCCTCTACGATCGGGTCTGTCGCCCCTGCAACACGCACATAGGGAATGAGGTGGAAACTCAGTTCCTCCGGGCCGGACCCATTGGCTTCTTTCGCTACATGCTGGGCATCGAGGGGCGGGATGGACTGCCACCGTCCCCGTTTTATCGGGGTGCTGGTGGTGCTCCTCCCCTCGTGATGTTGGGGCGGGCGCCTGGGTTTCTGTATGACCTGCTCTGGGAGGTGGAGCAAGGCACTGAGAACGTATTCCCCCTTCGGCAAATTGTGTTTGAGCATCCCCTAGCGGGTGCGCACCCAGTCCCCGTGCTAGATTCAATGAGGGGTCGGCCCGCGACTCTGATCGAGCACGCGCGCAAGCGGGGCCTCGAAAGCGCCCGACCGATTCACGCCTTCGCTAGCGCCGAGGAGATCCCGTGGGTGAGTGAGTTGTTCCGTGCCGTCGGGGGGGAGGCGAGGGGTGGATGGTCGACGACGACTTTTCAACCGCAACGTATTCCCCTCGTGGTGACTGTTACCGTTACTAATGCGTACCTGCGAGCTGTAGCAAAGATCACGTTTCATTACCTGCTCAAGATGTTCCCCGACGAATTGACGGGCCACGAGCGAGAGTTTGATCTGATTAAAGCATTCATCTGGAGTGGAGAGGGTAACGTTAACCGCTTTGTCGGACAGCGTGACGATCAGTTTCTCGTAAACTTCCGTCGGGGCTACCGGCCAACCCACTGGATGCACATCCTGGCGGTGGAGCGAACGTACACAGGCATTGTAACCTATGCACAGTTCTTCCTCGGACCACGATCGATGCCACCGCCATATGAAGTTCAAGTGGGCATCGACCCGGCCAGGATTGCTCGTGCTCGCGAATGGCGAGCGCACCAGTTCGTAATCATTGATTCCACCGCGCCACAGGGGCCTGTTGGGGTGATGGAAGATTTGCAGCCCGTCAACCGGATATGGGTCCCCATATGAGAAACCGAGAGGAGGGCTATCAGCCGGGTTTCCGGCCGCGCGCAAGTACTCTAATTGCGTCCGAGTTGCGCTTGGATCACTTTGACTTGGACGTGCTCCTGCAGCGAGAAAGTCTCGTGCACGTTCACGGCGACGGTATCACGCGCGACGATCTGCTTGATCGTTGGCTCAGGCGCGAGCTGGGGTGCCGAGGCGGTCGGTGTGGGCGTGGACGAGGGTGTACGCCAGATGATCGACCACCAGGTCCCGATCGCACCCCCCGCCGAGATCACGGTCTGTATGAAGTCCCGCCGTGACCAGCCCGTCCGGCCACGGCTGCCCTGCGCTTGGCTCTTTCTCTTTCTTGACCGACTCATCGACCCCTCCTGCGTTGGTGCCGCCTCGCCTCGTCAGTTTTTTCTAATATAGCATCTGAAGGCGGTCCGACATCATTCTAAGATGGTTCCTGGTAATGGGCTAGTTTGTCCACTGTTCCTTCAGTCGCTCGAGAACTGGAAAGGGCCTTCGAGTACTCCCGCCGTGACCCGTCTGCGTCGCTCACCAAGTCACGGGTAGTCCTCGCTTACAACCATGACTTGCCCCGAACTTGTCCCGATCTATCGAATCGCAGAGGGGACTATTGGGAGGAATGAGGTTCGGCCCCGGCCGCTAACCCGTTGAAATCCTGGCCATGCCGTCCGATAATGCCCTGTAGTGCGGGGGGGATAGAAAGACTTAGGATCCAGTGGGCGTACCACCCTTGGGGGTTCAACTCCCCCCTCTCGCACCACGCCCTCATGAAGGATCGCTCTCGCTGAGAATTCGTCAAATTTGGCCGGCTCTTCTGTCGTGGGAGCTTGACAGCGGGGCTGGACTCACGCAGGATGGAGACCTATGAAGGTCGACGTCGAGGAACTTCCGGCCTGTCGGAGGCGGCTTTCGGTGGAGGCTCCACTTGAGGTGGTCCAGGCCGCGTGGGAAGACGCCTACGGGCGGGTCCAGCGGGAGGCACGGATGCCGGGGTTTCGCAAAGGGCGGATCCCTCGAGGACTGGTCAGGCGCCACTTCGGTGATGATGTCCGGCGTGAGGTGATCCAGCAATTGGTCCCGACGCTGTATCGCCAAGCTCTGGACGAAGTCAAGCTCGCCCCGGTGGAGGAGCCGGAGTTTCAGGATCTCCATCTGGAAGAGGACCAGCCGCTCCGCTTCACGGCGGTGGTGGAGGTCAAGCCGACCATTGTCCTGGGCGACTATGCGGGCATTCGCGTGCGGCACTCGACCGAGCCGGTGACGGATGGTCAAGTCCAGGAGGCCCTTGAGGAGCTGAGAGAGCGCCAGGCCACCTGGGAAGCGGTCAGCCGTCCAGCGCAAGGGGGGGACTTGGTGATCGCCGACCATGAGATGACCGTGAATGGAAATGCCGTCCCGAGCGGAAAGCGTCAAGGCCAGGCGTTCATTATCGGGTCGGGCCATCTCCTTCCTGAATTGGAAGACGCCGCGGTCGGAATGGCCCCGGGGGATGAGCGGGAAGTCGAGGCCCGGCTTGCGGAGGATTCGGCCGACGAGAAGTTTCGGGGGCAGATGGCGCGCATTCGTCTCCGTGTGGCGGAGGTGAAGGAAAAACGGTTGCCCGCGATGGATGACGGCTTCGCCAAGACTCTGGGGCGCGAGACCCTGGAGGAGCTGGGCACGGCGGTCCGAGCGGAGCTTGAAGCCGAGCGGGTTCGCCAAGATCGGCGGAGCTTGGAGGGGAAGGTGGTGGATGCCATCTTGGAGCGGTGTGACTTTCAGGTTCCGGAGGCCCTGATCCTGCGCCAGATTTCGCACCAGATCGGGCACGCCCGGGATCAACTCCGCCGCCAAGGGGTCGACCCTGACCGGGTCCCCTGGGATTATGAGAAACTGACTCAGGAGATCAGGCCGGGCGCAACCCGGGCCGTCCGCCGAGCGCTCCTCCTCGAGGCTGTCGCAGAGCGCGAAGGACATCTGGTGACCGAAGAGGAGGTCGATGCCGAGGTGGAGCGCCTTGCGACCCAGGCCGCCCGCCCCGTGCCGGCGCTTCGAAGCCTCCTCGAGAAGGGCGGGGATCTGGACCGGATCCGCCAGGGCCTGCTGGACGGAAAGACGCTAGACTTCTTAGTGAACCATGCCAAGGTCGAACAGGAATAGAGAGGGGGGCGCCATGGCTCTTGTGCCGATCGTCGTTGAGCAGACCCCACGAGGGGAGCGGGCCTTCGATATCTTCTCCCGCCTTCTCAAAGAGCGGATCATCTTCCTTCCGACATTTATCGAGGACGATTTGGCGAATCTGGTGATCGCCCAGATGCTCTTCCTCGAGGCGGAAGATCCGGATAAAGATCTCCATCTCTATATCAACTCTCCAGGCGGGTCCGTGACCGCGGGGCTCGCCATCTACGACACCATGCAGTACGTCAAACCCGCCATCTCGACCATCTGCATGGGCCAGGCGGCGTCGATGGGGGCCTTGCTGCTCGCCGCCGGAGCCAAGGGGAAGCGCTTCGCGCTGCCCCACGCCCGGATCATGATCCACCAGCCCCTCGGGGGCGTCCAGGGCCAGGCCACGGACATTGACATCCAGGCCCGGGAGATCCTCCGGATGCGAACCGAGCTGAACCAGATCCTCGTGCACCACACGGGACGGACCATGGAGCAGGTGGAGCGGGATACGGACCGAGATTTCTTTATGACGGCGGAGCAGGCGCGGGATTACAATATTGTGGACGAGGTGATCTCGTCGAAGCCCACCCCCCGAGCGGTTCCCGATGTGGCGGTCCTGGCCGGGGGTGAGGTCAAGAGGTAAGGGGAGCATGGCCCGAACGCGAGAGACTAACGGAAATCTCAAGTGCTCGTTCTGCGGAAAGAGCCAGAACGATGTTCGCAAACTCATCGCCGGGCCGACCGTCTACATCTGCGACGAGTGTATCGAGCTCTGCAACGATATCATCGCTGAGGAGTGGGAGGAGGAGAAGAGTCGCGAGATCCGCTCCCTGCCCAAGCCGGCCGAGATCCGCGAGGTCCTGGACCATTATGTGGTGGGCCAGGAGCGGGCCAAGAAGGTCCTGGCGGTGGCCGTCTACAACCATTACAAGCGAATCGAGGTCGGGACCGATCGCGCGGGGGACGTTGAGCTTCAGAAATCCAATATCCTCCTGCTCGGCCCCACCGGCTCTGGCAAGACCCTCCTGGCCCAGACCCTGGCCAAGATCCTCCATGTCCCCTCCACCTTGGTGGACGCCACGACGCTGACCGAAGCCGGGTATGTGGGGGAGGATGTGGAGAACATCATCCTCCGCCTTCTTCAGGCGGCCGACTATGACGTGGAGCGGACGGAGAAGGGGATCGTCTACATTGATGAGATTGACAAGATCTCCCGGAAATCGGAGAACCCCTCGATCACGAGGGACGTCTCGGGGGAAGGAGTTCAGCAGGCCCTCCTCAAGATTTTGGAGGGGACGATCGCGAACGTCCCGCCCCAGGGGGGCCGCAAACATCCCCACCAGGAGTTCATCCAGGTGGACACCACGAACATCCTCTTCATCTGCGGCGGGGCGTTCGTGGGCCTCGACAAAATCATTGAAAACCGGATCGGAAAGAGCGGCATGGGGTTTGGGGCCGAGATCCGCACGCGACAGGAGCAGCGGGTGGGGGACCTCCTCTCACTGGTCCAGCCCGAGGACCTCCTGAGGTACGGCCTGATCCCTGAGTTTGTGGGCCGCCTGCCCGTCGTGGCCACCCTCCATGACCTGGACGAGCCAGCCCTCATCCGGATCCTTCGGGAGCCCAAGAACGCCATCAGCAAGCAGTACCAGAAATACTTCGAGCTGGAGAAGGTGCGCTTGAAGTTCACCGATGAGGCGCTCGTTGCGATCGCCAAGGCAGCCCTCAAGCGCGGAACCGGGGCCCGGGGCCTCAGGGCGATCCTGGAAGAGGTCATGCTCGACGTTATGTATGATCTGCCCTCCCTCGCCGGACTCAAAGAGTGCATCGTCACCAAAGAGGTCATTGGCAACCGCGAGCGGCCTATCCTGATTCACGAAAAACAGGCCGAGTCGGCCTGAGCCATGCCTCCAGTCGGGGCGCATCCGAGTTTCCTCCACCCATTCTAAGCCTCCAGTGCGGCCGCTGTGGCCGGCACCCTCTACGTCGTCGCGACTCCCATCGGCAACCTGGAGGACCTGACCCTCCGGGCGCTTCGCATCCTTCGAGACGCTCACCTTATTGCGGCCGAGGACACGCGGCGCACCCGAATCCTTCTGGCTCATCACGGCATCACCACACCCACGACGAGCTACTATGAGCAGAATAAATGGCGGAAGGGGCCCGAGCTTCTCCGGCTCCTCCTGGAGGGGAAGAGCGTTGCCCTCGTCACTGACGCCGGGACCCCGGGCATTTCTGACCCAGGCAGTCACTTGGTCCAGCTTGCCCACGCCGCAGGGATTCCCGTCGTCCCCATCCCGGGGGCGACGGCCGTCGCGGCCGCTCTGTCGGTGGCCGGGTTCCCGGCCGACCGCTTCATCTTTGAGGGATTTCTCCCGACCCGACCGGGCCGCCGGCTCGCCCGCCTCAGAGAGCTCCAGGCTGCCGACCGCACGGTGGTCGTCTATGAAGGGCCTCACCGGCTGCTCAAGACGCTGGCGGCGATCGGGGAGGTCTTCGGCGAGGTCGAGATGGTGTGCTGTCGGGAGCTCACCAAGCAGTTTGAGGAGGTCCGCCGCGGAACGCCCAGCACCCTGATCTCGCACTACGGGACCCACGGGGTCAGGGGAGAATTCACGCTGGTGCTCCGGGGGGTGGATCGCGCGGTTCAGGCGAAGCCGGACCGCTCGCTCTCATGATGTCGCAGAGACGGCTGATAGTCGGCGCCTCCGCTTCTCTGCTACACTAAAGTCTCAATGGCCGAGAAGATCAAGCTCCACCTTTTGGGCGCCAACCCCGACGAGATTAAGGAAATCCACCTGGTCGGACGGTATGCGCTCGGAGTGAACTGGGCGGACGGCCACGGCTCCATCTATCCGTTTGTTTTCTTGAGGAGGCATTGCCCGTGCGATCAGTGCGCGGGATCGCTTCCCGATCCGCTCCCCGAAGGGGAGAGTTGGCCGACGGAGATCAAGCGGATCGAAGCAGGAGTTCGGATCGGCTGGCAGAGCGGACACGAGACCCGGTATCCCGGCGTCCGACTTCGGGAGATCTGTCAGTGCGCGCTCTGCGTGGAAGAGCGCAGCAAATCTTGAGGCGTCCGGAGAAGGAGGGGGTCATGCTCGAGGAGAAGAATCGGGAACGCAAACGGCTGAATGCCAAGATCTACCAGAGCCCGATGAAGGTGTACACCGGGTTTCGGGAGCTGGGCCGCGAGGTCTTCGCTGATGGGGCGTTACCGAGAAAGCAGAAGTTCCTCACCGCGCTGGCCGTCGCCGTTTCTCAGAATTGCTTCGACTGAATCGAGCACCGGGTCGAGGAGGTCCTCGACGCGGGCGCGAACCTTGGCGAGATTGCCGAGACCCTGGACATCGCTCTGTTGATGACCGGTACGATCGCCGCCAAGTCTGTTCGTCATGCCTTTGCCGTGATGGAAGAGATCCAGAAGCCCCACTAACAGGATGAAAGGGGAGATGGCCATGACAGCGATACCCGAGAACTACCACGATCTGTTCCAGAAGAAGGCTTTTGCCCACCTGGCCACCGTCATGCCCGACGGCAGCCCGCAGGTCACGCCGGTCTGGTGCGACTTCGATGGGACGCATATCCGCATCAACTCGGCCGCCGGGCGGGTGAAAGACCGCAACATGCGACGAAACAACAAGGTGGCCCTGGCGATTATGGATCCGGACAACGCCTACCGCTACCTCGGGGTGCTCGGCCAGGTGGCGGGCGTGACAGAAGGGCCCGAGGCGGAAACCCATATTGATGCCCTGTCGAGAAAATACATTGACCGCGACCCGTACCCCTGGCGCCGGCCCGGCGAGCGTCGGGTGATGTATCGGATCCGCCCGGATCGGGTCTCGGGGATGGGCTAGAAAACACGCCGCAAAAAACTGGACACGCTACAGGGATCGGTTTAGGATGAGGCAAATCGGCCAGGGGTGACACAGCCCCTCTCGCGTCCTCGATCGGCAATCCCGCCGGTCGCGACGGGCCGAGCCTCGGGCCGGCCGCGGCGGGTCGGTTGTGAGGTGGGCGGGAACATGGGCCCGCGTGATGGGTGCGCCGAGAAAGGAGGTGGTCCAGCCATGAGTGACTTACCGGTGATCTGTGAGGTGGTGACCTCCTAGGTCAGCGCACCCAAGATCAATACGGGTGGCTGCCTGGGGGGACCCAGGCACCACCGGCCCCGACGGTCCTGCACATCACCTGTGGGGCGGCCTCCTTCCTGAGCCGCAGATGCCGTCGGGGCTCTTTTTTGCCGCCAGCATTTTTGAGGCGCGCTCTATCATGCTTGTTCGCCCAACATCTGCGCGTTTCTGTCCGACCTTGGTCTTGCCATCCACTCGTGCCGTGGTGAGAAGCGAGCAGATCGAGGCCCGAGGGAGGAGCCGACCGGAGCGTACGCGGTTGTACGTGAGGATCGGCGATGACCAAGAACGAAGAGATGCGATGCTTGTCGCGACGGCACGATCATGACGGATCCTGCGTCCTCCGCCACGTCCCACGCCGCGTTGGGCGATCGCTGGAGCGCCTTCATAGCCCGTCATCACGGGCTCAACCGGCTCGCGCGATGGGGAATGTCCGTTCTCTCCTTGGTCGGGGGCGTGGTCACGCTCGTCCTCTTCCGTCGGGGCCCGGAGTATTTCCCGTGGCTCCTAGGCTCGCTCCTCCTTTGCTGGCTCGCCGCGGTGGCCTTCGTCCAGCTTCGGCCACGCCTCGAAGGGCGCCCGTGGCTCCGCTTGGCCATCGACTGGTCTGTTCAGGGGCTTTATCAGGATGTGCTGATCGTCCTTCTCCCGTTCTACTACGCGAGCACCACATTTCTCTCCGGGAACGGGATCTTCTTTCTGCTCCTCGTCGCTGCCGCGATCCTCACTACATTCGACCCGTGGTATCAGGCCATCATCCTCCGGTGGCCTCTGGCCGGGCATCTTCTTTTCGCCTTCTCGTTCTTCGCCTCGCTCAATGTGGCACTCCCGCTTGTCGGGCTCCGGAGCGGGTGGGGCTCGCCTCTCGCCGGCGGACTTGCGTTCATGACGCTGACCCCGGCCATTTATCGGATCCTCCCGGCGGGGCGAGGCCTCCGAGGAATGTTGCCGCCAATCCTGGCGGTGGCGGGAGGGCTCTTCGCGTTTTGGGGCATCTCCGAAATCCGAGCCTGGATCCCCCCGACCCCGCTCCATCTCGCCCGTGGGACGCTCGCGCGGAACGTGAGCGCCCTTGAACCGGTCGAGCCGAGGTCGGCGATCTCGGTTGAGGAGCTCCGTGCTTGGAACGGGGTGGTCTGCTTCACAGCGATCTACGCGCCTCCGGGACTCCAGGAGCCGATCTCCCACATCTGGCGGAAGGACGGGGTCGTGGTGGCGACGGCCAGGCTCTCACCAATTCATGGCGGCAGGGCTCAGGGGTACCGCACGTACTCTCGGAGACCCGATCTGGGGCCAAATCCGGTGGGGCAGTGGTCGGTGGAAATCCTGACGGCCCACGGCCAGCTTATCGGCCGCACGCGCTTTGCGGTCACGGGGTGAAATGGTCCTCTTCGATACCCATGCGCATCTCCACTTCGAAGAGTTCGATCCTGACCGCCCTCTGGTCCTGGAACGCGCTCGCGGGGCCGGGGTCCGACGATTTCTCACGATCGGTATTGACGTGGAAACCTCCCGGTCTGCCGTGGCCCTGGCGGAGGCGGAGGCGGATTGTTTCGCCGCCGTGGGGCTCCATCCCCACGAGGCGTCAAAAGGAACCGACGCGACGTGGATCGCTTTCCGGCGGCTCGCCGCCTCGCCAAAGGTCGTCGCCCTCGGCGAGATGGGGCTCGATTTTTTCCGGAATCTCTCTCCGCGCGACGAGCAGGCCCGTGCCTTCCGCCGCCAGATCCGCCTTGCCCGAGAGCTTGGAAAGCCGATCCTGATTCATTGCCGGGAGGCCCACGCCGAAGTCCTGGTGATCCTCCAGGAGGAGGGAGCTCGGGAAGTTGGCGGGATCATGCACTGCTTTTCAGGCGACGCGGAATTTGCGAAGGCATGCCTCGAGCTCGGCTTCCTCATCTCGATCGCGGGCCCGGTCACATACCCCAACGCCCGGAAGCTACCCGAAGTCGTCAAGGCCGTCCCTCAGGATCGTCTTGTCCTGGAAACGGACTGCCCCTATCTTCCTCCTCAACCCCATCGTGGCCAGCGGAACGAGCCGGCCTATCTTACGCATACGGCCAGCCGAGTGGCGGACCTTCTGGGACTCACCGTGGAGGAGATTGCCGAGGCCACCACCGCCAGCGCGTGCCGTCTCCTCGGAATCCCTCCGCCGTAAGGAACGTCGGGACCGAGTTCTTACGGAGACTGGCGGCTGGAAGCGAGGAGGCGGGCGGCTTCGGCTTGGTCTCGGAGGGTGACGAGGATCTGAACGGCGCCCAGATCGGCCACCGTGAACGGGTGGACCGACTGGACGATGTGGGTTCGGAGGGCGCAGGCGATCCCGTGAGCCTCAAGGAGCCCCTTGATGACCAGCGCCTCGGCTTGGTCCTGCGCTCGGTGGACTTCCACGAGGCCACTGACTGGCTTGGTGGTCCCTCCCTTGGAACTCATGCGAACGACTTTACCCGATCTCATCCTGATGGCTCATAGTAGCAAGGGATCAGGCAGGGGGCAAGCGTGAGGGGTCTCCTCTGGCTGGGCGTGGTCTTCGAGGTGGGGGTGGCGTTCCACCTCCTCGATCATCTCCGCCGAGGCCTTCCACCGTTTGTCGCGACGACGGCCGTTCCCTTTCTCATCGTCGGTCCCCTGGCTCTCTTCGGCATCTGGAGGGGCCACCGTTGGGGGGCCGCCCTCATGGCCCTCGTGGCGGCCGCCGGGCTCACCCTTGGAGTCTGGGAGCACCTGATCTCGTGCGGCCCCGATCATCTGGCCGCGATCCCCTGGCCGTCTGCGCTCTTAACCGTCGCAACCCTGGGCGTTACGGTCCCCCTGGGCTGGCGTTCGCTGCGGGTCGTCCTCCCGCGCCTTGACAGGGATCGAGCGCCATAGTATAGAACGGCGGGGGCCTCGACCCCGGAGGGACATCGGTGGCAGATTCCAGTCCGTATATCGGCCGCCCGCTCAAGCGAGCGGAAGACCCCAGGCTCATCACCGGGCAGGGGAGCTACATCGACGATCTGAAGCTCCCGGGCCTCGCGCAGCTCGTCTTTCTCCGAAGCCCCCACGCTCACGCCCGGGTGAAGTCCCTTCGCGTCGAGGCCGCGCGGAGGGCGCGTGGCGTCATCGGCGTCTTCACGGCGAAGGATTTGGGACCGCTGCGCCAGATCCCCTACCTGCGGCTGCTCCCCGGGATGAAGCCGCCACTTCATCCATTTCTTGCCGATGGGGTCGTGCATGCCGTGGGAGTACCCGTCGCCGCGGTCGTGGCCGAGACCACGGCCCTCGCGCAGGATGCGGCTGAGCTGATTGAAGTGGAATATGAAGCCCTCCCGGCGGTGGCGGATCCCGAGGCGGCGCTCCGGCCGGGCGCTCCGCTGATTCACCCCGAGCTTGGGACGAACCAGGCGTTTCTCTTCCCGATGAAAGCGGGGGACGTCGCGGCAGCGTTCTCCCAGGCGGACTACACGGTGAAAGTTCGGCTGGAGCACAACCGGCTGGCCGGTGCGCCGATGGAGCCGCGAGGTGTCCTCGCTCAGTACGACGCCCACGCAGACGAGCTGACGATCTGGCTGACCAACCAGTCGCCGTTTCTGGCCCGCGCGGCGCTGGCGGAGGCCCTCGACTTCCCGGAGCACCGACTCCGCGTGATTGCCCCCGACGTCGGCGGCGGCTTTGGCGTCAAGGGGCCGGTCTATCCCGAGGACGTGATCGCGGCGACCCTGGCCCGCCGACTCGGGCGTCCGGTGAAGTGGGTGTCCACCCGGAGCGAAGACCTTCAGACCACGCTTCACGGCCGGGGCTCGGTTGCCGAGGCCGAGGCGGCGGTGACCAAAGATGGCGTGGTAACAGGCCTCAAGGTCAAGATCATCTTCAACATGGGGGCCCATCTGCTTTCCCAGTCCGTGGTCCCCCCGATGTCACACTCGGGTCACCTCCTGGGTGGCTACCGCATCCAGAACGTGGAGCTCACGAGCATCGGCGCATACACGAATACGGGCCCGACCGGTCCCTATCGCGGATCCGGTCGACCCGAGGGGAACTACCTCATCGAGCGGGTGATGGACGAGGCCGCGCGCGTGGTCGGCCTGGATCCGATCGAGATCCGGCGGCGCAACTTCATCCCCCCCGACGCGTTCCCTTACCGCAGCGCGTTCGGCACCTTCTACGACTCCGGAGAGTACGCCAGGGCGCTCGATCGCGTTCTGGAGCTGGCGGATTACGCCGGCCTCCGTCGCGAGCAGGCCGAGGGCCGGATGCGCGGCGAGATCGTGGGGATTGGGCTCTCGACCTATGTGGAATCCACCGGCGTGCTCGGCTGGGAGAGCGGCGTGGTCCGCGTCGAGCGGACCGGGAAAGTAACGGCGGTCACCGGTTCGAGTCCGCACGGCCAGGGGCATGAGACCACCTTCGCCCAGATCATTGCCGACCATCTGGGCGTGGCCTACGAGGACGTGAGCGTCCGCCACGGGGACACGCTCGGGGCGCCCCAGGCGATCGGGACCTTCGGAAGCCGCAGTGTCGCGCTCGGCGGGAGCGCTTTGGCCCAGGCCGCGGTCGAAATCCGGGAGAAGGGGCGCCGCCTGGCGGCGCGGCTCCTTGAGGCTCGCCCCGAGGACATTCAGCCCATGCAGGGCAGCTTTCAGGTCGTGGGCGTTCCGGAGCGCCGGGTCAGTTGGGCGCGCGTGGCGGAGTTCGCCCACGCGCCGATGGGACTTCCCCCGGAGGAGACCCCGGGGCTCGAGGCCACGGTCTTCTTTCGCCAGGACCGCCAGGCGTGGAGCTTCGGCGCCTGCATCGCCGTCGTGCGGGTGGACCGCGATACGGGGCAACTTCTCCTGGAGCGCGTCTTCGCCGTGGACGACTGCGGCAATGCCATCAACCCCCTCCTGGTTGAGGGGCAGATCGTGGGCGGGCTTGCCCAGGGGATCGGCCAGGCGCTCTTGGAGCACATCGTCTACGGCGAGGATGCCCAGCTC
>Ga0184639_10000665_pt1 | contig 13727 bp, 15 predicted proteins | sample PLM31_170_b2_FD_133155 | JGI IMG/M metagenome (GOLD analysis project Ga0184639, IMG submission 133155) | Groundwater sediment microbial communities from an aquifer in East River, Colorado, USA - PLM3-1_170_b2 | ecosystem: Environmental > Terrestrial > Soil > Riparian zone | place: USA: East... | reverse complement strand
GGCAAGCGGGCCGACCTGATCGTCCTGGACAGGAACCCCCTGGAGGTTGCCCCGGATGAATTACCCCGCCTGAAGGTTGTGAGGACCTTCGTGGCAGGACAGGAGGTGATGCATGAGCAAGGGTGACGAGCTGCTTCGCGAGATTGCCGAGTGCCAGGCGGAAATCCTGAGGCTTCAGTCTCGCATCACCGAACTGACCGAGCAGGCTTACCGGGCCACCCGGGTGGCCGCCCACTGGGACCGGTCGCTCTCCGGGAAGATCACCGGCCTCTGCTACGGCGTGCTGGCCCACCTGGAGGAGCTCAAGCGCCTGCTCAAGGAAGAAGCCTGACGGCGAGCCTGGGGGCGGCGTGACGTGGGGAGGAGACCGCGCCGTGCTGGTCGCCGTGGTGGAGCGGGCGCTGTGTGAGGTGCTATAATCCTCTCCCTCGGGACGTCCAACCAGGCCCCTCAACCGCGCCGACACGATGGAGGGATACGACATGCCGGTTCGCATCGGTGACGAAGCGCCGGATTTCACGGCCGAGACCACGGAAGGGAAGATCCGCTTCCATGAATGGATCGGGGACAAGTGGGCGATCCTGTTCTCGCATCCGAAGGACTTCACCCCCGTCTGCACCACCGAGCTCGGCTACATGGCCGGTCTGAAACCCGAGTTCGACAAGCGCAACACCAAGATCATCGGCCTCAGCGTCGATCCCGTGAGCGATCACAAGAATTGGCTCAAGGACATCGCGGACACGCAGGGGCACGCGGTCAACTACCCGCTGATCGGCGACGCGGATCTCACGGTCGCCAAGCTCTACGACATGCTCCATCCCAACGCGCTGGGTGGCAAGCGCACCGCGGGGGACAACGCGACGGTGCGCTCGGTGTTCGTCATCGGGCCGGACAAGAAGGTCAAGGCGATGATCGTCTATCCGATGAGCACCGGCCGCAACTTCGACGAGGTGCTGCGCCTGCTCGACTCGGTGCAGCTGACCGCGAAGCACACGGTGGCGACGCCGGTCAACTGGAAGCCGGGTCAGGACGTCATCATTCCCACCACGGTCTCGGACGAGGAGGCGAAGAAGAAGTATCCGCAGGGCTTCAAGACGCACAAGCCGTATCTGCGGACCGTGTCGCAGCCGAAGTAAGGCTGCGCCGCACCTGGTAGGGGGCGACGTGAGGGGAACCGCTGCCGGCGAGGCGTCTACCTCCGAGGCGGTGGCAGCACTGAGGCCTGAAAGTCCTTGACCGCCCCGAGCCTATTGTGCTAATTCAGCACGAGCGGGCACTGACTTAACCTTCCACTCCCTCGACACCGCGAGGACTGAAGTGATTCAAGCTATTGGTTTTATTGGCCTTGGTATTATGGGTCGTCCCATGGCTAAGAACCTTGTCAAGGCCGGATATCCCCTGGTTGTCCACAGCCGGAGCCAGGGGCCAGTCCAAGAACTGGTCGGGGTCGGTGCCAAGGCGGCCCCCTCCCCGAAAGCGGTGGCCGAGCAGGTGGAACTGCTGATCACCATGCTCCCCAACTCCCCCGACGTGGAACTGGTCGCCCTGGGCAAGAACGGGATCATCGAAGCCGACAACCAGCGCTTGATCTTCGTGGACATGTCCACGATCTCGCCGATCGTGTCGCAGAAAGTCGCCGAGGCGCTCGGGCCCAGAGGCGTCCGGATGCTCGACGCGCCGGTCTCGGGCGGGGAGAAGGGCGCGATCGAGGGCACGCTCTCGATCATGGTGGGCGGGGAGAAGGCGGTCTTCGACGCCGCGCTTCCAGTTTTTCAGGCCATGGGGAAGACGATCACTCATCTGGGCCCGTTGGGGGCGGGGGGGTTCACGAAGCTGGCGAATCAGATCATCGTCGCGGTGAACCTCACCGCGCTGGCCGAGGCGCTGACGCTGGCGGCCAAGGCCGGCCTGGACATCGAGCTGACCCTCAAGGCGCTCGGGGGAGGCCTGGCGGGGAGCCGCTGTCTGGAGCAGAAAACGCCCAACTACCTCGCCCATACCTTCAATCCCGGCTTCAAGATCGACCTCCACTACAAGGACCTCGGTCTCATCATGGAGGCGAGCCGGGCGCTCGGTGTTCCGCTCCCGACCACGGCGGTGGTCCAGGAGCTCTTCAACGCGCTCCGCCAGAAGGGGCGTGGCGGGTTGGACCATTCGGGGGTTATCACCCTCCTGGAGGAGCTGGCCGGGGTCGAGGTGAGGGCGAAGAAGTGAGGGCGAGCGTCGATCGAGCGGGCCTGGACTCCCAGGGCCGGGCTCCCGTCATCAAGATCCGGCGGGTGCGGAAGGGTGATCTCTCCAAGGTCAGGGACGTCATCGAGCAGGCCTTCGGCGACTTCTATGAACGGCAGCTCGGCACCCGTCCGCGCCAGGTTTTCGGTGGGGCCCAATACGTGCATCACCGTTGGCTCATGGAGCCGTGGGGGTGCTTCGTCGCCGAGGAGGGGGACGGAAAGATCGTCGGGGCGGCGGTGGCGGTGATCTGGGGAAGCCTGGGGCTCGTGGGCCCCGTGGCGGTTCTCACCACCTACCAGAACCAGGATATCGGCCAGCAACTGATCAAAGCCACCCAGGGATTCTTCGACGAAAACAAGGTCACGCTCCAGGGCCTGGCGACGTATCCGTCGAGCCCCAAGCACCTCCTCCTCTTCCAGAAGTTCGGCTACAAGCCCAAGGGGCTCGTGGCCATCACGTCGAAGCCCCTGGACCGCCGCGAGATCATCCAGGCCACCCAGCCCGGAAAGCCCGCTGTCTCCGTCCGCCGTTTTTCTGCGCTGGAGGAGTCGAAGAAGAAGACTGTCATGCAGAAGGTGCGGCGGATCACGAACTCGATCTACCGGGGCCTGGATCTGGGCAAAGAAGTGGAGATCGTGGATGGGCTCGCCCTGGGGGACACCCTGCTGCTGGAGAAGGGACGCGAGTTGATCGGATTCGGCATCTACCACATGCCCGGGGTCAGTGAGGCCCCGCAGGGCTCCCTCTACGTCAAGTTCCTGGCCATTGACTTCCGCCATCGGAAACCCGAGCACTTCCACGGGCTGATGGCGGCCCTCGAGGAGCTCGCCCACGGAGCGGGGCTCCAGCGGGTGATCGCGCCGGCGTACACGTATTACTGGGGGGTGTACCAGGCACTTCTGGAGCGGGGCTACTCGATCGATTTCACCATGGTCCGGATGAAGCGGGGCAAGCTCGAGGAGTACGAGCGGCCGACTGACCTGGTGCTGGACGACTGGCGCTGAGGCGCCCCATGATCCCGCCGAGGGGTGCGCTGGCGGTAGGGCTCCTCTTGCTCGCCGTGTTAATCGGCGCCCCGCGGCCCGCCACCGCCCACGCGCTGGTCCTGGAGTCCTCCCCACGAGCCGATGAGGTCCTCACGGTTTCCCCTCAGCGGATCTTCCTCCGGTTTAACAGCCGCATCGAGAAAGCGCTCTCCCGCATCACCCTGACGGATCCCACGGGTCGTGCCGTCCCCCTCCCGGTGGCGGCGCCTGACCCAACGCCCAACCATCTTGTTGTTCCGGTCCCTCCGCTCGAGCCCAGCCAGTACCTCGTCCGGTGGAAGGTCCTCTCCGCCGACGGCCACGTGACCGAGGGGGCATTCGGCTTCGCCGTGGCGACGCCGCCGTGATCCCGGGCCGCGCCACGCCTGAAGGGACCGACGCCTACCGCCGCCGCAGCGGAAGGGAGACTGTGCCCGAGCACTTTCGCTCGTTCGCGGGATGCTGGCTCTCGTCGCTGGGAATCGGGACCTACCTCGGCGACGAGGACCCTGCCACGGATGAGCAGTATCGGGACGCGGTCATCCGCGCCCTGGAACTGGGCCTCAACGTCGTGGACACGGCGGTCAACTACCGCCACCAGCGGAGCGAGCGCGCCATCGGCCAGGCGCTCTCCGCCCGGGTGGGTAAGGGCGCGCTCCGGCGGGAGGAGGTGGTGGTCGCCACCAAGGGCGGCTTTATCCCCTTCGATGGCGCGGCGCCGAGAACCCCCGGGGTGTACTTCACGGAGACCTATGTCCGCCCCGGTATCATCGCCCCGGACGACGTGGTGGCCGGCTGCCACTGCATGACGCCGCGCTACCTCGCCGATCAGCTGGAGCGTAGTCGCCGGAACCTGGGGCTCGAGACGCTGGATATCTACTACGTGCACAACCCCGAAACGCAGCTCGGCGAGGTGGACCGCGCCGAATTCGTGAAGCGAATCCGCGCGGCCTTCGTGTTTCTGGAGTCCGCCGTGAGCGAGGGCAAGATCGGGTGCTACGGCACCGCGACCTGGAATGGATACCGCCAGCCCCCGACGGCGCGGGATTACCTGTCGCTGGCCGAACTTGAAAAGGTTGCCCGGGACGCGGCGGGTGAACGTCACCACTTCAGGGTGATCCAGCTCCCCTACAATCTCTCGATGTCCGAAGCGTTTACCGGGGCAAACCAGACGGTGGACGGCGAGGCGGTCTCGCTGCTGGAAGCGGCCCGTCGGCTCGGGATTTACGTCATGGTGTCTGCGTCGATCTATCAGGGTCAGTTGAGCCGGAACCTCCCCGCCGTCCTGGACGAAAACCTTCCCGGCCTGACCACCGACGCCCAGCGCGCGATTCAGTTCGTCCGCTCCACCCCGGGGGTTGGGACGGCCCTGGTCGGAATGAGGCGCGTCGCCCACGTGGAGGAAAACGCCGCGCTGGCGAGGGTCGCTCCGGTGCCCTGGAGCGAATTTCAGAAGCTCTTCAAGGAATCCTAGTGGAGCTAGTGGTCTGCCGGGACCCGGCCGCCCTGGCTCGTCGGGCGGCGGATTATTTCCTCGACCGGGTCCGCGCGAACCCCGACCTGAACATGGCCGTCCCCGCCGGCCGGACCCCGCGGCTGATGTACGCGCTCCTCGCCGAAGCCCACGGCCAGGGCCGTGTCGATTTCTCGCGTATGCGGGTGTTCTCGGTGGACGAGCTCTGCCCGCCGGCTCCCCCCGACGGGTATTTCTGGCGTCAGGTGCGGAAGGAATTTATCGCGTGGGCGGGAGTGCCGACGGCCCGTCAACATCCGCTCAGAGTGGATCGGGCTGACCTCCACGCGATGTGCCTCGAATGCGAGGAAACGATCGCCCGGGCGGGCGGGCTCGACCTCGTCATGCTCGGGCTCGGCCCCAACGGCCACATCGCCTCCAACGAGCCGGGGAGTCCGTTCGACTCGCGCTGTCGCCCCGTCCAGCTTCTCCCCTCGACGGTGGACTACATCCTGACCGATGAGGTGATTCAGGGGGCAGTCTCCGACCGCGCCGTCACCCTTGGGATCGGGACAATCCTGGAGGCACGCGAGGTTGTGGTGCTGGTCAGCGGAGCCGGCAAGCGGGAGCCGCTCTCCAAAATGCTCGACGGACCCATCACGCCTGATGTGCCCGCCTCAGCGCTCCGACGGCATCCCCGCTGTGTCATCCTTGCCGACGAAGCCGCTGTCGGGGTCCGGGCCGGGGAATGAAGAAGGTTGAATTTCGCCGGGGGGTGGTCTAGGGTAGTGAGCCGTGGCTACCACATCCATGGTGCGGAGAATCCATCACGTTGGCATCGTCGTCGAAGAGCTGACACGCGCCTACGGCTTCTACCGCGATACGCTGGGCTTGCCGCTGCTCAAGGAGGTCGAGATCAAAGACCAGGGAGTCCGTGTGGCGCTCCTGGCGGCCCGCGAGGGCGAAATCGAGCTTCTCGAACCTGTGCAAGCCGGGACCGGGGTGGCCCGGTTCCTGGAAAAGCGCGGCGAGGGGCTCCACCACCTCTGCTTTGAGACCGAAGACGTCGATGCCAGCCTCCGTAGCCTCAAGGCTTCCGGAGTCGCGCTGATCGACGAGACGCCGCGGGATGGCCTGGCGGGACGCATCGGCTTTCTCCATCCTCGGGCCTGCGCCGGTGTTCTCGTCGAGCTGGCCACCCCGGTGAACGGATCTCATTCTGCGACCTCACCGCTCAGGCTCAAGCGCGTCGTCATCGGCTCCCACGATCCCAAGGAGACCGCCCAGATCTTCCAGCGCCTCTTTGCCCTGCCCGAGCAAGGCATGAACGGCGGACCACGCACGATGCTCTCGGTGGGGCGGGGAGCCCTTCTCCTTGTTCCCGCCGATGAAGTGGGCGGGATGGAGGGCATGGTGGCTCTTTCAGTGGTTGCCGAGGATCTGACCGCTGTCGGCGAGCGGCTCCGGAACGCCGGGGCAGCCATACTGAGCGGAGCGGGGGAACTGACCGTGGAGCCACGCTCGAGCCACGGTGTTCATCTCCACATCAGCCGCTTCGAGTGAGCCGGCCAACGCAGCAATCCTCCGTCGTGTACAGCGCATTGGTCTTCGATGTTGGGAACACCCTGGTCCGGACCGCTGATTCGGTCGAATCCGCCTACCTGCGGGTTTTCGCCCGCCACGGAATCCCAGCCGAGAAGATCCGGCTCTTCAAGCAATTCGCGGGACGACCGAAGCACTTCCTCTTTTCGGAGGCGCTGGGTGATATCCCGGGCAAAGCTGGAGTGGTGCGTGCATGTATGGCGGAGTTCGAGAAGATTCTCGCTGAAGAAGTGGGGCATATTGCCGAGCTCCCCGGGGCCTCCGACTGTCTCCGCCGGCTCCGATCGCACGGTTGGCGTATCGCGATGGCAAGCGGGTTCCCTCGGGTGGTAGGCAGGGCCATCCTCGATCGCTTCGGGTGGGATTACCCGCTCGTCTGCGATGAGGACGTCGAGGAGCATCGCCCCGCACCTGATCCGGTGCTGAAGGCGTGCGCGCTGCTGGCCGTGAAGCCCGCCGAGGCGGTCGTCGTCGGGGACACTCCGCAGGACGTCCTCTCGGCCAAGGCGGCTGGGGCGTGCAGTATCGCGGTAACCACCGGCAAGTTCACGGACGAGGAGCTCGCCGGCTATCGTCCCGCCTTCATCATTTCCGGGCTCGCCGAGCTTCCCGACCTCCTCGAAAGGGAATTCTCCGGCCCCCCGCCACCTTAGATCTCAGCCTTATCTCCCCGCCGATCGCTGCTCTCCTTCGATGCTCGGAAAGATGTCATAGACGTAATCGTGGGCACCCAGGGCTACGCACTCAATGTCGAGAAAGGGATACGGGAGGGCTAGGACTATTTGAGGCTGAAGGGCGGGGTAAAGAGCGTGTTGAGATCGACCAGCGGGATGGCGGGGACTGCCGATGAGACGGCAAACTGAAACGTAAAGCATCTGCCCAACTGCAGAAGGGACTGCGCGGTCACCAATCCCGGCGTGGCGGACGGATCGGGAATATACACGGTCTGGCCGGGACCCTCGATCGTGCCAGGCAGGATCAGCGTGGCGAAGGGGCCGCCGAGCCAAGCCTGTCCGGTGCAGTTAATGGACGCGTAGGCGAGAGACGGTCCGCCCCCCTCAAAGCCGTCCGGGTGGACGAGCAAGCCGACCAGGCGGCCATCCCGCTGGAGCACCACCTGGGGCAAGACCCGCTGCGAGCCGTCGAAGGTGAAGCCGGTGATGGACCCGACGACAGTGCCAGCGCTGTCGACGACCATCATCCCGCCACCGCCTGAAGGTCCCGGGGGTCCCGTTGGGCCTTGAGGTCCTGCTGGTCCAGCCGGGCCAGTGGGGCCGGCGGGGCCTGTAGCGCCTGCAGGTCCTGGTGGCCCCTGCGGGCCGGGGGGCCCCACCAAGCTCGGCTGCCCGCTCTGAGCGGATCCTTGCAGGGGCCAGTGGACCGCTGCCTCGTTTCGCCGGCATTCCTGGTTCGGCAGCACGATGCGCACGTGGCCGTGCATGTCGCCGTCGCGCGGGTCCTTGTGGACGCAGGCGTGGCTCACGCTCGGGTCCCCACCGTGGGCGCTGACGGCGGCTGGCGCTGCCAGGATCGAGAACGACAGGACCAGCGCGGCTCTTCTCATTGGCGGCCTCTCTCCTGTCCGGGATAAGAGCAACCTTTCTGCCAATCGCGGGCTGGTCCAAACTCATTGAAACTGCTGCCAATCGCGACGGAGGTGCTGTCCTGAATCGGACGTCTTCAGCGGGACAGGTGTCAACCGGAGGACGGGGTCGCAATGTCTTCCGCCTCCCCCTCGATCAGAATCTCACGCGGCTCGTCCCCGAGCCCCGAGATCCTGACAAGAACCGCATGGGGCGGCAAGAGGGGCAGGAGCTTGTCGGCCCACTCTACCACCGCTACGCCGTCGCCGTAAAAGAACTCCTCCAGCCCCAGGTCGAGGAGTTCCGTGAGGCTCTCGGTCCGGTAGGCGTCCAGGTGATAGACAGGCAAGCGCCCCGTGCAGGCTGCTCCGGACAGCCGGGGGGCCGCCGTGCGCGGGTTCACCCCCGGCCCCAGGGGCCGAGCGACCGATAACACCCGATTATGTTCTACGCACCTACGCGCCAGCTCGGCCGCCTCGGGGTGACCTGGTCGTGCAACGCCAAGGCCGACGTCCCGGCGAAGACGCTCAGGGTTCTCCGCGACAACGCCCTCCGTCTGCTTCTCGTCGGTTACGAGTCCGGGACCTGCGAGCGCCTCGACTTTAATCTTATCTCCCCGCCGATCGCTGCTCTCCTTCGATGCTCGGAAAGATGTCATAGACGTAATCGTGGGCACCCAAGGCGATCTTGTTCAGGGCGCCTGCTTGAACGCGCTTGACGATTTCCTCGCGGGAGAGGTCGAAGATCGCCTCGAGAATCTGCGCGCGCTCCTGCGCGTTCGCCTGCCCCACGACGAAGAGCACGCGGGCGCTGTGCTGGATGTAGCGGGGCGAAAGCAGCTGGCGCTTCAAGAGCTCCATGATGACGGGCGCTTTGGCGCGGTCAAAGCGGCCCGGATCGCCGCGGCGGTCCAGCTCGGCGAAGAACTCCGACGTCCATTCGTTGTGGTAGTCCCACAACTTCTCGAACAGCTCCTTGGTGAAGCGGGTCCCGGCCTTGACCTCGAAGGCGTTCGCGGCCGGCACGACCCCATCCTCGGTGAGGGCCGGCCGTTTGAGGTAGCCGTCCTTGGTGATGGCGGCCCGGTGATGGACGAGGCTCCACAGCCAGGACACATCGATCCGGTAGGTAGCGAGGTCATTCATGAACCGCAGCAGAAGCTCGTAGTCGTCGACGGCGGCCGCGAAGTTACCGTTGAGGATCTGGAAGCCGTAGTTCGCCGCCATATAGAACGCGTGTTGGATACGCTCAATGGTGATCTCACCCTTCGGCACCCCGTAGATGCTCTCCCAAAGTTCTTGCGTGAAGAGTTTCTCCGGCGTGTTGAACATGTCCCTGGTGATGACCCAGGGCGTGATCTTGCCCTGCGGGTTCAACAAGCCGCGGGATTGCAGCAGGAGCCGCTCCGCATCAACGAGACCACTGGCGACCGTCGGCACCGGTTTGCCCTTCACGTCGTGAGTCTCTCGCGGCGCATCGAGGATCGCTTGGAGCTCTCTCACAGAAGCCCGCAAGGGTGCGTTGCCGGCGGCGACGTAGGCCGGTTCCGGGCTGGCGACCCAGCTTTGCCGATAGGCATCATGGAGTCGTCCCTTCACTCGGCCTCCCAGGATTTCTTCTAGGGCGGGCTCTCGAGACAGCGGCGCCTCGGGCACGAACATGAGACCCAGCACGCGCTCTCGCAGCTTGTCGATGACCATCGCACGCAGGGCCAGCGGGTTATACTTCGAGCGGCCGTAGGGATCGGCCGATTGGTAGATCATTACCGCCGCCATCCCGCCGATGGGGGCCCCCTGGCTGAGCTCGCCATTCTTCATACCGGCCATGAGCATCATCAGCGCGTTATACCGCTGATACGCAATCATGTTCGGGGAGGCCATGCCGATCGACTGCGGGTCCGGAAAGACGCCCTGCGGGTCGGCCTTCCACATCTCAATGAGGCTGGCCAGGTAGTCCCAGCGGCCGACGTTCGTCCCAAGGAGCCGACGCCGCAAAACCCAGGCGATCGCGGGCAAGAACCGGCCCGCATTCCCCTCCTCATAGAGGACTTTGATCTTGAAGGTGCCAGGCTGGACGCCGATCAAGCCTTCCAGCCGCGCCAAGAGTTTCTCGATAATGAGAGCTTCCTGAGGGGTCTGAATCTTCGGGATGTAGTAGTAAACGCCGGTGCCGGCGCGCGTGAGGGTCTCGTAGTTGTTGAGGGTCCAGAGGACGGTGATGGGAATCACGCCGGGCACGGGTTGGCCGTCGACCGTGATGTGGTCATACTGCACGTGGATGCCGGGAGGCCGAGCAAACCGGGTCGGCCACTGCGCCGGGGACGTTTTGATCTTGTACGCGCGCGGTTGGCCTTTCTTCACCACCTCGTAGGGGCGGTCGGCCCAGCGGCCTTCGAAAATGTCTTTGGCGTTCTGCATGGCCGCAAAAATCCCCACGGGCTCATTCCTGGGCGTGCCGTCGGGCTGGAAATGAGGCGGTGAGGCGTCTTCAAAGTCCGGCATATTCATGGGCGCCGGGCTATTCAACGCGTTGAAGGCCATGTCCAGCGGATGCCACGGCCCGGTGAGCTCCAAGCCGGGATTCGTCAACGGGTGGGCGTCCTTCGGAATGGGCACCTCGTCGTTGAGCCGCCAGCGCCACTGGCTGTCCCGACCGAGAAAGTTCTCAATCAGGCCTTGGACGATCTGGCGAAATGTCCAGAACTTCCCCGTTACAGGATCCTCAAACGTGTCGTCCCACTTCGGCCAGGCATATTTCTCCCTGACCGGCGCGGGGGACTCGAGTAGCGCCCGGCGCGCGGTGAGGGCCGCGGCGATCTCGGGACCCAGCTCTCGGGTGAGTGTGGCAATCAACTGTTCAACATTGACTTCTCGGCCGTTGATTTTCTTGGTCCCGAAGACCCCTGGGAACTTCTGGAGGATGTCCTCGCGGATCATGGCCTCGGCGGAACGAACTCGTGCCGATGCCGAACGCTCCGTGCCTGTGCTCATGGCCGTCTCCTTAGTGTTTATCTCGCCGGGGGCGTTAAATCTACTCGCGACGGGCGTTCTGTGTCAACGGGAAAATCGGCCTCGGGGGCGGGGGTGTGGGAGAATGGTCCGGTCGCTCAGGAGACCGTCCACGTGCGCCGTCCGGCTCTGCGCTCCGACACACTCTGGCTCGCCGGGATCTGCGCGGCCCGCCTGGGGTCGTCGGTTCCCTATCTCGCCTACGCCGGTGTGCTCCCGCTGCTCCAGGCCGAGTGGGCGATGTCGGCCACTGCCGCCGGCTCCATCGCTTCCACCTTCCAGCTCGGCTACGCGGTCTCCCTGGTCATCCTGTCCGCCCTGGCCGACCGCGTCGGGGCTCGTCGGGTCTTCCTCTGGTCCACCGCGGCAACCGCCGTGACCACCGCCTTGATCCCGCTCCTTGCCAGCAGTTACCCCTCAGGCCTGGCCCTTTTCGCCCTCCTGGCCATGGTGAACGGCGGCACCTACACCCCCGGCCTGATGCTCCTGGCGGACCGGTTTCCCCCCGCGCGTCGGGGGTACGCGATCGGGTGGTTCCTGGCCTCGGCCTCCTTCGGCTACGCGGTCTCGCTCACGGTGACCGGCCTCCTGGTCTCGGTGGCCGGGTGGCGGGGGGTGTTCTGGGTGCTGACGCTGGGACCGGTGACGGCCACGCTCGTTTCGGCCTGGACGCTCCGTGGAACTCGCAGGGGCGCCGTCGCTTCAGGGATTGGCACTCTCTCCTTCGCCGAGGGCTTCTTCAAAAATCGCGCGGCGCTCCTCATGATGACCGGCTACACGTTCCACTCCTGGGAAGTCCTCGGCATGTGGGCCTGGACTCCCGCCTACCTGGCCGCGGCCCTGGTCCTCCGGGGACGCGGGGTGGTCAGCGCCACCGGTCTCGGCGCACACCTTGCCGCCATCTTCCATCTCATGGGGCTCGTCGCGACGGGCGCCGGGGGGTGGCTCTCCGATCGATGGGGGCGGACGGCGGTGATCCTGATGATGCTGACGATCTCGGGCCTTTGCTCGTTCTCCTTCGGATGGCTCATCACCGCGCCGTTGCTCGTGCTCCTGGCGGTGGGGATCATCTACGCCTTCTCAGCGATCGGGGATTCGCCCGTCTTCTCCACCGGCTTTACCGAGGTGGTGGATTCACGCATCCTGGGATCCGCGCTGGCCGTTCGCTCCCTCGCGGGCTTCGGGGCCGGGGCACTCGCCTCGCTGACCTTCGGCGTGGTTCTCGATCTGACGAACCCGCCGGGGAGTGCCCCGCGCTATCCGGTCTGGGGGTGGGCGTTCAGCGTGCTGGGGTTCGGCGCTGTTCTCGGATTGGTCGCCACCGCATGGCTCAGGGCGTTGCCCGAGAGTCGCCGGATGGCCGCCGGCAAGCGCTAGCGCCCCCGGGTGGTAGACTTCACGGCATGGCGGAGCGTGTGCTTCAAGGAAAGGTCGCGTTGATTACCGGGGCGGGGCGCGGAATCGGCAGGGCCGTGGCCCTGGCCTACGCGCGGGAGGGCGCCAGCCTGGCGCTCTGCTCCCGAACGGAGAAAGAACTGGAGGAGACGGAAAAGGGGGTGGCCGAGCTGGGGGCGGCCTCCCTGATCCAGACGTGTGATGTCAGCCAGGTAGAGGACGTCGAGAGGTTCGTCGAGCGCGCGGTCGGCGTCTTCGGACGGCTCGACGTCCTCGTGAACAACGCCGGCGTCGCCCATCGCGCCGTGTCGCTGTCGGAGCTTGCCCCGGATGAATGGGACAGCGTGCTCGCCACCAACCTCCGGGGCGCCTGGCTGGTGGCGCGGGCGGTGGTCCCGCACATGATCAGGCAGCGCCGCGGGAGCGTGATCAACGTCTCCTCGTGGCTCGGCCGAGACGCCCTGGTTGGCTATGGCGCCTACGGGGTCTCCAAGTGGGGCCTCGAGGGGCTCACCCACTATCTGTCGCTGGAGCTGAAAAGCGCCAGGGTCCGCGTCAACTCGGTGAGCCCGGGTTACGTGGCCACCAAGATGACGAGCTACCGGGGCGGCAAGCCTGAGGACGTCGTGGACCTGTTCATATACCTCGCGTCGGATGCGTCGGCGTCGCTCACCGGCCGGCAGCTGGACGTCGAGACCTGGAAGCGGGATCTCGGCCTCCGGAAACGCTGACCCCTGGTGGATCGAAAAAGGATGCGCGGGGCGGGCCGGGGGCGTCAGACCCGGCGCACCCTCGCCCGGGGGGGCGCCGGCGTGGCCGAGCAGCTCAACGACGCCCTCGGCGGCTGGCCGCGGGTGAAGATTACCCCGATGTTCGGGCGGTGGGGATACTTCGTGGGCGGCACCCTCTTTGCGTGTTTCCCGCTGCGCCCCAAGGACCACGACCTGTGGATCCTCCTGAGCTTCGACGATCAGGCCCGCGCGCTCAGAACCCCGGGCATCACCCCGCACCGGCGCTTCGCCCGTCGCGGGTGGGTCGAGTGTCTGGTCGAATCGCGGGCGGCGCTGCCCCGCGCGCTCAGGTGGCTTCGCCGGAGCTACGAGTCGGTTATGACCCGGCCGGGGCGGGACTGACCAAGGCGTCCTGCTCGGGGCGAGGCTCCAGTTCGCCAATCTTCACCAACGGGACCAGGAGCCAGGCGGCGGCGGTGAAGGCCGCGCTGATCCAAACGAGCCCGTTGTACCCCGCGGGCGTGTAGAGCCACCCGCCCGCAATCGCGGATCCTTTCATCCCGAGATTGAAGATAGACATCAGGAGGGCGAAGAAGGTCCCTTCCGCTTCCTTGGGGCAGGCGCGGGCCGCGAGGTCCAGAAACGCCAGCTGGGCGATGAGGCTGACGCTCCCGAAGATGAGATAGATCAGGACG
>Ga0184639_10000664_pt1 | contig 13732 bp, 24 predicted proteins | sample PLM31_170_b2_FD_133155 | JGI IMG/M metagenome (GOLD analysis project Ga0184639, IMG submission 133155) | Groundwater sediment microbial communities from an aquifer in East River, Colorado, USA - PLM3-1_170_b2 | ecosystem: Environmental > Terrestrial > Soil > Riparian zone | place: USA: East... | reverse complement strand
TGTGAATTTGAACTGTCTTCTTTCCAACCAAAATAACGTCTTAGGTAGTCCTTTAATGCTTCTGAAGCTTCGTTAGTAAGATATGTTTCTCTATCTTCTCTTGACTTTGATGTTTCAGCTCTGATGTTAATTTTAACAGGGTCATTATCAAACTCAATATCAGATAACTTTAGACCTCCTATTTCTCCTATTCTCATGCCACTGGATATGGCTACAAGTATAGCGGTTTCTAATTTAGCATCTAGATTACGAAGTAATTTAATGATAATTTCTTTTGTTAAAGCCTCTTTTTTTATTCGCCTGACTTTAGGAAGCTTAATCCGCTGTTTGCATTTTTCTGAAAAAACCTCTACTTGTAAATGTGTAAGATAGCCTTTAACGGTTGAAAACCATAGCCTTATGCTCTTTGGTTTGAGTCCCTGTTTGTCTAGAAAAATAACATATTCGTTTAGAATGGTGTAAACATCTAGCTCTTGGTTTTGTATCCTTGTTCTAAGTTGTATTTCATCACAATTGTATTTCTCTTTTAAAAATATTCTAAATCCGTTTTTTTCTCCGATAATTGCAGTACGATATGCCTTAACAGATGCTTGACTATGAGATACAATGAATATTCTATCTAAGAAATCTTGTAGTGCATGGTCAGGTGTTGTTTCTTTAATTTTTAGACTCATGTTATCTCTCAAACTCGTCCGTGATGAATTTAAGCAATATGGCTATTTGCATAGTTTAGATTTGTTATATTTTATTAATTAGAAGCAACTAACTGAAACATTGAAAATTGGTCTTATTGCTGCTGGTACAGGTGGCATTGTCATAATAGCTGCAATAATGATCTATGGTATTCCAGTGCTATATCCTACTAAATACGACCTTTATCTTGATCCTTTCAAAGACCCACAGGATCTGTTTACAATGGCGCGTGTTACTATACAAAACACTGGAACTGCTCCTCTTACTAATGTGATAATAGATTATGGAGGCTATACTGACAAAATCGCTCTCCTTAAACCAGGACAGAAACTACTACTGTCGCCACCACCTGGAAACAAACTTGAACAGGTAACTGTGACTACTGACGAAGGTATCAGTATGACTATGCCCTATAGACTGCCAATAAAAATGCCTGGTATGATGGGCTCCTGATTCAATATCAGTTTAAATCATACCTAGTTTAATGACGCATGTTTGAAGTTTCTACGTTCAGGCAAAGTAAAAGACATATACGAAACCGACGATGGAAATCTGCTTTTTCATTTCAGTGACAGGGTTTCTGCATTTGATGTAAAATTTCAAACTCCTATTCCGAGAAAAGGTGAAATTCTTTGCAAATTTGCTGAATTTTGGTTTAAAGAACTCCCAAACGTAAATCATTACATCAGAACGGAAGCAAAAGATAAGATCGTAGTAAAAAAAATGGATATGATTCCAATTGAATGTGTCGTTAGAGGATATTTCTATGGGAGTCTAATCCAAAGATGGAAAAACGACGAAGTTGAAATTCCAAAAAACACTGATACTACACTTGCTGCTAAACTCCCACAGCCAATTTTTGATCCTACAACAAAATCAGAAACACATGATTTATCAATTAATAAAAAAAATGCCGTCAACAGAAATCTTGTAACTTTAGAAGAATATGTTTGGTTAGAAGAAACATCGATTGGAATCTACAAAAAAATGTATAAATTAGCAGAAAATGCTGGTTTCATACTTGCTGATCTAAAATTAGAATTTGGAAAACTTGGTGGTGAAATATTGCTTGGAGATTCAATTGGTCCTGATGAATACAGAATGTGGCCTAAAGAGACTTATCAAATAGGAAAGACTCAAGAAAGCTTTGACAAACAACTCCTCCGTGATTGGTTAGCTGAACGTGGATATCAAAAACAATTTGAAGAAGACAGAAAAGTGGGCAAAGAACCAACGGCACCTTCCTTGCCACCAGAATTATGCCAACAATTATCTTCTAGATACATAATTTCATACGAAAAGATAACTGGTCATTCAATTTAACTCGAATTTATGATAGTAACAACATGATTTCTTGCCCGTTTTGAACATTGACGAGTCGCAAAAACACAATATTTCCATAAACTGATCTTTTAAAAAATTTTCAGGGTTTTTTGTAAAGGTACTAAGGATATGATTTTGGTATCAATAGAATGAATTTACAACTATATTCATAGTTGTAACATTGTAATTGATTGGTTTGCTCTAATCTTATTAGTAGCATAAAAAAAATAATGCTAATAGGCAAAAAACTGTAACGCCTTGGTCTTTTAGATTGATTCTAAATCTGATAGAAGGAATGTCAACTCTCTTACAAAAAGAACTTAAAGTGAATAGAATACTCACAACTAACATAGCGCAAGCAAAAGCGCTTGATGATGTAGCACGAATTAAAATTCTTCAAAGCTTGTATCATAATGAACTTTCGGCAGAACAAATAGCAGATGAATTACATAAAACCGGATACAAAAAAGCCACTACTACAGTTAGGCACCATCTTGGGGTGTTAAAGAATGCTGGATTGGTTGAGGTTGTAAAGATGGAAGAAGCCCGTGGCGCCGTAATGAAATATTATGGTACTTCAGTAAAACTTCTAGGATATGAAATTCCGCCAAACTTTGATTCTGATTATTCTAAAACAATAACAGATGCTTCTATAAAGATAGAAAAAATAATCAAAAACATCGCACAAAAAAATCTGTCAAAAATAAAAAAGAAAAATTCTGAAAATCATAATGAATCGCATTATGATCAATATGTTTTGATGGAGATTGTAAATCGTGCAATAACAAACATTTTTGAAAACAACAATTCTAGTTATCTAATAATGTCTCCAAAAAAGCCAAAGTCTATATCTAAAAACGATTAGATTACATCTATTGCAAAGATTCCTTTTGTGTCTGGATTTTGCAAGATCTTTATCATTTGTCTAGGTATGGAATCAGATGCCTTATCACAATTAGTTGCCAAAGTGCGTGGACAGACAAATGAGCTTTTCCTAATTACAATATCACGTGGATGAGTTAGAACTAATTTGTCATGACCTTTTCCTTTTACTTTGAAAGAAAAATCTTTGACTTTGATTGTAAACAAAATATTTGTTTTTGAGCTGCGCAAAAGTTTTTTCATTTTTTCAGGAATGTCATTACAACCACAACTTGCGTCAACTCCAATTATACAATCTCCATTTAATGTAAGATCCGGTTCTGTTGTTATCTCTATTGTTTTTTGATGAAGCGATCGAATATTTTTATGACCATAAAATGGGATCTCAAAATGCATACAAAAAGTATCACTAGACTTAAATTAAACCTTCAAAGGATGAAAATTGAATTGTTACCAGCAGCTGCAGGATATGATAGAGCCATCACTGTATTTTCTCCAGATGGAAGATTATACCAAGTAGAGTATGCTATTGAAACAGTTAGACGTGGAACCCTTGCAATTGGAATTAAAAGTAAGGATGGAATAATTCTTGCAGTAGAAGAAAAACCACGCAAATTACAAAATGCTGAAGTAACACAGAAAATTTTTCAAATTGATGATCACATTGGAGTTGCTGCAGCAGGATATATTCCAGATGCGCGGAGCCAAGTAGATAATGCAAGATTCTTTTCACAAAGCAACAGAATGATCTATGACGAACCAATAGAAGTAGAATCAGTCGCTAAACATCTTGCAGACCAATGTCAACAATTTACTCAATATGCTGGAGTTAGACCATTTGGTGTTGCATTAATTATTGCAGGTATAGACAAGAGTGGGAGCACAATATACCTCACTGATCCAAGTGGAACATACATTTCCTATGATGCAGTTGCGATTGGTTCAGGTGCTGATCAAGTAACTGAGCACCTAGAAAAATACTACAAAAAAGACATGTCATTAGAAGATGCTGCAGCACTTGCAATAGAATCAATATATCTTGTTAGTGAAGACAAAGAAGGAATAAAACACGTCAAGATGTCACAAATTCTTAACGATGCCAAACTTCTAAATAAAGTTCAGGAAAAGGATATTGAAAAATACGCGGCAAAGGCAAAAGAGTATTCTGCAAAAAGACAAAGCTAATCTCTACTGTTTTATAACGCACAAAAATACATTAATTGTTGAAAATTTCAATTGCAATTCCTGATTCTGCATTAACTGATGAATCTACTCAGCTTGATAAATCAAGAAAGATATCACTGATTGCACGAACATGTGCAATATTTCACGTGCAAACAATTTACCTGTATCACGAAAGTTCCGGTACAGAGCAAGACAAATCTCTTTTACGTACTATTTTACGCTATCTTGAAACACCACAGTATTTACGACGTGCATTGTTTCCGAAAATTTCAGAATTAAAATATGCTGGAGTTCTTAGTCCATTAAAAATTCCACATCACACTTACACTTCAGATTCAAGTAAGATTAAAATCGGTGATATGAGAGAAGGCATAGTGTTCTTTGTTAAAGGTGGAAAATATGTAGATGTCGGACTTGATAAACCAATTCAGTATTTTGGCGATGAAAAAGGAGGCAAAAGAATAACTGTACAATTCAAAACTGGATTTCCAGAACTTTCGATTAAACAGATAAAACGCAATGAGGTTCGACAATATTGGGGATATGAAGTAAAAGAGAGTGCAAATCTACGTACACTTCTTTCAAGCTGGAATTCACATGTCATTTTGACCTCAAAAAAAGGGAAAATCATACATAAAACACAGAAATTTTTTGATGAAATCTCAGATGCCTCTGTACTTGTTGTTTTTGGCTCCCCCGAAAGAGGAATTCATGAAATTCTAGGCAACGCAATACACAATGTTCCAAAATCACAAATTCTTAATTTCTTTCCAGAACAAGCTACTGAAACTGTGCGTCTTGAAGAAGCAATGCTTGGTACGTTATCGATCCTAAATGTTCTAACACGTAATTAAATTTAATATTGCTCCAAATGATTTAATTTTAATGACTCAACAAAAAAAATTCTTACTTTTTGCAATCATGGCAGGTATTGCTGGAGTTGTTGTTGGTGGAATTATATTTGCGATTACTCTAATGGATTTATTACATTGATAAGATCAAAAATTACATAAAAAATCGATCAAGTTGTTATTTCTAATAGTAGACTTATAATGGGGTTTACAACATCTAGCGTTTATCCATGGGTCATAGAAAGCATAGTCAGCCAAGGCGAGGAAGTCTTGCATATCTTCCAAGAGGGCGAGCTAAAAGCATGGAAGCAAGAATCAGGACTTGGCCAAATCAAGATGGCGATCAGCCAAGATTGCTTGCACATGCAGGATTCAAAGCTGGCTGCATTCGTGTTGCAAGCATAGATGATAGAGACAAAACGCCTAACTTTGGGAAACAGCTTGTCAGTCTTGGTACAGTAGTTGTAACTCCTCCAATCTCAGTTATAGGAATACGTGGATATGCAAAAGACAGATACGGATTAGATTCAATTTTTGATGTTTATGCAAAAGACCTACCAAAAGAATTGCCAAGGCTGTTTACAGCAAAATCTGATGATAAAAGTCTTGAGCTAGCAGAAAAATCCCTTGGAAGAGTTTCTGATCTTTTTGCCATTGCTGCTGTACTTCCAAGGCATGCTGGCAGGGAACAAAAAAAGCCATATGTTTTTGAAGTTGCTGTAAAAGGCGGTGATATTGCAAAACAATTTGCGTTTGTTAAAGATCTTTTGGGTAAAGAAGTTAAAGTTGATCAAGTCTTTCAAAAAGGTGCAGATGTTGATGTTGCTGCTATCACGAAAGGAAAAGGAATTGAAGGACCAATTACAAGATGGGGTGTTAAAAAGAAACAGCACAAATCAAGAAAAAGCGTAAGAGCTGTTGGCACACTTGGTCCAATTAGTCCTTCAACAATCATGTACACAGTACCAAGAGCAGGTCAGCGTGGATTTCATCAAAGAACACAATACAATAACAGAATTATGATAATGAGTAATACTCAAAACAATGAATTCAAAATCAACCCTGCTGGTGGATTCAAACATTTTGGATTGGTGGAAGGAGACTTTGTTGTAATACGTGGATCCATTCCAGGAACTTATAGGCGACTTGTTAAACTACGCGCACCAGTCAGACAAAGAGTCTCGAAAATAACACAACCTAATATTTTGGAGATAATGGTATGAAAGCCCAAGTTTTTTCGATAAATGGTTCTAAAACAGATGAAGTAGAATTACCAATTGTATTTTCTACTCCACTTAGAACTGATCTCTTACACAAAGCATATGTGAACTTGGAATCACATGCATTTCAGACTCAAGGAAGATATCCAAATGCTGGCATGGATGTTGTAGCAGAATCAAACAGTCCTCCTACTGGTCATCATCAAGCAAGAGTTGCAAGATTGCGTGGAGGTGGAGGAGGAAGACAAGGACAAGGTGGTGGAGTCGCAATGGTAAGAGGAGGAAGACAAGCTCATCCACCTACAACAGAAAAAGTGGTGTACAAGATCTTAAATAAAAAAGAAAACAAACTTGCTCTTTGTTCTGCAATTGCTGCAACTTCATCTGCAGACTTGGTAAAATCACGAGGACACAAAATCGATAAAATAGAATCATTCCCAATAGTTGTTTCTGACGAAATCGAGTCAATATCAAAAGCAAAAGATCTCAAAAAATTCTTTGATGCATTAAACCTGACACAGGATATCGACCGACTACGATCAAGACTAAAACGACGTTCAGGCAAACCACTTTTGCGTGGCAGAAAAACCAAAGTCGGAAAAAGTATACTTGTCGTAGTAAAAGACTCCAAAAATCTTTCAAAAGCTTGTGGTGCTTTTATGGGTGTAGATGTAAAATCAGTAAACAGTCTAAGTGTTTTGGACTTGGTTCCTGGCTCACAACCAATTCGATTAACCGTATTCTCAAAAAACGCAATAGAAGAAATTAGTAAAATAAAATCTTCACATTTGGAGCTAATGGTGACAACAAGATGAATTCCGAGGAAGCTATCCAAATAGTTTTAAAGCCGTATATCACAGAAAAGACTTTTGTACTAGTTGAAAAAGAAAGCAGAATATGCTTTATTGTAAAGGATACTGCAACAAAACCAAAAATCATGGAGGCAGTCAAAATACTTTACAACGAAGAGCCGATGACGGTAAATACTTGTAGATCAGTTTATGGCAAAAAGGCATTTGTCAAATTCCAGTCAATAGAGAAAGCAAGGGATCTTGCAACAAAGATAGGAATGCTATAATATGGTACGCTTTGAATTCCTTCGCATAATGGTGATTTTGAATGGTTAAAGAATTCAAGTATCGTGGGCTTTCAACAGAGGATCTTCAGAAGCAGTCACTGGAGAATCTGTTTCATCTTTTACCAGCTAGAGCAAGAAGATCACTTACTAGGGGTATCACTGACCAAAAACGAAAACTGCTTGAAGAAACAAAATTGGCAAAAGCAGGTAAACTAACAACACCAATAAAAACACACTTGCGAGATTTGATAATTTTACCATACATGATTGGAGTTACAATAAATATTTTTTCTGGAAAAGAATTTGTTCCCGTTATTATGAAGCCTGAAATGGTCGGTCATTATTTAGGCGAATATGTAATGACAAACAAAAGAGTAGTTCATGGAGCACCTGGTGTAGGAGCATCAAGGTCCAGCTTGTATGTTCCACTAAAGTGATTGATATGGCTGGATTCAAATACGCTTTCCAAAATTATGATAAAACAAAGCATGTTCGTTCATCACTTAGAGAAAAAACAATTTCACATAAACATGCACGTGAGATTGCGGTTGCAATAAAAGGACTTTCTATTGAAAAAGCCCGAGGCTACCTGGAGGATGTTGTAAAACTAAAACGAGCCGTTGCATTTAGACGATATCATAATGAAGTAGGTCACAAATCAGATACTGGAATGATGTCAGGACGATATCCACAAAAAGCTGCTGGAGAATTCATTAAATTGCTTGATAACCTAGAATCAAATGCAGAGTACCGCGGAATGGATTTAGATAGACTTAGAATAATTAATGCTACTGTTCACAAGGGAAGAAAAATTGAGAGATTTACTCCACGTGCAATGGGAAGAGCATCACCAAAAATTGACATACTAACACATGTTGAACTAGTAGCTCAGGAGAGATGAATTGTCATCGGTAAAAAATGTAATAAATGACAGCTATAAGCTCATGTTACTCAACGATTATCTGAGAGTGGCAATCAAAGAATCTGGATTTTCCAGTGTAGACATACAAAAGACTCCGACAGGAACTCGTGTAGCACTTCATGTCACTAGACCTGGAATCGTAATAGGCAGAAAGGGTTCTGGCATACGTGATTTAACTAAAGCGCTGGAAAAAGATTTTGATCTTAAGAATCCACAAATCTCTGTAGTAGAAATCGAGAAACCAGAACTGGATCCAAACGTTATGTGTAATAGAATGTCACAACATCTTGCAAGAGGTACTGCATTTAGACGCGCTGTTATGTGGACTATGCAAACAATAATGAATGCTGGTGCAATGGGTGTTCAAATCACAATTTCAGGTAAACTCCGTGGCGAACGTTCAGCCTTTGAAAAACACAGTAAAGGAATCTTGCCACGAGCAGGACACCATGCTACCGTTGTAGTATCAGAAGACATTGTTCATGTAGATACTAAAATGGGACGTATTGGAGTAAGAATTAGAATAGCAAGAAAAGAAAACGATATTCCAGAATTTGAATTCAAGACTGCTACAAAAGAAATACCTCCGCCAAAGAAGAAAGTCGAAGTAGAAGAAGAAAAAGAAATTATTATGCTTGAAGAAATTCCAGAAGATCCAACAAAACCACGAACAGAAAGTGAATTAATTGAAAAAGAGGAAGAACACATCAAAGCTGTGGAAACATATGAAGAAATTGAGGAGGAATTAAAGTAATGGCACGATTGAAAATGAAAACAGTAAGAGAATTTAACGAAACTGATCTTAAAGATAGACTAGGACAACTACGCACAGAACTTGGTAAATTACGTGTTGAATCCTCAAAAGGAACACTAAGAAAAGAAAATGGAAAGGTGCGTGCAATAAGGAGAGATATTGCAAGAATACTGACAAGGCTGGGAGAGATGAAAAAACAATGATTACCACTGAGAATATAGCACTACATGAATTAATTGGGCTTGATACTGAGATTGTACAATCTTCTAATATCCAATCAGTTGGACTTAAAGGCAAAGTAGTTGATGAAACAAAATCTATGTTTGTTTTGAGCACGGAAAATGGAATCAAGAAATTCCCTAAAGAAAACACAATTTGGCGATTTTCTCTTGGTAATAATGAAATTATACTGAATGGAAATATGCTAATAAAAAGATCACACGAAAGAATAGGAGAAAAGGCATGACAAGAAACATAGGAATATCAGTTCAAGCGCCAAAAACTGAATGTGCCGATCACCTCTGTCCCTTCCATGGGAGGCTATCAGTTAGAGGTAAACTAATCGAGGGTAAAGTAGTCAGCTCTAAAGCACCAAAGATGATTGTAGTTCAACAAGAAGCTCCGAAATTCATAACCAAATTCAAAAGGTATGCTCGTAGTCAAAGCAAGATTCATGCATACAAACCATCTTGTATTGATGTAAAAGAAGGCGATATTGTTCTTACTGCTGAATGTAGACCGATATCAAAGAGTGTTTCATTTGTAGTAGTGGAGGTTTTGTCATAATGACAGCAACAAAGAGCCGTGCAGTTTCTGCAAAAGGCGTACAAGAATTCAGACCATATGTGACAAGAGTATTGCCACTTGGTGCTCAAGTAGTATGTGCTGACAACACCGGCGCAAAAATATTGGAAATAATAATGGTGCAAAAAACTAAGACTAGAGTAGCTAGATATCCGTCAGCAGCTGTTGGTGATTTTGTTAATGTAGTTGTTAAAAAAGGTCCAGGAGAGCTTAGAAAACAGATCTATGGTGCAGTTATCGTCAGACAAAAATATCCAATAAAGCGACTAAACGGAGTTAGAGTTACTTTTGAAGACAATGCAGCTGTACTTGTTACACCTGAAGGAGAAATCAAAGGTACTGAAATCAAAGGTCCGGTCGCAGCAGAAGCTTCAGAAAAGTGGCCAAGAATAGCAAATCTTGCATCTATGGTGGTATAAAATGAAACCAACGATAGTTAGAAATCGACAGATATTCCAAGCCGCACATCATACACGAAGCAAACAACTTGGTGCTGCGCTTTCAAAAGAATTACGAGAAAAATATGAAAGACGTAGTGCACGCGTGATCGAAGGTGATACTGTACGAGTTATGCGTGGTGAATTCAAGGGAATTGATGGTAAAGTAACCCAAGTATCAACTGAAAAAAATAGCATAGCAGTAGAAGGAATAAAACGTGAAAAATTGAAAGGTGGAAATGTTGACATTTACATTCATACGTCAAATGTTATGATAACTGGAATGAATCTTGATGATAAATGGCGTCAAAACAGAATGGAAAAACAAAAAACAAAAGTATCAAAAGAAAAACCAGTAGAGGTACCAAAGGAAAAACCACAAGAAAAACCTCTAAAAACAATGGAACCAGCAAAAGTAAAATCAACAAAACCAACAAAAAGGACTACAAAAGAAAAACCAAAACCATCTAAAAAAGAAACAAAACAAACAAAAGCGGCAAAGTCAGTGAAAAAGGAGAATAAGTAATGGTTAGTATAGCAGGTAGCAAGAAACTGAAAAGACAAATGTCTCCAATCTTCTGGGGCATTACAAGAAAGGATGATCGATTTGTTGTAACTGTTCGACCAGGTGGACATTCAAAACATGTTGCAATTCCAAGTGCCGTGTTTATTCGTGACATTCTAAAATTAGTGACTACGCTAAGAGAAGCAAAATCTGCTATTTATGGTGGAAAAATCAAAGTAGATGGTATTATACGAAAGTCACTTCATCATGGAATTGGTCTTATGGACGTAGTTGAACTTGAGGGATTATCTGATGTGTACAGACTGGTACCAAAAGATTCAATAGTATTGCAACCAATCGCGATAAATTCTGCAGAAAAAACAAAGAAGCTTGTCAAAGTAACAAGCAAGGTCACAATAAAAGGTTTAAAGACACAACTTGGTTTTCATGATGGGCGTTCTCTTATCTCTGACATTAAAGTAAACGTAGGTGATACATGCGTAATGCAGATACCGGAACAAAAAATTCTTGATGTAATTAAACTAGAAAAAGGCTCTCAAGTCATAGTAACAAGTGGAATTAATGCAGGCCACATAGGAAAAGTTGATGAAATTAAAGAAGGTTCATTTGTTCTCCCAAGACGTGCTTCTGTAAACATTGGTGAAAGACAAATTGAAATTCCAACAGATCTGATAATGGCTGTAGGTAAAGACAAGCCAGTAATACAAATAGAGTGATAACATGTCGCAGAAACTTGAAAACCAGATGAAGAAAATTTCAATTGCCAAAGTAGTCCTAAACATGGGGGTTGGAAAATCTGGCGAACCAATTGAACAAGCAAAACGTGCTTTAGAACAGATCGCTGGGCAAAAACCAAACTCACGCAATGCTAAAGCTACTCAAAGAGACTGGGGAGTTCATAAAGGTGAACCAATAGGTGTCGCTGTAACCCTTAGAAGACAACCTGCAATAGAACTTATCAAAAGACTCTTTATTGCAAAAGGAAATCAGATGAAAGGCTCTTCATTTGACGATTTTGGAAACCTGTCATTTGGAATAAAAGAATACATAGACATTCCTGGAGTAAAATATGATCCTCAAATTGGCATTTTGGGATTAAATGTTTCAATTTCATTGACAAGACCAGGTTTTAACATTAGATTTAGGAGCAAACACAAAGCAAGTGTAGGCAATCATCATAGAATTACAAGCGAAGATGCAAAGGCATTTCTAACGAAAGAATTTGGAATAGAGATAGTGTAAAATGGTAAAAAATCGTGATTACAAAGTAACAGGAAGAACCGTACACAAATTCGGTAAAGGCTCACGTTGGTGTAAGCGATGCGGAGACTATAATGCAGTCATTCAGAAATATGATCTGGATCTATGCAGACGTTGCTTTAGAGAAGTTGCTGTATCACTAGGGTTTAGGAAGTTTAGGTGAGAAAATGCCATCAAATAACATAATTGCAAACTTGTTTGTGACTCTGTTCAATACTGAAGCCAGAAGAAAAGGCGAGTGCGTCGTATTACCATCATCAAAACTTGCTATGGAAGTACTAAAAACCCTACAACATCACAATTACATCGGAGAATTTGAACATGTTGACGATAAAAAAGGTGGTAAGTTCAAGATTCAACTTTTAGCAAAAATAACCAAATGTGGAGCCATCACGCCACGATTCAAAGTCAAAAAAGATGAGTATGTCAGTTGGGAGCAACAATATCTGCCGTCATATTCGAGAGGTATGCTAATTGTGACTACAAATCAAGGAGTAATGTCTCATCATGAGGCAGTAAAGAAAAGATTGGGAGGATTATTGATAGGGTATGTCTACTGAGCAAATTGAAATTCGCGAAACAACAATACCGATACCTGACAAAGTTAAGGTTACCTTGATAAAAAGAATGCTATATGTAGAAGGTCAGCTTGGAAAAACAAGAAAAGACTTCAAAAAAATACCAGTAGATCTTAGCGTTGATGGTAAAAATGTTGTACTAAAATCAGTTGGAACAAGAAAACACGACTATGCTATATTCAATACTGCACTATCAATTATCAAATCACTCATAGAAGGTGTCCAGAAGGGATATACCTTTAAGATGAAAATTGTGTATGCCCACTTTCCAATAACAATTAAAATAAAAGATGGAAATATCTTAGTGGAAAATTTCCAAGGTGAGCGAGCCCCACGAGTATCAAAAATTCGAGGTGATACCAAAGTCATTACAAAAGGCGATGATGTCATATTGACAGGTCCAGTATTGACAGATGTTTCACAAACTGCTGGAAGCTTGCAACAAAACACCAAAGTCAAAAATAAAGATCATAGAGTATTTCTTGACGGAATTTATCTTTTTGAAAAAACCTCCGGTATAGAAAAATAATCTTAGCAAAAGATTAAATCCGAATATACTAGGAACAAAGTCTGTTGCCGCCCTAGCTCAGCGTGGTAGAGCAGCTGACTGTTAATCAGCTGGTCGTCAGTTCAAGTCTGACGGGCGGCGCCTTTAATATTTCTAAATTCGAATTTAGAAACATATTATTTTGTTTATGGTCAATCAGATCGATAAAATTCACATGTTTAGTTTGATGTATTTCAAAACTCGAGATTTGAAACATTATACATGATCACATTTCTGTTCATTCTATTAAACTAACTAGATCTAATACGGATCGCTACATTATGACTTATGCAGGAGGTTCGCATTGGCCAGAATACGACGTGCTAATAGGTATTGCGTCGATTGTGGGGGAAGATTAGTGTATTACCCCCGCCTTTCTAACCCAAAAGCTCCAAACGAACACAGAGTTTTGGTCTATGCATGTCCAGACTGCACTAAAGATTTTGATAAACCAAAGATGTTTTCAATTAGACGAAATGTCGTTGAAGAACCAATTGAAACTGTGGAAATAGAGATAGTTCAGACAAGAGAAAAGATTTCTTCGTAAAAGCTAAACCCCTCTTAATTTTTCATAATTTACGTACAGTGTCATTTTTTCAAAAAATCGATTTTTGAGGGGGGGTTTAACATTTGTGCGTGTATATGCAAGCCAATGGTCAAAACACCCCCATT
>Ga0184639_10000663_pt1 | contig 13744 bp, 14 predicted proteins | sample PLM31_170_b2_FD_133155 | JGI IMG/M metagenome (GOLD analysis project Ga0184639, IMG submission 133155) | Groundwater sediment microbial communities from an aquifer in East River, Colorado, USA - PLM3-1_170_b2 | ecosystem: Environmental > Terrestrial > Soil > Riparian zone | place: USA: East... | reverse complement strand
GATCGCGTTGGAGCTCAAAGACAAAGTGGAGCGGCTGCACCCGGCGACGGCCAAGATGCCGGAGACTCCTTCCGGTCCATCAGACCGACTTGTGGACGATGCGTTGTCCGCGCTCATCAATCTGGGTTATCGAGCGACCGACGTGCGGGAGGTCCTCAACCGTCTCGCGCGCTCGCGTCCCGAGCCGCTCTCGCTCAAAGACATGATCAGGGAGGCCCTCAAGGACTTAGCGAGGGGATAAATCATGCATCGAACGATCACCCACGCCAGAGCTCGCCTTGCTGATTGGGTCCGCGCCCGCCGGCTCCGGCTCATCTGGAGCCTCGCCGGAAGTCTGATCCCAGTTCTGCTGATCGCATTCCCTCGGATTGTATTCCTGGAAGACGCTCCCGAGCCGCCGAAGAGCATCCGAATGACCTGCGGGACCTGCCCGTCCGGCTATGCCCTGACCGGCGTGACCACCGCGCCGGAGATCTGTAAAGAGGGAGACCCGACCTTGGTCGAGTGCGTCCCCGTGGGCAGCATGAACCTCCTGGCGGTGTGCGGATCGTGCCCGGAGGGCTACCAGCAAATCGGAACCTCCTTTGTGCCCGCGCGCTGCGGCAACGCCGAGGGGGGTCGTATGAGCCAATGTCAGCTCCAGAAACTCGAAAGCAGCACGCCGGACCCAACGAAGGGCGGCATCTTCTGCCCTCCGAACTGCGCCGGACAAATGCCGACGCCGGGGCAGGGTACCCTCCCACGTCCGCCGAAGATGCCGCCCGCTCCGGAAGACAAGAAATAAACGCCTTCGCCTCATCGAAACGGGATGAAGACTGTCTCGTGGTGACCGTGTGACGGATCGCATCCTGACCAACCAGATGACCGACGAGGAGCGCGGGCTCGAGGCGACGCTGCGGCCGCAGACACTGGAGGAGTACGTCGGTCAAGAGCGGATGAAAGAGTCGCTGCGGATCTGCATCGAGGCGGCGAAGGGCCGCGGCGAGGCGCTGGACCACGCCATCTTCTACGGCCCCCCGGGACTCGGCAAGACCACCATCGCCCATATCATCGCGCGCGAGATGGGCGTGGCAATCCGCTCTACATCGGGCTTGGTCTTGGCGCACGCGGGCGATTTGGCCGCCATCCTGACGAATCTCCAGGAACGCGATGTCTTGTTCATTGATGAGATTCACCGGCTGCCGGCCTCCGTCGAGGAGGCGCTCTACCCCGCGATGGAGGACTACCAGCTCGACCTGGTCATCGGGCAAGGGCCGTCTACGCGCACGGTCAAGCTGGACCTGCCGCACTTCACCTTGATCGGGGCCACAACCCGCGCCGGTGCATTGACGTCCCCGCTTCGTGAACGGTTCGGCCTCGTCAATCGGCTTGATTTCTATTCCCCCGCCGAGTTGGAGAGCATCGTCACGCGCTCGGCGGGCCTCCTGGGAATTCCGATCGAGCCGGAGGGTGCGGCCGAGATGGCCGGCCGTGCCCGCGGCACTCCGCGGATTGTGAACCGGCTGATCAAACGGGTGCGCGACTTTGCCCAGGTCAAAGCCGAGGGTCGGATCACCCGCCAAGTCGCTCGGGACGCGCTCGCCTGGCTGGGAGTGGACTCGGTCGGGTTTGACGACATGGATCGCAAGATCCTCCTGAGCGTCATCGACAAGTTCGGGGGAGGACCGGTGGGGATCGAATCGCTTGCGGCCGCGGTCAACGAAGAAAAAGGCACGCTGGAGGATGTGTACGAGCCGTTTCTCATCCAGTCCGGCTATCTGGAGCGGACCGCGCGCGGCCGGCAGGCCACAAGACTCGCATTCGAACATTTTGGAAAAATGAAGGATTTACTCTCCTGAGGGGGGGGCGCACGCCGGTGTCTTTCCTTATCTTCCAGACCATCATCCGGCTAACATGACCCGATCTTCCAGCACACCGCCCAACCGCACAAATCCTGTTGATAATCCTTGCAAAGCGGGTCTGCTTTCTGTATCATTTCGTGTCTCTCTGCAGCGGGCAGACGACCGGAGTTTCGTTGAGGATCGGATGGCGAGCCACAAGGACATTCAGCAATACCGCAAGGAGATAGACCGGCTGGATGATGAGATCCTGTGTCTGCTGAACGAGCGGTCCAAGAACGTCATTGAAATCGGGAAGTTAAAGAAACAATCGGGCGCAGAGGCCAATTTGCACACGCCCGGACGGGAAGCCGAGATTGTGGGTCGGCTGATGCGACAGAACCACGGGCTGTTCCCGAATGAGGCGATTCGATCCGTCTACAGAGAAATCATGTCCGCTTCGTTGTCGCTGGAGGGACCGCAGAAGGTGGCGTACCTGGGCCCTCGGGCCACCTTTACCCACCTGGCGTGCATTCAGAAGTTTGGCGAGTCCGCCCAGTACGTCCCGGTCAACAGTATCACGGATGTGTTCAACGAAGTGGAGCGAGGACGAGCCAACTTCGGCGTGGTGCCGATTGAGAACTCAACCGAGGGCGTGGTGAACCACACGCTCGACATGTTCATCGACTCCAACCTGCTGATCTACGGCGAGGTGCTCCAGGAAGTCTCCCACCATTTGCTCTCGAAGGCCGACCGCGTTGAGGACATCAAGAAAATCTATTCGCACCCGCACGCCATCGCGCAGTGCCGGCACTGGCTGGAGGCGAACCTGTCGCACGTGCCGGTGTCGGAGGTCCCCAGCACGGCGCGGGCCGCGGAGTTGTGCGCCGACGATCCGGCGTCTGCGGCTATCGCCTCCGAACTGGCCGGCCAGCTCTACGGCTTGAAGGTGCTCAGGTCGAGGATCGAAGACAACATCAACAACTTTACCCGGTTTCTGGTCCTGTCTCAGAAACCGCCCGAGCGCACCGGTAAGGACAAGACCTCGATCATGCTGTCCGTGAAAGACAAAGTCGGAGCGCTGTACGAATTGCTGCGGCCCTTTGCCTCCCACGGAATCAACATGACCAAGATCGAGTCCCGTCCCTCCCGGCGCAAGGCGTGGGAATACATCTTTTTCGTCGACATCGAAGGGCACGTGGACGAGGACCGGGTCAAAAAGGCTCTGGAAGAGGTCAAGGGCCGATGCCTGTTCTTGAAGACCTTGGGATCCTACCCAGCCCACAGTTAATGCTATGCCGCTGAAAGTTCACCCCAATATCGCGTCGTTGGTTCCCTACTCGCCCGGCAAGCCCATCGAGGAACTGGAACGCGAACTCGGCATTGCCCGCGCCATCAAACTGGCCTCCAACGAGAACCCGCGCGGACCGTCGCCGAAAGCGCTGACCGTACTGTCGGAGGCCGCCCAAACCCTGAACCGATATCCGGACGGCGGCGGGCACCGCCTGCGTGGGGCGTTGGCCGAACGATGGAAGGTGACCCCAGACCACGTGATTCTCGGCAACGGCTCGGACGAGATCATCGGCCTGCTCACCCGCGCGTTCCTGTCGCCCGGTGATGAAGCGGTCATGGCCGACCAGACCTTCGTGATTTACAAGATGGAGGTGTCCGCTGCCCACGGCGTGCCGGTCGTGGTCCCGTTAAAGGAATGGCGGCACGACCTGCCGGCCATGGCGGACGCCGTGACCGCCCGCACCCGGCTTGTGTTCGTGTGCAACCCGAACAACCCAACCGGCACGATGGTGCGCGCGGCCGAAGTGGACACCCTGATGGCGCGCGTCCCGGAGCAGGTCATCGTGGTCTTCGACGAGGCGTACTACGAGTATGTGCGCAACCGCGACTTCCCGGACAGCCTGAGTTTCGTGAAGCGGAACCGAAACGTGGTCGTGCTCCGAACCTTCTCCAAGATCTACGGTCTGGCCGGGCTGCGCATCGGCTATGGCCTGACCACCCCGGAGATCACCGACTACCTGAACCGAGTCCGCCCCCCCTTCAACGCGAACAGCCTGGCCCAACGGGCCGCGCTGGCGGCGCTGGAGGATGAGGAGCATGTGGCGCAGAGCCGCGCGATGAATCAGGCCGAGATGGCCACCGTCCGGTCCGGGCTCGGCGCGCTGGGCCTCCAGCCTGCCCCGAGCGAAGCCAACTTTCTGTATTTTGACGTCGGTCGGGACGGTCGAGAGGTGTTCGAGGCGTTGCTCCGAGAAGGCGTCATCGTCCGCCACATCGAAGGCCGCATGCTGCGGGTCACGATCGGCCTGCCGGAAGAGAACAGGCGATTTCTGCAGGCCCTCAAGAAAGTCCTATCTCGATAGTCGAGGAGTGAAGAGGGAACCATGATTATTGTATTGAAGCCAGAGGCCACTGAACGCGAGATTGACCACATCCTGGATCGGCTCCGCGAGCTGGGATTGAAATCGCATATTTCGAAGGGGCAGGAACGGACGATCATCGGCGTCATCGGTGACGATCGGATCCTCCAGAACCAGCCGCTGATCGCCTTCCCGGGCGTGGAGAGCGTCACCCCCATCCTGGCGCCGTGGAAACTCGTGAGCCGCGAGTTCAAGAAGGACAACACCATCATCGACGTGAGCGGCGTCAAGGTGGGCGGGAAGAAGCTGGCGATCATGGCGGGGCCCTGCGCCGTCGAGAATCTGGAGTTGACGGTGGGGATCGCCCATGAGGTGAGAGCGGGGGGGGGCAGCATTCTGAGGGGTGGCGCGTACAAGCCTCGCACGTCTCCCTATTCCTTCCAGGGGGTGGGTCGCGAGGGGCTGGATTATTTGCTGGAGGCCAAGAAGCAGACAGGGCTCCCGGTGGTGAGCGAGATCATGGACCCGCGGGACATCGAACTGTTTCTGGAGAAAGCGGACATCATCCAGATCGGCGCGCGCAACATGCAGAACTTCGAGCTTCTTAAGGAAGTCGGCGCGTACGACAAGCCGGTGCTGCTCAAGCGCGGGCTCTCGGCGACAATCAAGGAGTTACTCTTGTCCGCCGAGTACATCATGTCCAGGGGCAACCGGAACGTGATGCTGTGTGAACGCGGCATCAGAACCTTTGAAACGGAGTATCGAAACACCCTGGACCTGGCCGCCGTCCCGACCATTAAAGAGTTGTCCCATTTGCCGGTTATTGTGGACCCCAGCCATGCCACCGGCAAATGGAACCTGGTGGCGCCGATGGCCAAGGCGGCCATCGCGGCCGGTGCAGACGGCCTGTTGATCGAGGTTCATTCCAACCCCGAATACGCCCTGTGCGATGGTGAGGAATCCATCAAGCCGACCAAGTTCAAGGAACTGATGCACGACCTCAAGAAAATTGCGGAGGCGGTCGGGCGCGAGCTGTAACGAATCGGATCACGTTATACGTGAATCGTTAACCGTTAAACGCAAGACTGTCTCGACCCACGGTTCACGAATAACGTTTAACGGTTCACGGAGTCCATGGCGCTTCACTTCAAACAGGTGGCCATCGTCGGCGTTGGGCTCATCGGCGGCTCGCTGGGCATGGTGCTCAAGCGACAAGCCCTGGCCGATTCGGTGGTTGGCATCGGTCGCCGGATTGAGAATCTGAAAGTGGCGGTCCAGCTCGGCGCCATTGACCGGTACGTCTCCGATGCCAGAGAAGGCGTGCGCGGCTCCGAGCTGGTGGTTCTGGCCACTCCGGTGGACACCTACGAACGGCATCTCAAGGTGTGGGGCGCCGGTCTGGAGCCCGGTTCCATCGTCAGCGATGTCGGGAGCGTGAAAGGACCTCTGGTGGAACAGGCGGAAAACCTCCTGCCGGAGCGAGCGCGCTTCGTGGGCGCGCATCCCATTGCCGGGCGGGAAAAAACGGGTGTGGCGGCCGGCTCTGCTGACCTGTTCTGCGGGGCACGCTGCATTCTGACGCCGACCCGGCGGACCGATCCGCAGGCGCTCCAGACCATTCGCGAGCTGTGGGAAGCGGCCGGGGCCACCGTGGTGTCCATGGATCCGTTCCTGCACGATCGGGTGCTCGGCGGGGTGAGCCACCTGCCCCACGTGGCGGCGTTTTCCCTGATGAACACGCTGCTCGATATCCGGGAACGCCTGGTGCCGGAATTGGACTTGCTGGCCTACTCGGGCGGCGGGCTGCGCGACACGACACGCATCGCCGCAAGTTCATCCGAGATGTGGCGCGACATCTGTCTCTGGAACCGAGAGAACCTGGTCGAGATGATCGAGGTGTACGAACGCCACCTCCGTCATCTCAAACAGCTCATCGCATTGGGGGACGGACCGGGCATCGAGAAGGAGTTGGAGCGGGCCAAGCAGGCCAGAGAATGGCTTAATTAGAAAGCGGCTCATCAGACATCATGACTCCTCTCACAATCAAGCCGGGCGGCCCTTTGAAGGGGACCCTGACGGTGCCCGGTGACAAGTCCATCACGCACCGGGCTGTCATCCTCAGCGCGCTAGCTGAGGGCGAGAGTATCATCACCGGATACTGCCATGGCGAGGACTGCCTGAACACGGTGCGGGCCTTCCAGGCGATGGGTATCCGAATCGACGAGAAACCCGACCAATTACGCGTGTACGGGAAAGGGCAGTGGGGTCTTGCGGAACCGGAGCACCCGCTCGACTGCGGGAACTCGGGAACCGGCATTCGCCTCCTGGCCGGCCTGCTGGCCGGCCAGGATTTCTTCACCGTCCTGACCGGGGACGAGTCCATTCGGCGACGCCCGATGGGACGCGTCGTCAAGCCGCTCCGGGAGATGGGCGCCACGATCGCGGGCCGCAAGGGCGGGGAACTGGCTCCGCTGGCCGTCGCAGGGAGCCGCTTGCGCGGCATCGCCTATACCTCTCCTGTCGCCAGCGCCCAGGTGAAGTCATCCCTGCTCCTGGCGGGACTCTATGCCGAAGGCGTCACGCGCATCACCGAGCCGCAGCGTTCCCGGGATCATACCGAGCGTCTGTTCCGGTACTTCGGCATCCCTGTCCGAGAGGACGGCTCAGCCGTGGTCTTGCAGGGTCGCTCAGTCATCGGATGGTCCGGTCACGAACTGCCGGTGCCGGGCGATCTCTCTGCCGCAGCCTTCTTCGCGGTGGGCGCATCCATCGTGCCCGGCTCCGAGATTACATTGACGGGCGTGGGGATCAATCCGACCCGCACCGGCGTATTGGAGGTGTTGACCGAGATGGGTGCCGACATGCAGACGCTGAACCGACGGGAGGAAGCGGGAGAGCCGGTCGCCGATCTCCGCGTGCGCTCCGCCGCCTTACACGGGATTCGCATCGAAGCTGAGCGGATTCCCCAGACAATCGATGAGTTCCCGATCCTGTGTGTCGCGGCGGCTCTGGCGGAGGGTGAAACCGTCATCACGGGGGCGGAAGAGCTGCGGGTCAAGGAAAGCGATCGGATCGCCACCATGGCGACGGAGTTGGGGAAGATGGGCGTCGCTATAACCGAAACTCCGGATGGGCTCATCATTCAAGGGTCCGGAGGGTGGGAAACCCGCCGGCTCCGCGGCACTGCGTGCACCAGTCATGGCGATCACCGTGTGGCGATGTCGCTTGCGATCGCGGGACTGGTCGCGGACGCTCCCACTCGCATAGAGGATACCGCTTGCATTGAGACCTCGTTTCCTGATTTCAACGACAAGCTATTGGAATTATTGACAAAGTCTGGTCGAGGTCTATAATAGGCAGCCAACGGGTCGATAAGCCTGAGCAGCGTCTGATCGTCACCATTGATGGTCCCGCCGGGGCCGGGAAAAGCACGGTGGCTCAGCGGCTCGCCCTGCGTCTGGGGTATCTCTACCTCGACACCGGCGCGCTCTACCGCGCAGTGGCCTGGAAAGTGAGAGCGGCTGGCGTCAGCCCATCGGATATGCAGGCAGTGGCTCAACTGCTGCCTGTCACCCGCGTCACGATGCAGCATCGCGCCGGGCGCGTGTCCGTGTTTGTGGACGGTCGGGACGTGACGCAGGAGATTCGGACGCCGGAGATCAGTCGGATCGCCTCCGTCGTGTCGGCCATCCCGGCTGTGCGCGAGTGGCTCCTACCGGTCCAGCGCCAGATCGGTTCGGCCGGAGGTGTGGTGGCGGAGGGACGGGACCTCGGGACGCACGTCTTTCCGGCCGCCGATGTGAAATTTTTTCTGGAAGCCGACATGGAGGTCCGGGCGGGGCGGCGTTATCTGGAATTAACGGCGGCCGGCCACGCCGTCCCCATGGCCCAGACGCGTCAAGACCTCGATGCTCGCGACGCGCGGGATCGCTCCCGGGCTCTCGCACCGCTGGTACCGGCGTCGGACGCCTGCGTGATCGACACCTCGGCGCTCGAGGTGGATCAGGTTGTGGACCGGATGATGGCCGTGATCGCGACCAAGCTGTGAGTGTGGTGTTTTATGGTTTTCTCTGGCTATTGGTCAACGTGGTGGGCCGGCTCCTGTTCCGGTACCGGGTGATCGGACGTGAATATATCCCGAAACGCGGCGGGGTGCTGGTGGCGGCCAACCATGCCAGCTTTCTGGATATCCCCCTCCTGGGCTGCGGGATCACGCGACGAGTCGCGTTCCTGGGCCGCCAGGATCTGTTTCCGATCCCGGTGCTCAAGTGGGTATTTCGATGGCTCGGCTGGATTCCGATCCGGCAAGACCGACTGGACCGCGAGGGGTTTGGAAAAGCGATCCGCCTGATCAAGGAAGGAAGGGTCGTGGTGATCTATCCGGAGGGCACCCGGTCTCCGGACGGCGCGTTGAGGCCGGGAAAACCGGGAATCGGCATCATCGTCGCGGAGACAGGGTGCCCGGTCGTCCCTGCACACATCGCCGGGACGTTCGAGGCCTTGCCCATGGGAGCTTCCTGGATCCGATTGCATCCGGTGCGAGTGACCTACGGTGAGCCGATCGATTTCACGGCTGAGGCGCAGCGCTCTTCAGGGAAAGAGTTTTATCAATATATCAGCCGGACCGTGATGGCAAGGATCGCCGCGCTGGGACAGGTCGCTCCACCGACAGATCCATCGGAAGGCACCGAAAGGGCCGACTGGTCCGAACGGCACCCGGCAGCCAAGCCTTACAACGCTGAGTGAGGCCGCGGCATCGTCAACCATCAGCACCGACCGAAGTCGGAGGAGTAGGATCGCGCGCATGAACATGGGGGCAAAGCAGACAGACGAACAGTTGGATCGGGGGGCTCTGGCCGCCCTGTACGAGGAGACCTTCCGGAACTTCGAGGAGGGGACCATCATCGAGGGCCGGATTGTCGCGATCAGCAAGGACAAGGTGGTCGTGGATATCAGCTATAAGTCCGAGGGCATCATCCCGGCGGATCAGTTTTCGAGCGAAGAACTGCAGGTGCTCAAGGTCAACGACCGGCTGCAGGTCTACATCCAGGAGCGGGAGGACGCCGAGGGCAACCTAATCCTCTCCAAGGAAAAAGCGGACAAGATGAAGGTCTGGGAGGACCTGGAGAAGGCGTACAAGGATGAGAAGATCGTTGAGGGGCGGATCCTGTCTCGCATCAAGGGCGGGATGATGGTGGACATTGGCGTCAAGGCGTTCCTCCCCGGTTCACAGATCGATCTGCACCCGGTGCGCGACCTCGACGCGCTGGTGGGCAAATCGTTTCCCTTGAAGATCATCAAGATCAACCACCGCCGCGGCAACGTCGTGGTGTCTCGCCGGGTGTTGCTGGAAGAGTCCCGAGACAAGAAACGCCAGACGACGCTCTCCAGTCTCAAGGAAGGACAGTTGATCCAGGGGACGGTGAAGAACATCACCGACTACGGTGCCTTCATCGACCTGGGTGGAATCGACGGCCTGCTCCATATCACCGACATGTCGTGGGGCCGGGTCGGCCACCCCTCCGAGTTGTTCGTCATTGGCGACAAAGTGGAGGTGGTGGTCCTCAAATATGACCGCGAGACCGGCAGGATCTCCCTGGGTCTGAAACAGAAAAGCGCCGACCCCTGGACCAACGTGGCGACCAAGTACCCGATCAACTCCCGCGTCCGCGGACGGGTCGTCAGCTTGACCGACTACGGGGCTTTCGTCGAGGTGGAACCTGGCGTCGAGGGTCTAGTGCATGTGTCCGAGATGTCTTGGACGCACGAGGTGAGACATCCCTCTCGCCTGGTATCGGTCGGCGACCAAGTTGAAGCCGCCGTGTTGAATGTGGACCAGAACAGCCGGAAGATCTCGTTAGGTATGAAACAGACCGCTCCCAACCCGTGGGACATGGTCGAGACGAAATATCCAAGCGGGACTCGGATCGAGGGCAAGGTCAAGAGTCTGACCGACTTCGGCGCCTTCATCGGCCTGGACGAAGGCATTGACGGATTGATCCATATCTCCGACATGTCCTGGACCAAGCATATCAGGCACCCTTCGGAGCTGTTCAAAAAAGGGCAGAAGGTTGAGGCGGTTGTCCTGAGGATTGACAAGGACAAAGAGCGGCTCTCGCTCGGCTATAAGCAGTTGACGCGCGATCCGTGGGAGGATGAGATCCCCCAGCGCTACAAGGTGGGCGCGAGCACGGTCGGGAAAGTGACGAAGATCACCGACTTCGGGATTTTCGTTGAGCTGGAGGGCGGTGTGGAAGGGCTGATTCATATCAGCGAGACGGGGCTCGAACCGCAAGCTCACTTGGAGGAGAAGTTCAAAATCAATGACACGGTGTCCGCCAAGATTATGAAGACGGACCGCGAGGAGCGAAAGATCGCGCTGAGCCTCCGGGAACACCAGATCGAGTCCGAGCAGAGACAGGTGGACGAGTTCCATGCGACCTAGGGCGCGGTGGACCAGAGCCTGGGTCGTACAGCCAAAAAGACCAAGAAGCGGAACGGCACTGATTCGGAGGACGCCTGACACCGAGTCGTGATCAGGCTCCGAAGCCCGTGACGGAAGAAACTTCTCAAGCCCCTCGCCACCGGAAGCCTTTGCGGGTCATCCTGTGGGTACTGCTCGCTGGGGTCCTGCTCGCGTGTCTGGCCACGACCCTGTTGCCTGATCTGGATCTCTCCGGAGAGGATCGAATCGCCTTGATCCGCGTGGAGGGCGTGATTCTGGACGCGCAGCAAACGGTGGGCGATCTGAAGAAGTTCGGGGACAGCCCATCGGTAAAAGCGATCGTGCTCCGCATTGACAGCCCCGGCGGCGGCGTCGTGCCGTCCCAGGAGATCCACGACGCGGTCAAGCGCGTCCGCAATAAGAACAACAAGGCGGTCATCGCGTCCATGGGAACCGTGGCCGCCTCGGGCGGGTATTACATCGCGGCCGCGACCGACCGTATCATCGCCAACCCCGGCACGTTGACCGGCAGCATCGGCGTCATTATGGAGCTGGCTAATCTGGAAGGACTCCTCAAAAAAATCGGCGTGGAGAACGTCGTGGTCAAAAGCGGTCGGTACAAGGATATTGGCTCCCCCTTCCGGAAGATGAACGTGGAAGATCGCCGAATCCTCCAGTCGGTCATGGACGACGTGCACACCCAATTCATCGAGGCGGTGGCGGAAGGGCGCTCGCTCGACGTCACGGATGTCCAACCGTTGGCCGACGGACGCATTTTCACGGGCCGACAAGCCAAGGACGCGAAGCTGGTGGATGAACTCGGCGACCTGGATGACGCGATCAGGCTCGCGGCTGATCTGGCCGGGATCGAGGGAGAGCCCAAAGTCGTGGAGCCACGGAAACGGTTCTCACTACGGGAGTTGATCGAGAGCCGTATACTCAGCACGTTACCCCGGCTCGATTTCCAGACCGGCGTCAGCCTCAAGTACTTGATGGTGTTCTAAGAACGCACAACGGCTAGGACCAAGCTCGGCAGGAGGACGAAGAATGACGAAAGCACAGATCATCGAGAGAGTCTCGGGGCAAGTGACGACCCTCACCAAGCGGCAGGCTGAGATCGTGGTCAACACGATTTTCAACAGTATCCGTAATTCCCTCCAGAAGGGGGATAAGACCGAGATTCGAGGATTCGGCAGCTTCCGCCTTCGCGCCCGTCGCATGAAAGAGGGTCGAAATCCCAAGACCGGTACCACCGTGTCGGTTCCAGCGAAAAAAGTTCCGTTCTTCAAAGCCGGCAAGGAATTGAAAGAGCTTCTGAACAAATAGCCGCCCTGCTGAAAGTCGCCCCATGGGAATTTTCGAATCAAAAGAACAGACCGCCGCTTCCGAGATCGTCTGGGCCGATGCGGCGCTGAAACGCATGGAGCGCGCGCCGATGTTCCTCCGCGGGATGGTCAAGCGGCTGGCCGAGAAGAAGGCCCGCGAACTCGGGTACACCGAGATCACCGCGGAGATTTTGGACCAGTTCAAGAACCAGATGATGGGCCGGATGGGCGGTGAGGCAGGCTTGGCGGCCGCCGCCGATCAGATTGAAAAGGGGAAAGTGCCCTGGACCGCTGCGGCACAGGCACGACTCGAGACCGTTCCGGAATTCATGCGACACATGATTAAACAGATCGCGGAAGAGCTTGCGCTGGAACGCGGTCATTTGGAAGTGAACATCGAGCTGTTCGAAAGGGTGGAGGCGCTGGGCGACCTGCAGGAGCAAGCTGGGCCGCCCATGGAGTGGACTGACGGAGCGCGGGCCCGACTGCAGGAAAAGATCAAGAACGCGCCGCCGATCGCCATGGACTTCGTGACCGACATGCTGAAGCGGGACACCGAAGACCTGGCCCGAGAGAAGGGGCTGGCCCGGATTGATGAGGCGGCGCTCGTCCAGCTCTGGGATGCGCCACAGGAACGTGTGCTCTGGACCGATGAAGCGTGGAAACGCCTGCGGACTTCACCTGATTTCGTGCGCAGCGGAATCCGCAAGGCCGCCGAGCGCCGGGCGCGCAAGATGGGGTTGAAAGAAATTGATTCGGACCACCTCACGAAGTTCCGGAATGAGGCGATGATGAAAGCGGTCAAGCGCATCCGGAGCTTCGGGTACCGGGAACTGACCTTTGACGCTTTCGAGGACGCCTTGGAGAAGGTGAAACGGCTGCAGGGCAACGAGCAGGCCGAGAAGCGCCTCGCAGAGATCCGTGCATACATGAAACAGAAGCCCGACGTCGGCGTGCTGGGCGAAGAACTGATGGAACGATTTCGGAAGTACCTGAAAGGCGAAGGGACGCTCTAGAAAGTCGGCCGGAAGGTACCTTTCCTCCCTCCTTGTTCGGCCCCCGTCCTCCATGACTCTTCCACAGAACTCCGCCGTTGAATTTGAATGAGCCCCGCAGAGGGTGTAAAGTAAATTAGAGGTGTTCCTTCTCAGGCACGGAGTCTCTGATGAGAACGTCGTGCGTGATCCTGATTGTCGTCTGACTGACCGGCTGCGCAACCGCCATGAAGCGAGACGGCCAGTGTTTGGCCATCCTGACCCCCGACTTCCTGAGCGCGCACGAGGAATTGGCCCACCTAGAAGCTTCCTGGCGCGCGTCGCTGCTCAGACGCGATGTCGAACTCGGCCTGCCTCTTTCCCCGTTTGCCGCGGTGCAGGACCGGCCGAGCACGGCATCCCCCTCAAGTTCCGATCCACTGGAGCCGAGCCTGGTTGACCGTCGGAAGCACGCGCACCAAGCCGCCAGCGAGGCACACAGGAAATGGGTGGATGCCAAGCTTCGTCACCGGCCCACGCTGGATTGGTACGAGAAGGTGTATGAACGGTTGCGCACGCGCCTCGACGAGGAACAGATCCTGTCCGAGGTCCGGCTGGTGCTGTTGGCCGGACCGGGTCTCGTCTTCTACCCGATCGTACACTGGAACATCCATTCCGTGTTCTGGGACGGCACCGACCCGGATGCCGAGTCCGATCCCATCACGCGGTACTGCACCGACCGGCTTTCGAAGACGGTCGCCTCAGCTGCCCCCTCTCCAGGGCAAGTTGAGTCATCCAACTGAAAAACGCT